>Ga0315336_1006174_pt1 | contig 12458 bp, 3 predicted proteins | sample ASW5metaG_FD_204512 | JGI IMG/M metagenome (GOLD analysis project Ga0315336, IMG submission 204512) | Ammonia-oxidizing marine archaeal communities from Monterey Bay, California, United States - ASW #5 | ecosystem: Environmental > Aquatic > Marine > Intertidal zone | place: USA: California...
GTTGGGGACCAGACATCGTTTACATTCGCGGCCTACGGCGACTCGGCTGGTATTTCCTCCATAGATACTTTTCGAAATGTTCAGAACCAAATCAATCTTCTGGATGCTACGCCGAGCGTCGATGTGGCCTTCTCCCTGTTGTTGGGCGACAACGTTTACAATTCCGGGTCGCACCCCGAATCGGACGCCCGGCTCGATCCGACGATCAACCCGGAGGCGGCCGACTGGATCGCCAGCCACGTCGATTACTTCGGCTTCGGCAACCACGACGTCGGTACGTCAGCTGGACTGCCGGGCGAGGAAAATTACTCTTCACCGATCATTGTCGAAGGAGTCACCTCGCCGGCGGTGGCACCGGTGGGCGAGACGCCCGAGCACAACTACTCGTTCGACTACGGTGACGTCCATTTCGCGACGTTCGATACGAATAGTCTCAACAACGCCACGCGCCTCGACGCACAGCTGGATTGGCTCGAAGCGGACCTGGCGGCTAGCACCGCCAAGTGGAACCTGGTCTACGGTCATCATCCGGTTGCCGGCGTGCCGGACAAAGGTGAGAACCCGGGCGATAACTATTATCAAGAGGTCGTCTCGCGATTGCGGACAGCCGGGGTCGACATGTTCCTGGTTGGCCACTCCCATACCTATGGTTGGACCTATCCTCTGCTCGGACAAACGGCCGGTGTAGCTGATTTCATCCTCGATACCGATAAGGACTACGAGAAAGGGGCCGGGCTGGTTCAACTCGTTTCCGGTGCCGGTGGCCGGTCACTTCGTGACGGCACCTTTGGCCAATTCGCTTTCGTGGCGGCCGGGTTTTCGAACGACACGACCCCCGTGTCCGAGGACGGCTTTGCCCGCGTTGATGTCACTCCAACTCAACTGACGGTCAGTTATGTATCGGGGAACGATGGGCACGTCATCGATTCCTTCACGATCACGGACGGTCCTGACGTCACTCCTCCCGATGCGAGTCTAGCCGACCCGGCGGACGGAGCTGCCGGCGATCTTGATCCCGACGCCGATGAAGTGCTGTTGGCCACGACGCAGCCGGCCTTTGAGATTCAACTGACCGACAGCGGTTCGGGTATTGATGATGCCACCGTCACCGCGGCAACTGTCAGCGTAATGCGCGATGCTGTCCCCTTTGCCGTCGACTTCAGCTACAACGCAGCGGGCGACCGCATCACGCTCACACCGACCGGTGGTGGAAACTTCGGCGATGGCCTCTACGCGATTGCGGTCAGCCAAGGGGCCGCCAAGATCGCGGACTTGGCAGCGATTCCCAATCAAATGGCGGGTGAGACGTTTCAGGTAGAAATTGACACCACGATCGCGACGGTCTCGTTCCAACAAGACGTGGCCGGCTATACCGATACGCACGACACGTTTCTGTATACCATCGAGCCCGACACCCCCAAGGGGAGCCAAGAAGACATCGACTGGGACCAGAGCACCGGTGGAGGCGAAACCACCAGCCTGATTCAATTTGCGAACATCTTCGGCCTATTGGCCGGTCAAGTTCCTAGCGGCTCGAATATTCTGCAGGCGACTTTGCATTACGAAATCTTTGACGAGGGCGATTCCGCCGCGGTGCACGAAGTTGCCGTCGCCTGGAACGAAGCAACGGTCACGCTGAACAGCTTTGGCCCCGCAGCCGGTATTCAAGCAACCGATTACCGGGCTTCGCAAATCGCCACGGCTGACGGCGTGCTCGGTAGCCGCTCGATCGACGTGACCGCCAGCTTGCAGGCCTGGGCAGCCGACGCGAGTTTGAATCATGGCTGGATTCTTCTGGCCACAGCCACCAGCGGCACGCACGCACGATCCAGCGAGTACACGGTAGATGTCGCACAAAGACCGGAACTCGTCGTTCAATTTCAAGCACCGTCGAACGTTGCACCGACGGCGGATGCGGGGGGGCCCTACGGACGCGCCGAAGGGACGTCGATTGGTTTTGCCGGCAGTGCGACCGACGATCCCGCCGATGTGCTCACGTTTGAGTGGGACTTTGACTACGACGGCACGACGTTCGACGTCGATGCGACTGGGGTCGATCTCACGAATCCCTCAAACACCTACGCGGACAACGGCACGTTCACGGTAGCGCTGCGAGTGTGGGACGACGAGGGGGCGGAGAGTCTCATCGACACGGCGACGGTGACGGTTTCGAACGTGGCCCCCTCCTTGACGATCAGCGGCGACGCCACGGTGGGCGAAGGGGGGACCTACCTACTCTCGCTTTCCTCAAGCGATCCGGGAGCCGACACGATCAGCCAGTGGGATATCGACTGGGGAGACGGATCAGCCGTCGAGACCGTTGCCGGTAATCCTTCCAGTACCGCGCACGTCTACAGTACACAAGGCTCCTACACGATCTCGGCCACCGCCACCGATGAAGACGGGACCTTCAATGCGAATTCACTCCCCGTCACGGTGAATCTTGACGGGTCTCCCTTCACCGGCATACCGTTGACTTTGAACCAGACAACCGATGGTGATTTCTCCTCGGCCACTTCGGTCGATTACATCTTCACGCTCAACGACACCACAATCGTTTCGTTCGACATCCTGAGCAACCACTTCGCAGGGAGCCAACCGTCTCCAGCGAACAGTGCCACATCGAGTCCGGGTACGGTGGTCTCGTCAGGGAGCAGCATATTCGCGTGGGCCACGCCGGGTAACGCCACCGCCAGCAACAACACCTACGCCAAAGTCGTCGGTCCCGACGAAGAAGAAGGGTTCTCCAAGAACCTGGATCTCACCAACTTCAACTTTTCGATTCCGACGGGGGCGACAATTGACGGTATCACCGTGCAGGTGGAAGGACGCGCGCAGCAGGATTATCACGAGGTGGTGGACGTGATATTGCTGAAGGGAGGATCGGTTCACGGTGCGGACAGGGGAACCAACGACGAGGTCTTCTCGAACGTTGCCGATACAACAGTCACCTTCGGAGGCGCAGCCGATCTCTGGGCCGGCAGTTGGACGGACGCAGACATCAACGCCGGCAATTTCGGCGTTCGTCTGGCGTTCCTGTTGGGGAACGACGATGACCAGGAGACCGGCGAGGTCTGGATTGACCACGTGCAAGTCACAATTGACTACACAGAGATCACCGCCACCGACGACGCCACCGAATGGACGCTGATCTCTTCGGACATGACAGCGATCGTTTCGGACCGCCGCTTTCTCGACACCGACGGCGTGGGCGCAGCGACGGTGGCCTACGTGCTCGCTCCAGACCATTACAAACTGACCCTTTCCAATACCGACGCCTCCCCCCCCTCCTATTCGTTCCGCCTGCTGAACGTCGACACGGCGGGGAGTCCATTCACACCCGGCGCAACTCAAAGCAGCAGCCTCGTTCCCGCCACCGAGACCGACGTCTACCAATTCACCGCGAACGTCGGCGAAACGTTCAACTTCGACGCGATCACCGGTGGTGCCGAATTGGGATGGCGGCTGCTCGATCCATCGGGGAGCGAGCTTTTCGCCAGCGGTCTGGATGCGGATCACAACGGCGTCACCCTCGGTGCAACGGGCAGCTACACCTTCTTGGTGGAAGGGGACGTCCAGGACGAATCTGCTTCGAAAAGTTACTCCTTCAACGTCGTGCCGCCCACCGCGACTTCCAGTGGGACCGGAGCTGTGAACGAGGCAGGGATCTATACCTTGAATCTTTCCACAACCGTCATCACCCCGACGAGTTGGAACATCGATTGGGGGGATGGCTCGGGAGTGGAAGCGGTTGCCGGCAATCCCCCCAGCGTGACGCACGTCTATGCGAACGGCGATGCCAACCACACCGTCAACGCGACCGCCAACACGGCGACCGATTCCTACGCAGCCGCTCCGCATGCTGTCACGGTCTCGAACGTTGCTCCGACGGCAAATGCGGGAGGACCCTACAACGGCGCGGAAGGGACGTCGATCGGTTTTTCCGGCAGTGCGACCGATGTGGCTGCTGACGTGCTCACGTTCGAGTGGGACTTCGATTACGATGGCACGACGTTCGACGTCGATGCGACCGGGATCGATCTCACGACCCCCTCCAACATCTACGCGGATGACGGCACGTTCACCGTGGCGCTGCGCGTACGGGATGACGAGGGAGCGGAGAGTCTGATCGACTCGGCAACGGTGACAGTCTCCAACGTGGCTCCGACGGCGGAAGCCGGGGGTCCGTACAGCGGCAATGAAGGGACGTCGATCGGTTTTTCAGGGAGTGCGACCGATGTGGCTGCCGACGTGCTGACGTTCGAATGGGACTTTGATTACGACGGCACGACATTCGACGTTGACGCGACGGGGGTCGACCTCACGAATCTCTCGAACACATACGCGGACAACGGCACGTTCACGGTGGCGTTACGTGTGCGTGACGACGAGGAGGCGGAGAGTCTCATCGACACGGCGACGGTGACAGTCTCGAATGTCGCTCCGATAGCGGATGCGGGGGGTCCCTACGGCGGTGCGGAAGGAGCGTCGATCGGTTTTTCCGGCAGTGCGACCGACGTAGCGGCGGATGTGCTGACTTTCGAGTGGGATTTCGATTACGACGGCACGACGTTCGACGTTGATGCCACGGGAATTGACCTCACCAATCCTTCGAACACGTACGCAGGAACTGGCACGTTCACGGTGGCGCTGCGAGTGCGTGACGACGAGGGGGCCGAGAGTCTCATCGACACCACGACGGTGACGGTCTCGAACTCGAATGTTGCTCCGACGGCCGATGTCGGTGGCCCCTACAGCGGTGCCGAGGGGACGTCGATTGGTTTTTCCGGCAGTGCGAACGACGATCCCGCCGACGTGCTCACCTTCGAGTGGGATTTCGATTACGACGGGACGACGTTCGACGTCGATGCGACCGGAATCGATCTCACGACCCCTTCGAACACCTACGCCGACAACGGCACGTTCACCGTGGCGTTACGTGTGCGCGATGACGAGGGGGCGGAGAGTCTCATCGATGCGGCGACGGTCACGGTGACGAACGTCGCACCGATCGCGGATGCCGGGGGTCCCTACAGCGGCGACGAGGGGACGTCGATTGGTCTTTCCGGCAGTGCAACAGACGTGGCGGCTGATGTACTGACATTCGAGTGGGACTTCGATTACGACGGCTCAACGTTCGATGTCGATGCGACGGGGATCGACCTCACGAACCCGTCGAACACCTATGCGGACAACGGCACGTTCACGGTGGCGCTGCGTGTGCGGGACGACGAAGGGGCAGAGAGTCTGATCGACACGGCGACGGTAACGGTCTTGAACGTCGCCCCGACATCTAATGCGGGCGGTCCCTACAGCGGTGACGAGGGGACGTCAATCGGTTTCTCCGGCAGTGCGACCGACGTCGCTGCTGACGTGCTGACGTTCGAGTGGGACTTCGACTACGACGGCTCAACGTTCGACGTCGATGCGAGTGGCGTTGATCTCACGAATCCGTCGAACACGTACGCGGATAACGGCACGTTCACGGTGGCGCTGCGTGTGCGTGATGACGAGGGGGCAGAGAGTCTGATTGACACCGCGACGGTCACGGTCGACGTTGTTGGGCAAACAGGTCCCTTCTTGAGAACTGGGATCGTGGCGGGCGTGGGCAGCAGCAGTTGGACGACCGTGACGCTGAACCGCAGCTATGCGTCGATGGTGGTCGTGGCCGTGCCGAATTACACCGAGGCCACTGATCCCGGCGTCGTAAGAATTCAGCTCGCTCAGGGAAACAGCTTTCAGGTTCGGGTCGACAGCACCGACGGCGGCGTGATTGGCGGGGTGACGGTTCACTACATGGTGGTCGAGGAAGGGGTTTACACTCAAGCCGAACATGGCGTAACGATGGAAGCCGTCAAATTCACCTCAACTGTCACCGACAGGAAAAGTTCCTGGAATGGTGAGAGCCGTAGCTATGCCAACACGTACTCCTCGCCGGTTGTGTTAGGCCAAGTGATGACGACAGCCGATGCCAACTTCTCGGTGTTTTGGAGCCGAGGAGGTTTGCGGACTGGTGCGCCGACAAGCACGACACTCTTCGTGGGAAAGCACGTCGGCGAGGACAGTAACACGATTCGCGCCGACGAGACAATCGGCTATGTCGTGATCGAGTCCGGCAATGGGACGATCGATGGAGTGGGGTATGTTGCTGCTTTGGGTGGTGACAGCATACTCGGCATGGACGACAATCCGCCGCAAAGCTACGCGTTGACCCATTTGAGTTCCCCGTCGACCGCCATCGCGATTCAGGCGGCGATGGATGGCGGCAACGGCAGCTGGGCCGTGCTGTACGGCCCGAACGCGGTGACCGCAACCGATTTGGCTCTGGCCGTTGACGAGGACGTAGTCAAAGATGACGAGCGCAAACATACCAATGAACAAGTGGGCTACATTGTCTTCGACGACGTCGCGGCCCCACAAGCCGGCGACGACTCTTATCAAGTTGATGAAGACACACAACTTGACGTTCTCGGTCCGGGCATTTTGCTGGACGACAGCGGGGGAGATGGCAGTCCACTCCAAGCGGTTTTGGAAAGCGACGTCGGCAACGGGACGCTCATCCTCGGTTCGGACGGGTCGTTTACCTATCTACCCGATCCCGATTTTCATGGGACCGATCAATTCACCTACCGGGCGACCGACGGGACGACTCCCAGCAACATTGCTACCGTTACGATCACTGTCGATCCAATCAACGATGCGCCAACGCTTACGACTGTCAGCACGTTGACCGGTGCGATCGAAAACACGCCCTTTGTGATCAACTACTCGGTATTGGCTTCGGCTGCGGATGAGGCCGATGTTGACGGTAATCCGATCAGCTTTCGGGTCGAGGGGGTTTTGGCCGGGACGCTTACGAAGCAGGGCGTGCCGGTAACGCCTGGGGTGACCTTGTTAAGTGCAGGTGAGACGTGGGAGTGGACGCCACCGACGGACACAACGGGGGTTCAAGACGCCATTACCGTAAGAGCACACGATTCTCTGCTGACGTCGACCAGCGACATTGTTGTTGCGGTTGATGTGGCAACCACTGCGGCCGGACCCTTCCTGCGGACGGGCGTGGTAAGCGACGTGGGCAGCGGCACCTGGACGACGGTCACGCTGGACCGCAGCTTCACGTCGATGGTGGTGGTGACAACGCCGAACTATACCGAGACCAGCACGCCGGCAGTCGTCCGTATCCGCAACGCCTCCGGTGACAGCTTCGAATTGCTGGCGGACAGCACCGACGGTTCGTCTGTCAGCGGCATCACCGTGCACTACATGGTCGTCGAAGAAGGTGTCTTCACCCAAGCTGAGCACGGCGTGACGATGGAAGCCGTCAAGTTCACTTCTACCGTCACCGACCGAAAGAGTTCCTGGGTCGGCCAGAGCCGCACCTATGCCAATGCGTACACCGCGCCGGTTGTGTTTGGCCAGGTGATGACGTCAGTAGATCCCAATTTCTCAGTGTTTTGGAGCCGCGGTGCTTCTCGGCAATCTGTGGCGTCGAGCACAACGCTCTTCGTGGGCAAGCACGTTGCCGAGGACCCAAACTCGATTCGTGCCGACGAGACGATCGGCTATATCGTCGTCGAGTCAGGCAGTGGGTCAATCGATGGAGTGGGGTATGTGGCGGCATTGGGTGGTGACAGCATACTCGGTATGGACGACGCCCCACCGCAGACCTACACGCTGAGTGGGCTCAACTCCGCGTCGACCGCAATCGCGACTCAGGCGGCGATGGACGGCAACAACGGCGGTTGGGCCGTGCTGTATGGTGCGAATGCGGTGACCGCAACCGCGTTGGCTCTGTCAATTGAAGAAGATGTAGCGAAAGATGCCGAGCGCAGCCATACCCACGAGCAGGTGGGCTACATCGTTTTCGAAGACGTGCAGCCGTTGCAGGCCTCGGCTGCTCGCGCGACCGCAGTCGATACAACTCCGCTCACAAGTAGTTTACTGGCACCGGTCGTCGAGGAAGCGATTGCCCGGTGGGAGAGCGCCGGGCTGGATGCTGCGTCGGTTGAAACGCTTTCGAATTTCGAAATTCGCATCGGCGACCTGGGCGGAACGCTGCTGGCGGTGACCTCAGGAGGAATTGTCACCATCGATGACGACGCGGCGGGCTTCGGCTGGTTCATCGACCCGACGCCAGCCGATGATGCGGAATTCAGAGCCAGCGGACGGTTTGCAGATCGGTCAGCCGATGCCGCGGGTCAAATGGATCTGCTGACGGTCATCATGCACGAGTTGGGCCACGTGATCGCACCCGAATTTGAGCACGCAAATGCAACCCACCGTTCCGTCATGCAGGAACTGCTCGCGCCCGGCGTGCGGCGAAGTCCCATGCCGGCAGATCTCGATGCCCTGTTTGCCGATCCACGAGAGCTGGGCACTTTGCTCGACAAAGAATTTCCGCATCGCGGACGCTTTGGCTCTCGCTAACGCCTGACACAAAAGCGCAAGAATCAGCGGGTCGATCAAACTCACCGTCGCCACCGGGGATCACCGTATCCTTCGCGTCACTCCTCCCACTGTTGGCGGATTCCCGTCCCCAAAGAACGCTATAAGCCACTGAAATCTCAGCCGTGCAGTGGGTTACGAAGTGAGGGCGGCGAGATTCGAACTCACGACCTACGGATTAAAAGTCCGTTGCTCTACCAACTGAGCTACGCCCCCTGAGAATTTCTTAGTCTTTTTGTGGTGGGTGGTTATGTTGTCTTGTGATCTTTGATTCGGCGGCTGTTTCCAGGCTTACACTCAATTTACACTCAATTTGCTTTCATCTTCAGGACCGCCGGAACATGCAGCCGGTCGACCGAACCGGCCAGGTGCTGGCCCATGTTAACGTACTTCTGAGTGGTCTGGTAGCTCTGGTGCCTCATAAGTGACTGCAGAGCTTCAGCTGAGAGGGTCGCTGCGTTCATGGTCGCGAAAGCCCGCCGAAAATCGTGAAACGAATACAGGTAGCAGGCGTCGGTGTGCTCGTGATCTTCGGGGCAGGGGAGGTGAACTCCCGCTGACTTCTGGACTTTGGCGAACTCAACGTCCAATGTTCTGCGGTGGTGCGGCCAGGGGAACACATCCTCCGTGTAGCTCACGAGGCCCCGTAGATGCTCAACCACAACTGGGTGCAGCGGGACAAGTTCGTCTCGCTTTGCCTTGTTGGTCTCAGCTCGGGTAATGGCAACTCCGGCATCGAGGTCCAGGTCGCTGCGACGCAGCCCCAGGGGTTCGCCAACTCTCCAGCCGGTCATATATGCCATCGTGATTAGAGCCCGCCACCACTCAGCGGCAGTGTAGTGCTCGCCAGGCAGCCGTGGCAAGCGTGCGTGCTCGCAGGCCTGGTAAATTGTCAGGAAGTCCTCTTCGGTCACGTAGCGTTTCAGCTTCCCAGGCTCTTTGAGCATCCGAACTTTCGGGACGGCCGGCAGGTAGCCCCACTCGTTGGCGACGTTCAGGACCGCCTTGAGGTGTCTCAATTCTTTGTTGATGGTCGCCTCGGCAACCGTGCTGCCTTTTTTCCGTCCGCGCTCGAGACGTCGCTTTGCCACGTAGCCATCAATCGCCTGCGTCTTGATCGAGTCCACCCGCTTCGGTTTGCAGATCCGCTCGAAATGGTTCAGAGCGTCGGCTATGCAGCCTTGTGTTCCCGCCGACATACCGGAAGCGATCTTCGCTTCATATTCTTTCCGAAAATCAGCCCACTGTTTCCGGCAGTCGCCCTGAAAGACCCCCGCCGTCAGCTCGCCCTCAAGCTTGCGGCTGAATTTCTGGGCCGTGCTCTTTGCACCGATCTTCTTGGACCGGCGCCGGCCATCCGGATCGATCCAACCGACCAGCCACGGTGCCTTGTCGCCGAGCTGTTGTTTCTGTCGGCTGTCTTGAAAAGTCCATGCCCTGGCCATTGTTCTGCCCTCTCGGTGTAATTGTTCTTGCCACAGAAAACCCGCGTCCGCGAGCGTCACTCCACGGGCGCGGTGGGTTGGGTTGTTACGCAATAAAACCTATACGCAACGCCTTGGCGACGGCTCCGGCCATTGTCGGGCACCCCAATTTCTCGGTAACGCGACTCCGGTAGGTGTGAACCGTATTGGTGCTGATTTTGAGTGCTTTGGCTGCATGATTACTATCGCACCCGTCGGCGGCAAACATGAGAATGCTCAACTCTCGTGCCGACAATTTTGGCGGTAAGTGGACCCGGCAGGCTCGAAACACCACCGCTGCGCGTCCGGTCAGTTTTTCGCAGGGGACTTTATCGAAACGAAATTCAACAGCACAATTGCCGCCAGACTCTGCCACACGAAACACCTGCGGTTCACCAAGTAGCAGACAGACTGCGAAGTGGTCCAGAATCTTGGCTTTATCAGCAGGAGTTTTCGCTATTTCCCAGACAAGCGTGCCAACCATATCCTCTGGTTCTTGTCCACCCGGCAGCGCGTCCGTAACGTGCATAATCACTCCCATGGCGTCGACGGTTGCCATGGGGTGAAACCTCTTCGGTGTTGGATGCTCTCGCACTGCGAACCTGGTGGCGTGACCGTTGTTCCTCCGCGTCGCGTGCTTCCCTCTCGATCCGATTAAAGCTGCGTTAGGCATGAGATACCTCCCTGCGGGCACTTCCGTGCGCGCAAAAAAGAACCCGTATCCCCACTGGCGCTATCAGGCGGCGTCAAACCGCCCGGCGGCCTTACGGCTTGGCCACACCGGCAGGGATACGGATTCCCGTTTTTGACGTTGGTTCGATAACTCATGTTTGACGTGCCTTACGGCTTTGATGCCGTCAGTTTACAGGCCGCACCTCAGTTGTCAAGATTTTCACCCCGCCGGCGGGCCAGAGGCGACCGGCTCGAAACCAAAACCGGCCCCCAACGAGACCCGGTGACCAACCGGGTTGGCCCGCCGGTGAGGTTGAATCCACCCCCACCGGCAAGCGGCAGTCTGCGCGAGAACAAACAGGCCGGCTCGCCGGGTGGGGGTTGTGTTGGTTGTTTTGCCTTCCGCATATCCCGACTCGACCAGTCTTCCGCTTCCGCTTGGTCTATTGGACGTGCCGTCATGTGTGCCTACAATAGGGATAGCCGGCCTCCCCCCTGTTCGAGCCGACCGGGATTATCAGTACCCGAAGATGGTGGATACGACCGGGGGAGGCCGCTTTTTCATTAACGCAGCGCCTGTACAATGCCGATAATCAGATTGGACACGGACGAGATATTTGCACATTGCTGTCAACCTGTTGGATAGACCCGTCACACCATGGGTTGTGGCGGGTTTTTTCATTCGCTTGCAGTTTTTCTTTGACACGTTTCATCCCGGCTCGGTATTCTGAAATTTAACGGCGTCTAATACCGCCGTTCACCTGGTATGGCACCCGTCACTTCAACCCGTGGCGGGTGCCTTTTTCATGCGCCCGCACCAACCGCTTAAATCGCCACTGACACGTTCCACCTCCGAAACCAAGCAACCGGCACCCCGCAGGCATCGTTTCGAAGCTCTCAGCGGCTCTGTAACGCACTCGAATGAGTCGGCCCGGTGGATATCACTCATGGTTTTGCCGCTGTGTTGGCGCCTCCTGGAGGATCTGACAGCCGCTCCTGTCGAGAAGTCTTTGCAATCGTCGCTGCGGGTTGCGACACTGTTGGTGCCATGAAACCGGACATCGAAAACACCACCGAACCAAACCAGCGGTCGCACCGGCTCAGGACCGCTGTGATTGTATTTCTCGTGCTCATGGTGCTGTACCCGCTGAGTTTTGGTCCAGTCTCATGGTTCATGTTCCGCTACAACCCGAGCGGTGACCCAATCGAGGACACCCGCGCTGTCGAGATCAACATCATTGGTCCGTACAAGCCGTTGGCGGCGGCACTGGGTTTGCTGCCCGAACCCGTCCAACAGGCATACGGAAAATACCTGGCGTGGTGGGTCGCTCTTTAGCTCAATACCGCGCCGCACATCACCTCTCGCTCATGGACACCTAGAACCGCCTCAAATCTCAAACCCTACCCAAACCCCACGTCAGCGCCTCCCGTGCCTCCTGTGCGCCAGCAGCGCGCCTGTACGCCGCGTCTGTGACCGTTGCGCGTTGCCCCCTGAATTTTCTTGGCACTTTGCGTCCCGGCGCGGTACGCTGGATATCGCACGGTGTGGCTTCGTCTCCTCGCCGTGCATGGTGTGCGCACCCGTCGTGGATCCTACGGCGGGTGCCTTTTCATTTCTTCGCCGCCTCCTTCTGGATTCCCGTTGGCAATCACCCGTTTGATTCGCTCATCTGCGGCACCGAGACAGAACAGTGGGGAGACCCCGACTTGCCCGTCCGAGAAACCTCTGGGTTCACGGCAATCCGGCGCTTAGTTTTATGAGATGGCGATCTAGCACAAGCTGCAAACAACTTGTGTCGCCATGAGCAGTTGCGCTGAATGAGCCGCGAATGGAACTAATACTGGGACGCGCTGGCCGTCTGAGCACTTCGGTCGCCA
>Ga0315336_1006175_pt1 | contig 12451 bp, 11 predicted proteins | sample ASW5metaG_FD_204512 | JGI IMG/M metagenome (GOLD analysis project Ga0315336, IMG submission 204512) | Ammonia-oxidizing marine archaeal communities from Monterey Bay, California, United States - ASW #5 | ecosystem: Environmental > Aquatic > Marine > Intertidal zone | place: USA: California...
TAGACATGGGAACGGGCGCAGGCTTTCCTGGCAATATTTTATCAATTGCGGGTTGTGAAAATGTAACGCTTATAGATTCTAATGGGAAAAAAATTAATTTTTTAAAATTAATAAAAAATAAAATGAATTTAAAAACAAAAATAATTTTAGGCAGAATAGAGGCCTTAAGTAACATTAAATACGATATTATTACTTGCAGAGCATTGGCAAGTCTAGACAAGCTTTTTAGTTATTCACAAAAACTTATAAAAAAAAATACCGTTCTTATTTTATTAAAGGGCAAAACTGTTAATGAAGAGATTATAGAAACCAAAAAAAAATGGACATTTCAATTTGTCAAGCATCAAAGCATTTCAGATTCTAGAGGAAGTTTATTGGTTATAAAAAACATAAAAAAAAATGACTAAAGTAATAGCTATTGCCAATCAAAAGGGAGGTGTTGGGAAAACCACCACAGCAATTAATTTAGCAACTGCAATGGTGGCTATTAAAAAGAAAATTTTATTAGTTGATGCTGACCCGCAAGGAAACGCAAGCACAGGCTTGGGCATATTGGAAAAAGATAGAAAGCCATCACTTTATGAACTTTTAACAAACAAAACTTATGATGAAGCTGCTATAAAAAAAACATCTATTCCAGGTCTCCACATTATTTCATCTACCTTAGACCTTGCGGCTTCAGAAATTGAACTTGCAGATATAGTTAACAGGGAAAATGTTATAAAAAATATTTTATTAAAAATTAAAGGATATGATTTTATTTTTATTGACTGTCCTCCGGCACTAGGGCTTTTAACGATTAATAGCTTAGTTGCATCTAATTCAGTTATAATTCCTTTGCAGTGTGAGTTTTTTGCATTGGAAGGTCTTAGCTCTTTAACCAATACAATTAACTCAATAAGGTCAGTGCTTAACCCCTCAATAGAGTTAGAGGGAGTTGTATTAACAATGTTTGATAAAAGAAATTCCCTGAGTTCCTTGGTTGAACAAGATGTCCGCAATCATTTTAAGAATAAAGTTTATAACACCATTATCCCAAGAAATGTTAGAATTTCAGAAGCGCCAAGCCACGGTAAGCCTGTTTTAGTTTATGATACCGCTTGTATTGGTTCACAGGCATATATAGGTCTTGCAAAAGAAGTAATATTAAATCAATAATGCAATAATGAATTTAGACAATAAAAAACTAGGACGAGGATTGGGCTCCTTGTTATCTTCAGAGTCAGCAAAAGATGATAAAAATTTTAAATTTATAAATATTTCTGAAATACAAGCCAACCAAAATCAGCCAAGAAAAAATTTTAAAAAAGAAGATCTGGAAGACCTTGCAAGTTCTATTAAATCACAAGGAGTTCTTCAGCCTATAGTAGTTAGATTGATAAATAACAATAGTTATGAAATTATTGCAGGCGAAAGAAGGTGGCGCAGTGCACAGATTGCTGGCTTACATGAAATTCCAGCATTAATTAAAAATATGACGGATGAAGCAGTAAATGAAGCAGCTTTAATTGAAAATATTCAAAGAGAAAATCTTAATGCTGTAGAAGAGGCAAAAGCATATCAAGATATAATTAATAATAAAAATTCTGATTATGAAATGTTAAGCAAAACTGTTGGTAAGAGCAAAAGTCACATATCAAACATGATAAGACTTCTTGATTTAGATCAAGAAATTTTAGATTATATTATTTCAGGAAAATTATCCATGGGTCACGCAAGGGCCTTAATAGGTGTTCCCAATGCAAAGGAGCTCGCCAAAGAAATTATCGCTAAAAAATTAAGCGTTAGACAAATTGAAAAAAATACGGCTAATTTCAAAAAAACTAAAAATAAGAAAAACTTTAAAGATCCCAACATTTTAGATTTAGAAAAAGAACTATCAGAGAAAATAGGATTAAAAACAGCAATACACTTTAATGAAGAAGGCTCTTCAGGATCTCTAACATTATTTTATTCAGATCTTGATCAGCTTGATGAAATTATGAAGCGATTAAAAAAATAACTATACTAGGGTTTTTTTTAAATTAATTAAAAATCTTTGCATTATTAATAAGTGATTTTTCTGATACCTTCTTAGCATTAACTCAGCCTTACTTATTAACGATATTGCAAGCAGAAATTTATTCTTGTTTGATTTTTTAAAAATTTTTAAATAATTTGATTTTTCTTTAAACAAATATTTTGGAAATTTTTTTTCTGCCTCCTCTATATTTTTTGATGTAGATAATAAGTTTATAAAAAACTTAATTCTTTGAAGCAAGAAATAACTGTCTGAGGAAGATAATATATTTTTTTCAGTTTGTGTTATTATATTAGAAAAGCCGCCTAATATTAAAAAAAATATTTTGTCCATATCGTTTTGCACAAACGTAGATAGCAAAAACTTAACTTCTTTAATTGTAATTTTGTTTTTATTGTAATGAATTAATTTTTTAATTTCATTTTCAAACAATTGGTAATAGTCGCTTGTATTATCAATTATATGCCAATATACATCGGCACTAAGTGTAATCTTGTTTAAACTTAAAAAACTATCAAAATAGACCTTTTTTATATCTCTTGTTAATTTATAGCAATTAATCGCAACAAAATCTTTGTGCGCCTCAAAAGTTTTTTTTATTTTAGAGATATTGGTTAATTTATTATGTAAAATTATTATAACATTATTTACTAAATCTATTTTATTAAAATATGATACCTCTACTTTGCTAGGATTTTCAAAAACAATAATTTGCAACTGTGTAAATAATTGTTGCTCAAATCTATCATTCCCAACTTCTGTTAAGTTTTTATTAGGATCGTTTTTAATATAGTCAAACCCAATATCCTTGTATTTTGTTATTAATTCATCCTTAACCTTGTTAATAAGAGTTTCTTCATTTCCACAAATTAAAAAAACTCTTTTTTTTATTATATTTACATCAAATTTAAGAATGATTTTTTCTGGACTAATCTTCATTTATGCATTTTAATTCATTTAGTTCAGCCATTAGAAACTTTAAGAAAAGATTTAAATTTGTATCCAAATTACTTTTGATGATTTCTTCTTTAGAGAAGTCGGAGGTAAAGTTATAACCAGAAGATCTTTGATTGTAGGATGATCTAGATGTAACTTCTTTTAAAAAAATAAGACACCCGCTTTTTTTTTGTTTTAATTCATATTTTATATTATGCACTATTTCTATTTTTGAAGCACTTGCATCCTGTTCAATAACTATTGGCGTTTCACTAAATTCAGAATTTATTTTAATAACATAATCGCCCATGTAATTAGGAGTCCCAAGATAAATATAAAATTGAGAAGCAAGAATTTCTCTATCGTCCCCCGATATGTCGTAGATAGCGTTTTCTTTTATTTTATTTATTATTGGAGCATCTTTATAAACAAATTCAAATCCAGAGCACCCAACAACAATAAAAACAAAACAACAAAATAAGTATTTAGTTAACCCACTCACTTTTTGACAACCAGGTTTATAATTTTATTAGGCACATAAATAACTCGCTCAATACTTTTATCAATTATGGCATTCTTTATTTTTTTATTCATTTTTATTTTGCTCATAACATCTTCTTTGCTTGTTTCTCCTTCAAATATAATTATTTCTTTTGTTTTACCATTAATTTGAACAGCAATGTTGTGTATTTTTTTATCTAATATTTTGCCTGTAGGCCATTTTTGATTAATTGCGAGTCCTTCACCCTTCATCAATTTCCAAAGCTCTTCACTTAGATGTGGTATAAAGGGCTGAAATAATAAAGATATTTTTTTAATTGCATCCACAGATGTTTTTTTTGTAATGTTTTTGTTTAAAATTAATTTTTGTAAGGTATTTATTATTTCATATAAATTAGCAATTGCTTTATTATAATGAAACTCCTCTATATTTTTCGTTATTGTATTAATAACCTCTTCTAGCTTTGTTGTTAATTTTTCTTCTTTGTTTTCTACAATGTTCTCATTTTTTATTAATAAACTTTGGTTTGCAAGGTCCCAAACTTTATTAATAAACTTAAAAGACCCTGCAATTCCTGACTCAGTCCACTCAAGATCTCTGTCCGGAGGGCTATCAGATAAAACAAACCACCTAGCTGTATCAGCGCCATAAAGATTAACTATATTTGAAGGATCAATTACATTTTTTTTAGACTTGCTCATCTTTTCAATTTTGCCAACCTGAACTAAATTATTTTTTTTATCAAAGTATTCTCCATTCTTGACAACTACCTCCCCTGGAGAGAGCCATTCATTATTGATACTTCTATATGTTTTATGTGTAACCATACCTTGTGTGAAAAGACCCTCAAATGGCTCCTCTATATTCAAATGACCCATATCTCTGAGAGCTTTTACAAAAAATCTCGAATATAGAAGGTGAAGTATTGCGTGCTCAATTCCACCAATATATTGATCAACTGGAAGCCAATAATTAATATCTTTGTTGTTAAAAGCATCTTTGTGTCTTGGGTTGCAATATCTTAAAAAATACCAAGATGATTCAAAAAAAGTATCAAAAGTATCAGTTTCCCTTAAAGCCTTCATTCCCGTTTTAGGACAGTGAGTTTCTTTCCATTCAGAGAGATTATTTAATATATTTCCAGACCCAGTTATTTCTTTTATATTTGGAAGGGTAACTGGAAGCTGTTCTTTAGGAACAGGAATTATTTCACCATCTTCTCTATAAAGAACTGGAATTGGACAACCCCAATATCTTTGTCTGGACAAACCCCAATCTCTGAGCTTGTAATTGGTTTTTTCTTTCCCAATTTTTGTTTGTGTTATTTTTGCAATTACTATTCTTTTTGCTTCTTCAATTGTAAAACCGTTTAAAAAAGAAGAATTAATTAATTTTCCTTCACCAACAAAGGCCTCATTATTTATTATAAATTCGGATTCTTTTTTATCTTTTGGCAAAATAACAGGCATTACATCTAAGTGGTATTTTTTAGCAAAATCCAAATCTCTTTGATCGTGTGCGGGGCAGCCGAAGATAGCGCCAGATCCATAATCCATTAATACAAAATTAGCTATAAATAAGGGAAGTGTTTTATTCGTTATTAAAGGATGCTCAATTTCCAGTTTTGTTTTAAACCCAATTTTTTCTTTTTCATGATTCAATTTTTCACACTTCTCTTTAAATTTTTGTGCCATAACTTCATTTTCTATAATTTTTTTTGCTAGAGGATGATCAAAAGAAATAGCACAAAATGTAGCTCCAAATATTGTATCCGGTCTTGTCGTAAAAACATTTATTTCATTAAATCCATAATTATATTGGTTTTTTATATTAAATTTTATTTCAACACCGTTTGATTTTCCTATCCAGTTAGATTGCATGGTTTTTACTTTTTCTGGCCAATTGGGCAACTTATTTAAACAATCTAGTAGCTCATTTGAATATTGGCTTGTTTTCAAAAACCATTGTGACAATTTTTTTTGTTCAATAGGAGCGCCGGAACGCCACCCCTTACCATCTATAACTTGTTCATTGGCTAAAACAGTTTTGTCAATCGGATCCCAATTAACCAAAGATTCTTTTTTATATGCCAAACCCTTATCTAACATATCTAAAAAAAAAGATTGTTCGTGTTTATAATAATCAGGATGACAAGTTGCTATTTCTCTGGACCAATCTAGGGAAAAGCCCATGGATTTTAGTTGGATTTTCATTGTGGCAATATTTTTATAAGTCCATTCAGAAGGGGGCTTTTTTTCATTTATAGCAGCATTTTCTGCTGGCAGACCAAATGCATCCCATCCCATGGGGTGCAGAACATTAAAACCACACATTTTTTTATATCTTGCAACCACATCCCCAAGTGCATAATTTCTCACATGTCCCATATGAATTTTTCCTGAAGGATAAGGAAACATTTCTAATACATAGTATTTCTTTTTTTTAGTATTTATAGAGGATTTAAAAACATCATTTTTATCCCAATGGTCTTGCCAATAAGATTCTATTTTTTTGTGATTGTATCTGTGTGACAAGGTTTTTTAATTTGCAGATAGTTTTAGTTTTTTTGCTTTATTTAAAATAACATTTTCTAATTTTATATTATCAGCTATAGAAATTTTTTGATCTACCCAGATCTTATTATCATTAATTAATTGACAGAATGAGTTTACTTTTAAATTATTGGTTTTAAGCTGCGCTCCTTTTATAAAGATATTGAGTTTGCACCGCTCATTATTGCTAGAAATTGTTGAATACCAATCTGTTATAATTATCCCACTAAAAGGATCAGCAGAACTAATAGGCATAAACTCAATTGTTTCAAGAGCACCTTTCCATAAGTAGGGATTTATAGGCATACCCATTGTAAGATTTGTATTTTTTTCATTGTTCCCAAATAATTCCAAGCTTGAGGCTTTTTTCCCAAATAAACCACCTCCAGTTCGCAGTCTGTTTTGAGCATCTATAAGAACGTCACTTTCCTTTCCAATTAATTTTGTTCCTGATCGTTGAATAATATCAGCCCTAGCCTGACTTTTCGCACGTGCCTCATCTCTATCCAGGGTATTATTACATGAAGCGAGTGCCAATAATAAAAAAAGAGCTAAACAATAATTAACAATATTCATAATGATGTCCTAAAACAAACAGTGAATAAAAGAAACAAAAAAAGCGGCTTTTACAAGCCGCTTTAAATAAATTATTTTGGTAAAATTAGAAGCTGATATTAGCTCCAATATACCAAGAAGAACCACTAAAACTAGTTTTACTAACGTTCTCATCAACAGCAGATACATCAGTATAGCCGACTGTAGCAGTCACACCTGATGCAACAACATAATCAACACTAGCACTTACTTTTTCTAAACTATCTGTGTTAGTACCGTTAGCACCTTCAGCACCGTCTTTTGCTTCAGCGTCTGAAGCGCCAACAGCGAAAGTTATGTCGCCAGATACATATTTAGCACCAACAGTTGTGATTGACATACTATCAACCTCAGTTGTGTCACCATCAACGTAACTACCACTTCCAAAACCAGCACCTACAGTTAGGTCTCCAGTTACAGCAGCTATAGATGCCATTACAACATCAGATTTATCATTAATAGTGTTAGGATTTGAATCAGTAGCGTTAATGAAACCACCACCAATTGTAACAGTAGTGTCACCAGCAGTAGTTACATAAGTAATACCAGCTGAATAAGATTGTTCAGCAGTAGATGAAATAGATCCATCAGGATCATCACCAAATGCAGCTGAAACTCCAAAAGTTAAACCTTCAACACCTAGGGCATCAGCAGCTGACGTGTAAGTGAAACCTACGTTGTCAGAAGTTGAACCATATGTAATTGCAGTTGGAGCCGAGTTTGCAGATGAAGTAACACCAGCAATACCTTGCTCACCAGAAGCGCCAGGAACAGTTGCAATACGTCCAGTAGCAGCATTTCCAGCTTCAACTAATGCAAGAGAGCTTCCATCAGTGAAAGTTAAAGTTAATCCAGATGGATTACCTGCGTCATCAGCACCTTCATCAAATACGTTAAAGCCAGTAGATATTTTTGTACCAGCATCAGTAGTTTCCTCAACGCTAAATGTTAATGAAGCTTTTTGATCAGAGGAATGAGTTCCCCCACTGCTACTATCAGTATCATCTCCTGTAACACCATTTCTGACGTTTCCGGCAAAACTTACAGAAGCAGCTTCCGCAACACCAGCTAGACCAAGAGATCCAACTAAAGCAGAGGCGATTAATAATTCTTTTTTCATAATTACTCCTTTTGAGTTAATGAATATTCATTAATAGTGTAAAAGACATTTTTACACTGCGACTAGAAATATATAAAATTAAGCATTTTTTCCAATTTATAACTTAATTTTATATATTTTTTAGAAAGATGTTGTATATTTACAACAAATATTGATTATGGCGTTTAATAAGGCTAAATTTATTGAAATTCTTGATTATATTAAAAAAAGCAAGAAATCAGTAAATATTGTTGCTGTATCTAAAAACCACCCTCAAAGTGCCATATTTAGTGCAATTCATTCTGGAGTTACGACTTTTGGGGAAAATAGAGTTCAAGAGGCAGTAGAAAAATTTTCTGACATAAAAAAAACTAAGTCTAAAATAGAGTTACACCTAACAGGACCCCTTCAAACCAACAAGGTTAAGCCGGCACTTTCTATTTTTGATGTTATTCAAACCCTTGATAGAGAAAAATTAGCAAAAGAAATTATAAAATATCCAAATTTGATAAAAAATAAAAAGTTTTTTATTCAAGTAAATGTTGGGGAAGAGAAAAATAAAAGCGGCATATTTCCAAATGAAGCAAAAAACTTTATAGAGTTTTGTCAAAAAGATTTAAAAATAAAAATTTCAGGTTTAATGTGTATTCCTCCTCTACATCAAGAACCGAAACCTTATTTTTCACTATTAAAAAAAATTGCTTTTGAAAACAACATTAAACATTTAAGCATGGGTATGAGTGATGATTTTAAAAAAGCCATACTAAGTGATGCTAGCTATATTAGGATAGGAACAATTTTATTTGGTAAAAGACCGTGATATCTATCCCATATACATTTAGTGATAATAAGGAAAACTTCTCAATAATTAATTTTTTAAACCGTGAAAAAAAATTTTTCTTTTTGGAAATAATAGATTTTAAAAATATTAAAGAAAAAAAAATAATTTTTATTAAAGAGGATACTGATCAAAAAACTTTGCTTGATTTGGTAAATTATTTAAAAAATGACAATATTCTTTACGTCCTCCCATATCTATTTAAAGATAATAATATTTTTACACAAGTAGATAAAATTTTTTATCCAATAAGGCCCTCATCTTTAGAAAAAAAATATTTATCTCTAAAAAAGATTTATTTTTCTTATCAAGATATTTTATTGGGAAAGAATAATCAGCTAATAAATATTAGTAATAACAAAGAAATATATATGACGGAAACAGAAAATAGTATTATGAAATTGTTAATTGAAAATGGAACTGTAAAAAAAGACACTATTAAAAAAAATATTCTAAATCTAAATATTGAAATAGACACAAAATCTTTAGATAGTCATCTTTCTCGTATAAGAAAAAAAATAAAAAAGGTTGGATTGTTAGTTGAAATAATTTCTATAGATTCTTTTGAAATTAAACTTCAGTAGTTTATAACAATGGATTTGCCATACTAAAAAAATTCTTTTTTAGATTAAGATTATACTGAGGGTTTATAATGGAATAACTTGTTGTTTCAAGACTATCTTTTATGAGTATTTTTCTAATTATTAAAGGATTTTTTTCAAAAATTATTGTTAAGTCGATATTTTCTTCTGAGTTTAATTTAATGTTTTTTTCTAAATAAATTGACTGATTTTTTTCTTTATAAGAAGCGTCTTCTAAAAAAAAGTTGTCATAAAATATATCGAAAAATATTTTAGCCACTGTTTTTTCTGGATTAAAATATTCTACTTCTTCTAGATCTTGATTGAAATACATTGCTTTATTTTTTCCAATAACTAAGAGTAAGTTAGAGGGGTTATAATATTCTATTCTTATTCTTTCGTTTTGAAAATATATTTTCCCCTCCTCTAATGTTTTACCATTAGATTGTATAAACATAGAGGAAAATTCATTAAATTTATCAAAATACTCTATTAATATTTTTTTATTGATTGATCCTAGCTCTTCTGAACTAACTTTAAAGTTTAAAAAGATTAACAATAAAATTAAAATTTTATTTATTATTTTTAATAACACTTCTTTTTCCAGAATGATTAGGTTCAGTTATATATCCATCTTCTTCCATCTTTTCTACAATTCTGGCAGCCCTGTTGTATCCAATTTGTAAATATCTTTGAATGAAGCTTGTTGATACCTTTTGTTGTTCAATAATTATCTCGATGGCTTTTCCATAGAGTTCATCAACATTTTTATCTGAAAAACCCAGGCTTAATTCTTCATTTTTTTGAAATTCATTTTCTATAGTAATATCTTCTTGAGCCTCTTGAGATCCTTGGGATTTAATATGATTTACAATAGTTTCAATTTCTTTTTCAGAAATAAATCCTCCGTGAAGTCTATTGAGGTTTGACCCATTTTCAAGAAACAACATATCACCACTTCCAAGAAGTTGCTCAGCACCCATCTCATTTAATATTGTTCTGCTGTCAAATCTACTTGCAACGCGAAAGCTAATTCTGCTTGGAAAATTAGCTTTTATTGTTCCAGTAATGACATCTACACTTGGTCTTTGGGTTGCGGCAATAATATGGATTCCTGAAGCTCTTGCCATTTGAGCCAATCTTTGTACAAGACTTTCAACTTCTTTACCCGCGACCATCATTAGGTCTGCCATCTCATCAATCACAACGACTATTAAGGGCATTTTTTCAAGAACTATTTCTTTTTTTTCAATTATTGGATTTCTTGTTTCTTTATCAATTCCAGTTTGCACTTCACGATAAAGTTTACGTCCACTTGATTTTGCATTTAATATTTTATTATTATAAGAATTGATATTTTTTACATTCAATGAGCTCATTAATTTATATCTATTTTCCATTTCTCTAACCACCCACTTAAGAGCAAATACAGCTTTGTTTGGATTAGTAACAACTGGTGTTAAAAGATGAGGTATGTCAGCGTAAACACTTAACTCTAGCATTTTAGGATCAATTAAAATCAGTTTACATTCGCTTGGTGTGAAGCGAAAAAGCAAACTTACAATCATTGAATTAATCCCAACAGATTTTCCAGATCCAGTTGTGCCAGCTATCAAAAGATGGGGCATTTTTTCTAGATCTGTATATTTTTTTTCACCTGATATATTTTTTCCAAGCGCCAATGTTAAACCATTATCGCTTTTAAAAAACTCTTCACTTGAAATTAAGTCACCCAACAAAACATCTTCTCTTTTTTGGTTTGGAATTTCAATGCCAAGACTTATTTTTCCAGGCTGTGGAGCAATACGAGTACTAATAGAGGACATTGCTCTTGCTATATCGTCTGCTAAACTAACAATTTTACTTGTTTTAACTCCTGGCGCTGGAACAAATTCAAATAATGTAACAACTGGTCCTGATTTATAATTTACAACCCTTCCTTCAACCCCATATTCTTCAAGTGTTTCTTCTAACTTTTGAGAAAGCTCTGAATTTCTTTGCTCAACTTCCTTTAAAGAATTTTTCTTTTCGTTTGATATTTTTAATAAATTTATAGAAGGAAGAAGATATTTTGAGTTCAATTCATAATTATCTAATTGATAAATATTTTTGTCAAATTTATTTTTTGAATTTGTTTTAATTATTGTAGGTTCAATTTTTTTAGATTTTTTTTCAAGAATAGGCTTAATTTTTGCACTATTTCTTTGTTTAGTAAAATTAATTTTGGAATTTAGGTATTTAAATGGTCTGAAAACAAAGCCCAATGTTTTAAAAATAATTGATACTAAAAAGTAAAAATTCTTAAATTTAAAATCCAAAGATATACAAAAAAGAGTAATAGATAAAAATATCAAAAAAATTACAAACAATATTTGTAAATATTTAAAATAATAATATACTTCAAGATATTGATTTATTTGATTTTGAAATACTGTTCCCAGTAGTGAAAAATTATTATAAAAAAAACTTATAGAAAAATTTATTAAAAGAAAACTTAAGAAAAATAAAAAAAATTTAAGATAAAAGTTTTTTTTAAAATTATTGAATACATATCTTATTCCATAAATGACAAAAAAAATTACTATTAAATATGAAATAAAGTTAAAGAAAACAAAGAAAAAACTTGAGTAATAAGCACCAAATATACCCATAAAATTTTTAATTTCTATATTTGAACCCACAACCCCAAAACCTGAGTCATTAAGATCGTATGAAACAAAACTTAATAATGAAAAAATAGAGATTGATATAAAAACAATGCCTATAACTAAGTTTTTCATGATTTTCATAAAACTTTGGGATCGAGACATATTTAACTATTTGTAATACAGCTAGATTAAGGTATTTCGAAGAAAATTATGAAAGAAATTATTTCAAATATTTTAATAGTAGGAGGAGGCATGAGCGGATTATTAAGTGCTTTAGCTTTATCTACTACAAAAAATCAAATAATTGTTATTGATAAAAATTTTTTTAACGAAGATTCAAAAACAAAACATGACTTTCGAACCACAGCAATCGCAGAAGGTTCTAAAAAATTTTTTGAAGAAATAAAACTATGGTCTTCATTAAAAAAACACTCTGAATTAATAAAGAATATTAAAGTATTTGATAGAAATGAAAAATCAAAGATTAATTTTTATAATTTCAAAGCCTCTGATCCGTTAGGTTATGTAGTGCGTAATACTCATATAAAACTAGAAATTATTAAATTATTAAAACGTAAAAAAAATATTCTTTTACTTGAAAAAGAAAATTTGAAGGGCTTTAATTTTAATAATGAATATGCTGAAGTCATAACTAAAAGATTTAAAATTAAAGCAAATCTT
>Ga0315336_1006176_pt1 | contig 12449 bp, 10 predicted proteins | sample ASW5metaG_FD_204512 | JGI IMG/M metagenome (GOLD analysis project Ga0315336, IMG submission 204512) | Ammonia-oxidizing marine archaeal communities from Monterey Bay, California, United States - ASW #5 | ecosystem: Environmental > Aquatic > Marine > Intertidal zone | place: USA: California...
CCGACGCGAGTTCCTCGACGCAGTCCAGTCGTTCCGCCATCGGATTCAGCAGGTCGATCAACCGCGCGGTGGTTTCCCCGACTGTGTATTGCTTGTAGTCGTCGTTGTTGACCAGTGCCGCCGCCGACCCGTAACGGGTGGCCCGCCATTTGTTCTGCTCGACCATCATCGGGTGATACTCGCTTTGGTAGGTTCCCCCGTCGATCTGGTCGGAGATCGACTGCACCAGGCACTGCACCAGGGCCGTAATGGCCAGCACCTGCTTCAGGTTGGCCGGCATGTCGCAGACCCGGATCTCGACCGTGCCGAAATTGTGGTGCGGGCGGATGTCCCACCAGATTTCCCGGATGGTGTTGATGAAGCCCGTGCTGATCAAGTGGTTGATCAGCCACACATATTCGCTCCAGTTGCGCATTTGATGCGGCAATCCGGCCGTGGGCAGACCCTCCATGATTTTCGAGCGATTGGATTGCAGACCGGTGTTGCGACCTTCCCAGAAGGGGGAATTGGCCGACAGAGCCAGCAGCAGCGGCAAATGCCGCAGCATCCGGTCGCAGACCATGACTGCCTTGTCGCCGGTGTCCACGCCAATGTGCACATGCAGTCCGAACGTCACCAGCCGGCGGGCCACATCCTGCATCAAGTCCACCAGTCGATGGTAACGGTCGTTGACCGTGATCTGTTGCTCGCGCCAGGAGGAAAACGGATGCGTGGCACTCCAGAACAGCTCAATTCCCAGGGATTGTGCGACGCGATCCACTCCCGCTATCTTGCTCCGCAGGTCCTCGCCAACCTGCCGCACGGTGTGACAGACGCCGGTGTTGATTTCCAGGTAAGACTGCATCAGTTCCGGCTTGATTGCATCCGACAGGTCGTCGGGCAGAGCTTGCAGGACCTGTTCGATGGAGTTGGACAGAGCCAGAGTCTGTGAGTCCACAAGCTGCAATTCGATTTCCACGCCGATCGTCGGCGATGCATTGGAGGCAAATGAGATGGTGGGCATTGCACGTTCCTTCCAAAGTCTGAATGCCGGTGGGTCGCGTTCACGTCTCTTGATCCCGCGATCCGGATTCCGCGGGGGTGTTTCCAGCGGACTTCAGCGACAGGGCCAGAGCGGCGCGCAGGAAGACCCGCACGCCGATCGCCAGGATGCGTTCGTCGATGTCGAAATCCGGTGCATGCAGGAACCTGGGTGACTGACCCGGTGGGGTGCTGCCCAGCCTCAACATAGCCCCCGGCGCCAGTTCCTGGTAAACCGAAAAATCCTCACCTCCCATGCTGGGTTGATCGAGTCTCACAATGTCCTCCGGTTCCAGACACCGCCGGCAGGCGTGTTCCAGCATCGCGGTGATGTGCGGGTCGTTTTCGACGGAGTTCAACGCGTTGAAGAACCGCGGTGAAATCCGCGCTCCGCTACTCGCCTCGATTCCGGTGCACACGCTGCGGATTCGGTTGCGGAGCTGTTCCCGGGTTGCCAGGTCTGTTGTCCTCAGACAGCCATTGAGTTCAACCTGGTCGGGAATCACGTTGGCCACCGATCCGCCGGTAAATCGCCCGATGCTGAACACCGTGGGATTCCGTGCATCAACGGATCGCGGAAGTTGTGAGTACAGGGCCGAGACCAGTTGGACGGCGGCGGCGATGGGGTCGACGGTGTGAAAGGGCCGCGCCGCGTGGCCACCCTTTCCCGTCACGATGATCTCCACTTCGTCGCAATTCGCGGTCAAGGTGCCGTACCGAATGCCCACCCGTCCGGCTTCCAGGCTGGGTTCGACGTGGACACCCAGAATGCTGGCGACTCCATCCATCACTCCTTGCTCCACGAGCCAGCGCGCCCCCTGAGTGATCTCCTCCGCCGGCTGGAAGATCAGCCGCAAACGCACACCTGTGTCGTCGGCTGCCGCGTCGCGCGTGTGGAATGCCACCAAAGCGGCACCCAGCATCAGCGTCGCGTGCGCGTCGTGACCACAGGCGTGGGCCAGCCCCGCTGCACGCGACATGTAGGGGACTTGCTTGGTATCGGTAATCCGCAGCGCGTCGATGTCGGCCCGCAGCGCAATCAACGGCGCATCGGCGTGCACGGTTCCCAGGTCCACATCGGCGATGACCCCCAAGTCGTCCCGTCCAAGCCGCGCTGGAATTTCCAGCCGTTCCAACTCATCGGCCAGGAACCGCGATGTCTGACGCTCTTCACCACTCGGTTCCGGGTGGGCGTGCAAATAACGCCGGAGCTCGGTCAGTCGATCCGCGGACTGTGCCACCTGCCGGTCGATGCGCGCATCCCAGCGTGTCAGCAGCTGTTGCTCGCTGTCTGTCCACAGATGCCCACGGCTTTGGTACATAACTCCAACCCTGTGTCCACGATGTGCGGGTCGTGTCCGTGTGGTCTCGCGGCTGGACGGCCCAGGTCCTGCTGACCAGACGGTTTACGTCCGTTTGTGGTGGGTCAGACAACCACATTCCGAGTGCGGACACAACCCATCCGGGCCGGACCGCGACCCAGATCCATCTTGTCTAGTCTGCGCAACTGCTAGTATTCTGGAAAGAGGGGTCGTGTCGGTGTGGGTGCCTGTGGGAGAAAGCGCAGGAAACCCGCGAAATTCAGGGCGGGCTTAAACGCGTTCGCTCGGAAATCCGATGATGAGTGGAGAATTCCGCAGTATCCGCGAAGGCAGTGTCTTGCCTTAGCGGAATCTGTAATCGGGGCAAGCGACAGGGCACGTGCTGGCCGGGCGGAAAGCCAGACCGTTTGCCCATCCGCCCGGAGACCGACCCATGGCGAGCTCGGAAACGACACGCTTAACCGCCAATCAATCGAAGAATCTCGCTTCCCCGGCTGGATTGACCGGACCGTTACCGGTGGCCCTGCCCGGAAACGCGGGCGGTTTGGGGGCGGGACTCCAATCCCGCTGGGGGGATCGCATCAGTGCGGCCGAACTCCGCCGCCGCGTGTGGCACATCTCCCCGGGCTGCCTGCCCGTGATCTTGTGGTTCATACCGCACCGCGATCCGATTTCCACCACCCTGCAGTGGGTCCTGTTCGGGATCATCAGTCTGCTGGCACTGCGGATTTTTGTGCAGTATCGCCTGATTCGCCGGTCCGCCGAACACGGCAGCCGGGGCACAGCCGCGGTCTTGGGGTATGCGGCGAGCGTGATGGTCAGCCTGTTGCTGTTTCCCGCTCAGGCCGAGATCGGCCTGGCGGTCTTGAGCATCCTGGCGTTCGGCGACGGGGCGGCCACCCTGGGAGGCCTGCTGGCCAACCGCCGACCGTTGCCCTGGAACCCAGAAAAAACGTGGGCCGGATTGCTGTCGTTTCTGGTCGTCGGCACGCTGACGACCGCCGTCATCTATTGGCGAGAAACCCACAACCTCGAAGCCCAGACTCCCGGGGTGTCTTTTGGAGTCGCGTTGCTGTGTGCCGGGCTGGCCTGTGGGATCGCGGCGGTTGCCGAGTCGCTCCGTTCACGGATCAACGACAACATTCGCGTTGGGATTGCCGCCGCTCTGGGCATGGTGTGTGCGCAAAGCCTGTTCGTGGGCTGGTCTTGAACCGTCCCCTCCCGGCCGAGCGGATCTAATAGCCCCGCTGGTGCGCCTGCAGCTGCTGGAAGTTCTGGAAGCACAGGTAGCCGAACAGAAAGCCGGCGAACATCGCTTGAAGCTTCAGAAAAAACAGCGCCGCGACAGCCGAGACCAGCATCGCGATCAGCAACGACCAGCGGAATCCATGGCGTCGATTGATCAACTGGCAGGTCTCCTGCGAGATGCGCCCGCCGTCGAGCGGCAGCACGGGCAGCAGGTTCAACAGACCCCACCACAGGTTGATCCACAGCAGACTGGCCAATGCGAATTGGACCAGCCAAAACGCGGTCGGTTGCCCGGACAGTTTGGCTAACAGGGGATCGTGGCCGAGCGAGGCCACACCCCACAGCACGAACCCCGCGGCCGGTCCGGCGGCCGAGATCATGATTGACCGTTGGGGTGTCTGGCCCCGTGTGGGCTGGTACATGGCCAGTCCCCCCATGTAGTACAGCACGATCTCCGGCGGCCATCCGAAGCCGCGCGCCACCAAGGCGTGGCCCAATTCGTGGACCAGGATCGACACGAACACGCACAGCATCCACACAATCAAGAACAGCAGCACGTTGATGCCGGTACCCAATGCCAGGGAGTTTGCGCTGCCGTAGCCCAGGTAACCGGCCAGCAGCCAGAACAAGGGATGCACGCGCACGGGGATGCCAAACAGGTAAAACCGCAAGTCATACGGTGTCGGATGGACAGGGCCGAACATCGAAGTTTTTCCGGAAACCAGAAACGGAACAGGAAATGTAACCGACACCGTTCGGGAGCACAAACGGCGGTGCGAATGACCGGGTGTGGCGGGCCCAGCATGGTCGAGTCGAGTTGCCGATGCTAAAATTGGCAGGGTCGGGCCGCTCGCGTGCGTCGCCCGCAGCCGTTGCCGTTCATGTCCCGGTTGATTCCACGTGTTCAATGTGTTTCGTATGTTGATGGGGCTGCCGTTGTTGCGGCCCATTCTGCGTCCGGTGACACGGCTCATCGTGGGCGTGATTGCCATCCCCATTTTTCGTGGGTTTTTGAGACATGTCGTCCGGCTGCAGGATTTGGATGACGAGCTGGAAAAGGACCTGGAGCAGTGGTTTCGGGGAGCCCTGCTGTTGCTGGTGGCCACGCGGAACATGGAAGAAACCATGTTCGGCTGGGTGCAGAACGCCTGGGACGGCGATCTGCAATGGGTGACGATGGGGTTGCGGCTGATGCTGGCCATCGGCGTGGTGCAATCCATGCCCGATCAAGAGCTGTTCGCGGTGATCCATCCGGGGCCGCAGAAAATGCGATTCCGCAAGGGGCAGAGCTATTTCCTGCAGTGGAAACAGCAAGTACCCGCATATTTCAAGGGTGTGTTGTGTCAGCACATCAATCGGTCCTCCCCGGTATTTGCCATCCTGGCCGCGATCGCGCCCGGGTGGATCGGCTGGATGTGCTACGGCGTGGCCCTGTTGCAATATCTGATCATCGGACTGGTGACATCCCGTGACCGAGCCATCGATGTGCTGTCGGTATTCGACGCGCAGGTCAAGTTGCGTCGGGACGAGCTGATTCGAGAATTTCACCTGGAAACCTCGCCAGGCTCCGCCCCGGAGGCTGACCAGGACGAGACTCTGCAGTCGGCCAGTCAAGTGCCGACCGGCAGCAGTGTTGCGGAAGACTGAAGCGGGCGGTATGTAGAACGTTGGGATCCGGCCGGCGAGCCAACCACACAGGGAGGACCGTGACACCATGTCGCGCATCAGACGACTCGATCCGTCCGTTGTCAACAAAATTGCCGCGGGTGAAGTCGTCGAACGTCCGGCCAGTGTTGTCAAAGAGCTGCTGGAAAACAGTATCGACGCATTGGCCACACGCATTGACGTCGACATTGTGCAGGGCGGCTCGGAGCTGATCCGTGTTGTCGATGACGGAGAAGGATTGCATCGCGACGATTTGTCATTGGCGGTCACCAGTCACGCCACGAGCAAGATTGGTACGGCTGAAGATCTGTTCTCAGTACAGACGATGGGCTTTCGCGGAGAGGCCCTGGCCTCGATCGCGTCGGTGAGCCGGTTCCACATCCGTTCGCGTCCGGACCAGGCGGTCGAGGGGCAGGAGTTGCAGGTTGACGGCGGTCAAGTCGGAGCGTTGCGGCCCTGTGGCTGCCCCCGCGGGACACGGGTCGAAGTGCAACAGCTATTTGCCTCGACGCCCGTTCGCCGCAAGTTCCTGAAGACCGTGGGGACAGAATTTGGCCACATTGCCGAGCAGTTCATCCGCATCGCGCTGGCCCATCCGCGGGTGCACATGGTGCTGAGGCACAATCGCAAGACCGTCTATGAATTGCCGGCCACCGACCAGATCCGCGATCGGCTTCGCATGTTCTATGGATCGGAACTGGCGGAAAACCTGATCTGGGTGGAATCCGAAGCCGAAGTGTCCGCGACCACCCCGGGGCAGACCGACATGATCCGCATCTGGGGTTATGTCGCTCACCCCAGTCAGAGCAAATCCACCCGAAAAAGCCAGTACCTGTTTCTCAACGGGCGCTGGATTCAAGATCGCTCACTGCAGCACGCCCTGCAAGAGGCCTACCGCGGCCTGCTGATGACCGGCCGGTATCCGATTGTGTTTCTGTTTCTGGAAATGCCGTCCGGACTGGTCGACGTCAACGTGCATCCTTCGAAATCGGAGGTGCGGTTTCAAGACAGTCAGCAGTTGTATCGTCAGTTGCTGTCGACCGTGCGGAATAAGTTCTTGAGTCTGGAGTTGGACAGCCGATTGCAGGCCGATGCCGATCCCGACAGTACAGCCGCGGTGGCTGCGCCCGTGGCCGGGCAGCAACTGCGGCTGTCGCCTGCCCCACCCTCCTGGTCGTCTGCCAGCCCGGCAGCCGCAACGTCGCCCGCGGTAACGCCAGTTCACCTTCCCCGTGTCTGGTCCGCCCCGGATTCCGTGGCGGATGGTGCTGCCCGAGACCAGATTGCGACAGGTTCCGCGGTGGAGTGGCAGCCGATGGGCGACGGCAGCGTCGCCGAAGCGGATGCGTCGGACGCAGTGTCCCTTGCACAATGCGACGATCCCGCCACGGCCAGCGGCGCGGATTCCGACCGGGCTTTGCAGATCCAGGATTGCTACCTGGTGACCGCCACCAAAGATGGGATGATGGTCATCGATCAGCACGCGCTGCACGAACGGATTTTGTATGAACATCTGCGTCCCCGGGTCCTGGAAGGCGTTGTGGAATCCCAGCAATTGCTGGTGCCGGATGCCATCGAGTGTTCCGTGAAGGAAGCCGCGCTGATCGAAGAACACCAGGCCTTGTTCGCCCAATTGGGTTTCGGCATCGAGTCCTTTGGCGGACAGACGGTCTTGTTGACACGTTATCCAGCCATGCTGCATCAGGTCGATCTGCCGCAGACCGTCCGCGATCTTTGCGAACATCTGGAGACAACTCGGCGGGATCCGTCGCGGCGCGATATACTGGACGAATTGCTACACATGATGTCGTGCAAGGGAGCCATCAAATCGGGACAGCGGCTGAGTCCTGAGGAGATTCAGAGTCTGCTTGAGCAACGGCATCTGATCGACGATGCGCACCATTGTCCTCACGGCCGGCCGACCGCTCTGGTCTTGACCCGGTCGGACCTCGATCGACAGTTTGGCAGATTGGGATAATCGAATGGTGTAACTGGTTTTGCGAACAGGCTGCTTCTCGGAGTCACGGTCTGGCGACAGAAAAAAAGACAATCCCACTCGGACCGCCGGGTGGGGGATGAGGCATAGCACGTTGAGTACAATTTGTGTCAGCATCGGGCGGACCCGGCACAAGATGGTGGTTCTGGAGCATCAGGCTCTGGCCGAAAAAGGTGCCGCGCTGGTGGAACTGCGACTGGACTGGCTGTCGCGGCCACCCGACGTGGTGCGACTGCTCGAACAACGCCCGACGCCCACCATGATCACCTGCCGCCGCCAAAGTGATCGCGGTCGCTGGCGGGGCAGCGAAGAACAACGGCAGGCGATTTTGCGCACGGCCATCGCGTCGGGTGCGGAGTACATTGATCTCGAGGCAGACATTGCCGGGTCGATACCCCGCTATGGGGATACGAAACGGATTGTCAGCCATCATGACTTCGAAGAAACGCCGGAGAACCTGGAGCAGATCCATGCCCGCCTGCAGTCGCTCGATCCCGATGTCATCAAACTGGTGACCATGGCCAATACTCCGGCTGACTCGGTCCGCTTGCTGAAACTCGTGGCGAATTCCGATGTGCCAACCGTGGGATTCTGCATGGGCGAGCTGGGGCTGACGAGCCGTCTGATGTGTGGAAAATATGGTTCGCCCTTTACGTATGCCACATTCAATAAGGATCGTGAGCTGGCGCCGGGACAACTGTCGTTCGACGAGATGCGGAATGTGTATCACTTTGAAAAGATCAACGGCAACACGCAGGTCTTCGGAGTGCTGGGTGATCCGATTGCTCACAGCATGAGTCCCCTGCTGCACAACCTGGCCTTCCAGGATCAAAACCTCGATGCCGTCTACCTGCCGATGCGGGTCCCGCCAGGCCTGATGGCGCAGACGCTGGAAGCGTTTGAATGGCTGGAAGTTCGCGGGTACAGCGTGACCATTCCCCACAAGGAAGCCGTGTTGGAGATCACAGATCGTTTTACGGGGCCGGTTCGTGGAATCGGCGCCGCCAACACCTTGTATCGTGACGCCAATGACCGGTGGTGTGCGGCCAATACGGATCATGCGGCCGCGATGGAGTGTATTCGCATTGGTCTGGGCGAACCGGCCGACAAAACGGATTTTCTGAACGGTAAGATGGTGTTGGTGCTCGGGGCCGGAGGAGTCGCACGGGCCATCGTCTATGGTCTGATGCGTGCCGGAGCGGTGGTGTCGGTCACGAATCGGACGGAACAGCGTGGAGTCGAGCTGGCCGCGGCGATGCAATGCCAACATGTGAAATGGGCCAACCGGGTCCGGTCAATGGCGGACATCATCGTCAACTGCACCTCGGTGGGAATGCACCCCAACATGGACGAGACGCCCTATCAGATGAACTGGATCAGCGAAGGCCAACTCGTCTTTGACACCGTGTACAATCCCGAGAACACGCTGTTGCTCAAGGATGCACGCGAATACGGTTGGCGTACGGTATCGGGTCTGGACATGTTTGTGCGGCAGGCCGCCGCGCAATTCGAGCTGTTTACGGGGCGCCGGGCGCCGCTGGACCGCTTTCAAGATACTGTGCGTCGCGAGATCTCGGCGGTCAACCTGCCCTGAACATCGGTCCGGCTGGTTGAGTGGAGAGCATGGTCATTACACTCATCGGATATCGTGGCAGTGGCAAGACCGCGGTCGTTGAACCGTTGGCCCGCCGACTGGGCTGGTCCTGGGTCGACGCCGATGTGGTGATCGAGCGTCAGGCGGGCCGGTCCATACGCGAGATTTTCGAACGCGATGGGGAAGCGGGGTTTCGCAGGATGGAATGCGCAGTGATCCGTGAATTGCTGCAGGGAACGCAGTTGGTGATCGCCGCCGGTGGGGGAGCCATTTTGGATGGGGACACCCGCCGGGATCTGCGTGCCGCCGGCCCCGTGATCTGGCTCGCAGCGTCCGTGGAAACGCTGCTCGAGCGGATTGAAGGGGATTGCACGACACCCGAGCGGCGCCCCGGTCTGACGGGCCAGGCGCCGCGCGACGAGGTGGCCAGCGTGCTGGCTGAACGTCTGCCATGGTATCAAGAGTGTGCGACGGAGACCGTCGCAACGGACAACCAGACTATTGAGCAAGTGGTCGACCAGATCTGGCGTTCCGTGAAAGATGTGATTTCGGAGAATTAAGCGTGGTTCTGTACGACTGCCCGTTACCAATCGCCTTGGCGTGGCTGTTTGTGTTCGGTGCCGCGATCGGCAGCTTTCTGAACGTCTGCATTTATCGAATTCCGCAGCACGATCGCCTGCCAGACCAGCTCCGCGGACTGTGGAGTCCTCCATCGTCTTGCCCTTCCTGCCGGCGACGCATCCTCGGCCGTGACAATATCCCCATTCTCGGTTGGATCAAACTCGGCGGTCGCTGCCGCTTTTGCCAGTCCCGGATTTCGATGCGGTATCCCACCATCGAACTGTGCAATGGGCTGCTGTTCGTGCTGGTGTACTGGATGCAGGTCCCCGCCGGTTTCCAGGCGACCCTGGAAGACGGGGCTGCCTTTTCCATGTTGGGCCCGCCGCTGTCAGCCGATATGCCGCCGTCGGCAGTGCTCAATTGGCGGTACCTGTACCACATGCTGCTCCTGGAATGCCTGGTGGTGGCCACCTTCATTGACCTCGACTTGCGGATCATCCCCGACGCTTCGACTGTGCCGGGGATGTGTGTGGGCGTGTTGATGGGAGCCTGGATTGGCCAGGCGTTCATTGTTCCCGTTTGGTTTCAGACGCCGAAACTGCAATTCGCGCTGGCACAATCCCTGCCCGACTGGTGTCAGTCGTTGCTGATCGATCGTCAGATTCCCGAGTGGATCGGGATGCATCCGCAGTGGCACGGTTTGAGCGTCAGCCTGGCCGGTCTGATTGTCGGTGGCGGCATGATCTGGACCGTGCGGATCATCGGTCAATGGGTCCTGCGTCGCGAAGCGATGGGTTTTGGCGATGTGGTGCTGATGGCTTTGATTGGCAGTTTTCTGGGTTGGCAACCGACGGTGGTCGTGTTTTTTCTGGCACCCATGTGTGCCGTGTTCGTGGTGGGTTGCTGCTGGCTGTTTCGCAGAGATACCGAAATTCCCTACGGCCCCTACTTGAGTTTCGCCAGCCTGTTGGTCGTCATCGGCTGGCGGTGGATCGCCCCCTACGCGGAACCGGTTTTCGATCTGGGACTGCTGGTACCGCTGATGGGAGTGGTGATGGCGATCATGCTGTATGTCACGTTGCAGATGTTGCAGCTGCTGAAATGGATGATGGGTATTCCGTTGTATCCAGAGACGCCGCAGTGGGTGGGCGAGTGGCGATCGGCAGATCAGTTGTGGTACGTTTCCGGGGAAAATGTTGATGACCAACAGGGCCGTTGGCGGGTGCAGCAATGGGACGGTTCCCTGAGCGCCCGCGGTCTGGCGGTTGAACAGCGGTGGCGGCGGAATCCTCAGGATGGGCCGCGTTCGGATTGGGGTTGGCAACGCAGCGACTGACATGGGATCGCGGCATGCGACAGGTGATGGACGACTTTGCGGGACTGGCCGTGGGAGCGATTCTGGTGATCGTCGGCGTGCTGTGTTTCGTGGTGCAGCGCAGGGCCTGGCGGCAGCAAAGTGACGATCCGTCCAGCGATCGGTCGGAGTTGCAATACCTGGGACGGCGCGACCGCCGGCGAAGTCAGATTTCAGGCATGCTGGTGCTGATCGGCACCATGATCGCCGTTGGCGACACGGCCGTCGATTGGCCGCAACGGCCCGCCGGATTTGTCGGATTCTGGTCTGCTGTGCTGTTGCTGGCGATTTGGGTCATGGTACTGGGCTTCAGCGACATGCTGTCCACCCAGACCCATGTGCGAACGACACAACTGCAGCGGGCCCAGATCGAAGGCGAATTGCGGCGCGAGTTGGAGCGTCTCAAGCGTCTGAAGCAGCAAGATGCCAACGGGCGCAACGGTCCATCGGGCTAGCGACATGGAAGGCGGCCCCACACCGCGTGCCGCCGTAACGACGGCAGGGGTGCTTATCGGGTGGCTGCCGGAACGGAACGCGAACCGGCCATTGGGCACCACGGTTCCATCGCCGTCCCACGGTTTAGCCGTCCCACGGTTTAGCCGTCCCACGGTTCAATAGTCTTGTATCAGCCGCCGCCGGCGCCGCCGGCGCCGCCCGCGATAGACGGATCCGTCTCCTTCGGCTTCCACGCCGAACGCGCCGGAGAACAGGCGGTTGAAAAACAGCAGCACAAACGCTCCGGCCGTGGCCGCCAGGAAGCCCATGGGACTGATCGGTGTCACCCGCGAACCATCCCAGAAAAACAGCAGGGTTCCGCAGCCAATCACGCTGCCGCCGATCCCCATCAGCATCGTCGCCACGGCTCCACCGGGATCATGTCCGGGCATGACCGCCTTGGCCGCCAGTCCGACCAGCGTCCCAAACCCAACCCAAACCAGCAGTTCGTGCAGGCTCTGTTCCACGATCACAATGAAATCTGAGCCGTTCATGCCCGCCCCCTTTTCCGCTCGTTCGGAACAGTCCCTATCATCCCTATCGTCATTTCAACCGCGGAAATATGAGCCGAAAACCAACCTGCGTTTCCGGGTGACGGTGCTACGAATGCAGGCCCGGCCGTTTGCACGGCCGGGCCTGCACCGCGGCACACACCAACACCGGCCCACGGGTGTCAGTCTTCGTTGGATCGTTCGGTGTTGGATCGTCGCTTGGACGATTTCTGGCGTCGTTCCGCTTGCTTCTTGGCCGCTTCCGCCCGAAATCGCTTCAATTCCAACTGCTGATCCGCAGACAGCACATCCTCAACTTCCTTCATCTGCTGGTCACGCAGCTGACGGATCTTGAGTTCCAACGCGCTGATCGGGTCTGCGTAGCTGCCTTGGATCTCGTAAATCGTCGCCCGCTGGTCCAGGGTGACTCCCAACTTCCCGAAATGTGCGGGTAAACGCGCCCGGGTCTTGCGCTCCTGAGCCGGGCGCTCCGGGATCGGACGCGACGGAACCGATCGACTGCGGACCGACGGCGGTTGCACCGAGCGGGTGAGAGCCGCGGTTTGCAGCGGCACGTTGCGCAGCCACCGGTATTGTGACAGAGGGTTGACGGCTCCCGCGGCGGAATGGATCTCCGCTGTGGCAGCCCGCGTCGCTGTGGCCAGCAGCCGTGGTCCCGGAGCGAATCCCGTCGCCCAGCCCG
>Ga0315336_1006177_pt1 | contig 12449 bp, 12 predicted proteins | sample ASW5metaG_FD_204512 | JGI IMG/M metagenome (GOLD analysis project Ga0315336, IMG submission 204512) | Ammonia-oxidizing marine archaeal communities from Monterey Bay, California, United States - ASW #5 | ecosystem: Environmental > Aquatic > Marine > Intertidal zone | place: USA: California...
GACGGACACGATATCGCCAAACTTCTCGCTGAAAGAGGCATCTCCGCCGCAGTGTTGAAATACAGACTCCCGAATCCGAAATCTTCCGACAATCCCGAGCTTGTGCCACTCGCTGACACTCGCCGAGCCCTCCACCTGTTCCGAACCTATGCGGACGAATTAGGATTTAACGCCCAGGCAGTAGGCGTTATGGGATTCTCAGCGGGTAGTCATCTCGCTACCGTTGCCGGATTGTGGCCCGCCGACGCCGAAGATGAACGGCCCAATTTCTCGGCACTCATATACGGCGTTACAGACCTGAACGAGGATAACAAATCCTGGTTGGAAGAAAGCCTCTACTATCGCCCACTGACGAAAGACGAAATAAAACAAAACACATTGCTCAAACTCGTCACTGAAAATACTCCCCCTGCATTCATGGTGCATTCCTACGACGACGATGTGTGCAAAGTGGAAGAGACGACACTTTACGCGGAGAAACTCAGACAACACGGTGTAGCAGCGGAAGCCCATCTTTTTACCAAGGGCGGACATGGTTTCGGAGCTGGTAGGAAAGAAGACGGCACCGATCAGTGGATCGATCTGTTCGCAAGCTGGCTCAGCCGTATGGATTTTTGATCGCTCTGGAATGAGAATGTTATTCGCGTTGCGAAACTCACTCGACCACTGTTACCATCGAGAGAATCAGGAGAGGCGGCCACAATGAGCGAGTTTGAAGGTAAAGTCGTGATAGTAACGGGTGCCGGCCAGGGGATCGGCCGCGAATACGCGTTGGAATTCGCTCGGCGCGGTGCAAAAGTCGTCGTAAATGACCTCGGCACCAGCGTAGACGGACGAGAGGGCGAAAACCTGGCCGACAGGGTCGTTGCAGAGATCCGTACCGCGGGCGGCACGGCCGTTGCCAACCACGGATCGGTAGCTGACAAGGATGATGCGAAAGCGATGGCTGACCAGGCGGTCGAAGAATTTGGCCGCCTGGACATCCTGATTAATAACGCGGGTATTTTACGAAACAGAACCTACAAAAATACCCCTCTGGAAGATATTGACCTGGTCTTGCAGGTACATCTGCTCGGCACTTGCTACGTCACTCATGCTGTCTGGCCAATCATGCTCAAGAATAACTACGGGCGAATCGTTCTCACCAGCAGCATCTCGGGTATCCATGGCGCATTCGGACAGAGCGTGTACGGAACAGCCAAGATGGGTATGCTCGGACTCATGAACGGCCTCGCGTTAGAAGGAAAGAAATACAACGTGCGAATCAATTGTGTCGCCCCCGGAGCCGACACGCGGATGACGGCTCTCATTGAAGAAGCCGGTATCGATCCGGATGCCCCTCGGCCGGAAATGCACCCAAAATTGATCGCGCCCGCTGTACTTTTTCTGACCAGCGAAGAAGCTCCGAGCGGTATTGTGATTCACGCATCTGGAAACAACTATTACCGAACGGAGACCATTGCGAATCCCGGTATTACGTTAACTACCGATGCGACCTATGAAGACCTAGTTGCGCAAAAAACAAAACTTCTCGACCTCTCCGAATTTGCTGTACGAGGCGAAGACTGGAATTTCGACGCATTTAATTTTTGATCCAAGAATCCAAACAGGAGGACAACCCTATGATTACGGCCATGCCGCGCATCGCGATCGCAAGTGCAGATTTCCCCGAACTCATTTCGACTTTTAGAAATAAACTGGCCATGCCCGTTATGGATATGAGTGCCGAAACGATCGACAGTCTCGGTGCCGCCCTGGGAATGTGCACGCCCGACGTGGGGAGCAATATCGAGCTCATGTCACCGGCCGACCCTACCACTCCCCTGAGCCAGAGTCTACAAGGTTTCCTTGACCGCCGTGGGCAGGGCCACTTCGCCCTCATGTTGGAAGCAGCAGACCCGGACCAGGAGGCGGAGATTCTTCAGGAACGAGGCCTCAATGTCATGACAAAAATGGAGGGAGCAGGAGGCCGGGACGTTCACCCGAACTCGACGCACGGCGTCCTCATCCGGGTCTATCCCAACGACTCTGTTCCCAACCCTAACATCGCTCCGATCGAAGGACCTGCAACCACCAGCTTAACGGGTATCAAACGAGTCATTATCGCAGTCCGGGATATCGAGGAAGCTGCCGACACCTACGGCAGAAAGTTCGGATTAGAAGTATCAGAACCCGTTCAGGATAACGCGAGAGGTTTGACCGTCGTTATTTGCACACCTCCAAAGGGCGGCGTGATTGAGCTGGCTGCAGTCACTGATCCGAACAAGACGTTCGCCGCGGCAATCGAGCAGCACATTGAAACGAAACGCGAAGGCATTTACGCGCTCGTTCTCGGCACCGATGATCTAGAGAAAACCGCGAAGGCACTCGCCTCGAACGGAATGAAGACCGACACCGTTCCCGGCCTGAATAGCACCCTCCAACTCGACGCCGACGCCACCTTCGGCGCACGTATCTTCGTCAGCGATGAAGACTGAAAGCGAGACCACCATGAGCAATAAATTATTCGATCTCAGTGGACACGTGGCCCTCGTCACCGGCTCCACGATGGGCCTAGGCGAAGCCACATCGCGGGTGCTCTCCGAACACGGTGCCCACGTAATCATTTCCAGTCGTAAACAGGACCAGTGCGACGAGGTCGCTGCCAAATTCCGCGATGACGGCCTGAGTGCCGAAGGCCTCGCCTGCAACATCGGAAAGCAAGAGGACATTGATGCGATATATGAACACATTGAAACGAAGCACCGACGACTCGACCTTCTGGTAAACAACGCGGTCCTCAGCCCCTGGAGGTCCATTGAAGATACCGACCGTAGCCTCATGATGAAAGCGCTCGAAACGAACATGGCCGGTTATTGGTTTATGTCTACTGGCGCAGTGAAACTGATGAAGAAACAAGGCAAGGGAAGCATCGTCAATATTTCAAGCGTCGCTGCCAATCGCCCTTCTGCCAATCTGGCGCTCTACTCAACCTTCAAATCTTCCATCGACGGCATGACAAAATCGTTTGCTCGAGAATTCGGCCCCGATGGCATTCGCGTCAACACGATTCTGCCTGGATTATTCGAAACCAAACTTGCCGACGCATTTACACCGGAACGAAAACGCGCCACGGAATCGCGAGTTCCCCTCCGCCGGCTTGGCGACCCGGCCGAAATCGGCGGTACTGTATTGTTCCTCGCCTCGGACGCGTCCGGCTATGTCACTGGCACCAGTATCATCGTCGACGGCGGGAGTCTCCTCACGGGATGAGTCGTATCGACCTATGGCAAATAAGGTATCCGACTCGTGGGTCCAAGTTGCGTTTGAATCACGTCCTGCGCATCTTCGACAAAATCGGCGAGTAATGGGCGAGTATCCCGTGGGTCGATGATGTCTTCCACCGCGAACGCGTGGGCTGTTCGCATCGGTGATCGCAGCTCGTTGAGACGCGCTTCAATTTCCGCCTGTTTCGCGTTGGGATCGGGCGCGCTCTCAATCTCACGTTTGTACGCAACCGCCACACCGCCTTCAATGTGCATGTTGCCCCAGTGCCCCGAGGGCCACGCATAACGTCGGAACATCGTCCCGCCTCCGCGAAAATGCAGGCCGCCTGCGACTCCATAAGATTGACGAACAACGATACTGATCATGGGAGTTTGACTGAGGCTCGTGAGCGCACATATCCGCGCACCGGCACGAAGGATCCCCTTCTTTTCTTCTTCGAGGCCCACCATAAAACCGGGCTCATCAACGAAGTAAACGATGGGTAAATGAAAGGTGTCGCACAACTGGATAAGCCTACACGATTTTTCACCGCCATCCTTATCCAGTGCGCCGCCTTTGCACATCGGATTATTGGCCATGACGCCAACCGGGTATCCGTTGACGCGAGCAAGCCCGGTAATTTTGGTTTGCCCGAACAGCGGTTGTATTTCGAAAAATGAATCCAGGTCCATCGTCTTCTCGATGACATCGTGTGGATCGTACATCTTACGTCGATCTTTAGGAATGACTTCGAGCAGGCTCTCGTCCCGCCGATTTGGATCGTCTTTTGGTTCTGCACGAGGCGGCATTTGCCAAACGCTTTGCGGCATGTATGATAGAAATCGTTTAATCTGGTCGATGGCGTCGTCTTCGTCTTCCGCTACATTAGCAATCACACCACTCGTACTTACTTGGATGTCCGCATTTCCCAAATCGTCTTTATGAATTTCCGCACCCAGTGCAGCTTTCACCACCGGAGGCCCTGCCACAAAAACACGACTTGTGCCTCTAACCATCACATTGAAATGGGCAAGCAACGCCATGATAGCGGGAAGGCCTGCTACTGAACCCAGTACAGCGGACACGCACGGCACGCGGTACAAGAGTTCCGCTTCCTGAGTGCGGTCGCCGCCGGGGATGCCGGTTCGCCCGTGTTGTTCAAGGGTCTTAACGCTTCCACCACTTGCATCAAGTAGCCGTACGTACGGAATCCGATGGGTGTATGCGACCTTCGTGGAAAAAATGCCTTTTCCAGGCACGCCACCGTCGCCGGAACCACCACGAATCGTGAAGTCTTGGCCGATGACCGAAACCTTACGGCCGTTGATGCGCACCGTCCCGGTGATTGCATTGGCCGGGGTGAGTTTCTTGAGGTCGTTGCCGTCCCATTCGGGGTGCCCCGCAAGCACTCCAGTCTCGTGAAAACTACCAGGATCCGCCAACCGATCAATGCGGTCACGAACCGTGAGCTTACCCAGGCCCCGATGAAAGGCCACGTTATCAGGTCCGCCCATTTCGCGAGCCATCGCCGCACGGCGTTGAAGCTCCTCTACCTCGTCATTCCAAGACATTATGATACTCCGTGAATGGTATTTTCCTCGGCCAAGTGCCGCGGGAATATTCAAATCGCCCCGTATTATCTCGGATTTCGGGCGCCAATACAACGTAGCCGATGCTATTTTTGGACACGAAATCGTTATTTGGGTTCAATAAGCTTGCTGAATTTCGCGCAGGTATAATCGGAAACTATGAAGCCGTATTTACACGTCAACGCTACGTAGAAAGGAACTCTCGATTCGGCTCGTCGGTCGAAATACACAATCGCATCTTGAAGGATTATGACGTTTCGATCGACATATAACGCATCCGGCCAAATCTTACTATTAGGGCGAACTTCAGATTTCCCTGCTCAATCGCGCATACGCTCAAGCGAAACCAGCGCCTGTTCCAGCCAACCCGTGTACCAGCGATGGGGAACTCGAACTGATTCCGAATAGTGGTAGGTAAATTCTTCTCCGTCAAGAAGATCTCGCAACGCCCGCAACCGTTCCAGAAACGCGTCGTTTGAATAACCGGAAATCGCAATCCTTTTCCGTCCCCGAAATTGCGCGGCATTTTGTTGGATAGAAGTCTTTAGCCGAAATTGTTCAAATTGCGTTTCGCTGCCCACGGAATCGCTCAGGCTACCGACGGCGTCCGGTCGATACGGCTTGAGTAGACCTCCGGGGTCCCATGCGCTGGCCGCATGAAATACATTCGGGTAACGAAGGAGTAGACTGAGACTTCCAAATCCCCCTTTGCTGAACCCGGCCAGGTCGCGTACAGGATTCTCAAGTCCTAATTCCTGGTCCAAAAAGGGGAGGAGAATGTTCATCATGAAGGTCTCGTGCTGCCGCCCCGAATCTGTAGCGTGATCGACGAACCAAGGCATATGTTCCGGAAAATCAGGAACCACAACGGTATACCCGAACCGGTTATGGAAATCGTGCTTCACAATCTCCGCCATACCTGAACCCAGTCGTTTCCATTTCTCCTCGAATCCCGGCCACGGCGTGACCGGAAGTAGGTATAAGATTCGGTTCGTTGGTTTCTTCGGACGGAGTACCTGGACGCGGCATTCACCGTCTACAAATTCATTGCTCAAAAAATAGGTAACAACCCCGTTGGCCTCTTTCACCGGGCTCCTTCTCACGGCATAAGCGTCATCCGCGGTAGCGATCTCTGGTGCTAAAACCAGAAGGCTCACGATGAAGAAGCGAACGCTCTTCATTTTGGCCGCGTCACTGACACGATCGACACAGAATGCGGCGGGAGCATCACCACTCCGTTTTCCAACCGAAACTCTGTCGATTCGGGTTTGACCCGCTCCGGCCGGTCAATATCATTAAACGCGTCAAAATGATCGCCCGAAAGTACAATCGCCGGATACGATCCGTTCAAAACCTCCCCGCCTAAGGCCAACGTCACCTCGGCCTCGGCCTCCGGATGGCGGTTGAGCAGCACAATCCTCCAGTTCGTTTTGGAATCATCGCAAGTGGCGAGTCCATCGACCGCCGACACCTTGTCCGCTGGCGCCGGAAGCATCACACTCTCTATCGTCATGGGCACAACGTTCGCTTTCAGCTCATTGGCATACATCTGCAGAACATGAAATGTCGTCCGCTTTACAATGCCCTCGGGATGTACGAACAAAGGACCTCTCGCGTTAACGATGGGCGCAATATTCGCCATGGTCACCGCATCCGCATTCCGCATACATCCATTCAGAAAACTCGCTGAGAACAATGCGTCAGCCATGGTATAAGTGTCGTTCTCGTCGTGCACTTCACGCGCAGCGATGTCTGCCGCGGATGCCCTCCCATCCGGCGCATTGGGATGGTGCCATGAACGGAGGTTCCACTCGTCGAAAGCAATCTTCACATGCCGCGCTGGTGAATTCTGGAGGATCCGTTTCATTTCCACGATTTGATCTTCGGGCTTAGAGGTCCACGACATGGCTGTCAAATAATCCGACGGTTCCGGATTAAACCAAAGCTCGTCCCAATACCCGTGGATGGAAACGTAATTCAGATGTCGACCTGCCACCCGCAGCGTCGGCATGGCCCACGTTTCATCGTTCAACACCGGCGCAAAGGTTTGGATGGTGGGATCTACCGCCAGCATCAGCTGCGCTCCCTCGCGCACTAGCATGGGCCACTCTTCCTTGGAACGGGTCACCGGTTCGTGAAGGCCCCAGTTTTCGTTTCCAATGGACCAATACTTCACGTTGTGTGGTTCTTCGTATCCATTGGCTCGGCGCAAGGCGGCCCATTTTCCGACCGTCTGGTTGCAATACTCGACCCAATCACTCATCTCTTCCAGAGTACCGGTGCCCGCATTCACGCAAATGTAGGGTTCGGCACCTATAGCACGACACCACAACACGAATTCATCTGTTCCAAACGTATTCGGATCCTCCACCTTCCATGCCTTGTCGAAAGCCGCCGTTCGTTTGGGACCCACGGCATCTAACCAATGATAAGAACTGGCGAAACATCCACCCGGCCAACGCACGATGGGCATCTTTAATTCCTTCAGTGCCTCGATTACGTCTTTGCGAAACCCGTTTTCGTTTGACAATTTCGACTCTGGCTCAAAAATACCCCCGTACACCTGACGATGGAAATGTTCGATAAAACCACCAAAAATCATTGGATTGTACTCCAACACGTCCGCATCGACATCAATATTCAACGTCGCCGTAGGCTCTTCCGACTGAGCGGGTGCTTGACCTGAAGCGGTCAGAATGCAAAGTGTAATGAAGGGTATTATCCCCGGCAAATTTCGAATCATCTAAAGTCCCTTTTGGTTAAGACAACGATTGTTATCGTAGGGATTTCGACGCTGGCCGTCAAATAATTCCAACAAACGCGGGCATGCTCCGATCATCGACTCCAAATTCAGGTGAATAGTAGACCTGTTTAAAACCAGTCCTCAATGACCTTCAAAGTAAAAGCGTCGAAATCGCCGGAGCTGGTCAGGTCGCCTCCCATTTCGGCCGGAAATGAAACCGTGTTTTGAAAGTATCCAGTTATATAGAGATTGCTGCCTGAATCGACGGTGAGTTTACGCCCGCCGTCATTGCCAGGACCACCGTAGGAGTCGACCCACATCGGCACACCGTTCGAAGTGACGGCAAATATAAATAGGTCCGATCCGCCCAGGCTGGAAATATTGAAATTGGCGGAGTTAGTCGCAATATTGGCATAGCCCGAATAGGCGCCCGTGACGTAGATAGTATTCTGGATGTCTGACGCGACCGACCAGCCCGCATCCGTTACACCCAATCCGTCCGCCTTAATCGGGATGACCCACGCGAAATCACCGTTGGGATCGTATTGGGCTACGAAGGGGTCCGGTTGACCGATACTTTGCGCAAGTGCCTCACCCTTTCCGGGATCGAAGTCAACCAGCCCGCCGAACTGGCCGGTAATGTTGATGAACCCGTCTCCATCCACGTCGATGTCGTAGCCCCATTCTTCGCCGATGCCGCCGATTGTGCTGCCCCATATGAACTCCCCATTGGGATCCAGCTTCAGAATATAAATGTCGTAGAGTCCGTTACTCGTATGCAACGATTCTCCCGGGCCCGGGTCAAGGTCTACGGTGTTGATAAATGTCCCGCTCAACAGAACATTACCGTTCCCGTCTACGTCGATGCCGTAGGGGCGATCAAAACTCCCGCCGCCGAAGGTGATGGCCCAATTGAATTCTCCTTCTGAATCCACGCTTACGACGAATACGTCGATCCCGAAGCTGCTGGTCAGCAGGAACTCGCCGATACCCGGATCGAAATCGACGGTGTTCGAAAAGGCGCCGGAAACAATCACATCGCCTGAGTCATTGAGGGCTAAATCAAACCCCAAATCGGTGCCAGTATCACCGAATGGAATCACCCATAGGAGATTTCCGTTTGTGTCGAGCTTCAGGAGGAAAGCGTCGCTTTCACCGGCCGACGCGAGCATCGTCGTACCCCTGCCAGGTTCAAAATCAACCGTGCCGCCGAAGTATCCGGCGGCATAAATATTTCCATCCGAATCCGACACCATTTGGGCAATGACGTCGTAGGTCGTTCCACCGAATCCGAAGCCCCATAAAAAGTTCCCTTCTCGATCCACTTTCGTGATGTACATATCAGCGGAACCATTGCTCACGACCATTTCGACGCTGCCGCCAGGGTCGATATCCATTGTTCCGAAAAAGGTGCCGGCGGTAAAAACGTTTCTGTCGGAGTCGATGGCCAGTGCATCACCGGTGTCGTATTCTGCCCCGCCGATTGAAGAGGCGATTGGAGAATCCGGAGCCACGGGCCCGTTGCCAGAATTTCCGGAGCTATTGCATCCCGCGCTCACCGCCGAAAGTGCCAATATAATAATAAGTCTGTACATCTTGTTTTCCTTTTAGTCCAATTGTTTTTTCCATACGTCACGTGCGACCAATCGTGCCTTTTCATCGTCGGTACCGATCGCTCTCAGCAACATGTGAACGTGATGCGGGATATCCTCCGGCTTCGCGATATCCAATAGGCGGTCACGATGGAACGCATAGACGCTTACGCCGATCATTCTTAGAGCGACATCCAAATCAGGGACGTCGAAGACCCCTTTTTCGATCCCTTGTTCCACGTCGCGCTTGAGGCGCTCCGTCATCGTCGCACCAAGTTCCGGGCGGTAGTCCTGTACCTTGATAAGGAACCAGCCGAAAATGGGATCATTCCGAACAATCTTTTCGAACATCGTAAACGCGGTCGCGACCTTATAAACAGGATCGTCGAAATCGATCACCGTAGCGTCAATCAGTTCGCCGCTCTTGAACATGATCTCGACGATGGCCTCGTCCAGGAGAGCCTCCTTCGAATCGAAATAACTGTAGAAACTTCCCAATCCTATATCGGCTTCGGTCGCAACGTCGCGGATTGTCACTGACTCCAACCCCTGCGTCGCAGTCAAGTGGTAGATCGCGTCAATCAGCTTCGCGCGGGTCTCCTTTTTCTTGCGCTCCCGCCGTGATGGTTCATTGTCCACGGCAATGTCGCTGCTCTTCTTGGATTGGATATCGGGCATAGGTTTTCTCCAGATTCGAACTACTTTAACATATTTCCGAACATGTGTTCAAATACGAACTAATGTTCTGTATTTTCTCATCGCACGCGAAATATTGAATGCTAAAGAAACTGATATTCTGAAGAAGAAATGGGTGTGGGAATAATTGGGATGGACACGCCGTACCAAAGGTCTTGGTGCGTTGAACGAATCGGAACGGATTTAAGGGGCAAACGCTCCATTTCCTGATTCCATCCACGTCAACGAAATCCGCGCGATCACCATGACGAATGCCAAAAGATCCAGGTTTTGGGCAAAGCGGAATGCGATCTTCCAATGGAGTTTTCGGTATTTTTCGAGCTTTGAATTTTCTGTCGCGATGCGTTTGGCGTCGCGGTCTCCGGAAAGTACGGTACACTCAATGAAATAAGTCAGTAGATTTCCGAAGGTACCACTAATCGTAGCCGCATACAGGATCTCAACCGCGATCCCGGCCAAGGCCAGGAAAAGAGTTCCTTTACGTAATAAATTTCTCATGTGTTCTTATTGCCCCGATTGGGCAATAAGAATAAACCTGTCTTGTATGCAAGAAGGGCTTCATCACTTCGGTGAACACAAGTGATGAGTCGACGACGATCAATTCAGTTCAGACGAAAGCGTATTCGCTTTTTATGGAAGTGTGTCCCCGTTCCAAATGTGGTCCGGGTCAGGGACGAAAGTAATCCCATTGCCTTGATTGGATTCATAGGTGACGAGCCATCCTCCTGGAATTTTTGCTCGTTCAATCCAGGGTGCTCTGTTTTTCAGGATCTGCCAATCCATCGATACGGCCATTAGGTGTCCTCCTTCGATTCAGTGAATCGGTTCAATAGGGGACAACGTCCATTCGAGACAGTCACCTATCAAATACAAGGTCTGAAAAAACAACTGCGAAGAGTTCCGTCGGAACTCACGATATGTGGTTATTCAACAAAACGACTCGTAATTCAACCTGTAGAACGGTCATGGGACTACTATAGTCGATCTGCGTACCGGTGAATCAAGGAATCTGTCAAGCGTAGAGGCGAATGTGGTTGATTCGTGACTCGGTCTGCATTTGATATTCTGCATATCTCCTCGGAAAAGCTGGTAAGATGACCAAAACCAAGACGTGAGAAGGATTTACAGATGAGTGACCAATTTGAGATTCGGGATACGAATTATGATGCCCGGGTGCGACAGAGTTTTCGGAATCAGGGCATTATGGCGACGATTGGCGCGGAGATTCGACGGGTTGAACCGGGCGAGGTAGAGATTTTTCTTCCATTTACTCCCGGGAACACCCAACAGCATGGATTTGTTCACGGAGGGGTCGTAACCACGATCGCCGATTCGGCCTGTGGGTTTGCAGCTTTGACGCTGATGGCACCCGATAGTGCGGTGCTCACGGTGGAATTCAAAGTAAACCTGATGGCGCCCGCCACAGGACCGGGACTGGTCGCAGCTGGAAAGGTAAAAAAGTCGGGGAAAACGCTCACGGTATGCACAGCGGACGTTTTTGCCGAAAATGGTGAAAAACGGACCCCGGTGGCGACGATGCTCGCCACGATGATGGCTGTGGAAGACCGGGAATTCAAAGATTGAATCTTGCGGGGAGTTTCTCAGGGTTTTCTGAAGGATGCAGGATTAGGCCAGTATTTTGAAGTACTTACATTTCTCCAATACTTGGTCAGAATCGATCGGACCGTCGAAACAGGGAACTCGAAAATCATTGCTTGACGAAAACACGTTTAACCCCTATATTCATGTGTGGAGTCAATACGGTGTCCTAGGCGTCGCCTGAGCGATCTGTACTATGTAGGTCGCGCCTCGAGAAGGAGTGTAATCAAAAAAAGATAAGCAGTATCCAACACTAAATTAGATATGAATTGAAGTTTTTGGCGAGCGTTATAGAGCAACGTATTTTTTTAAAAAAGAATATAGGTTCGATAAATGCCAGAGAGTCAAATTGATCCGTATTTAGAAAAATTGGATGCGTTAGGTTATTTTCATCAACACGTATTAGAACACATGCTGTTGCTGGGCGATCCTGAACAAGTCAAAAGGCCACGCTATTTTGACTCCTTGATCGGAGTGAATTTTCTAAAAGCCCAAACCTTTGTCTCGTTCGCCTTAAGTGTGAAAACCTGCGAGTCTCTTCCGTCAATCATTCGAGGAATGCATTCCAATATTGATGCCGTGGGCAAGGCACTCGATATTGCAGACGAAATAGGGAGAAAAGGCGTAGATTACATCCAAGGCGACATTTATACCGACGCCCTTGAAAAATATGCCTCCGATGTAGTGATCGCAACACCTTCCGGAAAATTTAACGCTGAAGATGAAACAAAATACAAGACAAATAGGTTACTTGAACATAGACAAGTATTAAACGTAGGTGGTTTTTTATACACGCCCTGGATCAGAGAGAGACACAATTACGAATTGGAAGACAAACTGGCCGAAGAAGGGCTCGAACACACCTGGGTCCAAGAATACCCCAGCACCACGATGATGAGTTTTAAGTCGCCTGAGGAAAAGAAAGAAATCAAGGTTCGGTATTGGCATACCTTCGAGCGAACGTCGTGAATTACCGGAAAGACA
>Ga0315336_1006178_pt1 | contig 12446 bp, 12 predicted proteins | sample ASW5metaG_FD_204512 | JGI IMG/M metagenome (GOLD analysis project Ga0315336, IMG submission 204512) | Ammonia-oxidizing marine archaeal communities from Monterey Bay, California, United States - ASW #5 | ecosystem: Environmental > Aquatic > Marine > Intertidal zone | place: USA: California...
AATACTCCAAATATATAATTGAGTCAAGATAATCTTGACTCAATTATATATTTGGAGTATTTAGCAAAGTAATACTGTTAGTACGGTGGGGAATAATGTGAAAATCATTAGCTGTTCTCGCAACGGTAAAGTGAAACTAAGTCCGAGCACCACCCTGTATAGCCCGCTGTCGAATGATGATCGAGAAAAATCTAGTTCTGCAATGAAAAATTAGCAGTGGCATTAAATTGACAAATAAAACTAATTTTTAGTTTTATTAAAATGGCGATGCTAAATGCTAATAATATTGAGATTATTAATATTAATTCTAATTTTAAATTTTTCTATAAATAAACTATTTGCTGCCGATATCCCGATTATAGTTATTGCGCCAAGTAAAAAAGCACAATCTATTTCGACAGTTGGTTCATCGGTGATGGTTTATGATCAAGAATATCTAGATAATAATGAAGATTTTTTTTTAGGAGATATTTTATCGGATGGATCATCAATTAATTTTAATCAGAGTGGTGGCGCAGGAACAATTTCCGGAATTCAATTAAGGGGTTTACCGAAGGCCTACTCAACGGTCTATATTGATGGGGTTAAAATGTCGGATAACTCAACTCCAAAAAACGATTATTATTTTGATGATATCTTGTCTGGTCAAATTTCCAGAGTTGAAATATTGAAAGGTAATCAGAGCTCAGTCTATGGAAGTGGGGCGATGGGTGGTACAATAAATATTACCACTAAAAGAGGTCAACCAGGATTCCAAAAAAACTTTTTTTACAATACTGGATCTCATGGAACCCAAAATTTAGGTTTTTCATTAGGTGGAGCGAATGATGACAGGGATTTTTATATAGGTTTGGAGAGGTATCAAACAGATGGAATTTCACAGATGAGTCATAATGATGAGAACGATGCATATAAAAATCATACTTTAATTGCAAATTATGGATATAAAATTTCAGATAAAATTGGATTTACAACTAACTACAGATTCGCCAATGCTAGATTAGAATATGATTCTGTAAACAAAGATTATAGAAATGATTTGGATAATTCTCATGAAAAAGAATCTACTGTTAATTTTGGTTTTTCATATAAACCAAATGTAAAATTTACAAACAATTTAAATTTTACAAGTGCTTATAACAGCAGAACGGGTAATGATATACAAAGTGCTTATGACAGTAGATTTCAAAAAAATGGTTTCTGGTCATATCGAGACGCCATTAATTATAAAGGAATATACAATTTTAATTTAGACAATAGTGCAGTTTTTGGAATTGAGAAAGAATGGAATGAAATGGACTATGAAAAATACAATGGTCGTGATGATGCCATAGATCGTAGATATGCCGAAGAAGTTGTTTCTCAATATGTTGATTTTCAGTCCAGATTAACAAATAATTTATATGCCACAGCTGGTATAAGATTTGATGATCATACTGCTGCTGGACGCGAGCATAGCGAACGAGTTTCTTTAGCTTATCTTTTTGATGATAGAAATACTAAACTTAAAAGCTCTTATGGTACAGGAATTAAATATCCCTCCCTTTATGAATTTTATAAAAATGAAGGCAGCTCTTCACTAGGAGCCGAGCATGGTAAAAGTTTTGACTTTGGTATAGAAAAATCTTTTCCAGACAAAGGTATTAGATTTGATATTACTTATTTCAATCATAAATATGAAGATATGATCGAAGGTCAAAAAAGAACTGGCTATTTGCCTCAAAATGTTTCCGGCACAGTTAGGTCACAAGGCATTGAGTTATTTTCTCAATATAAATTCAGCAATATATTAAATTTTGATCTGAATTATACTTATAACTCTACTTATGATGGTGCAGACTTTGACGATCCAGATATGGGTCCTGATACCAATGGCTTATTCACAAATTCTCAATTAGCCAGAATTCCTAGACATTTCATTAATTTATCCACCAAAGTATCACCAGTAAAAGATTTAAATATTACTTTAAAAACTAAATGGTCAGACGAAATGAGAGATTATGAAAATGTAAATAGTACGGTTAGCGGAGATCAAAGATTAAAGTCTTTTTTGGTGAACGATCTAACGGCTGATTATAAATTGGCTAACGGATATAAAGCTTTTTTTAAAATAGATAATATCTTTGATGAAGTTTATAATACTGCTTTAGAATATAATCAAATGGACAGATCTTTTAATTTTGGAATAAAAAGATCTTATTAGTAAGAAAATTGAATAATTAAGACTAGTTTTAAATAAATTTATGTATTATACGTTTTGAATATGAAAACATTTTTTAAAATTTCGGTAAAAGAAATATTCCCCATTGGTTTAGTTTTGTTATTAGCATTCTCTAGATTGATACCTCATCCACCTAATTTTACCCCAATAGTGGCTGTAGCGATAATGAGTGGTTATTTTTTTAAAAATATAAAATTGTCTTTTGTTGTATTGCTAATTTCTATGTTATTGGTGGATGTTTTCATTGGATTTTATAAACACATGTTGTTTGTTTATTTATCATTATTTCTAATAACTTTTACTTTCTTTAAAATATCTGACAAAATAAATTTCAAAAATTTATTCGTTTTTGGTTTTTTGGGTTCATTAATATTTTATTTGGTTTCTAATTTTGGTGTATGGGCTTCTGGAGTTCTTTCTCCGGTTACTAATCTACCTTATGAAAAAGATTTAAATGGTTTAATAAGTTGTTATTTTTTAGCAATACCCTTTTTTAAGAATACACTTTTCTCCACAGTAATATTTTCTTATGCTACTTTCCTCGCAAATCATTTTTATGAAAAAATGGAGCAAAACAAAATAGCAAGAAAATCTAAGAATTAATTGGCGGGCCGCGAGGGACTCGAACCCCCAACCTCTGCGTCCGAAGCGCAGCGCTCTATCCAATTGAAGCTAGCAGCCCACAAGACTATTATTCACCAACATTAATTAGTGTACCTTTTTTTCTTGCCCCATAAAAAGATAAATAGAATATAGAAACAGCTGAAGCAAAGTAAATTAAATTTAATTTTAATGCAGTTAAAATATTTGAATAATTTACAACATTATCTAATAAAATAGATCTTACTTCTTCAAATATATAAACTAAAGGTAAGATCTTAGCCACTACTTGGAGCCAATCCGGCAAAATTGACAATGGATAGTAAACACAACCTAAAGGAGCTAATAAAAAAAGCGATGACCAGGCTATGTTTTCAAAAGCAGGACCATATCTCAAAAGTCCAGAAGTCACTAATAGTCCAAGCGTAATTCCAAAAAGATACAAACTTAAAAAGAGTAAAATTAGTGAAGGACCTAGGACAAATATAGAAACACCAAAAAAAGGAGTTGCAAGAAATATTGCAGGGATTATTCCAATTAGAGTTCTTAATAGGGCTGTCGCAGTGAGAGCTGTTATAATCTCACTAACTTTTAAAGGAGCAACAAATAGATTGGTAAAATTTCTACTCCAAATTTCTTCAAGAAACAACATGTTGAAGCTAATACTTGAGCGAAATAAAAAATCGTAAAGAATAGCTGAACTTAAGATAATACCTACGGTATGGTTATAAAGGTCAGTATGTAATGTAAAAAATTTTGAAATAAAACCCCATAGAACTATTTGAATTGTAGGCCAGTATATTAAATCTAAAATTCTAGGAAAAGAGCCTTTAATTAAATATATATGACGTAAAGACAGAGCATAGATTCTATGAAATTTCATTTTATTCTCTTGCTATTTTTAAAAATACTTCTTCTAAATTTTTTCTTCCGTGTTTATTTATTAAATCACTACTTGTTCCTCTATCAATTATTTCTCCGTTTTTCATCATCATGACTTCGTCACAAAGCCTTTCCACTTCATTCATATTATGTGAAGCTAATAAAATAGTTGAACCCATATTAGAAGCAAATTCTTCAATAAAACCCCTAATATGATCAGCGACATCAGGATCAAGGCTAGCAGTTGGTTCATCGAGAAGAAGTATTTCAGGATCATTGATTAAAGCTTTAGCTAAAGAAACTCTATTTTTTTGACCTGAAGAAAGTTCACCAGTTTTTTTCGATCTGAATTCACTTAAATTTAACTTTTTCATTAAATCATAAATTTTTTCTTTTAAATTTTTTACACCATATAACCTGCCATAAACTTTTAAATTTTCTTCAACCGTTAGTTTTTTTGGCAATTCAATATAGGGAGAAATAAAATTCATTTTTTCTAACAAACTTGTTCTATTATTTTCAATTTTTTTTTGATTAATAATAACACTTCCTGAAGAGGGTTTAATTAAACCCAAGATCATACCTATGGTGGTAGTTTTACCACATCCATTTGGTCCAAGAAGACCAATGATTTTACCTTTATTAATTTTAAAATTTACATTTTTTACGGCAAAAACATTATTAAACTGTTTAGTTAAATTATTAATTTCAATTATCACCATATTTATTTATTTGATGCTTTTCTTAATCTATCATTAATTGCCAAACCCAAACCTTTATTAGGTATTTTACTAACAGCTATAGAATTGTAGCCTTTTTTTTTTATTAATCTTAAAATACTAAATAAATTTTTAGCAGCTTCTCTCATATTTCCATTTTTAGTTAAAGCAAAGTAATTATTTTTAGTTTTGCCCAAAAATTGAAGAAAGGCTTCATTTTTTTTTGGATATTTAGCATTTAATCTTACCGGTATTCCGGGAGAATAATGAAACCCCAACTGTCCAGGAGATTTAATATTTTTTAAAAGCTTTTTTAATTTTAATTTACGGTGTAATACTTTTTCCAATCTTTCAATGGTAATTCCTCCTGGTCTTAAAATAGAGACCTTGTCAGTTAAATCCACAATCGTGGATTCAAGTCCTATTTCAGTTTTTCCACCATCAAGAATTAATTTAATTTTATTCCCAAATTCATCTTTTACATCAGCTGTTGTAACGGGGCTTAATTTTGTAGAAATATTTGCACTTGGTGCAGCTAATGGAAAATTTAATTTAGATAATAAATTTTGGGTAATCTTATTTTTTGGAAATCGCACTGCGATAGTTTTTTTATTTGCATTTACATATTTTGATAATTTTGAGTTCTTTTTTTTATTGAGCACAAATGTTAAAGGACCAGGACAAAATTTTCTATACAATTTATTGAAAGTCTTATTTACTGTGCAATCTTGTTTTAAATCTTTGATTCTATAATAATGAACAATTAAAGGATTTTTTAAGGGTCTTTTTTTTAATGAGAATATTTTTTTTACAGCTTTATTTGAATATGCATTTCCAGCTAAACCATAAACAGTTTCTGTTGGTATAGCGACCACATCATTATTTGCTAGATACTTTTTAGCTTTTTCTATATTTGAATGGTTATTTTTCATATATAAATTAATATGGATATAATATGAATTCTAGAAATATTCCAACTGATATAAAAAACAAGTCTATTGAAGAAGCTCAAAAAGAAGTATCAGAAATAATAGAAATATTGGAAAAGGAAGAAAATCTCGAAAATTCAATAAAAAAATATCATCGTTTGATTTTATTAAATAACTATATTGAGCAAAAATTCAAAAATAAATCAAAAAACATATTAAAAAAAAATTTTGAAAACATACAAAATTCCTTATCAAAAAATTAATTTTTATGTCAGGATTTCAAAATAAAATCAGACAAATAGCAAGGGATACAGATAAATATCTACACCAATATTTTAAAAATCAGGATGCCAAATCCTATTTACTCAAACCAATGAAATATAGTTTGTTTTCTGGTGGGAAAGGATTCAGATCGAAAATCATTGTTGATACAGGAAAAATATTTAATATTGACTATAATTTATTAAAAGCTTTGAGCGCGGCTGTAGAATGCGTTCATTCTTATTCTTTGATCCATGACGATTTGCCATGTATGGACAATGATGACACTCGAAGAGGCAAACTTTCAACTCATAAAAAATTTGGAGAATCTACAGCTATTTTAACAGGCAATTCTTTATTAGCCTTAGCTTTTGAGATTCTGAGTGATAAAAAATTAAAAATAAAAAACAAAATTAAAACGGAGTTGATTTATTATTTAGCTATTTATTCTGGACACTCTGGTATGGCGGGAGGTCAATATTTAGACTTAAATTTTGAACATAAAAAAGTTAACAAATTACAACTAATGGAGATGCAAAATAAAAAAACCGGAAATCTTTTCAGTTTCTGCTGTGGTAGTTCCGCAATAATTAAAGAAAAAAAATTATCTATAAAAAAGGATTTAAGCCAAATAGGATTGCAAATAGGTTTACTTTATCAAATAATTGATGATTTGATTGATGTTGGAGGAGATAGCAGTAAAGTTGGAAAACCAACCAAAAGGGATATTAAGAGAGGTAAGGCAACTTTAATTAATTTGTTGGGCCACAATAATTCGTTGGAATTTGCGGAATCTTTAAAAAATAAACTTGTTAATAAAGTAAAGAAATATGGTAAAAAATCTTGTGATTTATTAGAATCACTTGAATATATAGTTCAGAGAAAAGTTTAAATGCAAAATTATAGACTGTTAAATAATATAAATTATCCATCGGATTTAAAAAAACTAAATTTAGAAGAGCTCAAAGAACTGGCAATAGAATTAAGAACTGAACTAATTGACGTAGTTTCTGAAACGGGCGGTCATTTGGGAGCCGGCCTTGGTGTTATAGAACTTACAATAGCTCTTCATTATATTTTTGATACGCCAAAAGACAAATTAGTTTGGGACGTGGGTCATCAATCTTACCCACACAAAATTCTGACAGGAAGAAAAAATGAGATTAGAACCATAAGACAGGGAAATGGTCTTTCAGGTTTTACCAAAAGATCTGAAAGTGAATACGATACATTTGGAGCTGCTCATAGTTCAACTTCAATATCCTCTAGTTTGGGTATAGCTGTGGCAAAAGGTTTATCAAATACTCAAAATAATGTTATTGCCGTAATAGGTGATGGAGCAATGAGCGCGGGCATGGCTTATGAAGCCATGAATAATGCTGGTGCCACAAAATCAAAATTAATCGTTATTTTGAATGATAACGATATGTCCATAGCAAGACCCGTAGGCGCTATGAGTTCTTATTTAGCAAGATTGTTATCAGGAAAAATTTATTTTGGTTTAAGAAAAGTAATCAAGTTGGTTACATCTTTTTTTTCAAAAAAATTTAGTGTTAAAGCCCAAAAAGCCGAAGATTTTTTGAAAAACATGGTAACGGGAGGTACATTATTTAGTGAACTTGGATTCTATTACATTGGTCCAATTAATGGACATAATCTAGATGCGTTATTGCCGGTATTGAAAAATGTAAAAAATTCTAAACATAAAGGACCTATTTTGATGCACACAATTACCAGAAAGGGCAAAGGGTATGAGCCTGCAGAGAAAGCAAGAGATAAGTATCATGGTGTTTCCAAATTTAACATAATTACCGGAGAGCAAAAAAAATCATCTTCAAAAATTCCTTCTTTTACAAAGGTTTTTGCAGATATTTTAATTCAACATGCCGAGAAGGATACTAAGATAATTGGAATAACCGCAGCAATGCCATCGGGTACCGGAATGGATTTATTTGGTAAAAAATTCCCAGACAGAATGTTTGATGTTGGTATCGCAGAGCAACACGCTGTAACATTTGCGGCTGGTTTAGCAACAGAAGGTTATAAACCTTATGCGGCTATTTATTCAACTTTCCTTCAAAGAGCATACGATCAAGTCGTCCACGATGTAGCAATCCAAAGTTTACCTGTCAGATTTGCCATTGATAGAGCTGGATTAGTTGGAGCAGATGGTCCTACTCATGCCGGTTCTTTCGATATAACATATCTATCAACACTGCCAAATTTTATTGTCATGGCAGCAAGTGATGAAGCAGAATTAGTTAGAATGATCAATACTTCGACAACTATAAACGATAAGCCTTGTGCTTTCAGATATCCCAGGGGAAATGGTTCTGGTGTAACTTTACCAAGTATTGCTGAGACAATTTCCATTGGCAAAGGAAAGATTATAAAAGAAGGAAAAAATGTTGCAATTTTAAGTTTAGGAACAAGACTACAAGAATGTTTAAAAGCATCAGAATCACTTAATCAAAAAGGAATTTCAGTTACGGTTGCAGATATGAGATTTGCAAAACCTATTGATCGAGATTTGATTTTAGAGTTATGCTTAAAGCATGAAGTATTAATAACTATTGAAGAAGGTTCAATCGGTGGATTTGGATCTCATGTAATGCAATTCTTATCAAGCAGAGGGATATTAGATAAAGGATTAAAATTAAGATCTATGATTTTACCAGATATTTTTGTTGACCACGATACACCAGAAAATATGTATAAAAAGGCCGGATTAGACTCCATTTCTATTGAGGACAAAGTTTTAGAAGCACTAAAATCTAATGTTGTCTTGTCTAAGACAAAATCAGTGAGCTGAATTTATTTACACTGAGCTTTATTCATTAGATAATGATCTAATAATACACAATTCATCATAGCCTCACCGATAGGAACAGCTCTTATTCCAACGCATGGGTCATGTCTGCCTTTAACAGAAATTTCAGTATTCTTTCCTTTTTTGTTTATCGTTTTTCTGCTTAATAATATAGAAGAAGTTGGTTTGACCGCAAAAGATACAATTATATCTTGACCAGATGAAATTCCTCCTAAAATTCCTCCCGCATTGTTGGATTTGAAAATAATTTTTTTTCCCTTTTGTCTAATTTCATCAGAACTTTCTAGTCCACTTAATAAAGCAGAATATATTCCCGATCCAATGTTTACTCCTTTGACTGCGTTTATACTCATTAATGCTGCCGTAATATCCGCATCTAATTTTGAGTAAATAGGTGCACCCAAACCAATTGGTATTCCAGATGCTCTAATTTCGATAATTGCTCCACAAGACGAACCTGATTTTCGAACACCTAAAAGATACTTTTCCCACAATTTTACTACTGACTTATCAGGACAAAAAAAAGGATTTTTTGAAATTTCTTTATCTTTCCAATTTTTAACATTGTATCCTAACAAACCTAACTGAGTGACTGCACCAATAACTTTAAATTTTTTCCCTAAATTTTTTTGCAACACTTTTTTTGCAATTGCTCCAGCTGCAACTCTTGACGCTGTTTCTCTGGCTGATTGACGTCCCCCACCTCTGTAGTCTCTGATTCCATATTTTTTAAAATATGTATAATCAGCATGACCTGGTCTGAATTTATCTTTAATAGTTTCATAATCCCTTGATTTTGCATCTTCGTTATAAATAATCATAGAAATGGGTGTTCCCGTGGTTTTGCCTTGAAAAATACCAGATAAAATTTCCACTTCATCAGATTCTTTTCTCTGAGATGTGAACTTTGATTTTCCAGGGCGTCTTCGGTTCATATCTTTTTGTATATCTTTTTGTGATAAGGCAATATTTGGGGGACAACCATCTACTACACACCCAATAGCAGGGCCATGGGATTCACCCCATGTTGTAAAACGAAACATCTTTCCAAAAGTATTAAATGACATTAAATTATATTATATAGAATATTTTGACTATTTTATGAATCAAAAAAACTCATTAGGCTTAAATTCCTGTTTCATGGACTTAAATAATCCTTTTGAATTGTTTAAATCTTGGATGACTGAGGCTGAAAAAAAAGAATCTAGAGATCCAACAGCTTCATCTTTGGCAACAGCAAACAAAGAAGGCCAACCAAATGTAAGAATGGTACTCTTAAAAGGCATAAGTTCTAAGGGGTTCGTTTTCTATACCAATTTAAATAGTCAAAAGAGCCATGATCTTAAGGAAAATCCGAAAGCAGCAATGTGCTTTCATTGGAAGAGTTTTAACAGGCAAATAAGAATTATAGGAAGTGTAACTCAAGTTGACGAAGAAGAAGCTGATCATTATTTTAATAGCAGATCCTATGAAAGTAGAATTAGTGCTTGGGCTTCGGATCAGTCAGATACAATGAGGGAAAGGTCTGAGCTTTTAAAAAAAATAGAAGATTATAAAACAAAATATAAAAATGAAAATAATGTACCTAGACCACCTCATTGGTCAGGATGGTGTTTAAGACCTTCATCTATTGAGTTTTGGCTGCACAAAGACAATAGAATTCATGAGAGGCTTAGATATAACAAAACTCCTAATGGATGGGAAAAAGAAATTTTATATCCTTAAAAAGATCTTTCCAAACTGAAAGAAGTTAAATTTTCTAATATATTTTTTTCCCTAGAAGGTTTGAATATGCTCAAAGAGCTTGAAGCTAAATTTACAAAATATTCTGCTTTTTTATAACATTGGTCAACAATGTTATACTTTGAAATTAATTTTAACATTATCTTAAAATCTTCTGCATTTCTCTCATTTTGTTTAAATATTTTTTTTAAAAATTCTTTTTCATTAATGTTCGCTTGTTGATAAACTAGTATTGCTGGCAATGTTACTTTTCCTTCAAAAAAATCTTTACCTGTTTTTTTTCCAAATAAGTTTAAATTTGAATTGTAATCCAATGTATCGTCAGCTATTTGAAAAGTAAGTCCTAAATTTTTTCCATAAAATTGTAAAGCATCTTTTTCTTTGTCGCTTTTATTTGTAATTATTCCTCCAACTTTTGTTGCTGCAGCAAAAAGTGAAGCAGTTTTTGAACTTATTATTTTCAGATAAATTTCTTCCAACATATCAATTTCACCCTTGTGCTGTAATTGTAACACTTCACCTTGAGCAATTTTTGATGAAGTTGAAGATAAAAGTTTTAATACTTCATGATCATTGTCTTCAACCATAATTTCAAAACATCGACTTAACAAATAATCTCCTACCAATATAGAAGATTGGTTACCCCAAATTTTATTTGTTGTTTTTTTCCCTCTTCTGATCGCACCTTTATCTATAACATCATCATGCAAAAGGGTTGCACCGTGAATCAATTCAACACAGGAAGCTAAATTTACATCTCTAAGACCCTTCGAGTACCCACAAAGCTTAGAACATCCTAAAGTTAAAAGGGCTCTAATTCTTTTACCTCCTGAACGCAAATGGTGAACAACCATTTGATCAATCAAATTAACATCGCTTTCTAATCTCGATTTTATTTTCTCTTCAACCAGAGAAATTTTTTGATCAACAGAAAATCTCAAGTCATTGTAAGAATCGTCAACTTTTTTTTTTAGCTGAATTACAATACCCATATATTCAATAAAAATAATACATTAAAAAATATTTATTTACATCGTAATTGACGCGCCTTGTTTGCTCAACTCCAGGTAGCTTTATGCTTTACTTAAAACTTAAAAGGTTTTAAAAAATGGTATATTAAACAATCATTCATAATTAGTATGTTTTCATTTTTTAAAAAAATCATAATAGGCATATTCTCATATTTTAAAGATAAAAGAACTGTCTCCCATATTAGATTAAGTGGCGTCATTGGAAATGTTGGAAAATTTAAACAGGGAATAGATTTCTCCAGTCAGCAAGAAATAATCAAAAAAGCTTTTTCAGTTGAAAAGATTGAAGCAGTGGCTATCTCAATAAATTCGCCAGGGGGTTCTCCTGTGCAATCACATCTTATTTATAGCTATGTGAGAAAAATGGCCAAAGAAAAAAATGTCAAAGTGTTAGTTTTTGCCGAAGATGTAGCGGCATCAGGGGGATATTTAATTGCATGTGCCGGCGATGAAATTTATGCTAATTCAAGTTCAATTATTGGATCCATAGGAGTTATTTATTCTTCTTTTGGATTACAAGAACTAATTAAGAAAGCAGGAATTCAAAGAAGAATATACACTGCGGGAAAAAATAAAAGTACTCTTGATCCGTTTGTTGATGAAAAAAAAGAAGATATAGACAGGTTAAAGAAAATTCAGTTAGATCTTCATGCTGATTTTATCAAGGTGGTAGAAGAAAGTAGATCAACTAAACTAAAAAATAAAGAAAACCCAGATCTTTTTACGGGCGAATTCTGGTCAGGTTCTAAGTCAAAAGAATTAGGTCTGATTGATGGTTTAGGTAATGCAGATGAAATACTTAAAGAAAAATTTGGTGAAGACGTTGTCATCAAAAAATTTGAAAAACCAAAAGGTTGGCTCAGTAAAAAAATATCTGGAAGTAGTGAAAATCAAATTGAAACATTGGTTCAGTTGTTAGAAGAAAGATCTATCTGGCAAAAATATGGTCTTTAATGAAAAGAAAAAAAAATAAAAAAAAAAAAATAAAAAAAAAAAATATATCAGTCCAGAAATTTCAAGATACAATATTAAATTTACAAAAGTATTGGAGTAAACATGGGTGTGTAATTTTGCAGCCGTATGATATAGAGGTTGGAGCCGGAACCTTTCATCCCGCAACAACCTTAAGATCTCTAGGAACAAAACCATGGCGAGCAGCTTATGTGCAACCTTCGAGACGTCCATCAGATGGAAGATACGGTGATAATCCAAATAGATTACAACATTATT
>Ga0315336_1006179_pt1 | contig 12446 bp, 22 predicted proteins | sample ASW5metaG_FD_204512 | JGI IMG/M metagenome (GOLD analysis project Ga0315336, IMG submission 204512) | Ammonia-oxidizing marine archaeal communities from Monterey Bay, California, United States - ASW #5 | ecosystem: Environmental > Aquatic > Marine > Intertidal zone | place: USA: California...
TTCTACTAATTCTTGTTGATCAATAACATCATTTTCATCATAATCAGATTCAATTAAACATTCTTCAGTAATTTCATAATTTACTGGATCTTCTTTAAAAATTTTAATTTGAGTAGCATAGGCATCGCAATAAAATGTTTTTTCATTATACTTAATCCCTTTTATATTTATAATACAAATTATATTGAATCCAGATTTTAATTCATCAATCTTGCAATCTATTTTTTTATTATCAAATACTTTAGTTAATAATTTTGATTTACTTATAGGTAATTTAATTTTAATTTTGGGTGTTTCATCGACTTTAAATTCTTTTGTTAATTTAATATACATTTGATCCAATACTTCTAATGGTATTTCTCGATTCATCCAAGTTTCCCAATTTTCAAATGTTGTATTTAATATTTTATCATCAATATTTGATAATATATCATACATTTTAGTTCCATTTAAATCTAATTCGATATAAGGATCTTTACAATCAAAGTCTTTCATATCTTTAATATTTATCATTTTATGAGTTTGAATATACAAGGGTTCATTTGAATAATTTATTTTAGAATAAAAAAATTTATTTACTTTTTCAGGTTTTTCAATAGTTATATTATCTAAATCTATTTTATCACACTTAATAATATTGACCATTTATTATTAATTTATTATTTTAAAAATAATATGACTTAACGCGATTATTTGCCAGATCCGGTGGATTTTTTCTTTTGCTTATTGCCTTTGCCTTATCCGCGCTCTTTTTTTTCTTTTGCTTCTTTTTCTTTGAATTGGATTCTTATAAATTGAATATTTATATAGATTTTTAGAAGGGGTATTGTAGTATTATATGTTGGAGATAGAACTTGTTCTTTGGGTGTAAGTGGTATCCAGTTATTATCACTCTTTTTATAATTATTTTCTTTTTCATCTTTATAACTATAATGATCATACAAAAAATCACCTTTATTTAGAAAAAGCATAAGATTTTTATAGTCTGTTGATGAATTCCAGAAATCCTGAAAAGCTTTGACGGGTTCATAATTTACAGAATTTTTTAAAGAATTAAGTATTTGTCTAAGACACTTATTTTTTAAGTCGCCCATAGCTTTGCATTGGGCGGGTCCTGAAAATTTGGAAAACGGTTGTGTTTTAATACAATTTTCATAAAATGGTAAAAATTGTATAGAACAAGATCCTTTTATTTTTTTACCCGGTGTAGGACATAAAGCGTTCGTATCGCAACACATCCTCTGCATTTTACCTGCATTACTATTACAACTGAAACCTGATATTGAAGTCGTTTTTTCTACAAATTTTTTCAGCGCGTCCGGCCCCTGTATGTCTTCCGTTTCAATACCACTTACGTCATCGGCTTCGTCTTCGGCATGTTTTTTGGCTAACAGTTCATCAGGAGTATCTACATGTTTTGCAGGTAATTCCTTTTGGTGTACGTCAGCTTTATCTTTATCCTTTTTGGTCCATATAGTTCCATAGGTAATCTCATTTTCGTTCCTTTTAGTTTTTCTAATATTATCTGAACCTAAACCCCAATGGCTATTTTCTTTATTACTGAGTAATTTGATCGAACCGGGGTCACTGTACTGGGTTATATTTATAGGATATGACCCCTCAAGAAGGTTATCGCCAAAATCGCTGAATTCGATCCATTTAGGAACCTTTTGTTCTGGATGTGCCTCTATGTATCCAATTAACGAGTATTTTTTACCGTTAATATTGGTTATAGTTAAACAACCAACGCTCTTGGAGTTATCCCATATTATGGGTTCCCCCTTCCCGGGAGTTGAAGACCAATAAACATTTGGTGATCCTGGTTTATCATTAGCAGTCATAGCCTTCACTTCATTGTCTATTCGTAAGTAGTATGTACCACCGTCTATTGTTGTAGTATAATATGTCCCTTTTGTCGCTTTTGATTCGTCTACTTCTGTCAAGAGCGCAGACTGCCCTGCAAAATGACCCTCACAGAATGTTTGAATACCTTTCACCTCTTCATCATCATTAGCACATACGCGTGTTTCTGGTAGGTAACCAAATTTTTTTAGATATGACGAACAATCATTATTACAATTTTTTGGTTCTTTCGCTTCCTTTTCACAATGTGATTTTATAAACGGATCACATGCTTTTTGATCCCCTTCAATTAAATAACCTTGAACCATACCATTTAATAAAAATCCACATATAAATGCAATAATTACTATTATAATTTTGTCAATATTTAAATTCATATATATATATATATATTATTTTATTTTTATTTTATTTTTATTTTATTTTTATTTTATTTTTATTAGGTCTATATAAATTTAATTTTTTATTTTATTTTAATAAATGAATCATACCTTCGATGAAGAAATGTTTAGATTAATTGCGAATCCATATAAACTTAAAAAAAAAGAAACTATCAATACATTTGATGATATCTTTTATAAAGATTTAAGTTATAAATTTAAAAACTTCACAATCACAAAAAAAAAATTTGACAATATTTTAATTATAATTGAAAAATACTTACAAGAAGAATCAATCAAAGATTTGGTTGAAGAAATAATTGATACAATTATAAAAAATGTCTCCCCTGCCCCTGGATACATTGAAGTATATGATGAAAGAAGAAATCCTAGAACATTACGAAAATCACGAACAAATAGATTACATAAATAAATTATTAAATTCTTTATTAATCGATATTAAATTTAATATGGATATAAATGATTATACTAAACAAAGAGTATATTTTAATAGAGATATAGTAAAAAAGATCATATGAGTCATGCTAGGATATGGAATGATCTTAGAGGTGGTAGATGTTCTTCAAAGATAAAAGTAAATGATAAAACAGAGTATGAAATTGAACGATGTTTGTGTAAAACGTGTCAAAATAGTTAGAAAAACAAAGGGTATATTATATTTTGGAACATATTTAGAACCTTTACCTAAAAAAGATCAATTTAGAGGGATAAATTTAAATTGGTATTGTTCTAAATAATAAATTATTATTAATATTATAATGTGTTTTACAAGAAAATATATTAAAAACAAAAATAAAAAAATAAAAAATAATCAAGTTCATCCCATATCACCTAAAACATTTACAGAATTAGGTAAACAAATTTTTTATGAAAAGTTATTTTGTGAATATTGTAAAAAACATTATCCTATTGACAAATTTAAAATAAATTGTAATGGGTGTGATAAACTTTATCATTGTGGTTTTGCTGGTAGATGTATAGGTCATAAATGTAGTATAGAAATGACAGATGGAAAAACATATAGAATGGGATATTGTTTAAATTGTGTAGATTTAAAATTACATATCAATACAGATAAAACGGAACAATGTTTGTGTAAAACGTGTCAAAATAGTTAGAAAAAACAAAGGGTATATTATATTTTGGCTACATTTTGGAATACAATAATTACCAGCAAGTAAAATTAATATTACATTTCTGTAATGAGTTATATTGACCATTTAGATCTTTAGAACATTCTCCATTATTATTACACCCATACTTAAATAATATGGTGGGTTGTGGTAAAGGATTATATCCGGGTATACATGGATCAATTGGAATATTAGGCGAACCTTTATTATCTTATGGTAATATAGTTGATGTATTAAAATAATTATTTTGTCTATCCATCATATATGCCACACCTGGATCATATCCCAATATGAAATTAGGATCATTATTTGCATCATTACATCTTCTTTTCTTATATTCTAAAATATCTTCTTCAGATATAGTAGATTCAATATTACTATCTATTTCTTTTTGTAAATCAGCTAATGAATTACTGGGTTTATTTATAATATTAGACATATCGGGAGGGGGTGGATTATTAACATATTCAACTGGTTCCTTATCATTATCTTCTTCAGAATTTCCCCCAAATGCTTCAATTGTATCATTAAACATAAAATACAAAAGTAGAATTATTACAACTATCAATGCAATTTTATATATATGTTTTTCCATATATATATTAATAATATTTTAATAATATTATATATTATAAGGATTGTTGTGATATAATACTTATATATCTTCTTTTATTGGACACCATTTTGTTTGTTTTATATCTTCTTTCGTTATATTAATTCCTTTAATACCACAATGCTCCCTATCTTGGTTTCTGTTTAAAGCTTTAACAAATTTTTCTTTACTATTACATTCCGTTTTAACAAAATTTGGAATTTTTGAATGTTCGTCAGTATTACTACATTCATACATACAATATTCTAATTCATTATCTTTATCACAGACAAGTCGACTTGGGGAACACCCTATTGAATTTTCACATTCTTCCACGGAATTATATTCACCTTCTGGATCAACTATACAACCTTCCCCGCTATCCGAACAACTCCACTTTTGCGGAGTATTTGATTTTTCACACCAATAACCATCTACAACTGTAAAAGGACTACCCGGCTTGTTACATATAGTTGGAAAGTTCTTCTTTAAATGATTCTTTCCACAATTTTTTTTAGACAATTTATATGGTCTACCTTCACTATCATAATTATCTGCGGGTCTATTAAGTATAGAATCATCACTACACGATATTAAACAAGTATCATTATCTTCTTCTTTATTTATTCTTAAATTGTTACATTCATCTATTAAAATATTTTTTTCGGGATCGGGGTCGGGATCGGGATAAGGGTCGGGTGTCGGGGTAATATCTTTTTGAACCGACTTGTCATATTTATTTATGAAAGGTACGTTGGGACCAAACCCAAGTATAGTATTGCCTTTATTTATATTTAATGAACTTGGAATGGCTGTGCGGCGAACACAATACACTGATTCGTGCATATCTTTTTTAATTTCTTGTTCTAATTCTTTTTTAATATTTAATTCTATGTCTTCTATTTTTCTATCTTGTTTTTCAACTTCATTTATAAAATATTCTTTATTATTTTTATTATATAAAATGTATAATGATAAAATAGCAATACTAAATAATAATATATATTTTAATTTATATGAAAACATTATTATAATAAATATAATAAATTAAAAATAAATTAAACTTTAATTACAGATTCCATAAATAATATAGATAAAACGGCAAAAAATATACCTATTTTTTCATTTAAATTTAAAGCCTTTTTAAAGTAGAATATACTAATCAAAGCTAACGCAATAGTTGTGCTACAATTCCATATCGCATTCACAGTTGAACCTGATTTTGTTGTATTAGTTAATAAATTATAAAATAAATAACTTACTAAACCATATAAAAATATAGCAATTATGTAATGATATGTTTTTAATTTAACTGAATTTTCAATTAATGTCATAGCAACCGTTTCAATTATTATTAATACAAATAATATGGACCAGAATTTATTGTTCATTTATAATATAATATTATATATATATAATATATATAATGAATAATATTCTTGAAGGTTCTCCACTTATAATATATTCGTCAAGTTTAACGCAAGACGATTATGTAGAAAAAGATAATGTAGATTTAGAAAATATAGATGATGATATAAATAGTGGATTATTTCCAAATATTTCAAATGATTTCAATATCGGATTAGATACATTACAACAAGTACCATTATTTGAAAATAGTGAAGAGATAATTGCAATAAAGGGTAATTATGAAACAACTGAATTATCTACAATTTATTTTTCTAAAAATAATATAAATTCTATTCAAAAATCTATTAGATATTATGTTCATCAAAAAACAAATACAGTAATAGATGCTCAATCAGAAAATGAAATATATATAATTATGAGATCAATCTTATTCCAACATGGAGATCAATCAATTAGAGGTGTAGATAATATATTATATGAGATTCAAAAACTTAATAAACTTACAATACAATTTTCTGTAGATACGATTGTATCTGAACTTAATATGTATGAAAAATATACTCATGATTTACAAAATCTCCAAGTCCCTATTGATAATCCCGAATATAATAATAAAAGGCATACTGAACAGGGTCACCCATATTTATAAACATTTTATTATATTTTAAGTATAAACATTTTATTGCTCTTTTTATCATATAATTGATAAAATTTTTCGTCTTTGATATTTTCTACATATTCTTTACCATATCTTTCGATCAATTGTACTTCATTTACAAAAAAAACATCTACTTTATTATTATCATTATCGATATTAATATTTAAAATACCAAAACTTTTTTCAATATGTTCTTTATATATATTATCCAATTGTTCTTTATTGGTTGTAATAAATGTATTTACATAATCGGGTATTTCTTCCATTATATTTATAAATTATAATATAATTTATTCAAGAGAACGCCTCAAAGCTTCATTCATATCATCAATTTCATCATCCATTAAATATCCCAAATATTGTAAATTATCATTAGAAAACGGGACATAATTTACATTAAACATAGGTGTAATATGTAATTGAAATATATCATTTATTTGACCCTCTGGTTCCATTTCCCCTTGCTCTCCTTGTTCCCCCTCTGGTTCCATTTCCCCTTGATCCTCTTCTTTTTCGGGTTCTTCTGGAAAAACTAATCTACAAACGGGGCATGTATTATTTTTTTCCAACCAAGGTATTAATCCACCACAATCACACGAAGAACCATCATGAAAGTAATGATTGCAAGGTAACATATATGATTTAACACCTTCAGTAAATTTATCTAAACAAATACTACAATATTCTTCGTGTTCTATCATATCCTTTGTGACGTTTTCGCAAGGTATTTTATCAATATATTCTTTTAAGGTTGGTTTATCTTTAACCTTTTGATCATCGAAAGATTGATTTATAGCATTTGACTCATTGATTCTTTCATTTAGTTGAATTAATAATTGACGATATATAAAATTAGGTATTACTTGTTCCGAAGGTGATATTTCTTCAAGATTCATTATTTATATTATCAATTATATTATTAATAATATAATTTACTTCTATATATATATATTAATTCTTTTTTATTATATTATTTAAGAAATAGGAAATTTAACCAATTTACAATCAGATAAATCGGGATATATAGATTTTAAAAAATCTCTCAATTGTTTACCGGATATTTGAATACCATAATTTTCATAAAAATATTTTCTTGGTTCGTATTTATTTTCATTTATAATATTTAAAAATATGTCTATTTTATCTTTCATATCACTTTCATCATAAAATATACCTGTTTTATCATTCACATATTTCCACCCCGCTAATATATTTTTATTAACCAATATTGGTTTATTCATTGTCAATGCTTCAGTAATAGTTCTAGGGCTTGAATCTTCAAATGAGGGGATAATTACAAATTTGGATTGTTTAACTTTATCAATAAAATCATAATATTTTAAAAAATCAACTTTTTCCAATGTTTCTGGATTTTCAAGATCTATTTTACAATCCTTTCTACCGATTAAAATACCTTTTTGATTAAATTTATTGCATAATGTTTCAATGGTTTTTTTACATAAATCCCAATTCTTATTATGGTGATTCCAACCTTTATCGCATTCCTTATCTTTAGGACAATATACAGCAAAATCATATATAATATTTGAATTATCATTTATAAGTTTCATATTATCTATGAAATCAGATTCTGATAACAATATTTTAGGAATATTATTATTAATATATTTATCGGGGTTTCTAAATCCATGTGCCCAACCTAAAACATAGTCTTTATGATAATATGGTTTTCCTTTAAATTCCATAGATTTATGACAATTTCCATGTTTATTTAAACATACACCCGGAAAAGAAAGGTAACTTGAACAACCTAAAAATTTAATGCCTTTTTTTAAACTTTTATTAAAAAAATCAATATCTTCTTTATTTTCTATGGGGCCTCTAACACATAACATATTTATGTTTTCACCATTTTCATCTTGGAGATTAATAAACGGCCATTTTACTTTTGGAATATCTTTTTCATTTATTTTTTTACTATTTAAAATATACAGATATAATATATATAATAATATAATTAATATAAATAATATTATACTAAAAAATAAATTTAATATCATTAATATTTAAAAATATAATAAAATGATAAAAAATAATAGACATTTATTTTTAATAATAATTACAGTGGTTATATCAATTATTGGTAGTTTAATTTTATTTTATTTTAAAAATGAAGAAATAGAAAATTTAAATATAAAAATAAAAAAAATAGAAGAAGAAAATAAAAAAATATCTAAAAAACTTATAGATTATAAATCAGTTATAGATGATATATCAATTGGCTCCTAAATTTAATTTAAACATAATATGATATATATAAATAATAAATAATAAATATGGATCATTTTAAAAATATTAAATACAAAAAATCTTTTGTAAAAGATATCAAAGAATCTAAATATACACAAGGTTTATATTCTCCTAAAAATAATATTCAAAAGAAACCAATTATTAAACCAGAAGTAAAATATAAATTTTTATTAGATTGTATATTATATACAAATGATCCAGATAGTATATTAAATAAACATGGTAAAGGTTATGTAGACAATAAAAGAATGGAAATTGCAGTAGATATGGATGAAAAGTCAGAAGAATGTTTTGATAATTATAATTATAAAAAATCATTTAAGAAAAAATTAGTTCAAAAAAATATGATAAACTTAAATTATTTATCATCTATATTATATTTATGTGATTATTTCAAAATAAGTTTAATTATATATGATAAACATAAAAATAAATGTATATCATTATGTTCCAAATACGATAAAACAAACATATATATGTTTGATAATGGATGGAAAAAATATAATGATAAGATTGATATAGATATTGATAAAATGAATCCAGAAAATATCAATGATTATTTTCTAGACGATTTAAATAAAAATTACAATATATATGAAGGGGGTTTAAACACTATATCCAAATATAAATTAAAAGATTTACAAGAAATGGCTGATAAAAATAATATTTCATTAAAAGAAGGAACAAAGAATAAATTAAAAAAACAACTATATGATGAAATATATAATCTTAAAACTATAATTTAATTGGATGATAAATCTTATGTTCAATATAATTATTAGTATTAGATTTAATATCTTTAATAATTATATCTATTAATGGACCACCATATACATTAATAATGCCTATATCTTCTGGTTTAAATGTATTCATTTCATAATTTTTTTCACGTATTAAATTAGGTAAAAATGCTTCTAAATAACCTTTATATTTACAATCTAATTCTTCAATGATATCTTTTAAAAATATATGATTTAATCTTAAAATACAGCAAGTAGCTCCAATTTTATATATTTTTTTAAATCCTTTTAATGATTGAATATGACACCACGAATTATCTCTTAAACCCATTTCGGGGACTAATAATTCTTGTTTATTTAAATTATAAGAATTAATAAAATTATGAAAATCCATATTTATATATGTATCATTTTCTATGATCCAAAAATATTCATATCTATTTAATAATGATTTATTTTCTTTAAAATATTTAATATACATTGTATGTCCGTATCTATCATACGAACTATTTTGAATCAATGTTGTTTCAATTACTTTAATATGATTTAATACATTATTAATATCATTAATTAATGAATCATTATTTTTTTTTGAATTGTCACATAAAATAATGATATCTTTATCATTATATATTTTATCAATTTCTTTCATTTTTTTTAAAAAAATAGGTTTAAAATCATGTGTTAAAAATATACATAAATTTGTTTTTGATTTTTTATCATCTATTTTATCATCTATTTTATCATTATAATTCAAAATTCTATATAATTCATTATACATTTAATATTAATTAATATAATATTTTATAAAACTCAACTATTTAAAATATTTGATTAGATCCCATACTATCCATACTATTTATCAATGTAGATTTAGTTAAAGGTGGAGCAAAACCAGGTTGGGCATTATTTCCCATTTTAAAAGCTGGTACTACTTGTTGTTGGGGTGCTTGTATAGCTGCCTGTCTTCTTATACTTTCAGCTAAGGCTTGTTGAGAACCACCAGTATTGGAGGGGTGCATATTCGAAGGTATATTAGGATCAACGGCTGGGGGTATAATAGCTTGGATACTTGATACACTCATGAATACAATCACAGTTTTAATAGTATATGCTAATAATGGAGCAAATAATACAAGCCAAGCTAATGTTGATTCATTATACTGACATAAACCATACATAATTACACCAGTAACTAATAATAAAGCTATTTCGTACCACATAAACATATCATTTATATTTTTAATCTTGGGATTATGTCCGACACGATTAAATTCAGATCTAACATTATATATACATATTGCGGTAATAATTACAATGACACCATATGCCATAAGTGGAGAACATTTATCCATTTTAAATAAATCCGAAAAGCTCTGTTCCATTATATATATACTATAAATATATTTTATTTTTGTATAAATATAATTATTAATATTAATAAATATTAATAATAATAATGGTTAAATGTCATCAATGTAAAAAACGTATCAAAAATTTAATTGAAATAAAATGTGAATGTGAACATATATTTTGCTTGACACATTTAAATAAACATAGTCATAATTGTTGTAATTTATCTAATTTTAAATTACAAATTAAAAAATCAATCAAAAAAGATAATCCAAAAGTTATAGTTGATAAATTGGAAAAAATATAAATAACTTATAATATATATGGATAAATATACAACCAATTTCATAGAATATCATATAGAAAAATATTCTAATCCGAAAAAGTGTGATGGTTGTGAAAAAGAAAAACAATTTATAGAATCAGAATATTCATTAATTTATACTTGTGGAGATGATGGAAATGGCGAATGTGGTGTGAAAATAAAAATAAATTTAATTAAATATAAAGATACTTTAATAATCGACGAATTAAAAAGAGTTATTAATGAATCTATAAATTATGATTTATTAAATAAACATTTTAATATTAAAGGAACAGATTTAAAAAGTGTTACCGAAGAAATTAATTTTTTAGAGGAACAATATCAAATTCAAAATAATATTATTGAAAAAGAAAAACTTATTAAAGGAATTATAGACCAACGAAAAAAATTATATCATGAAAAAGATATCTATGATCCAATAGAATATATGAATAAAACTAAGCAAATGTTGGAATTATATGAAGAAGCCTTACACATTATAAATACTATATCTTCTGTGATTATAGTGGATACACCTAAAAATATTGATATTAAGAAAGAACCCAAAATAGAAATAAAAGATGCAAAAATAGAGATAAAAGAAATAGTGAAACCTGTAAAAGAAAAAATAAATGTAGAGAAAAATATGAAAGTTAAATGGTTATATAGAAAAAAATTTAAATTTGGAAATGTTACTAAAGTTAATAAGAAAAAAAGTATTATTGAATCTAATAATTCAGAATATATAGTTGAGAATGATAAACTTATCATTATTGAAAAAGAAGAATATGAAAATAATATCAAAGATATTAAAGAACTAATCAATGTTGGATCAATAGTGAAATGGAATGATAAATCGGGTAATGTTCTAACAGGTAAAATTAAAAAATTAAATAAAGTGAAAGCAAGTGTGATAGATTCAGAAAATAATGAATATATATTACCTTATACTAATTTATTTATTTAAAAATAAACATATAATATAAAATAAAATAAAGTATGATAACATTTGTAATTGATAACAATGATTTAAAAAAAGAAATATCTATAGAACCTGAAGAAAAGGTTTTATCATTGAAAAAAAAAATAATAGATTTATTCGATTTACAAGTTAAATATATTGATTTAGAAATTGTATTGGAACGACCTATACGTAGTTTGGGGAAGTTTAATTTAGAATCCGGACAATTACCAAGGACGTTTGATAATTATAGTTTAGATAGATGGGATATAGAAAATCGTTTCATTACTTTAAAATTTGTAGAAATAGAAGATCACGATCCATCTATTATAAAAAAAATAGTTAAAAAAAAGGGGTCGGGTGTATATAGAGCACCTGGTTCTCAAGCGATAGAATCGGGGACAACTTATATAGAACCTCAATTTAATTTAGATTCTGAATCCGATTTTCCAAGTTTGGGTTAATAATATAAAACAATCCAATTATATAACACTATAATGTATGAATTATATACTATATTAGGTATAAATAATACAGCTTCTTTAAAAGAAATTAAAACGGCCTATAGAAGAAACGCAAAAAAATATCATCCAGATAAAAATAATAATAAAGGGGCAAATAAACAATTTATAAATATATCTAATGCCTATGAAATTTTATCAAATAATGATACTAAAAAAAGATATGATAATGAACAATATAATAAAAAAATAATAGATTTAAATTTAGTAAATATATTTGAAAAAATATTTGAAACAAGTTTAGATAATTTTATATCAAAATGTGAAGATAGATAAAA
>Ga0315336_1006180_pt1 | contig 12442 bp, 12 predicted proteins | sample ASW5metaG_FD_204512 | JGI IMG/M metagenome (GOLD analysis project Ga0315336, IMG submission 204512) | Ammonia-oxidizing marine archaeal communities from Monterey Bay, California, United States - ASW #5 | ecosystem: Environmental > Aquatic > Marine > Intertidal zone | place: USA: California...
CTTCAAGTTCTAAAAGTTCTAAATTTATAGATAAGGTGTTTAAAGTTTGTGATAAGGATGCATATTGCGAAGAAATAATTACAGAACAGATTGATACTATAAACAAATATAAAGACGATAGAGATAAAGGAGCTATACATAACGAAGATTTTGTTATACATCGTAATAGTGGTGTAATATATAAAGTAATAAATATAAGTGATGACAAGGTTTATTTAGTAAAAACCCAAAACCCAGGCACAGCAGTGTGGTCGTCCCCTATATCTGACATTTATAAAATTTGCGATAAAGATAACACAAGATGTACAAACAAAATAATAGAACTTGTCAGTAAGGAGCAATTGGACGATAAGTTACAGATAGGAGATTGGGTTATACATAATAATGGTGGAATATATAACGTAAGAACTATAGATCATGCTAAGGACTATGTTGATTTAGAATCTATAACAGGGTTGCCATCCGGATGGGAGGCGAAGGTGACCCCCGAGGGCAAGACGTACTACATTGACCACAACACCAGGAGCACGCACTGGTCGCGGCCCGCGGCGACGGGGGTGCTGACATCGGCGGCGGCGGGGCAAGGCGTGATGCGCGACAGTCTAACTGAAATTTATAAAATTTGCGATAAGGATAACCATAAATGTAAACGACAAATAGAAGGACTTTTCAGTAAGGAACAATACCTGATGAAGAAGGTGCTCAGTTTAAAAGATAATGCAGCGGTGCACGATAAATTAGAGATAGGAGATTTGGTTACAATAAAAGAAGGAATAAAAGAAGGAATAAAAGAAGGAATATGGTCGGTATATAGAATATCCGTTATTGGCGGCGATGATTTAACTTTAATAGATATAAATAGTGATAAGAAGGTGGTAAACTCGGTAAAAACAACAGATGTAGAGAAAATATGTAAAAAAAAGGATACACATTGTAACAGATATGTATCTCATCTAAATAAACTTGTTGAAAGGCAAAGTCAACAAATTGCCCCGGACCCAACACGTAGTTCCTGTGACGATGGCCCATCGAGCGGCTTCATAAATTCCGCTACCCAGACAACGTACAGCTGCGCGGAGATCAAGCACGCGTGCGACGATGCCACGTTCGGGGCGCCGCTCAAGGCCAACTGCCCGAAGACATGCGGCGCGTGCCCGGATGAGGATGAGGATGATATCGATTTTTAAATTAATTATTATTTAAGGTATAAGGGTAACTGGGTAATTTTTCTTTTATCTCACTTCCCATCCTGTGCCGGATGGATAAACTTTATATGCGCCGCGTCCTGCGTCGCCTCGGATTAAATTTATTTTTTCTGTCCATGCTTAAATTTGGTACTACGCCAGCTTTTAAATTTGGTACTACACCAACTTTTAACTTTGGTAAACCAGGGTAAATTATTTACACCCAGACGGTAAATAATTTAAATGTATATATATAATATATGACAGATGCTTGTCTAAAAGCGACCACCGCACAAGATTGTTATGATTTATCACACGGTAAATCAGTTAAATTAAGAAAATATAAATGCCATTGGACAACGGACGACAGATGTCTAAGAACTCGCAATGTATTTGGAATACGAACAAACACAAGGGAATCGTTTTGCCAATGGCACGATGGGAAAATTAAATGCCCGAATAAAAATAAAACAAACATACGTAAAGCGAATTGGAATAAAGATAAAAAATTAATTGTATACGGAACAAATGAACCGATAGACTTTCAACCAGTAACAGTGATAGACCAAACCAGTAGTTGTAGATACAAAGTACAATTTACTAATTATCCTAATTTTAATCCACTTGATATAGATATTGAAAATCTATATGACCCGGAAATTTTAGAAACAAAAGATAACAAAAATAGACGTCGTAATTCAAGTTCTAAAAAAGGTAAACGCGATTCTTCTTCTAAAAAAGATAAGCCACATAATTTAAAATGGAATAAAGATGATCAATCCAGTAGTGAATTAATTGTCTATAATTTTAAATACGACGAGCGCGACGAAGAGCGCATTCTTAGCGAATTGAAGAAATGGTTTCGCAACAAAACACGATGGCCGAAATACAAACAACTTTTCAAAAGGTATATAGAATTATGGGATTCCAACTATATGAAACATATTTATAAAACCGAATTAAAAATATACAAGTACGATAAAACTGATAATATAGATGATTATATCTTTGACTTACCTCTGAAATTGGTATTTAAGAAGAATTTAAACTCTGTTAAAATCAATAACCTTAATTTAAAGATCGTTGAAAATCATATAGTAAACGAAAACACGGCGGTTGAAACGTACGAGGATGGTATATTAGGAAAAAACGCATTCAAGAACGATCGCGATTATAAAGATATCCTATGGCAAACATCGCTACTTCCGCTTGTTCCCAGATTATTATCTAAAGCAGGCGCGAGCAGCAGAAAAATATCCTTCGAGGGGTGTGCGCAGACAAAAATCCCACTTAACCATTTGAATAGCTCGCCTATAGTGATTAGAACATTGAAAATTAATAAATTAAGCACCCGGAGCATAATAAGTCAGGATGATAATAATTATAGTATATATTTAATTTGTATGGGTAAACAAGATAATAAAAAGAAATATAATTTATCCGATGTAAAAAAAAAAATATCGCTATACGTCAACGCTTACCTAACTACGTTATACGCACAGTATAACGACGGTCATGATTTCGTATTTCATTCTAAATACGATACGTCTTTAAATCTATACACTAAAATTATATCACTTAATTTAGCTTATAATATTATAGTAGATTTAGAAGATTTAAAAAAGTCAGCTATAAGCATTAGTTTTGAATGCGAAACGACTTCCGATAAATTGAAGATAAAGGCGAATATGAAATTGTTAGAGGATAAACTTTATCGCACAACGAATATGACTAAGGTGATGGATATTCTTTTGAAGGCTATTTAGTTATTTCATATCCACATAAAACTGGTTCCGATATTTATAATATAAGCTCAATACTAATATAATTAACTCCGATATAAAACTTACTATATAGCATAAAATAATCCATACCGATTGATTTGCAAAAATTTTTTGATAGATGATCGTAACCAAACATCCGAATGAATGGAATGATAAAGCCAATAAAGATAACGAATGATTATTCTTTAATGTATATGTCGTATTAATCTGGGGTATCCACATAATTAGACTCAGTATAGCACTGATTAAATTTAATAGTATGCCTGATTTATTTATCGCATGGTACGATGTTTGATTAATTATTACAAAATAAATAAATAATATAATTGTAATTAAAATAGTTATCATTCCTCTCAGTCTTGCTCGTTTCTTCGGATATATGTTATCATTCGGTTGATAAATAGTTAATATCTCCTTTATTTTAAAAAAATACAGAAAAAACATATAAAATACAAAAAAACATATATACGAGCTGATCATTTGTATTATAGGCAAGAATATATGATAGCAATCTATTCCACGACAGGCGTATAGAGTTTGTAAATCTTGTTGAATAGAACCTAATAAATTAGTATACGCGCTCAATACTCCGGCAATAATCATAGTTTCGCTAATTCCAACAGTATTTTTTAAATTATATATTTTGTAATACTGGGGCGTATAAGATACCAATGATCCTAAAATTAACCCCCATCCTAATATATTCTCAAGTATAACAGTACTATTCATATGTTAATTAATGTATTTACCTTTATTATTATTTAGGGTATTAAGCGGTTTTACAGTATCGCATTTACAACATTTGTAAGTACAGCACGAGCAACAGTAAAACCAACATTTATCTTCAGGTGTTTCTTTTACCGGATTAAAAATAAATAAATCATTAGGATTATTTTTTTTAAATATACTAGTTATGCTTCCCATATATTTACTAATTATTTATTTATTTAAAATTGATGTATATACTTTTTTAAATAAAAAATAATGACAAGTTCTATAAATATTACTCACATGACGATTGGTCGCAACGATGAATTCGTTGACCGCGCCGTAACACTTACTCTACGCTCACCCGACCGCGAAGTGAGTCCGCCTATTGATATAGTATGCGCGGTGGACGTATCGGGATCTATGGGCGTTAATGCCGCGTTAACGGATGTTAGCGGAAGCGAAAACAATGGTCTTACTATATTGGATTTAGTACTTCACGCGGTTAAGACTATTTCAAAGACACTTGGACCAAGAGACCGCCTGGCGATAGTCAAATATAGCACAGACGCGAGTACCGTCCAAAAATTAGTTAATATGGATGAAACCGGGCAAAATATTATAAATAATAAAATAAAAACTATGAGTCCCGGCGGTCAAACTAATCTTTGGGATGGACTATATCAAAGTTTAGAAATTCTAAGAATTCGTCCAGATACGGAACAGGTTGGTAGAAATTCATCGGTGATATTGCTTACCGATGGTGTGCCGAATATTGAACCACCGAGTGGTCATATTGAGATGATTCGTAAATACAAAGACGAAGGCAAACTAAAATGTAGTATCGATACGTTTGGATTTGGATATAATCTTAAAAGTGAACTTCTGAAAGAATTAGCTATAGAGGGCTATGGTACGTATAATTTCATCCCCGATAGCGGAATGGTTGGAACTGTTTTTGTAAACACGATTGCGAATCTAATTACCAAGAAATCATCTTCGCTTAAATTAAGCATTGGGTTGGATAATGGGGTTCAATTTGCACCAGATGAGAGTGCCGTGTCGCGTGGATTGGACCTTATACGAACATCCTGGGGCGGCAAAATCAATACCGGGATAGTTCAATATGGTCAGGATAAAACAGTGGTTATGAATTTACGTATCCCACCAGATTCTGAAGATAAACTGTGGTTTACAGTAGATGCCGAAGTAACTGATGTAACCGAGGGGCAACAATTGATAAAAAGCGACAGTAGAGCTTCGGTCGTGAATGACAGTTTTACAAAATATCATCTGTTGCGAATGATAATAGTTGATCACATAAACAATGTCATAATGAATGAAGGTTTAACCGGTGATGATAAAGTAACTAAAACGAAAACCGTGGTTGATAGTATAAAAAAAGAATACGAAATTACACAGGACCCCCGAATCAAAGGGCTGTTTGATGATTTGTCTGGACAGGTTACGGAGGCAATCAGTAAATTAGAATGGTTCGATAAATGGGGCAAACACTATCTGCCGTCACTCGCGATCGCCCATCAGCAACAAATCTGTACTAATTTTAAAGATCCTGGAACTCAAGTATACGGCGGCGTGAAATGTCGCAGAGAAAGAGATCGCGCCGAAGATATTTTTATCTCCCTTCCGGCGCCAACCCCCGCGGCACCCGCGTATTCGGGATATGGCTATAGACCTACGGCGGCACCCAGAACCACCCCAACTGTATCTATGCGTGCCTATATGAATGTGGGAGGGGGGTGTTTCTACGACGACTGTCCAATTAAAAGTATAAACGGATCTACGCAACCTTTAAACCAACTTAAAAAAGGCGATATCGTTCAATCAGGCAATACATTTTATCCAATTAAATGTATTGTCCGAATGACGAACGTTGATAAGCGCGAAATGATTGTATTGGGCGACAATAACAAACTATATATCACTCCCTTCCATCCGATTAAATATAAAAATCCAATTGATAAAAATATTGCCGTTAATACCTGGATTTTCCCATTTGACGCGAATGGTAAAACCGTAAGTATTAATACTGATTTCGTATACAATATTGTACTGGAAGCGCCTGGAAAATATATCACAATAGACGGGGTTGATTGCTGCACGCTGGGTCACGGTATGACCGATAATCACGTAATTGCGCACGAGTATTACGGCGGCGTTAAGGTTATTAATGATTTAAAAAAGTGTCAGGGCTGGGATGATGGGTATGTTACTCTAGGGCCAAATATTGAAGTTCGCGATGAAAGTGGCGTTGTGATTGGTATTAATATCTGATTACATTAGTCATTAAATATAATTAATAATTACATATTATTTTGTTTACCTAGGTATAAGCCTTTATTCAAACAATTAAATTGCGAATCGATACCATCGTATTTATATGGATTACTATGTTTATTAGCAATTGAATAAATAGTTAAATCATAAATATTTTTATTTTTGCCACAATATTTTTTTGTTTTTTCGGGCGGCTCAAATAATTTGATGGGTTGATATAATGGAACCAATGAGTACCGGTTATGACCGATACGCATTAAATGTCTGGTTTTATTAGCAATACGCGCTTTTATAATGGGTGGTTGTTTTTTATTAAACTCTTTTAAAATATCTTTACCTAAACGACTTGTTTTTTTTACCCATCGTCCAGTAGTTGGATTACATATTTTGTCAACGTCGTTTATTGTTGGGTCGCATTGTACGTTCATAATAATATATATATCATATTATTTTTCAATATATTATATCAATAATATCAATACCCACTGAAATATTTTTTTTTCTCAAAAATTAAATCAATTATATCATTAGGAATAAGTATATGATTGTAAAAATATAATTTTAATTTTTTTTTATATTCTATATTTCTTTTTCTCAAGTTATAATTACGATACACTCTTATGATTTGGTTAACCTTTTTACCTAATATTTTGTTTATATAGGTTTCCTTTGGGACGCCGCCTGAAAAATAACAATTGGCCGAAATATATCTTTTATCTCTTAAAGAAAAGTTATAATCCATATATAACTATAAAATTATTATTTAAATAATATTTACGTAAAATATTTTATTAAGGAATGGACTCTTTTAAAGTTGAATTAAATAATTTAGAAAAAATCAATAATATAAATTTATCCGAAGACCAGTGTACTATTATAAACGCCCTGCGCATAAAATTAAAATATACATTTGGTAACAAAATGATAGACGTTCGCGATAAAGGAGACGATGAATTAGTTATTAATTGTTGGAATAGGGAAATACTGTATGCCATAAACGAAGCATATGGCAATATATTTACATACAAGGAATGTTTATTAGGTAAAGCCCTTATCGTATATTTTCAATTTTTTGAAGAAAATAATTGTAATAATTTAATGGACACCTATCAAAAACACTATCTGAAAAGACTATGTATTATTGAAGATTATTTAAAAAATAAAATAGATATTGAACATTTAATTAATAAAAAAAAACAATTAATTAAAAATTTCAAATATGAAGAATCATTACAATTGCGAAGAGAATACAATGAATCAAGGTATACATATTAATTATACAAAACAACAATTAATATTTTTATGGGGCTTATTTACATTTATTGTTATTTCATCACAATTAGTATTAGAATATTTCTCAAAAAAACATTTACGTTGTTTTTCTAATTTATGAACCTTATAATCCGTATAAAATATTTTTTCTAAATATTTTTCGTAATCGCTATTTTTTATCAAACGTTCCATCGATTGGAAGCACGCGGAATAATTATCATATAGGTCGTTATTGTATTTATCTAATATTATATCATATTCCTGTTTAGTATCGCAAAAACATATATGTTCGCGACATTTTTTAAGCTGAGCTATACAAAATGTACCTTTGTCTATAGTTTTACTAATTATTTCCATATTTTCTTGATATTTTTTAAATTTTATAATACTTGCTGAACAGGTTATTATACAACTGAAAATTATAGGCGTCAAGTTTAAATACTTCCTACAATACGCCGTGAAGGAGTCATTGAATTCTACTTTGATGGTTTCTATCAGCGTTAACAACGTGGATGTTAATATAATTCCAATATTGACACAGTCGTAACATTTCTTATAGGATGAATATTTTTTTTCTAAAATTCTTATTTTTTGATAAAGCTTATTTAATTTATTATTTATATGATTACTGAATGTATTTTTACTTAAATTTAAAATTAAATTATTGATAATTTTATTATCCACTTTACTTACTTGTTCAATTATATTTTTTTGACGAAAACTCATACTATTATTAATTTGTTCAAACTGATTTAGTAAATTGTCCAAAGTATCATTACCGTCATTATCATAAGTTGTCGATTCTGCCTCTGGTTCTAATTCCATATAATATTAAATTTTAATAAATATAAATATTTACGAATTTAAATATTTAAATTCTCCTCCTATTATTTTATATTTATGAATATTTACTAGATTTTTAGATATAAAATATCCAAAATTTGAATTGTCTGACTCTTTAAGTAGCTTATGTGACACTCGTAAAAGATAATTCAAAAATAAACATTGTGTTGTTTTATCGCTTATTATATTTTGTTGAATAATATTTACTATTTTTTCAATATCTTTATTTTCAATTTCTTTAATTTCTTTTAGTTTATTACAAATCTTCTCTTGTTCGCTTTTTTTAAATTTGGTAATACAGTTTTCTCCGGTTTTAACCATTGTTTTAGCCGATGGGTTTTCCGGAGAATTAAATACTATTTTTAATTTGTCTTTATCGTTTAAAAAACCAAATATAATATTCGGGAGCAGCAATCTATCCTTATACATTTTTAAAGTACCGGCGTCGTCCATTAATTTCAATTCATTAGTTTTATTATTATACTTATATATATTTTTATATAGTATACCAGATTTCTTATAAATATCAACAAACTTTTTTTTATATGTGCTGCTATCTTCATTTCGTGGAATATATTCGGAATCTAACAAAAATTGTTTTATTATTTTGAATAAATCGTGTTGCTTTTTATTATTAGTGATCCTATTTATTTTATTAATTATAAATTTAGCAGCATTCTCATTTGTGGGATTTGAAAAAATATGTTTTGCTAATATTTTTAATTCTTCCCGATTGAGAGAATCTATACGATTTTCTATCATAGCCTTTTCAAATCTAAGTAGTGTGCGTATACCTATCTTTTTCTCTGTTAATTTGGCTATAATATCTTTATTATACGTATCACTGATATCTGATAATTTCTCTATTATATTACTGATTATATACGTTGGTTTTTCTATGGTATGGTCTACGTTTTTTGGAATAATTATACGATTTCCATCATCATTATTTAAGTATGGGATAGGTTTATTTTCCCGAATATGCATAGGTATATTAGTATCTTCGTAATTCTTAGGTTGAAATACATAATTACCAAATCTATATATTAAATAACCTGTTTGCGATGGTCGTTGAATAGGTGACTTTGGTTTTGGTGGTGTTGACGACTTAGGTGACTTAGGTGACTTAGGTGACTTAGGTGACTTAGGTGACTTAGGTGACTTAGGTGACTTAGGTGACTTAGGTGACTTAGGTGACTTAGGTGACTTAGGTGGTGTTGGTCCTGGTCCTGGCGCTGGCACTGGCACTAGCACTGACACTGGCGCTGGTCCTGTCGCAAAGGGTAAATATTTATCCAGGGTGTTAATACATTTTTTAGCAATTTCATTAAATTTACCCTCCGCTAGCTTACCACCCGAAACTTCTTTATGAATTTTAATAGTAGATTCTTTAATAAATTTCCATTCATCTCCGGTCATTTCTTCATATGGCAATAATACTTCTTGATTCTTACAAAAAATTAAATTATATGGATTGTAACTATATTCATTCGCGTGTAAAGGACCTTCTATTTGACCTTCTATTTTTTCATAAAAATATGTACTATAGTCAATATGGAGGACTGTTGTCTCTCTGACTTTTGGATTTTCCCGTTGTCTTATTTTTCGTTCTCTTAGACAATTTATAATATATATATAATTATCATATTCGTCGTCGTGATCCTTATGTTCTTTTATAAGTCTAATATATTTTCCTTCGATTTCGGTATAAAAAAATGAATTCTCCTTTTTATACTTGATCTTTGGATTATATGTTTTTTCCGATTCAAAATGTTTATTAAATATCGTAACGTTAGTTTCATTGTCGTCGTCTTCATAAACATCTGAAAAGGTTCTTTTTCCTTTTTTTCCTTTTTCCCCTTTTTTTCCTTTTTCCCCTTTTTTAACGTTTAATTGTTCTTGAAACCGGCCAATATGATCCATTATGGCACCACACCTTTTTTTACCTTTCACTTTCTGTTTACATAAATATTCATCGGTAGCGGTCAGGGGTTCGCCATCACTGGGTTTACAAAGATTACTATGAATTATTTTATTTTTTATTTTATTTGAATCGGATTCATACCATAATGTTACCGATTCAGTTGTTTTCGGAATATCAAAAGAAGCCGTTTCATAAGTTATTTGAGCATTTGCAACTGATTGTTTTTTTTTCATCTTCTCCGAATATTGTTCATCATATTTACAGTTTTTTTCACTCATTTCTATATATATATTAAAATATCTTATTTATAGTAATCAGTTCTTATTTATATTTATCAGTACTCTTAATATTTTTCTTTTTTTAAGATTCAAACTGAATGTCAAATCAAAATTATAAATAGTATTAAGATTATGACCACTATCAATTTCCACAATGCGGAGTTTTTTGAAGGAATACATAATCCCGTTCTTTATATATACACGTGTTCTTTTAGAATCACACGATTTGTCTATTTCGGACACGATATAATTATTCATAAATATTTGCTGTATGGAAATAATAAGTTTTGAATATAATATTTGGCTACAGAATAAATAGAATGTTGTTCGTAGCTCTTTATCTAATGAATTGACATACTTTATAAATTTATTGATATTTACAGTTTTTTCAAATAATTGTAATGAAATTCTGTTAATATCTATATAAAATTGCTTGTGTACTTCATCGAAAGATATACCGCTGATATAATCCGAATAATCATAGCAGTATGTAAATAAATATGAATAATTAGGTTCAGTCCGTATCTTAAAAATCTCAGATAATTTATAATTAATAATAGTTTTATCACCGATACTCAATTGTTCAAATAGGTTTTCCTTACTACTATTAATAATGTGATACTCATTTAATTCATTTTCATCAATTAATACAAATTCCGAATTATTCATATTAATATATAATTATATTTTAATTTTCACTAAATTAAAAAATATTAAAATTAAAAAATATTAAAATTAAAAAATGATTACAATTATAAATTAAATAAAGAATATATGCCAACTGAAAATATATCTCCATTTGATCCAAATTTTAATCCGGAGAATCTTCCAAAATTTATTGAATTATGTCAATGGGAAGAGCATGAGACAGAATTTTACGATTTTAAGTATAGTTATTTCATTCCTAATTACAAATTACGATATATTTTAGATAAATATTCATCGGGAAAAATTTTAAAAACCGAAGAGAAATCATTCATACACGCAAATATTGATTTTATAAATGAATTAATAATTATATTAGAGAAATATAACTCTGGTTCCTTTGTACCGTCGATGACAACGCCATTTCACAACGTCTTCAAGTACAGCAAAGAAGAATTAGTTAATATCAAAACCTTTTAAAACAAAAATACATATATTACTATGTCATATATATTGCCGATTAATCATTCTATATTATATTTTATTACTCCTCTATTAGGATTAATTAGAGATTTGAGTAAAAAAAAACAATTCTCTATTAGTAAATTTCTAAGAAGTCCTTTTTTAACTTGGTTTATTTTCAAGTGTACGAATAATATATGGGTAAGTATAATATACGAGCGGTGGTTTATGTTAATTTATAAATCATTTTATAGTTTATTTTTTCCAAATATAAAAAAAATAAAACAACACAAAAAAGAAACCTATGAACCAGACACATTAACGAGCCTATTGTCTATGCTCGAATAAGATATATAATCATTTATTAATTATATTTTTTTTTTGCGCTTTGATTATCCAATCATACATATAATCAAATTTTTCATTAGAATTTTCACTAAAATACGACAAGAACAAATTGCGTATTTTTTCGTAATCCGGTTTTTCCTTAAATCTTAGTAAACGAGTATATTTAATATAATCGTATATTATTGAATTGGTATTCGTACATAATTCTTCACAACTTATTTTTTTTTTAATGTTAAAAATTTTAATGCGTTTTTCTTTCTCTTTGCATTTTATATTTTCCCAGGGCAAACATCCTTTGAAAAAATATATTATAGTGTAACCATACGATTCTAAGTCATCTCTTCTACTTTGTTCGCTCCCTACATGATTTCGTATGCTACTATATCTATAGGTTCCGGCAAAATGTCTATTATTCGTGTATGGGATATGTTCATGATTAACTATAAATTCATTAGATAACCCAAAATCAACTAAATATATACGATTCCTATTACTTTTGTAACCTATGAGTATATTGTCTGGTTTTATATCTTTATGTATATACCCTATATCGTGAACTTGTTCTAAAATGTTAACGATTTGATACGATATCATACATAATGTTTTAAGTGAAAATTGCTTTTCACAGTATTTAAACAACGTCCCCAGATTATTACCGAGACAAGACATTACCAAAATATTTTTATTATATTCATT
>Ga0315336_1006181_pt1 | contig 12442 bp, 13 predicted proteins | sample ASW5metaG_FD_204512 | JGI IMG/M metagenome (GOLD analysis project Ga0315336, IMG submission 204512) | Ammonia-oxidizing marine archaeal communities from Monterey Bay, California, United States - ASW #5 | ecosystem: Environmental > Aquatic > Marine > Intertidal zone | place: USA: California...
TAATATTCAATCCATCAAACTCGGCAACTTCAATTCCTTCGGGTGCTTCTTTATTAATGAATTCTTTTGTTGGTTCTTCTTTTGTTGGTTCTTCTTTTGTTGGTTCTTCTTTTGATGGTTCTTCTTTTGTTGATGGTTCTTCTTCTTTTGTCGGTCCTTCTTTTGTTGATGGTTCTTCTTCTTTTGTCGGTCCTGAAGAACCGGAATCAGAATCAGAATCAGAATCAGATCCAGAATCTTTTGTTTGATATCTAGGTGTGTCTTCTCTAGGATAACTATTGTTACGAGGAAAGACACGGTATACATGATCAACATTTTCTGTGAGTAATGGATATCCCATAATACCTCTTACGCCTGTACATACCTTTTTTTTTTCACGATCTACGGTATTATAAGATACATATTCACCTGGATACAACTTACGATATCCATCGCCTTTAATAACAATTTCAGTATTGTGAACAAAATAATCAGTGTCATCATTTAAATCTTTGATAAATCCAAATCCTTTCCTGTTAAAAAAACGAACCACTTGTCCAACATGAGTACCAAATTCTTGCATGGTATTTTCTTCTTTACTATGTTCGATATCTTCTTTACTAAGTTCAATAGATTCGGTCATTATAGTTTATTATTTTATTAATCCTTTATATATTTTAATGATAGAATTCATATTAAAATTAATCATAATAGTTTATCTCTTTTATATGATTAAATATGTCCATGAAATGCTTCAATACAATCCAAAAGCCAGCTTACTTATGATAGATATACCGATGAAAGGTAAGATCCATAATGAATTAATCCATAAATCACCCTTATTAATTAATTATACACGAAATGATTTAACAATAGAAACAATGAATTATAGAATTCCTGGATACATTATTAATGATGGTAAAAAACTCATATCATTTGATGAAGTTATTAAATATGATTCATTTATAGTCCAAAAAAATTCAAAATTAGTTATAGATTATCTATTAGAAAAACGATATTCAGATATTATGAAGTTATTTTCAGATTATATAACTTGTGGTCAATCAAATTATCTATCATTGTATAGAGGTGATCATATATCTCCTTTAACTAAAAATAAAAACGAAACATTATTGCTCCAACCAATACAGGGTTCTATAATCATTTATTTATTCAATCCAAAACATGAAAAAGATATAATCGGTTTACAGTTAAAATCAATTAAGAAATGGTCTATTAAATTAGAATTAAACGAAGATAATTTATTATATATTCCACCAGAATGGTCATATTTCTATGAAGTAAAAAATGATGTCATATTATCACATATTGAATGTGATAGTTATCCGAGTGTTTTATTTAATTATTTGAGAAAAATAAATATTAAATATTAATATAAATGAAACAATGTTTTAAGAATAATAATGAACTTATTCAATCACTAAATACACCCACACATGTTAAACGCGTTATGAGTAAAGTTGATCGTGCTATATTTTGTTTACATAAAGATGGTTGTTATTGTGATAAACCTTCGCCTATAATAATGAAACAAACAATATCTGCTCCCCATATGCATGCTAAAGCTATTGAATATTTATACCCTGTATTGAAACCTGGTTCCACAGTATTAGATGTTGGTTCAGGGAGTGGTTATTTGACCGCATGTTTTGGTCATTTAGTTACGGTGTTTTCTCCAAATAAGAATTATAGAGGGAAAGTAGTTGGATTAGAAATCCATAAGCCATTAGTTACATATTCCCTTAAGAGATCTAAAGAATATTTGGATAAATTATTTAAATATCCTTCAAATTACAAAATTATTCATGGATCAGGATGGGATGGATATCCTAAAAAATCAAAGGTAGAAACATATGATGCGATTCATGTTGGTGCTGCAACAGATTCAATACCTATTCATTTACTCCATCAATTAAAAGTAGATGGTAAATTAGTGTTACCACTACTATTAGGTCAAGGTCATGTATTTTGCATTATAACAAAAGATAAAGACCATAATATACGTATAGAACCGAAAGAATCCGTTAGATATGTCCCCTTGGTTAAAAAAATATAAACTACATTATATATATGAAATCATTTCCTAAACAAGAAAAACAATTAGAATTATTTAAAAAATCATTAAATACACGGCACTATCAAGATGAAATACCTATTACAGGTAGATCATATATTAACTATTCGATGCAATTATTTCCAGACATATCTACTAATAAATTAGTGTCATATATGGGGTCTAAAGACTATTTAGATATAGCATGTGGTATAAATCATTTATATCCTAAATCACTGTTACGTATGATAAAGGGATCAACAAAAACACATGGTCTAGATATCCATTCAAAATCTGATGGTGATTATTTTAAAGGGACTATTTACAAGACTCCTTTTTCAAATAATTCGTATGATTGTATTACAATCAATAATTTTTTATATTTTTGGGAATATAATCCTGATAACTTATTGAAAATATACAAAGAATTATATAGAATTTGTAAATCTAATGGTGAAATAAGAGTATTTCCAGTTTTTTTTGGGAATTATTATCAAGATAAAGTTGAATTATTTGAATATTTAAATAATAAGTTTAGTATTCAACTTATAAGAGGTAATGATTACTCGAAAGAAATACCTATTTATATGGATGAAGGTGAAATAAAAAAAGCAAAACCGGTGGTTAAAGATCAAGAATATAAGTTAAATCATCAATTAATGGCTTATACATTAGTTCTACATAAAAGATAATTCATTTAAGAATAATTTTTATCTATTTATACATAAGATGTATGAATTAAATACATCGTGGGTTTTGTGGTATCATTCTATCAAAGATACAAGCTGGACAAAGTCTTCTTATAAACAGATTTATACATTTAATAATTTATATGATTATTCATTGTTAGAAGATATAATCGAAACAAATCATCTTCAAAATGGTATGTTTTTTTTAATGAGAGATGGTATTTTCCCAAATTGGGAAGATCCCGATAATAGTGAAGGGTGTTGTATATCATTTAAAATACCGGGTAAAAATGTGAAAGAAGAATTTTGTAAAATATTGTTATATTGTTTGACAGAAGATATATTAAACGATCCAGACACATTTGAAGAACTGAATGGTTTTTCAATTGCTCCTAAAAAAGAATTCAATATAGCGAAGTTGTGGATGCGGAATAAACAAAAGAAATATAGCAATTTAATGAAAGAAGTCAGTCCGTATTTAGTGGATAAAGATTGTTTAATTAAAGATAATGTTGTTTCCTAATTAACATACGTTAGGTGCCAAACATAGTTTAATATCCCCCAGATTAGCTACCGAATACGTAATGACTAAGGGGTAATCATTCTTAATATAAATGTGAATCTGATTACACATGTTGGTACACTTGGTGAATAGTAGAAGATATTTAAGGGAAAATATACCTTGAATGGGTTCTTCTAGTGATGCTACTTGTGAAAATTGTAATCCTGTATTGGTTTCTGATAATGATGTTTCTTGGCTAGCAAAATCACCGTTACAACATAATATTAATTCATTTCCCACACTTTTAATTTCTATCAATTCACCGATATTAACCATATCTCTTATTAACTTTTGAAAATCGGATGAAGGTAAGGTTAGTTCTGTTTCAAATGTTGCAGGTGGTATCTTTATATTTTCATCTGATATATCTAATAAATTTAATTTATATACAGTTTGTGAATTTTTTTCTTTATTATTAATTTGAATTCCTAATAAATTAGTATTATTTGTTTCTAAAAAAAGAGTTAATATATCCGAATTATTCATAGTTTTAATTAATTTATACATATTTGTCATATTAACACCGATGATATGTTGTCCCTTACATTTATAAAAATCAAAATTTTCGGCTAATAATTTCATATGAATTAATACATTATGTGAGCTATCTGTAGCAATTAGTTTAATACCCGTTTCATCAATTATGAAATTACAGTCGGTTAATATATCTTTTAATGATTCTATTAATATACGAAACGCGCTTGATTGAACTGTTTGTATGTTAAATAAATAATTATCAGAAGTGTTCATGATTTCTGTCATATTTTAATATCTTAATAAAATATCCTTTAAATATTAACGCACTTTGATATAAAGATATATGTCTTAATAATAATAGAATAATAGAATGAGTATTCATATATGTCCAGGTCCTCCTATTTTTAAAGAATATGTTTCATATTTAACTAAATATAAAGAAAAATATGGAGAAAATACTATTGTTTTAATGCAAGTAGGTTCTTTTTATGAAATATATGCCATCTTTAATGAAGATGAAAAATATGGTGAGCTAAATATATATCATATTTGTCAAAATTTAATGAATATAACAGTCGCTAAAAAAACAAACCATGTGTTAATGAGTGGATTTCAATTACCTTATTCATCTAAATTTATTAAATTATTAATAGATCATAATTATACGGTTGTATTAGTTCATCAAGTATCGGAACCACCTAACCCTGAAAGGAAAGTTACAGAGATTATAAGTCCAGGTACATATATAGAAAAATTTAATAATGAATCGAACAATTATATGATGTCTGTTTATATAGAAAATATTTCATCATGGATTGGGGTTGGTATATCTATAATAGATATATCTACAGGTAAAAATTATGTGTATCAGATAGGAGAAAATTTAGATGAAAATTATTGGAAAGATGAATTAAATAGACTAATATCGTATTATTCACCCAAAGAATTTTTATTTCAATTACAAAATATTAATTTAACTAAAGATGATATTATTAATTATTGGGATATTCAAAATGCTACGATACAATTAAATCATTATACAGACAAAACATATGAATCTATTTCATATCAAAATGAATTATTACTAAAAGTCTTTGATTTAGATACAATGTTATCTCCTATTGAATTTTTAGATTTAATTCATAAACATGAACTTAGAAAATCCTATATTTACATGCTTCAATATATAAATGAACATAAGGTAGATCTTTTAAGAAACATTAATTTACCTGAAGATATAGATAATATTCATCATTTATCACTTACATCTAATTCCGTTAGACAATTAAACGTAATTAATAATTATTCATATTATAAAGGTAAAAATGAATCTCTATATTCTATATGTGATGATTGCGGATTTATTGGTGGAAAGAGATTGATGAAAGAACGATTATTATATCCATCTATTAATCCCGAAATCCTTCAACTACGATATGATAGGATTGAATGTATGCTAGATGTTCATTTTAATAAAGAAATGAAAGAAAATATACATAAGCTAACTGATTTAGATAAATGTTTGCGAAAAATGGGGTTAGGTATGTTAGAACCCTCACATTTTTTGACTAGTAAATTATCATATGATTTCATCAATAGAATCATCCATACAATTAAATCTAATAGTCAATTAATTGAATTATATTCGGATTATACCGAAACTATGGATTTATATACACATTTCTATAAAGAGATATTAGAAACCTTCAATTTTGATAATTTTTATTCCGTAGACCATTCATATTTTAAAGAGGGTATCTATCCAGATATAGATTGTTTAGAAAATGATATTATAAAGGTAAATGATAAACTTCAATATATTTCAAATAGATTATCAAGTATTATAGATGCCCCATCCAGTTGTAAATTTGACCATAATGATAAATATGGATATTATCTCTATTGCACTAAAAAACGGTCTATTTTATTAGAAAAACGTTTAAAAAATATACCGAATCGTATATTAAATATTCGTGATACAAATAATAATGTTATATTTGAAATAGAATCTAGTGCATTCACTTTCAAGACAAAAGATACTGGAAATGTGTTTATAGAATGTACCGAAATAAATGAATTATCTAGTAAGCTACAAGTATCTGTGCAGAAAATGAAAACAATCAATCTAATGTATTGGAGTCAAACGATGAATTCGTTATTTACTAACTATAATACAACCCTTCAAAAGCTTCATCAATTCATAGCTGATGTTGACGTAACCTCTACTATAGCAAAATTATCTATTCAAAATAAATATTGTAAACCCGAGTTAATTGATAATACCAAAAGTTGTGTAGTTGCAGAAGATATAAGACATCCCATTGTTGAACGGATATCGGTAGACAGTGAATACGTTACGAATGATATCATATTAGGAAAAGATGATAAAGATGGTTTATTACTCTTTGGTACAAACGCATGTGGTAAATCTACACTTATGAAAGCTATAGGATTAAATGTTATTATGGCGCAAGCCGGTTTTTATGTACCATGTAAATCTTTTCAACTGAAACCATATACTAAAATATTCACTCGTATCCTAAATAATGATAACATTTTTAGATCACAATCTTCGTTCGCAGTTGAAATGATGGAATTACGATCTATATTTCAATTATCCGATGAAAATTCTCTCATTTTAGGGGATGAAGTGTGTTCAGGGACTGAAACATTATCTGCAATATCTATCGTTAGTAAAAGTATAGATATTTTATCTAATAAAAAGACATCATATATTATTACATCACATTTACATCAATTAACAGATATACCTATTATCAAAGCTATTCCTAATTTAGATATATATCATCTAAAAATATCTTTTGATAATGGAATTTTAACCTATAATCGTAAATTATGTAAAGGTTCAGGTCCAGATATCTATGGTTTAAAAGTATGTGAAGCTATGGGTTTATCAGATGATTTTATTAAAGGGGCTAATAGTATTTTGAAAGAGTTAACTGATAAGTCCACCATTGTTAAAACTAAACAATCTCAATATAATAAAGATGTGTTTATGGATGAATGTAAAGTATGTAAAGGTGCCGCAGAAGAAACACATCATATTAAAGAGCAATGTACATCAGATGAAAATAATATGATAGATCATCACCATAAGAATAAAAAACATAATTTAGTTCCCTTATGTAAAGGATGTCATTCAAAAGTTACCTATGGTGGTTTAGTGATTTATGGATGGAAAGAAACATCGCGAGGACCACAATTAGATTATGAATATATAACAAAAGGAACAAAACAAACAAAACCCAAAAAATATACGGATGAACAAATTAAGATTATTTTAAGTTATAAAACTTTAATTAATAATAAAAGTATCAATAAGGTCACATGTATGAATATGATAGATTCTGAACATAATTTTCGACCATCTACTAAAATTATAAGTGATGTTATTAATGGTTTGTATTAATACGTCGGTATTATAACCTTCGGTATTATAACCTTCGGTATTATAACCTTCGGTATTATAACCTTCGGTATTATAACCTTCGGTATTATAACCTTCGGTATTATAACCTTCGGTATTATAACCTTCGGTATTAATGCGTTAATTTAATAAATATAATTTATATTCATAGATTATAAAATGGTTACTTTAAAAAAGGTTGTGGTTGATGATTTATATGAAACAATTCATGCATATGTAGAAGATAAAAAAGTAATTGTTGAAGATTATGAAGCTATGGTTAATTTAATTATCCGTATGATTAAAGATGGACACTGCTTCACAATGGACCGTGATATTCTTCGTGATGCTATGGAATCAATGACATATATGTATGCACCTTCGGATGATATGAACAAAGACAGATTAATTCAACAATTTGTGGATGAAGACGATGATGATGATGATAGTGATGGCAGTGAAGAAGGTGGTGAGTTTGATAATATGGACATGCTTAAAATGATGCAGATGATGAGTGGTCAACCCCCGCAGTCCGTTTCAAATGAATCTGAACTAGTTGTTAAAAAAGAAGATAAATCTACTAATATATGTCCTATTACAGATGAATGCTGTCAGGTAGGGTGTTCCGATAACGAATGCGCTAAAGAAGGGGACACTGTTGAAGAATTAATACCAGCTGAAAACGTAGATTAAATAGACATTTATCTAACTTTTATTTTTAATATACTTCTTATTATATGGCGAAAAACAAACTACATATGATAGGTAAAAAAACACAAAAGAAAAAAACTAAAAAACTCACACAAAAAGATAAACGTGGAATCATAGATGTTCCTTTAGCTAGAGAATTAAGTCAAGGTAGTAAGGCTTCCTTAGGTAATATAAATTATCATTATCAAAAATATTATAATACCTTTGCGTTCTTAAAAGAAATCATTAAACGAAATAAAAAACTTAAGAAGTTGGTATGTATTCCTATGGTGGGTAAAGGGTGGATGCAAGCTTTTTTAAAAGTTCATTTCTTTAAAGGATTATCTACAAAATCTATGGATTCTCTTAAACCGGTAGATTCTGTGAATAGTAAAGATAAATTTATATCAGAAATAGATAAATGTATGAAACATCGTATAGTTCCTATTAATTTAGAAATAATTGTACCGGGTGCTGGAACACATGCCAATGTAATTATAATAGATTCACGTAAGAAAACTGTCGAATTATTTGAACCACACGGTAATAGATCCAACACTAGTGAATTAGAGTCTATTAGTCGTGCTTATTACAAAGTATCTAAAAATGTTGAAAGGTTCTTTAGTAGATATTTACCCGATTTTAAGTATATACCTCCATCCTCATATGAACCTAAAGAAGGATTACAAGGTCGGTTAGATGCTTTTTCAGGCTTGTGTGTTACTTGGTCTATTCTTTACCTACACTATCGTGTATTAAATCCAGATGTACCACCTAAAAAACTAGTTAATTATTTAGATAAAAAAATGACTAAGCAAACCTTATTACGATATACTAAATATGTGGAAGGCGTATTGAAACATAATAAATCGTAACCTACATAAGTCGTAACCTACATAAGTCGTAACCTACATAAGTCGTAACCTACATAATACTATGTCCTTGGCTCTCTGAGATAGACGCATACACCATAGCTACAAATAAGCCCAGGATTCCCACAATACCAAAAAATACTGGGGCAGAGGGTCTACCCCATGACCCGAGCTTTATGGGTAGGTATCCTAGAAGCCACCTCAATCCAAAACCCGCAAAAATAAACTTAAAAATGGACTCAATTATTGACTTTTCAACGGCAGCGGATTCTTTGACTGGCTCAAAATCGGCCCCCGGCAGCTGTGTGCTGTGTACTGCGCGCTGATCGAACTCCACACTTTCATCAACACTAGGCATTTATACATATATATATATTTTATTTTTGAACATAATAAAATCGTATCAATAGTTTTATAATAATTTCAAACCTATAAACTTATATAAGATAAATAAAACAATACATAAAATAATGAATAATAAAATATATAAAATTATATATCCTATGTTCTTTTGCCTCTTTACCTTCTCTAAGGCGGTCACGGTCCGATTATCCTCTATAAGCTCAGCTTGACTCAAAAACTCTGTAGGGATATGAGCCGGTATTAAACTAAACAATTCATCTGTTCCCGACAATAGACCTTGTATAGACATTATACTATAATATATTTAAAAATTTGATTTATACTACTTAAAGTTTGTATTATATATTTAATCAGATAATGGAGAACTTAAGGATTTCTACCATGACTGCTATTTCCTCTATAAATTCTGATATTGATTTAGATACTCTCTATAAAAATATTGAAATTAATAAAGATTATCCGTACCTTCAACATGGATCACTTGGTATTAAAGGTGTATCAAATAAAACTAAACGGAATCCACGCAAACCCGGGAAAAAGAAAACTTTCTTTAATCAAGTAACCATACATGTATACCATGATAAAATAGTAAATGTTAAATTATTCAATAACGGTAAAATTCAAATGACTGGACTAAAATACGAAACACATGGGACACATATCCTTAATAAGTTAATCCCCTATATTAAAGAACTTGACTCTAAACATGAACATAAAGTATTTACACATCCAGACATACAGTTTCAACCTATGAACATTGTATTAATCAATAGTGATTTTGATATTACATATAAAATTAAACGAGAAATGTTACACCGCGAAATAGTTGATGCTGGTATGTATTCATCATATGAACCGTGTATTTATCCAGGAGTTAATATTAAATATTATTTCAATTCGAATCAATCAAATGGTATTTGTAAATGTTCTGCAATGTGTACTGGTAAAGGAGATGGTTTATCTGATGGGGGTTGTAAAAAAATAACTGTAGCTGTATTTAAAAGTGGTAAAATTATCATTACTGGAGCTAGATCTAGAGAACAACTAGAGTTATCTTATAATTTCATCAAAGAATTTATCAATAGTAGAAAAGTTGAAATTGAATTAAAGTAAATGAATAATTTTAAATTATTGATTATATAAATTATATATATTGATAGTATATAATGGAAGAACAAACCATCATTGTATTTTTTGTTTTATTAGTATTAATTGTGTATTATATACAATTAAAACGAGACCATAAATCTAGGAAGCATATTACTGATGAATCAGGCCATGTCAAACCGGAACATTTATTATATGATGTATTAAAACAATTTTCGTCAGGTGATAAAATATATTTAGCCGGACAATGTCAAGTAAATCTATATTCAAAACATATCATTGATGTTACTATGAAACAAAAATTCACTACTTTGTTGAATCAAATATTTACATCCGTATATGGTATTACTCAACGACTATTTCGTGTTCAAGAATTAAATAATATATATGAACAAATTGATAAAAAGAATAATAAACGGTATGTAATAGATGCAACACTAAATTCTGTATCTAATTATTATACAGCGCGTGTTATTCTAGATATTGTTGTAATCAATAATGAAGTCATGGTTAATTATATTAATGTGAATGATGCTTCCAATAATAATATAATCGATAAATATGATGTTGTTTACGAAGATCAAGGAATTTTATTAAATCATAATAATTTTACATCCAATATTAGATCATTATTAGATACTGAATATAAGAAACATCATACATTAATTTCATTACAATCTGATAAATTAGATTCTAAAAATTATAATTTGGAAAATGTATTATCATTGAATAGTTTATTAAAAAAATATCTCCCTTCCACATTATCCTCAAATTCAGAAGATAATTTTAAGATGAAGGGTATTGATGGACAGATAGAGATGTATTTACCACCATCTATTACAACAGCTAAATCGCCTCAATTCTGTAATAAATATTTAAACGGAGGTAATTGTACCCTTAATCAGAATAGTACTCAAACAGAATACAATCAACCTTATATGGCACCTGGACAATTTTTTAATAGAAGTAGTTATCCTAAACAAGGTTTCTAAATTAATATATATATATATATATATAAATGAAAAAATTAATTATGTTAAGTATATTTTTAATGATATTGATTCCTTTAGCATGGTTATTTGGTTGTATCATTCCTCCTCCATGTTTTTGGAAAACTGATGATGATACAGATGATGATGATACAGATGATGATGATACAGATGATAAAAAAGAAACTGTTATTGAAGGATTTTTTTCTGGCTTACCCATTGGGGCAGCATTTTTAGGGGGTGTAATTATTGGGTTTATTATTGGGTCGATGAAGCATTCCAATAAGGGGGAAAAGGCATCGACCGACCCTTGGCCATCATGGCTAACTCGACCTGGGGGCTGGGCCAATGATCAAGGCTGGGGCAAAAATGCACTATAGGATTTCCTGTTTTGTACTGTTCTGATCAGCAATAATTTCATGAAGGCCTTTGACTTGAAAGCCACTTTGGGTGGCTGATACATACCAAACGGTTAAAATGGGACGCAGAAGCCACTGATATTGCCCAAGGAATACAAGCTGGGACCGACAACATAGGCGATTATGCCACAGAAATACAAGATCGGCAAAAATCCTGGAGACGATGGTTTCGATTGTGATCTGGTAAAATAAAATTTGATTTAAAAATATAAATATTATAGTATAATATAATATGTTTTTATTAGAAAAAGTTCACAAATCAAGATTACAACTTAAAAAACTGTTATTAAATGAATGGTCAACGGATATAATCCATGATGTATCATTAAAAGAACTGGAAATTATGTATGAAACTAAAAATGATAATTCATATATAAATTCGGGTTGTAATTTTACATTAACTAATTTAAAAATCCCTTCGCATAAACTACATGTTATATATTATAATTTCCCTGAATTACATTTATCTGGAACTAAAGTTAATAAAACATGTTGTGACAAATTAATATCATATTATAAAAAAGTAGGATTTGAAGAAGACTATTTATTTGATACAGAAGATAGTTTATTAATTATTATTAATGAACCTATAACAGAATCTTTGGAAAAAAATATAGAAAATATGTATTTGAAAGGTCAAGATGAATTGATTAAGACTGATATATCAGACGATATTAAAAAAGAAATGGACACAAATAATTTTGTAATGGGTAATTCATATTTTAGGAATATTCATATATTTAATATTGATACATTAACTATTGATTTATTAGCACATCGGTTAGTTCCTAAAC
>Ga0315336_1006182_pt1 | contig 12437 bp, 8 predicted proteins | sample ASW5metaG_FD_204512 | JGI IMG/M metagenome (GOLD analysis project Ga0315336, IMG submission 204512) | Ammonia-oxidizing marine archaeal communities from Monterey Bay, California, United States - ASW #5 | ecosystem: Environmental > Aquatic > Marine > Intertidal zone | place: USA: California...
ACGTGAACGTCAACACCATATTCGAGTGCTTCTGGTCCCAGGTATGCTCCCCACTCCCACACAGCAATCATAGTCGAAACCGGGTTGTTGTATGGATTGACCCCCATTGCTCCCATTCCGCGATACGAAAGGGGCCGGATATAGCAAGAATCCAATTCCGACCGCACGATGGTGTCAATGACAGCCTGTTCTAATTCTTCTCGGGTGTATCCCAGATCCATGCGATAAATGCTACCCGAGTCAAGCAGTCGCTGCATGTGCTCAGGATGACGAAAGATGGCAGATCCCTTGTCGGTTTTGTAGCACCGGATTCCCTCAAATACTGACGTGCCATAGTGCATTGCGTGAGTCAACACGTGAACTGTGGCGTCTTCAAACGCTACAAACTCTCCGTTCATCCAGATATCAGCCTTTGTCATAGGTCTTGCTCAATTAGGGGATGGGGTTTCTGCAACCCGGCTTCTTGCTAACAAAAAACAGAGTTCGTCACAGCTTGATAGTACTTAAAACGGCCCGGAAAAGTTCATTTTCCGGGCCGCCAGACGTGTAATTAACACACGCTTAAAATCTTTCTCTTCCGGTCAGTTCTTACTGGGGTAAGTATAACCGATAAGCGAGGTGATATCGGGTTCGAGCGTCCACTCATGTGTGTATTGATTAACGGATCCAAAAAATCCAAATCCGTCCTCCACATTCGAAAACGTCCCAGGCTGCACGAGGACCTCACGATCAAACACGCCATCTGGAGGTCTCCAAGTGTCGTTCGTCATGGTCAGTCGCATACCGACGGACATCAGGAAGGGCCGTGAATCTTCAGACACACCCAGTTCTTTCGTCACATCTTCCTTGTCCCCGGTCAATCTCACCAGTACCTCCCACTTGTCGCCCTGCACGAACTGGCCATATAGCTCGTCTACATTTCCGTAAGGAATCACGGCATTAAGGAAAGGCTGACCAGGGGCAAAGCTCATGAAGCGGTACCACACTTCCACTCGGAACGGCTCGAAGTCAACATCCTGCCAGCGTATTTTTTGGAAGACTGCGCTCACAGAAATAATTGGCTCATCAAGCTCAACGCCGGTGATCAGCGGGATAGTTGTTGTCGCCCTTGACTGTATCCCGTCCGCCCTCGTAACACTGAGCTCGTACGTAAAACCTGGGATAGGACGGAACGGTGCATGAAAAACGTGCCCCACGCTACCATCCGAATACGTAATGACAGAGTCCTGCCAAACGACCGTATGACCGGACTCGACCTCTAGAGTGGTCACCGTAGCATCGATTTCTATTTCATCAAACGCGGCAAAATCGGTTCGCAGGGGAATGACACGAACAAACTGCTGATCTGTGGCTGTGTCCAGATATCCGAACAGCGTGAAATACCGATCCTCTTCGACGAACGGATTTACGGCGTCCTCGCAACCCCCAATTGAGAGCGCGAGCAGTACGAGACAAAGAGGAGCGATACGCTTCATTATAGCACCAGGCCACATATCTGATAATTTCACTTGGGACATTATTTGAACTCCAATTTAACACCCACAGTCGGGATGACCGGAAGCTGGTCTACACGTCTCAACGTGAACAGATCGAGGTAAAAGAGATTTCGACGGTCATACGCGTTTAATAGTCCAGCTTGGACTGTCAGGAACGACGTAGGACCGACACGGAATTCGCGATCGAGTGAAACGTCGAGTCGGTGGTAGGTCGGTAGTCGCCCCGTGTAAGGCCGTCCGTATAAGACCCGCTCGTCTCCTGGCAACTCGGTTACCGACACGAGACTATCCAGTAGAACGAAGCGATCAAAGCCAAGCGATTGATTGAACGGGAGTCCTGAACCAAACTGCCAGCGAACACTTAGGTGGAAGCCCTTCATCGTGAGATTGGTCATCACGTTAAGCTGGTCCTTGCGATCATGCGGAGGGGAATATTCAACATTTTCATCCCCGGTCAGCAACTGTAAGGCCCGAGCGGTACTGGTATATCGCACATCGGATCGACCCCAACTAATGGTGGTCTGGAAGACATCACTATTTCCCAGTTCCATTCGAAGATCGAATCCTTTGGCTGTCCCATCCGCTTCCTGAACGTTAGTCGTGAAGCGAGGGAAGGCGGTCCACTCCGGAACGATCAGATTGGAAAGATCCTTGTAAAACCCTTCCGCAGCGAATCGAAGCCAACTGTTCGGCTCGATCCGATACCCCGCAATGACGTGTTTCGCTTCAGGAATGACTCCGAACGGCGAGGCCGTCCAGGCAGTGAATATGTCTCCAGCATCCCGACGATCATTTAGTCCTGTTACTTCCTGGTGGTAGACACCAGCGGCAGCGGAAAAGCGATGGATTCCTGTATTCCACACGATCCTGAAGCGCGGTTCGATGAACGTCTCACTTTTGCTCGGAAAGGTTTGGAGTCGAACGCCTGGCTGAATATTCAATCCTTCAATAGGCTTGAATTCGGGTTCCAGATACACACCCACTTCGGTGATAAACTCCTTCTGAAGCGTCAAATTCTGAAATAGACCGCCTAACTGAGAGTCCAACTGCGACGAGCTCAGAAAGAAGCCCCAGTTGAAATTGGTCGTCCCGATATAATGGGTCAGGTTCGTAGACAGAGAAAAAATACTGGCCCTGGTAGATCTCTCCGGATTCCCTGCTGGCCCCAGATCATTCTGAAGCTCAGAATAGTTGATCAAGATCTCTGCAAATATTGGAAGGGTCGCAGGAAGAAATATGAAACGCGAACCGATAGCACGGTTTTCCCACTCTACCACGTCCTGTGTGATGCCGTCCTCATCTTCGTTGAGTGGATTCACTCCCAGGCGTCCCGTGTCACTGGTCTTGATTCCGGAGATAGACATCTGCGCGTTCCTGCCAAGGTTCGCATGAATCTTGGCAAAAGCATCGTCGAATTTGAATGGAAGCGGCTCGTCGATGATTTTCTCCACGCCCTGTTCGATCACCGATTTCCTGAACGATCCCAAGAATGAAATCTTTCCCGGAAGAAGCGGGCCTTCGAGTCTGACAGTGCTGACGAACGGGGCAATAGTCACTGCGCCGACTGCTCGTTGCTTATTTCCGTTTCGCGCGGTGATATCGATTACGGAGGAGAGGCGTCCACCAAACTTACCGCCATACCCACCTGCGTACACATCGGCAGTGTTTATAATATCTGCTGGAAATGCGGAGAAAAATCCGACGATGTGAAAGGGCTGAAAAATCTGCATGCCATCCAACATCACCAAGTTCTGCGTAGGTTCACCTCCGCGAACGAATAACTGACCTCCTCGATCTCCCTGCGAGACGACACCGGGTAGCGACGTCAGGTAGTTGACCAGATCAGCAGAAATATCAGGTGCTGGTACGAGAGCAATGTCCGCCGGTCGAACAGTCTGAAGACCAGCCGTCACGTTTGCAGCTCCTACCGTTTCGCGCGCGCCCTCGACAACCACCTCTCCTAGCTCTGTTTCAGAAACTGCGATCTCTATGCGTATCGTCTGAATCTCGCCGTCGACAATAACGATCTCTTGCTCGAAATCTACGTATCCAATGTAAGTGGCCTTCATCGTGTAAGTGCCTACGGGTACTCTGGAGACCGCGAAAAACCCATCGGTATCGGTGGCCGAGCCCAACAGCGCTCCATCCGGATTGGTTAGAATGACATTTACACCTGGAATCGGCTGACCGTCAGATACATCACTCACAAAACCGCGAACGGTACCGGTCTGGGCAAATACTGCGCCTGATAACATCAGGCATAGAATGGAAAAAACCGCCGTCCTGACGATTCGTGCATTTAATTTCAAGGGCTTGGGCGGTCTTGTTGGTACATCAGGCGGATGTTACGGTGCAGGATGTTTCGAGAAAAGTGTAAATAAGGGTAAATCTCGGGTACTGCCTTAATTTCTTAATTTTGATTCTGGTCGTCCAAAAATCCCATCACACCGAGACTCTGCTCATCTAGCTGCCAGAAATATTCGTAATACCCAACCGATCCAAAAAATCCGTGGGCATTTTCCAGATTCGTCGAAGTTAACTGGTTGGTCCATTCGCTGCTTTCGATTGTCAACGAAAAACTGACTCTCCTGAGGCGAACATTTTGCTCGTCCGTGTCCCGATTTAAAATTCGCATCACAATAAAGCGGTCAATCGAGAGCTGTACATCGAACGTCCAACCGTCCTGAATTTGAGACCCACTCTCTCCGTAGGAAATGGGGATCGTTTGTGGACTTTCTGAACCGACATCGATCACCGTGTACTGCATCGTAAGCTGCTTGGGCTGGTCTTGCACATTGACCAGATAGACTTGCTGCTTCAAGTTTAGTGTATCGCCCCGCGTGGGATCAATATAGAATGACGGAGAACTCGGCACCAACGTGGTTGCGGAAGCTTTAATTTCGCCTTCTCGTCCGACCTGGACTCGATACTCATGGCCCGCTATTGGCTTAAAATCCGCGTAGTACAGAACGCCATCAGAACCATCATCTAGCGTGACAAGCGAATCCGACCAGACATTGAACTGACCGGTCATCAGATCTGAGGTCACGACCTCTACGCCAGTCAGACCCTCAGTATCCGCCAATACGGTGGCACGCAGTGATTCGACTCGAATTACCTGACGCTCTGAACGCATATCCAGAAAGCCGTGAATTGCATAGCTCGAGCCTCCATCTTCTACCAGAGGTTCGATCGTGTTGTCGCAGGCACTCAAACCAACACACGCAATTATCCAGACTACACCCAGTAGAGACCGCCTCAAATGGTGGCTGGAAATATTGGATATGATGAGGAACGATCGCATCATTTCATCTCAACTCGAAGTCCTACCGTAGGTATGATCGGCAATTGATCCACACGAGAGCCCGTGAAGATGTTGTACTCGAAAATGTTCGCCCGATCATAGAGGTTTATAACGCCGGCTTGCACTATCAGATTTGCCAGAGGTAGTTCGAATCTTCTCTCATATGTTATGTCTAGGCGGTGATAGGTAGGAAGTCTTCCGCCATACGGCTCCGATCTGGACACGAGCGTCTCTCCAGCAGAGGTCAAAAAATCGGTGTTCGATGACTCCTCAACGGTCACACTCGTGTAGTATCCATTTACCTGTGTAAACGGCAATCCAGATCCGTATTGCCACCTGGCGCTGAACTTATTCTGCCCAAGAGTAATCTGACTCATGGCGTTCATCTGATGTCTTCGATCATGGGGAGGATTGAATTCAAGCTCAGGCAGAAGCAGGGACTGTCCCGTTCCTGCAATGAAGATAGCTCGAGATCGTTGTTCGGGGCGCACGTAATTTACCCGGGACCTCGTATAGGAGACGGAGAAGAACACGATCGGATGGATGATTTCCACCTTCGCGTCATACCCCTCTGCCCTTCCATTGACCTTGGAAAATTCCGCCAACACGTTTACCTCTTCCGTGAAGACCGGAAACGACAGGTTGCTCAAATCTTTGCGATAGCCTTCAAAGGTGAGTTCCAGCCAGGGCCGCGGCCTGCCTTTCCATCCTGCGATATAGTGAATCGCGCGAGCAACTGGAGTGCCTCTCGGAGACGCACTCCACACCGTAAACACGTCGGAGACATCCTGTTCGTTGCTCAGTCCTACTATCTGCTGGTGGTAGCGCCCCCAGGCGAAACTAAACTGATGGTGGCTTCCCTCTCCAAACGGTTGCACAAGCATTCTGGCTCTAGGTCCGAGACTTCTTTTCAATCCTCGAGAAAACACTTCAATGCGGAGTCCGGGTTCGATTTGTACATACTCACTCAATTTCCACCGAGACTCGATAAACCCTCCCCCACTGCTCACGCCGTTGCTAACCTGAGACCGACCGGAGCCCAGCGTGAAGTCAAAAAAGTTTGTATTGCCGAAGATGCCAAAATTGATCTGATTGGGCCCCAGCAAATAGGTGAATCCCATATTGAGTGACAACTCGGACACTTCTGCCTGGCGTAATTCATCTGCCGTCAGGCGATATCGACTTTGTAATGAGGAATAGTAGACGGCTAGCTCCGCCATGACGGCTTCTTGCTCGGGGATGTACGTAAAGCGTCCTCCGTAAGCTTCGTTTTTCCAGGTTGAGCGCCGAACATCATTTTCGGAATCTTGAGACCCGCCGATATTCAGATTTCCAGTATCACTCGTGCGAAGCGCTGTGAGCGTTACACTGCTCGTCTGATTCAGATATGCGTGAAATTTTGCATACCGATCACCAAATTGAAACGGTAATTCTTGACCGAGCAAATTCGGAGCAATTCTGTCGATGACCGATTCGCGCGCGGATAGCATCAGCGATGCCTCTCCCCTGATAACGGGAATCTCCATCTGGACCCCACTCAGAAAAGGGGCGAGCGAAGCAGACCCCCGAACACGCGTCTTGCTTGGGTTTTTAGTCCGAATGTCTATTACAGAAGAAATACGACTACCGTAGCGAGCGTTAAATCCCCCTGCATAGACATCGGCGAATGACACAATATCTGCCGGAAACGCGCTGTAAAATCCAACGATATGAAATGGCTGAAAAATGCGCATTCCATCGAGTAGAACCAGATTTTGAGTAGGCGTCCCACCTCTCACGTAGAGCTGTCCTCCCCGATCACCAGTCGAAACCATCCCGGGAAGCGTAAGCAGGTAACCCGCGAGGTCGTAGCTCACGTCGGGCATAGGTACCCGTGACAGATCACCCGCCTGGATCGTTTCCAGTCCGGCGACGAACATTCCTTCGTCGATCCGCTGCGTCTCTACGATCAACTCTTCAAGCAGCGTTCTTGTAGGAGTAAGAAGTATATCGAACTGGCCTTCTACCGGGAGTGTGAGGGTGTCTCTCCTTGTCTGAAAACCCAAAAACGAAGACTCCAACACGTATTCACCCAGATTCAGTCCCGAAAACCTGTAGCTCCCATCTTCCGTAGATATTTGTCCGGTAATCTGGATACCCGAACGAAATAGAACGATGGTCGCCCCTGGAAGCGTGAGCCTCGTATCTGCATCGACTACGCGTCCTTCGATCACCTGCGCAGTTGCGTGATCGGCCACTAGACCCGATCCAAAAAACAGGATCAGGCATAGATATGTTCTAAGTGGGGAGGACATTGTTGGGGTGGGTTCAGGCAGGTTAGGGTGGGTTCAGGCGGTAAGCCTGGAATTATTCTTTCAGCGAATATTGGTCGCGGGCGGGTGATACGATCATCTTCGCATGCTGTTCAGCGCCAATGATCGTGTGAAGTTTAAACAGGTTTGTTTTTCATTTGTGAATGATCGGGAACGTCTGGTCTAGCTATTTATTTGCCTGTGGACGTATTCTTGTTTTTCTGTGTTAATTCAGAGCTGGCTCAACAGACTGCGAAATGAAAAAACGTGCACGTTTTTATCTCCTTCTTATAATTGGTTTCTTTCTGCTGGTTGTAATGATCGACTCACTCGGTGTTTTCGACTCGAGGCCCTATTTCGAAGTGCCGCACGGAAGCCACACGCACTTCGTCCCAAAAGATTGTGATCCCGCTCTTAAACCGGGCGATTCTCCAACTCGGAGACCTGGGCCGAATCAGACGGTTAATTGCGAAGGTCAGATCGTAAACATCAATTAGTTTCGAGCGTGAATTCGAGCAGCACTTCAATACGCCATCTTTATGATCGCGCCATCTCCTGAATTTGTTCTTCTCCCAGGCGCATCGTAATCCAATCTGATTGAGGGCTGGCCCCCAACTTTTCATAAAAAGAGATAGCCAGCTCATTCCAGTCCAAAACGTTCCAATCCAGCCGCTTACAACCACGCTCGGCCGCAATACGGGCGAGCTGTTTCAGAAGAGCCAGGCCAACGCCTTGTCCTCTGAATGCTGGATCAACAAACAAGTCTTCAAGGAACAGTCCGAAGTTTGTCAAGAAGGTGGAATAGTTGTGGAAATACAAGGCAAAACCAATGCACTTGCCGCCTTCCGTCTCATGCGCGACGAGGGCCTCAATTCTTGGTCGTGCATCCATGGATAGCTGACTTCGCAAGACGTCCTCGTCCGGCTTGGATTCATCCTCGAGGCGTTCGTAGCGGGCAAGAGCATTTATAAGATCCACGATGCAGGGTGCATCGTCGGCAGTGGCAGCGCGGATGGAAAATGGCATGGAACAGTTAGGAGATGAGTAGCGGGGTTTGAAACAAGGTAATGGGGGACAAGACAACGGCCGGGGCACTGCGCAAAGTTACTAGCGCCCACGCACCGTAACCACCTTCACTTTCGAGTGTCCGGCGTCTCGAACGCGCAATAAATAGGATCCCGATGAGAGATGGATATCGTCGATCTCGACGTAGAGCGGCGCCTCAGCGGCGCGGCCCAGTGGCCGGGTCCAAATTAGTCGTCCCAAAATATCATACAGCTCTGCCACGGGCCGCGCCGAAGAGGCGCCTTCGACCCTGAATTTCAGAACAGATTCTGCCGGGTTGGGATAAACGGAGAGAGAAAACGCTCCTTCGGGGATCTCGGCGAGTACGATATCCGTCGCGCTGGAAGTAGCGCCTCGTAAAATCCACCTGTCTGGATCGATATCGACTGACACAGGTTCGGCAGGAACGTCTATTTCGAATACCTGAGTTCGTTCACTGTTGTCAACGACCACGCTAAACGAGCCAGTCGTCGTTTGAATCTCTAATTCAACCGGCATCTCAAATACGTCTACGTTGGACTCGTCTGCGCCCTGAACCTGCTCCAACGTGATTCGAGCACGAAAGAGGGGAGGGATCGATATATCTTCCAGTAGGGCTTCGTAGCGAGGATATCCTGTACCGGAGTAGACCCACTGATCAAAAAACGTCTCGAAAGAGCGAGCGCTCTTCGTTTCGACTACCGCCTGAAAGTCTTCCGTTCGAGAACTGCCATACGATACACCCTCGAGGCTGGCGTAGGAACGTAAAATATCTCGAAAAACCTCGTTTCCGGTCATACCCCGAATCATCCGCAACACCATCCATCCCTTTGAATAAACACGAGCGTGCGAAAACATGGAAGACTCGTTTGTCGTGTCTTGCAAAACCAACGTTCCGAGTGCGTTTTTTGCACGGCTATAGTAGAGATCGCTCAGCACGTCATGCACACTGGAAAAATCTTCGTCCGACTCAAAGACGAGCATTTCCCCCAACGTCGCGAATCCTTCGTTGAGCCACAGATCCGCCCAACTCAGCGGGGTAAGCTTATCGCCGAACCACTGATGGGCGAGCTCGTGAGAGATAAGCTCAATACCAATATTGCCCATGGAACTGAGTGTTTGATGCTCCATTCCGCCCCGAAACGTCACATGAGCGTTTCCATATTTTTCGTTCTCGAATGGATATGGGCCAAACCACCCTTCGAGAACCGCCATTGCTGTTGACGTCAGGTGCCAGCCGCTCGCGCTGGATATTCCCTCGTATGCAGGAATGTCTGGATATGCATAATGTTCGATAGGAAATGAGACGTGCCCGAATTCCTGCGCAAGATCGGTCGGCCTTCTGTAAACATCTGTCGTCCTCTCGTACACACCTGCCGCGATTGAGACCAGATAAGATGAAATAGGGTATCGGTGAATCCAGTTAAATGTCACCGTTCCATCATCGTGGTGAACTTCACTCTCCAGCAAGCCATTCGAACCGACAACCATGGGTTCTTCGACTGTCACGGTTACACGCACCGAATCGGCTTTGTCTGAGGGGTGGTCTTCCGAAGGCCACCACTCTCGCGCACCGAAAGGCTCTGAGAGTGTCCAGATGAAGGGTTGGCCGCCGTTTCTGATTCCGGTCCTAAATGTATTGGGTTGCCGGTTTTGAGGCGTTCCGTGGTAGATCACGTCAAGGGCATATCGCTCGCCTGGAAATAGGCTGGATCCGGGCGTAATTGTTAGTAGATCCTGATCATGGTCGAACGCGAGCACCTGTCCCGAAGCGGAAAACACAAAATCTACGACCATGTTATCGAGCAGATCCAGTACGATGGCGTCCAGATCAGACAATGCTGTTCCCTCTATTCGGACCCTGCCGATCAATACGGGTGAGCGATTCGCCTCCAGGTTCAGCGTGAGGTGGTAGTATCCAATGTCAAAGGCAGACGCCTCTGACGAAAGAGAAGAATTCCCGGCTCGGAGAACGGACGATATGCGAGGCCTGTGTTGTGAACCCTCATCAACTTGCGCGCTTGCAACGTGGTCCATCAACAAAAAAGCAAAAAAAAGGCCGAACAAGAATCCGAAAAGTTCGCCGATTGACGCGGGGGCAAAGCGATGATTCATGGTTCTCTCTTACGGTTTGACCCACTTTTAGAACATTTGTCACGAACAGAAATGAAGCGAGTTCCACTCTTTGGCATCAATCCGTGAATCCCCTACCCCAATTTTCCGTTATCCCGATCATGTTCGATCAAAAACCCCAAGGCCACATGTCTCGTAATCGCATCGGTAGCCCCGGCGGCTTCCTGCTCTGTCTATTGTTGTTGGCGCCCAGCCTCCCTGCTAGCGCCCAAACTACGGCATTCACTGGGGTCGACGTGATCCCAATGGACTCGGAGCGAGTCCTCAGAAATCAGACGGTCGTTATTGAAGGAGATCGGATCACCCAAATCGGAGAATCAGGTACAATTTTAATCCCGGCCCGAGCGCAGACCATCGACGGGAACGGCAAGTTTTTGATGCCCGGTCTGGCTGAGATGCATGGACATATTCCCTCTCCCAATCAAGCCAGACAGGAAATTGTAAATGTGCTGTATCTCTATGCAGCCAATGGGATTACCACCGTTCGGGGAATGCTGGGACATCCGGGCCAACTCGATTTGAAGACGGCCGCACTGAGCAACGACTTAGTCTCTCCTACCCTGTATCTCGCAGGACCAAGTTTTAACGGTAATACCGTCAGTTCACCCGAGCAAGCAGCCGCCCGCGTGAGACAGCAGAAAGAAGAAGGCTGGGATCTCTTGAAGATTCACCCGGGATTGAGTCGCGCACAATACGATTCTATGGCGGTCACCGCTCACGCAGTTGGCATTACTTTCGGAGGACATGTACCATCGGCCGTCGGCCTTGACCATGCACTCGACATGGCACAGGAAACGTTCGACCATCTGGATGGATATGTCGAAGCACTCGACGGCGCGAATGGTCTTATCAACATGTTTGATCTCGCGAGACTTGTTGCAAAGACAAAGCAGAAAAACGCTTGGGTGGTACCAACCATGGCTTTGTGGGAAACGCTTTATGGAGCAGTTGAGCTGGAGGAACTACAAAATTTCGATGAACTGAAATACACCTCTGCTCGATCTGTGGCCGGATGGAGTAACACCTTTCGGTCTCGGGTAGGTGGCCCGCAATTTGACCCCGTGGTGAGTATGAACGTGATCGATGCCCGAATGCAGGTTCTTCGTGCCCTATCTGATGCTGGGGCAAGAATTCTGATGGGTACGGACGCACCCCAGCAGTTTTCGATTCCTGGATTTTCTCTTCACCGAGAGCTTCTGGTCATGCGCGATGCGGGAATGACGCCTTATGAAATTATAGAGACGGGTACAAAAAATGTGGGTGAGTACTTCGCACATCAGGACACGTTTGGCCAGATTGCCGTTGGACACCGGGCAGATCTTATTCTTGTGAATGAAAACCCACTAGAAGACGTCCAACACATTGCCGATCACGCCGGAGTAATGATTCGCGGGGTATGGCACTCTAAGCAAGCAATTCAGCAGCGCCTGAGCGAGATTGAATCGTACTATCAAAACTCCAACTGATTGACCCAGACCCTGACTCAAACCCTTATGAAACGTTTACTGACTCTTTTACTTGTTATTGGGCTAGCCGTGCCCGTTCTCGCTCAAGACGGGGGCGAGGAGCGCCGTCCGGTTCGCATCGATAGAAACCATTCGACGCTCGGCTTTCGTATACCGATCATCTATGGCCTCGGCACCATCACAGGGAAGTTCACAGACTGGTCGGTGGAATTGTACTGGGATGCCGACGATCTCGAAAACTCTACGGTAACTGTCGAGATACAAGCTACTTCGGTAGATACAGGCATTGAAAACCGAGACGCGGATATTCGGAGCGAGCGGATCTTCAATGTTGAGTCCCATCCTACAATTACATTCGAAAGTTCGTCCATTTCGGGAGGTCCGGCTGAATTCGAGGTAGCTGGGACCTTTACCCTGCTAGGCGTCTCGAAAGAGGTGACACTGAATCTGGCTGTCAATACCTATGCGGACCCTGCCGACGGTTATGTCTGGACGGCGTTTCGCGTATATCACAAGCTGGACAGGACCGACTACGGAATGACATGGAAACACGGATCCGTCGATTTTTTCGTCGGCGACGAGATCGAAACGGACATCGTCCTAATCACTCGATAGGAGGCAGGAGCTCGGAAAACTCAACTGTTCCGTCTTCAAGCATCTTCCTCACATAAGGATGACACAATTCGCAGGACTTCCCGAACGG
>Ga0315336_1006183_pt1 | contig 12436 bp, 10 predicted proteins | sample ASW5metaG_FD_204512 | JGI IMG/M metagenome (GOLD analysis project Ga0315336, IMG submission 204512) | Ammonia-oxidizing marine archaeal communities from Monterey Bay, California, United States - ASW #5 | ecosystem: Environmental > Aquatic > Marine > Intertidal zone | place: USA: California...
AATATTAGATTCAAAAGTTCAACTAATAGAGCTCCAAAAAAAATAACCAAGGGTCAACTGGGAGAAGAATTTTGGACATGCCTTCAGTTAAAAACAATAGCTGATATAGGAATTGTAGGAATGCCAAATGCTGGAAAATCAAGTTTATTAGCAGTTTTAACAAGAGCAAAACCTAAAATTGCAAATTATCAATTCACAACAATCAATCCAAACCTGGGTGTAACAAATTACGATGATAAAGAATTAACTCTAGCAGATATTCCAGGATTAATTGAAGGAGCTCATGAAGGTGTTGGTTTAGGTGATAAATTTTTAAGACATATTGAAAGATGTAAAAATATTTTACATTTAATTGATATTAACCAGAAAAACTTAATTAAATGTTATTCACAAGTAAGAAAAGAATTAAAAAAGTATAGTAATAAATTGATAAAAAAAAAGGAAATAGTCGTATTAAATAAAACAGACTTAATGGATAAAGACAAAATATCAAACAAAACTAATGAGCTAAAAAAAATTATCAAAAGCAAAATATATTTAATTTCTACAATTCAAAAAAAAGGACTTGAAGATTTAAAGAAATCTTTAATTGCAAATGTATATAAATAAATCTAAAAAAATAGTTATAAAAATTGGTTCCTCTATCATCGTGGATGAAAAGGGGAAGGTCAGAAAAAAATGGCTTGATGAATTTGTAAAAGATATAATTTTACTAATTAAATTAAATAAAAAAGTTATTATCGTTTCCTCTGGTGCTATCGCATTAGGATGCAATCTTTTAAATATTAGTAAAAGCTCACTAAAACTTGACAAAAGTCAAGCTATAGCTTCGATAGGACAAATAGAATTAATGAACTTGTATAAAAAAACTTTTAACAAAAAAAAAATAAATATTTCTCAAATACTTTTGACTTTAGAAGACACAGAAAAAAGAAGAAGATCACTTAATGCAAGAAGAACTATAGAAAATTTGCTCTCAATGGGAATTATACCTATTGTTAATGAAAACGACACTACAGCAACCACGGAAATAAAATATGGTGATAATGACAGATTGGCATCTAGAGTAGCTCAAATAATAAATTCGGATTGCTTAATTTTATTATCTGATGTGAATGGTTTATATACAGTGAATCCAAAATTAAATAAAAAAACAGCTTTAATCAAAACAGTAAATATTATAGATAAAGAAATAGAAAAATTTTCTACTAATATTTCAATTAACAAATATGGCTCTGGAGGTATGGTTACAAAAATTGAGGCTGCAAAAATCTGTCAATTATCAGGATGCTATATGGCGATCGCAAGTGGAAAAAACATAAGACCTATAAAGGAAATTTTGGAGAAAAATAATTGTACTTGGTTTATTCCAAGGGTGTCTAAATTAGATGCAAGAAAAAAATGGATTATTGGATCAATATCTCCAAAAGGGGCGTTGATAATTGATAATGGAGCTATTAAAGCAATTAAAAATGGGAAAAGTTTATTGCCTGTAGGAATAAAAGCTATAGATGGAAAATTTGAAAAAGGTGATCATATAAAAGTTTTAGGTCTTAATAATAAGGAATATGCTAGAGGATTAAGTTCTTTTTCTTCTGATGAAATATTTAAAATTAAAGGTTGTCAGAGTAATCAAATAAAAAAAATACTAGGTTATTCTAGCAAAGACGAGGTAATACATAAGGATGACTTGGTGAAAGTATAAAAATGTCTAAAAATTTATACATGAAAAAAATAGGTGAAAAAGCAAAACTTGCATCTCTGCATCTGTCTAACATAAATGTTAACAAGAGAAACTCTGTTTTAAAACAATTTAGTGAATATTTAAAAATCAATTCGCAATCAATTCTAAATTCAAATAAAAAAGATGTATCTAATGCAAGATCTAAGAAAATTAAAAATAGCATGATTGACAGACTTAAATTAAATAATAATAAAATTACACAAATTAGAAAATCGCTAGAAGAAATAATAAAATTCAAGGATCCTTTAGGAAAAACTTTATCTTCTTGGAAGAGACCAAATGGCTTGGTTATAAAAAGAGTATCTATACCGATTGGTACAATTGGTGTAATTTATGAAAGTAGACCAAATGTTACTTCGGATGTTTCTGCTCTATGTTTTAAAAGTGGCAATGTAGTAATTTTGCGTGGAGGATCAGAAGCATTTTATTCTAATAAAATTTTAGCCAAACTTTTCAAGAAAGCTTTGAAAAAGAAAAAATGTGATGAAAATTGTGTTCAATTTATTGAAAACAAAAATAGAAATCATGTTGATTATCTTTTATCGAGTATGAAAAATTATATTGATGTGATCATTCCTAGAGGAGGAAAAAGCTTAGTTAAGAAAGTTCTAAAAAAATCTGTAATTTCAATTATTGGACACTATGAGGGCTTATGTCATGTTTACGTTGATCGAGATGCAGACTTAAATATGGCAATTAAAATTGTCAAAAATTCAAAAATGAGAAATGTTGGCATTTGTGGAGCCGCTGAAACTTTGTTGATAGATAAAATATGTTTAAATACCCACTGCGAACCTATATTAAATCAACTAGACAAAATGGGATGTAAAATCATAGGAGACAAAACCATAAAAAAATTTATTTCAGGTAAAGTGAAACTTGCAACAAAAAAGGATTGGGAAACCGAATATCTTTCTCCCACAATTTCTGTAAAAAGCGTAAATGGAATAGGAGAAGCTATAAATCATATAAACAAATATGGATCTTCTCACACAGATTCTATAGTAACAAAAAATATAAAAACAGCAAAAAAATTTCTTTCAAATATTAAAAGTTCTATAGCTATACATAATGCTTCAACACAATTTGCCGATGGTGGTGAATTTGGCTTTGGTGCTGAAGTCGGTATATCAACTAACAAACTTCATCCTCGTGGTCCTATCGGCATTGATCAACTCACCACTTATAAATACATTTTAGAAGGAAGAGGACAAATAAGAAAATAATTTGTGATAAATTATTTAAAAAAAAAAAATATTAAAATTGGTATATTGGGTGGTACCTTTGACCCAGCACACAAAGGTCATTTGATAATTTCAAGGATAGCGAGAAGAAAAATTAAACTTAATTATATTATTTGGTTTATAACTCAAAAAAACCCTTTTAAGAAACAATCTAAATTAAATATTAAAGAAAGAATTAAAATTTCTAAAAAAATTACAAAAAAAGATAGATTTATTAAAATTGAATTTCTTGAACCTAAAATTAATTCAAGAAAAACCATTGATTTAATAAGATTTTTAAAAAAAATAAATAGAACATTAGATATTTTTTTTATAATGGGTGCCGATAATCTAATTAAATTTCATAAATGGAATAGATGGAATGAAATAGTAAAACTTACTAAAATTTTAGTTTTCGATAGACAAGGATATAAATCAAAATCACTAAATTCCGTTGCGGCTAAGAAAATACATAAAGACAGGTGGAAATTTATTAAATTTAAAAAAGTGAACATTTCATCTTCCAAAATTAGAAAAATTTGATAACTTCAGTAGTAACAGATGGAAAAAGTGCTTTATCTTAAAAAGACAATAGAACAAATACTAAACGATAACAAAGCAATTAATGTAAGCTCAATTGATCTTAAGGATAAAAGTTCAATTGCTGATTATATGATTATTGCTAGCGGTACTTCATCAAGACATTTACAAGCTTTATCTGAAATGATACTTAAAAAACTTAAAAAAGAAGGAATCTCTAATTGTCATCTCGAAGGAAAAGATAGCAATGAATGGAAACTTATCGATGGTATCGATATAATTGTTCATATTTTTAATCCAGAAAAGAGAAAGTTTTATAATTTAGAAAAAATGTGGTCTGAACTTCTTCCAAAAGAAAGATTAATGATATGAAAAAAATAAAACAATTGATAATTATATTTTTTCTTTTTTTATTTCATAACAATGATGCTCTTACTGAAAATTCTGATGAGCTTTACAAAAAAATTGATCTTTTTAGCGAAGTTTTAGAAAAAATTAAGCAAGATTATGTTGAAGATGTAGATCAGGCAGAAGTGATGGATGCTGCTATTAATGGAGTACTACGGTCTCTTGATCCTTATTCAGCCTACATGAGCCAAAAAATGCTTGATAGCATGGAAACAGAAACAAAAGGTGCTTTTGGAGGCCTTGGTATTGAAGTTGGAATGGAGTCAGGTGTTGTTAAAGTAATATCACCAATTGATGATACTCCAGCTTTCAGAGCAGGTGTTAAAGCTGGTGATTATATTGTTCGTATCAATAACATTCAGGTACAAGGCAAATCTTTAATGGAAGCGGTTAATCTGATGCGAGGACCAGCTGGAACTCCTATTGAGATTACTATTAGAAGAAAAGGTGAAAAAAAGGCTATAGTTTTAGAAATAGTTAGAGAAATAATACAAATAAAATCTGTTAGAGCAAAGGTTATCGACAATAATATTGGCTATTTTCGATTAACTTCATTTAATGAAAACAGCGGGCAGCAATTAAAAAATAAAATAGATGAATTTAAAGCCAACAATGAAATTGATAGATTTATCTTAGATTTAAGAAATAATCCCGGTGGATTGTTATCTCAGGCAATTAAAATTTCTGATTTCTTTTTAGACGATGGAGAAATTGTATCAACAAGAGGAAGAAACAAGAGAGAGAATCAAAAATGGTTTGCAAAAAAAGGTGATCGAATCAATGGCAAGCCTCTTATAGTATTAATTAATTATGGATCGGCATCCGCATCTGAAATTGTGGCTGGTGCATTAAAGGACCATAAAAGGGCAATTTTAATTGGTGAAAATAGCTATGGAAAGGGATCGGTTCAATCAATAATACCTTTAAAAAATAAAGGAGCAATTAGATTAACAATTTCAAAATATTATTTACCTTCAGGAAAATCTATCTCTGAAGTAGGTGTGATTCCAGATTTTGAAGTTGGAGAAGAGACCACTAAAGAAGAAGTTATTCGTGAAAGAGACGAAGGTAAAAGTGATAATCAATTAAATTTTGCCATAAAACTGTTTAATGGTTAATGTCATCAAATAAATCGAAGAACCTACCATTAAGATTGGGGGTAGGAATTGTTTTATTAAATGCTGAAAATAAAGTTTTTGTAGGTAAAAGAATAGATAATCCAGTAAACTTTTGGCAGTTACCTCAAGGTGGGGTAAATAAAAATGAGGATCTTTTGTACGCAGCAAACAGAGAGTTAAAAGAAGAAACCAGTGTTGTAAGCGTAAAACTTATCAAAGAAATTGATAGTTGGTTAACTTATGATCTTCCAGAGAATCTTTTGGGGAAAATATGGAAAGGAAAATATAGGGGGCAAAAGCAAAAATGGTTTATAATGAGATTTGTAGGAAAAGAAGATGAAATAAATATCAAAACAAAAAATGCAGAATTTAAATCATGGAAATGGATTAATATAAATCAACTTATAAATGTTGTTGTAAGCTTTAAACTCAATATTTACAAATCTATCGTGAAAGAATTGAATATTCTATTAAATTAATTATAATTTAAAGATTGTAATATATTAATTTTATGATTAGCTAAATACCTGTTATTATCACTAAGTTTTTCATTTTTCAAAATATTTTCTGTTGCTATTACTAATTGATCAATGATTTCTTTATTTAAATTTTTTATATTGATTATTTTGCTAGATAAAACCGTTAAATTGTTATTATAAAATTCAATTATTCCATCTTGAACAAAAAAACTATCTACATTTTCAGAAGATTTTAAAATTTTAATTATGCCAGGTCTTAAAAATAAAATTACTGGTATATGGTCTTTTAATATACCTATTTCTCCTTCGTATGATGGTAATATTACTTGATGTATATTTTCATCTGAAAAAATTATTTTTTCAGGACTAACAATTTCAATTTTATAAGTGCCTTCCATTAGGTAGTTGCTTCTTTCGCCATTTTTTCTGCTTTTTGTATAGCTTCTTCAATTGTGCCAATCATATAGAATGCCCCCTCGGGTAAATGATCATATTCACCCTTACAGATTGCATCAAAGCCTTTTATCGTTGATTCTAAATCAACAAGTTTACCTGGTGAGCCTGTAAATACTTCAGCAACAAAAAATGGTTGTGATAAAAATCTTTGTATTTTTCTTGCTCTCATAACAGTAAGCTTATCTTCCTCTGAAAGTTCATCCATACCTAAAATTGCAATAATATCCTGAAGCGATTTATATGTTTGAAGTATTTTTTGTACTTCTCTAGCGACTCTGTAATGTTCTTCGCCAACTACCCTTGGATCTAAAATTCTCGAAGTAGAGTCCAGTGGATCAACCGCTGGATAAATACCTAATTCTGCAATTTGTCTAGATAGCACTGTAGTTGCGTCTAAATGAGCAAAAGAAGTAGCTGGAGCTGGATCGGTTAAATCATCAGCGGGAACATAAATTGCTTGTACAGAAGTAATTGAGCCTTTATTTGTTGTTGTAATTCTTTCTTGTAAATTTCCCATATCAGTAGCTAAAGTTGGTTGATAACCTACTGCTGAAGGTATTCTTCCTAAGAGAGCTGACACCTCTGACCCTGCTTGAGTAAATCTAAATATATTGTCAATAAAAAATAAAACATCCTGTCCTTCTTTATCTCTAAAATATTCCGCAACTGTTAAACCTGATAAACCTACTCTTGCACGTGCTCCGGGGGGTTCATTCATTTGTCCATAAATCAATGCAGCCTTCGAACCTTTACCTTCTTTTTTAATTACACCTGACTCAATCATTTCGTGATATAAATCGTTTCCTTCTCTAGTCCTTTCACCAACACCAGCAAAAACAGAAAAACCTCCGTGTGCCTTTGCAATATTATTTATTAGTTCCATAATAATTACTGTTTTACCTACGCCAGCCCCACCAAAAAGACCTATTTTTCCACCTTTGGCGTAAGGAGCTAAAAGATCTACAACTTTTATTCCTGTAACTAATATCTCTGTTTCAGTAGATTGCTCTGTAAATTTTGGAGCCGGCCTATGTATTGGCCAACTTTCTTTTGTAGATATTTTTCCTTTTTGGTCAATAGGTTCACCAATAACATTTATTATTCTACCTAGAGTTTCTGGTCCAACTGGAACTTTAATTGGAGAACCAGTATTGATTACTTTATCTCCTCTTTTGAGACCTTCAGTACTATCCATTGCTATAGTTCTAACTGTAGTTTCTCCCAAATGTTGGGCAACTTCTAATATAAGTCTATTTCCATTATTATCACATTCCAGTGCTGTCAAAATTTCCGGTAATTGATCATCAAAATAAACATCGACTACAGCTCCAATCACTTGTGTAATTTTGCCAAATTTATTACTCATTTTTTATAAACTTTCTGCTCCTGATATTATTTCTATAAGTTCTTTAGTAATTGCAGCTTGTCTACTTCTATTATAAGTAATTGTAAGCTTATCAACTAAATCCCCTGCATTTCTTGTCGCATTATCCATAGCGGTCATTCTAGAACCTTGTTCTGATGCAGCATTTTCAAGAAAAGCTTTAAAAATTTGTGTAGATATATTTCTTGGAAGTAAATTGTTTAAAATTTCATTTTCTTCTGGCTCAAATTCATAAAAATTATCTGATTTTTCTATTTCTTCTTTTTTTTGACTTTCAATTGGTATTATTTGTTGTTCTTGAGGAATTTGTGAAATAACATTCTTAAATTTATTAAAAAATATTTTACATACATCAAATTTTGATTCGTTAAATAATTTAATTATAATTTCTCCGACATTTTCTGCCTCTTTATAAGTAATTTTCTTAAATCCTTTAAAATTTATTTTTTCAACTATATATTTTCCATAGACTCTTTTTAATTGATCGTGTCCTTTGGACCCAACAGTAAAAATTTTTAGCGTTTTTCCTTCTTTTAAAATTTTTTCGAAATTGTTTTTTGCTTTTTTACAAATATTTGTGTTAAATCCTCCACATAGTCCTCTGTCCGCAGTAATAACAACACATAAATGTACACTATCTTTTCCAGTGCCAACTAAAAACTTTGAAACATTATCCTTATCTGAAACTGAATTACTTAAATTAAGAATGATGTTATTCATTTTTTCTGAAAAAGGTCTTCCTCTTTCAGCACTCTCTTGGGCTCTTCTTAGCTTGGCTGCAGCTACCATTTTCATAGCTTTAGTGATTTTTTGTGTTGATTTAACACTTGAAATTCTTTTTTTTAAATCATCTAAGCTTGGCATAAAATGCTATTTATTTTTTTTAAATTTCTCTATGAGTGATGCTAATTTTTTTTCTGTTTCTTCTTCAAATTTTCCTGTGTTATTAATATTTTCAATAATTTCAGGATTTATTGATTTAACCTTTTCATAAATTTTTTGCTCAAGATCTTTGATATCATTTAATTTAACATCATCTAAATAGCCTTTAACACCTGAGAAAACCGCTATTACCTGTTCCGCAACAGACATGGGAGAATATTGATTTTGTTTTAGAAGTTCTGTTAATTTTGATCCCCTATTCAATAATCTTTGTGTAGAAGCATCCAGGTCAGAACCAAATTGAGCAAATGCTGCCATTTCTCTATACTGTGCTAACTCTAATTTTATTGAACCAGCAACTTTTTTCATAGCTTTTGTTTGAGCTGCTGACCCCACTCGAGAAACTGACAATCCTACATTTACCGCAGGTCTTATTCCTTGATTAAATAGTTCAGTCTCTAAAAAAATTTGTCCATCAGTAATTGAGATTACATTGGTTGGGATATAGGCAGAAACGTCGCCTGCTTGTGTTTCAATTATTGGTAATGCTGTCAATGATCCACCACCTTTATCTTTATTAAGTTTTGCTGCTCTTTCAAGCAATCTACTATGGAGATAAAAAACATCTCCTGGATATGCTTCTCTTCCTGGTGGTCTTCTTAATAAAAGAGACATTTGTCTGTAAGCCACAGCTTGTTTAGACAAGTCATCATAAATAATTAACGCATGCATACCATTGTCTCTAAAATATTCGCCCATTGTGCAACCAGTATAAGGTGCCAAAAACTGTAATGGGGCAGGATCAGAGGCAGTTGCCGAAACTATTGTTGTGTAATCCATTGCTCCTGCATCTTCTAACGATTTAACTATCTGGGCAACAGTTGACTGTTTTTGTCCAATAGCTACATATATACAATATAGTTTCTTTTTTTCGTCATCGCCTTGGTTGATTTCTTTTTGATTAATAATGGTATCTATTGCTACAGCGGTTTTTCCAGTTTGTCTATCTCCAATAATTAGTTCTCTTTGTCCTCTTCCAATTGGAATTAAACTATCGATTGCTTTTAGGCCAGTTTGTACTGGTTCATTTACAGATTGACGAGGTATAATTCCAGGAGCCTTTACTTCAACTCTGTTTCTTTTTAATTTTTTATTTAAGGCGCCCTTACCATCTATTGGATTTCCTAGTCCATCAACAACTCTTCCTAATAATTCTTTTCCAACTGGAGCATCTACTATTGCTCCTGTTCTTTTTACAACATCACCTTCTTTAATAGCTCTGTCATCACCAAAAATTACAACACCGACATTGTCATTTTCTAAGTTCAAAGCCATACCTTTTGATCCTTCAGAAAATTCTACCATCTCACCTGCTTGCACTTTGTCTAGACCATAGATTCGAGCTATCCCATCTCCAACAGATAATACTTTTCCTACTTCAGTAATTTCGCCTTTTTCACCAAACTTTTTTATTTGTTCTTTTAAAATCTTTGTTACTTCAGATGGATTTATTTGCATTTAAGTCTCTAACATGCTTGTTTCTAATTGCTTGAGTCTATTTTTTATTGATGTATCAATCATGATGCTTCCTACCTGAATAATCAATCCACCAACTAGCGTGGGATCATATTTGTAGTCTAATATTATTTTTGATGTAAAATTTTCAGATAATTCTTTTTGAATATTTTCTAGTTCATCTTGAGATAATTCTTTTGAGGAACTTAACGTAGCTTTAATTTCTCCTCTACTCTTTGATAGAAGCTGTAAAAACCTATTTAGAATTTTTTCCAAAAAAAATAATCTTCTCTTAAAGCACAAAAAACACAAAAATTTGCTAAAAGTATTAGTAAATTTAAATCTATTACTTATCACTTTTATAGCTTCTAGTTGTTCATTCCTTTTATATGTTGGATCTTTTACAAAACTTGTAAATTCAGAACTTTTTTTAAATAGATCTTGTAAACTTTTTGATTCAATTTCCATTCTATTTAATTCATAATTTTCCTTACCAAGCTCAAATAATGCCAAAGCATATCTTCCGGTTGCTATTTCTGAAAAAACACTTTTTGAACTCAAATTTATCCCCTTTTAGCTATTAAATTTAGTGGGTGGAAAATTTTTAAACAGGATTGTAACTAGCATATCAAATCTAATGCTTCAAGTCAGAGCTATAACTAAAATTAACCAATTTCCAATACATTAATTGAAAGTAGTTGGGTCAACATCAACCGTAAGTTTTATTCCTGGGATAATTTTTATTTTTTTTAATGTTTTTGCTAATTTTTTTTGAGTTAAAATATTTTTTTTAGATCTTAATAAAAGCCGACATCTATATTTTTGATTTAGTTTAAATATTGGTGCATTAACTGGTCCTAATATTTCTTCTTTGATATCTTTAGTAATTTGATTTTTAACTTTTAATGCTTCATTAAGGATTTTTTTTTCATTTTTTCCAGAAATAATAATAGAAATAAACCTATAAAATGGTGGAAGCTTGTTTTTTTTTCTCAATTCAATTTCATTTAACAAGAATTTATGTGGATCTTTTTTAGAAATATTTAATAACGTTTCATCATTAGGTGTATATGTTTGAAAATAAATAGTTGATGACGATCCTTCACGTCCTGCCCTTCCAGATAATTGATGGTAAAGTTGAATATTTTTTTCTGCAGATCTTAGATCATAACCATGGGAAGAAAAATCGGCATCTACTACTACAATGCAATTTAATTTTGGAAAATGATAACCTTTAGAAATTAATTGTGTACCCACTAGTATATCGATTTTTTTATTTTCAATTTTTTCAATTAATTTTTCAGCAGATTTTTTTTTATTTAGAGTATCGCTCGAAAATATTTGAATTTTTTTATCAGGGTATTTTTGTTCTAATTCTTCTGCTATTCTTTCAACGCCTGGTCCACACATTATAAATTCACATAGATTATTATCTTTGCAAATTTTATTTAGATTAGTTTTATACCCACAATAATGACATAAAAGAAAATTTTTATTTTTGTGATAATTGAGATTAACAGAACAATTGGGACAAATAAATTTTTGATAGCACTTTTTGCAAATTACAAATGGTGCGAAGCCACGTCTATTTAAAAAAAATAGAACCTGGTCACCCTTTTGTAAATGACAATTAACTTTTTCTATAGTTTCATTTGCAAGCCAATTTTTATTTGAAATTTTTTTGTTACATAAATTTATAATCTCAAAATTTGGCATTGAAGCATCTTGATATCTTTTTTTTAATCTCGAAATTGAATATTTTTTTTTAATAACATTGTTAAATGTTTCTACAGAAGGAATTGATGTAATTAAAAGAACCGGAATATTTTCAAAAGAACCTCTTGATACGGCCATATCTCTAGCATTATAAATAATTCCTTCGTCTTGTTTGTACGAAGCATCGTGTTCTTCATCCACAATAATTATTCCTAGTTTAGCAAAAGGTAGAAAAAGAGAAGATCTTGCACCAACCACCACCTTAATTTCTTTTTCAACAATTCCCCTCCAAATTATTTTTTTATTTTTTTTTGAAGTTGCCGAGTGCCAAATAGCCGGTTCAAATCCAAAAAAATCTATAAATCTTTTCTTAAACTGGGTAGTAAGACCAATTTCAGGAAGCATAATTAATGCTTGATATCCTCTATTTATAATTTCTTTTAATCTATTAAAATAAACTAATGTCTTACCTGATCCCGTTACCCCATCTAAAACTTGTACGTTAAATTTATTTCCCTTATTATTAATTTCGGACAAGCATTTTTCTTGTTCTGGATTTAAATTATATTTTAAATTTTTGTTTAGTATATTATATGGATCAAAAAAATTTTTAGAAATATTTTCTACTACCCCTTTGTTAAATAGTGTTAATCTAATACACATTCCAATTGGGACAATATTATAAATTGAAAACCAATTTAAAAAATTAATCATACTCACTTGCATTTTTGGAACATCAAGTTTTTTTTCTACTTTTTTTATTAGAAATTTTTTTTCAGTTTTTTCGAATTTATCCCAGACAATACCCGTTATTTTAGTTGAACCAAAAGGTACTGTAACATAGTTTCCTTTATCCAAATTTAGAGAATTACTATCATAAGTAAATGGGTAATTAAAAATATTGGGAATAAGAATCGGAACATTCATATTTCCATAATATGAAAATTTTTTAAGAGTGTATTGATCTTTTA
>Ga0315336_1006184_pt1 | contig 12434 bp, 6 predicted proteins | sample ASW5metaG_FD_204512 | JGI IMG/M metagenome (GOLD analysis project Ga0315336, IMG submission 204512) | Ammonia-oxidizing marine archaeal communities from Monterey Bay, California, United States - ASW #5 | ecosystem: Environmental > Aquatic > Marine > Intertidal zone | place: USA: California...
TGGCCGATATCGGCACCTATTTCGTCAACGAGCGCACGCTGGTGTCCATTCCGGTGGGCAAGCGTGCCATGCTGGGCGTTCCGCCTGAAGCGGTGCGCACCATCCACGGCGTCGACTACGTCGCGGTCGAAACGGCGAACGGCCCGCTCGACGTGGCCGTGGTGCTCGGCGAGCGGTTCGACGACGCCGGCCAGGCGCGCATCGAGGTGCTGACGGGCCTCGCGGACGGCGACAAGGTCGTCCTGCCATGAAGCTTGGCATTGCCGGCGGGCTCACCCGCTCCTTCATCGGCTCGCCGTTGACGCCGCTCTTCCTGCTGGCCGCGCTCGCGCTTGGCTTGGTGGCGCTGGTGACGCTGCCGCGTGAGGAAGAGCCCCAAATCTCCGTGCCGATGGTGGACATCCACGTCCAGGCCAACGGGCTCAAGGCCGAGGATGCCGTCAAGCTGGTCACCGAGCCATTGGAGACCATCATCAAGAGCATCGATGGCGTCGAGCATGTCTACTCTCAGACCGAGGACGACGGTGCCCTAGTAACGGCCCGCTTCAAGGTGGGCACGAGCTCGGATGCGGCGGTGCTGCGCGTGCACGACAAGGTGCGCGCCAACATGGATCGCATCCCGGTGGGCATTCCGGAGCCGCTGATCGTCGGACGTGGTATCGACGACGTGGCCATCGTGGTGGTGACGCTGACGCCGACGCCGGAGGCCGCCAGTCGCTATTCCTCGGCCGACCTGACCCGGCTGGCACGCGAGCTTCAGGTCGAGGTGGCGAAACTCCCCGATATCGGCCTGACCTATATCGTCGGCGAGCAGCCGGAGGAAATCCAGGTCGAACCCGATCCGGAGAAACTGTCGCTGTACGGCATCACGCTGCAGCAGCTGACCGCCAAGATTTCAGGCGCCAACCGCTCATTTCAGCTCGGCACGGTGCGCGAGCAGGGCAAGCAGCGGGTGCTGGTCGCCGGCCAGACGCTGCAAGGGCTCTCCGACATCGGCAATCTGCTGCTGACCGCCCGCGACGGCCGGCCGGTCTATGTGCGAGACGTGGCGAGCATCGTGCTGGCGACGTCGCCGGCTGAAAACCGCGTCACGGACGTCGTCAAGACCGCCAACGGGCTGCAGCGCGCTCCCGCCGTCTCGCTCGCCATCGCCAAGCGACCCGGCACCAACGCCGTCCTCATCGCCGATGCCATCGGCAAGCGGCTGGAGCAGACGCGCGGACAGATCTTCCCCAAGGACGTCGGGATGACCGTGACCCGCGACTATGGCGAGACCGCCAACGAGAAGGCGAACGAGCTGCTCTTCCACCTTGGCCTGGCGACGATCTCCATCGTCGTGCTGGTCGCCGTCGCCATAGGCTGGCGCGAGGCGCTGGTGGTGGCGGTCGTCATCCCGACGACGATCCTGCTCACGCTCTTTGCCTCCCGCGTCATGGGCTATACGCTCAACCGCGTCAGCCTGTTCGCGCTGATCTTCTCAATCGGCATCCTGGTCGACGACGCCATCGTCGTCATCGAGAACATTGCCCGCCACTGGGCCATGGACGACGGGCGCTCGCGCAGCGCCGCCGCCATCGACGCCGTCGCGGAGGTCGGAAACCCGACCATCGTCGCCACGCTGACCGTCGTCGCCGCCCTTTTGCCGATGCTTTTCGTCTCGGGCATGATGGGGCCATATATGAGCCCGATCCCGGCCAATGCCTCGGCCGCGATGCTGTTCTCCTTCTTCGTGGCTGTGATGCTGACGCCCTGGCTGATGATGAAGCTTGGCCGCCGGCATGAGGCGGGTGGGCAGGGCGGCCATGGCGCCGGACATATAGGAGCGCTCGGCCGCGCCTATGTCGCGGTCGCCCGGCCGATCCTGAAGTCGCGCCGTCGCGCGTGGATGTTCCTGCTCGTCGTCGGCGTCGCGACGCTATCGTCCATGGCGCTGATCTATACCAAGCATGTGACGGTGAAGCTGCTTCCTTTCGACAACAAGACCGAGTTGCAGGTGGTCGCTGACCTGCCCAAGGGCTCGTCGGTCGAGGACACGAACCGGGTGTTGCAGGCAGCGGTCGACCGCCTGTCTGGCGTACCCGAGGTCGTCTCCTTCCAGACCTATGCCGGCACCGCCGCGCCCTTCAACTTCAACGGACTGGTGCGCCATTATTATCTGCGCTCCGGCCCCGAACAGGGCGACGTGACGGTGAACCTGGTGCCGAAGGGCGAGCGTAGCCGCGCCAGCCATGCGATCGCGCTCGACATACGCGAGCGCCTGAAGGGCATGGCCATGCCGGCGGGCACTGTCATCAAGGTGGTCGAGCCCCCGCCCGGACCGCCGGTGCTCGGCACGCTGCTCGCCGAAATCTACGGGCCCGACGCCGAGACCCGCCGCGCCGTCGCGGCCAAGGTGCGCGAAACCTTCGCGAGCGTCCCCTTCATCGTCGACGTCGACGACAGCTTCCACAACCAGCCGCAGAGACAAAGACTGTCGATCGACCAGGACAATCTCGAATATTACAAAGTCGAGCAGTCGGACGTCTACGACACGCTCAGCTACCTCTATGGCGGCACGACGGTTGGCTATTCGCACCGTGGCGGCGGACGCTATCCGATTCCGATCCGCATCGCCCTTTCGAAGGGCGACGGCGTCATCGACCAGCGCGCGCTGGCGACGCCGGTGCCGGCCAATGCCTTGCCGGGCGCCCGCGACGTGGTGGAGCTCGGCGATGTAGTGCACGTCGCAAGCGAACCCGCCTCATACCCGATCTTCCGGCACAACGGCCGCCCCGCAGAGATGGTTATGGCGGAGTTGGCCGGCGCTTTCGAGGCGCCCGTCTACGGCATGCTCGCCGTGGACGACGCCATCGCCAAGGCGGATTGGGGGACCGTGCCGAAGCCAGAGATCGCGCTGCATGGCCAGCCGGACGACGAATCCAAGCCGACGCTCCTGTGGGACGGCGAATGGGAAGTGACCTGGGTGACGTTCCGCGACATGGGCGCCGCCTTCATGGTAGCCATCCTCGGGATCTACATCCTGGTGGTCGCGCAGTTCGGTTCCTTCCGGCTGCCCCTGGTGATCCTGACCCCGATCCCGCTGACGCTGATCGGCATCATGCTCGGCCATTGGGCTTTCGCCGCGCCTTTCACCGCGACCTCGATGATCGGCTTCATCGCGCTGGCCGGCATCATCGTGCGCAACTCGATCCTGCTGGTCGATTTCATTCGCCACTCCGGCGGTACCGGACGGCCGCTGGTCGACATACTGCTCGAGGCCGGCGCGATCCGCTTCAAGCCGATCCTGCTCACCGCGCTTGCCGCCATGATCGGCGCGGCGGTGATCCTGACCGATCCGATCTTCCAGGGGCTGGCCATCTCGTTGCTGTTCGGCCTCGCCTCCTCGACGCTGCTGACGGTGCTGGTCATCCCTGCAATCTACGTGGCGCTGCGCGGCGGGCCGGCCTCGGGCGCGAGGGCGGTCGAATCCGTCAAACCACCGCCCGCCGGGTAGATCGCGCCGGAGTGATCAAAAGCGGACGGACTTCACATCATGCCGGTGCCGTCGAGCCTCGAGCCGCCGCGGGTCCTATTCGAAAGAGTAGGTGAATCCTTCCGACGAGGCACCGACGATCACCTTCGTCATCTTCTTGCCCTCGAGCGAGCGGTTGAGCACGCCGCGGCTGAGTTCCGGCAGCAGCGTATTGGTGAGGATGGCGTCGATCATGCGCCCGCCGGACTCGATCTCGGTGCAACGCGCCTTCACCAGATCCATGACGCCCTCGCCGATCACCAGCTCGGCGTCGTTGGTCGCCCTTAGCCGGCGCGCGATCTTGCCGAACTGATGCCTGGTGATCGCCTCGATCATCGCATCCGACAGCGGATAATAGGGGATGGTCACGACCCGGCCGAGGAAGGCTGCAGGGAAGACCTTCAGCAGCGGGGGGCGCAGCGCGGTGTCGAGATCGTCGATGCCGGTCCGCACCGTGCCGTTCCTGGTGCGGTCCATGATGACGTCGGAGCCGACATTCGAGGTAAGCAGGATCAGCGTGTTCTTGAAGTCGATGCGACGGCCTTCGCTGTCGTCCATCATGCCCTTGTCGAAGACCTGGAAGAAGATCTCGTGGACATCGGGATGCGCCTTCTCGACCTCGTCGAGCAGGATCACCGAGTAGGGTTTCCTGCGCACGGCCTCGGTCAGGATGCCGCCCTTGCCGTAGCCGACATAGCCGGGCGGCGCGCCCTTCAGCGTCGAGACGGTGTGCGCTTCCTGGAATTCCGACATGTTGATCGAGATAAGGTTCTGCTCGCCGCCGTAAAGCGTCTCGGCCAGCGCCAGCGCGGTCTCGGTCTTGCCGACGCCGGAGGGGCCGCAAAGCAGGAACACGCCGACCGGCTTTTCCGGCGCGCCGAGGCCGGCGCGGCTGGTCTGCACGCGCCTGGCGATCATCTCCATCGCATGGTCCTGGCCGACCACACGCTCGGACAGCGTGACGGCGAGCTTCAGCGCCTTCTCGGTCTGGCTAGAGAGCATGCGCCCGGTCGGGATACCGGTCCAATCCTGAACAACGGCCGCCACGGCATTGCGGTCGACCGACGGCAGGATGAGCGGCGTCTCGCCTTGCGCGGCGGCAAGCTCGGCCATCAACTCGCGCAGCCGCGCCAGGTCGGCGACGGCTTCATCGGCCGGCTCGGCGGAAGCCGTTTCAGCCCTCGCGGCCTTGGCCGCCTTGGTTCTCGAGCCTTTGGTCTTCTTGGCCTCGGTGGCCTTGCCGCCGCCAGTCTTGCTCTCGCTTGTCTTGTTCTCGCCGGTCTTGTTCTCGGGGGCCTTTGCCGCGCCCTCCGCATTCTCGGTCCCGGCAGCAGGCTCCTCGCTCGCTGTCTCGTCGAGCGGCACGCCGTCGCCGCGCAATTTCGCGCGCAGGTCGAGGATTTCGGTGACCAGAGCCTTTTCCCGGTCCCAGCGCGCCTGGGCGGCGGCCAAAGCGGTCTCGGTCTCGGCCAACCCGGCGTCGACACGGGCCTGCCGGTCGGCCACGTCGATGCCGATCGCCGCCTCGCGGCCGATGATGCCGCCCTCGACCTCCAGCGCCTGGCGGCGGCGCAGGATGTCCTCGACCTCGGCCGGCGTCGCATGCTGCGAGACCGCGACGCGGGCGCAGGCCGTGTCGAGCAGGCTGACGGCCTTGTCCGGCAATTGCCTGGCCGGGATGTAGCGGTGCGAGAGCGAGACCGCCGCCTCGATCGCCTCGTCCAGGATCTGCACCTTGTGGTGCTGCTCCAGGACGCCGGCGACACCGCGCAGCATCAGCACGGCTACCGCTTCCGAGGGCTCGTCGATCTTGACGACCTGGAAGCGGCGGGTCAGCGCCGGGTCCTTCTCGATATGCTGCTTGTATTCGGCCCAGGTCGTCGCGGCGATGGTGCGAAGCTCGCCGCGGGCCAGCGCCGGCTTCAGGAGATTGGCCGCATCGCCGGTTCCGGCCGCGCCGCCGGCGCCGATCAGCGTATGCGCCTCGTCGATGAACAGGATGATCGGCACCTCGGAAGCCTGGACCTCGTCGATCACCGCCTTCAGCCGCTTTTCGAACTCGCCCTTGACGCTGGCGCCCGCCTGCATCAGCCCGACATCGAGCATCCGCACGCTGACATTCTGCAACGTCGGCGGCACGTCGCCCTGGGCGATGCGCAGGGCAAAGCCCTCGACGGCAGCCGTCTTGCCGACGCCCGCCTCGCCGGTCAGGATCGGATTGTTTTGCCGGCGCCGCATCAGGATGTCGACGATCTGCCTTATTTCGGGATCACGACCGACGACCGGATCGATCTTGCCGTCGCGGGCGCGCTGGGTGAGGTCGGTGGCGTATTTGGCCAAAGCCGAATCCCCGCCCGGGCCGTGCTTCATCGGTGTTTCTGCGGCGGGAGCCACGGCAGGTGAGCCGGCTTCAAGCGACCCCTCGGTGACATCGGCGAAGCGGGAGATGACACCATCCGCGTCGATCTTGTCGAACTCTGGGCTGATCTTGGACACCAAGCCTTCCAATGCCGGCGTCTTCAGGCAGGCAAGCAGGATATGGGCGCTGCGCACCTCTTCGACGCCGAACTCCAGCGTCGCCAGGTTCCAGCCCTCCTGGATGGCGTGGAAGATGTGGTCGGAGAATTCCTCCACCGACGTGGCGCCGTAGGGCAGCTTGTCGATGGCGCGGGTCATGTCGGCCGTCAGCCGGCTGACGTCCAGTCCGGCGTCGGCGACGATCATCTGCACATCGGAGCGCTCGGACAGAACCAGCTGCTGGATGAAATGGGCCAGCTCGACATAGGGGTTGCCGCGCAGCTTGGCCGTGTCGGCCGCGGCCTTGAAGGCTCGCACCCCCGTGGCGTTGAGCTTGGCGACCAACTCCTTACGCTTGAAGCTCTGCGATGACCGGCGCTGTTCCATCGAACCTCATCCCGCAATCTGCCGACCGTACCCTGCCATATAAGCGGCTGCTTTACAAAGCGGCGTGAAGGATAAGGCCCCTTAAACCTATCCGGGCGGCACCGCCCGGTTACACAAGCCCTGCAAACTCTTGGCAGCAAACATGGATTGCCGTCCGGACTATGCGAGCCATTTCACATACCGGGTCCGACAATCGCGCAATTGGTTTCGTCGAAGAAAACGGCCGCGTTCAGCTTCCGTTAGTTTTTGCGCAGGTGCTCAATTGTCGTCGCGTGAGGCCGGTGATAACGTAACGTCACATAGGATCTCAGGGCCGCTGGCTGGGGGTTTGTGTGATTGATCTCGCACTCTGGCTGAATCCTCTGAACGGTGAGAATCCGTCGGGAGAGGATTTGCGCAACGACCCGGCCTTTCATGAACTGGAGCGCTTGACCGAACCTCAGGTCAAGGTTGTCCATGACGGCAACAGCAAACCCACCTCGCAAGCCAGTCCGGTTGATTGGACGGCGGTCCTGGAAAGAGCTGCAGAGTTACGCGCCCGCGGCCGGGACCTGCGCGTGCTGGTCATTGTTGCGCGGGCCTTGGCCAATGAGGAAGGGCTGGCTGGCCTCGCCCAGGGCCTGACGCTCATCGCCAGGACATTCGAACAGTACTGGGACACGATGCACCCGTCGCTGCGCAGTGGCGCGCCGCGCGAAGCCGCCTTGCGCCGCATCAATGCGCTGCTCGACCTGCAAAACAGCCAGGAAGGCCTGCTGGCGAACCTCAGGCAGGCGGTCTTCTTCTCCCCGCGCGCGATCGGGCCGATCAGCGGCCGGGACCTGGAGCAGGCGGCGCTCGACGAGCGCGTCATGCTCCAGGAAGCAGCCTCCGGCCTCGGGACCGCCGAAAAGGCGGCCCTGACGAGCGCCCACAACCAGTTGTTGAACCGGGTGCGCACCGGCTGCGCGGCCCAGATGGATCAAGCGGCGGACGCGATGGCGTCGTTGCTGGCCGACGCGCGCGCCGCGATCGCAGCTCTCGACGCAGTGGACACCGCGCTCAACGCCCGCATCGAAGGCAATGGCGCCACCGTCCCGGAATTGAGGAAGTTCCTGCAACGTTTGCTGACGACGCTGGAGCGCAATTCCAGCGCCGGCGCGACAGGGAACGGCGCCGCGAAGCCTGCTCCGCAGGCAGCGGAACCATCAATGCCTGCCCGAAACGGTCATGGAGCCGAGACGATGGCAAGTGTGGCAAGCCTAGCGGACGCGAGCGCCGGTCTTCCGGACCGGATCAACTCGCGCGACGAAGTCGTCAAGTGCCTCGACCTCGTCATCGCCTTCTACGACCGGACCGAACCGTCCAGCCCCATTCCGCATCTAGCCCGGCGCGTGCGCCGGATGGTGCACATGGATTTCGTGGAACTGATGGAAGATCTCGCCCCGTCGGGGCTGAAGGAGTTCCGGCTGCTTGCCGGTGTCCCCGATCCCAAGAAGCCGGCCCAGAAGGATGAAAGGTAACAAGCATGCCAGCAGAGAGCAAAGCGAAGGTCATCGAAAGAAACCGCGCGCCGCGCGTGCAGATCGCCTACGACGTCGAAACCTACGGCAGCCCGACGACGATCGAACTGCCGTTCGTGATGGCCGTGATGGCCGACCTTGCCGGCGCTTCGCAGACCAAGGAAGCGTCGAAGTCGGTCCTCGACCGCAACTTCGTCGAAACCGACGCCAACCGCTTCCCGAAATTCATGGAAGCGATGGGACCGCGCGTGAAGGCCAGGGTGAAGAACACCCTGCCGCAGGCCGAGGGCCAGGAACGAGACGAAGAACTCGCGATCGACCTCACCTTCTCCAAGATGGGCGACTTCGCGCCGGACAAGATCGCCGAGCAGGTCCCGCAACTGGCCGAGATCCTCAAGATGCGCCGCCAGCTCGAAGAGCTGCTGGGCTTCATGGACGGCCGCGTCGACGCCGAAAAGCGCATCGCGCAGCTTCTGAACAACGAGCCGCTGCTGAGCAAGATCGCCAGCCAGGCGATGGATGACGGCAAGGGCGAGGAGTAAGTCATGGCCGAACAGCAAAAGACCGCAGCCGCCACCGCCGAGGCGGAAGCCATCGATCTCGGCGAATTCAGCGGCCTCCTTGAAAAGGATTTCAAGGTCAAGAAAGACGACAGCGAGAAGCTGCAGCAACTGGTACGCAACCTGGCTTTGGCCGCGCAATCGCGCTCCGAGACCACGACCATCTCCTCCAACGCGATCAAGTCTATCAAGTCGCTGATCGCCGGCATCGACAAGATGCTGACGACGCAGGTCAACGAGATCCTGCACGCGCCGGAAGTGCGTGAGATGGAAGGCACCTGGCGCGGCCTCTGGTACCTGATCAACAACACCGAGACCGATACGAAGCTGAAGATCCGGGTGATGAACATCTCCAAGGAGCAGCTGGCCGACACGCTCGAAGACTATGAAGGCCAGATGTGGGACCAGAGCCCGATCTTCAAGAAGGTCTACACGGACGAGTATTCGATGCTGGGTGGCGAGCCGATCGGCTGCATCATCGGCGCCTACGAATTCTCAAACCACCCGCGCGACGTCGGCCTGCTGCGCAACATCTCGGGCGTCTGCGCGTCTGCGCACACGCCGTTCATCGCGGCCGCCTCGCCGCGCCTGTTCCGCATGGACAGCTGGCAGGAACTGCCGAACCCGCAGGACCTGCAGATGATCGTGAACAACCCGGCCTATGCGTCCTGGCAGTCGCTGCGCGAAAGCGAGGACGCCCGCTATATCGGCCTGACCATGCCGCGGGTGCTGGCGCGCCTGCCCTACGGCTCGGAAACCGTTCCGGTGAAGGGCTTCACCTTCGAGGAAGAGGTGGGCGGCGACCACAACAAATATGTCTGGATGAATGCCGCCTTCCCGATGGGCGTCAACATCAACCGCAGCCACAAGCTCTATGGCTGGGGAACGCAGATCCGCGGCGTCGAGAATGGCGGCACGGTGCTCAACCTGCCGGTGCACGCCTTCCCGACCGACGACGGCTCGATCGCGATGAAATGCCCGACCGAGGTCGCTATCGACGACCGGCGCGAGGCGGAACTGGCAAAGCTCGGCCTTATGCCGATCCTGCACCGCAAGAACACCGATCTCGCGGCCTTTATCGGAGCGCATTCGCTGCAGGACGACGAAACCCGCGCCGGGCGCCTGGTCGACCCGGACGCGCAGTCCAACGAGCGGCTCTCCGCCAACCTGCCCTACCTCTTCCCGGTGTCGCGCTTCGCGCATTACCTCAAGGCGATCGCGCGCGACAAGATCGGCTCGTTCAAGGAACGCACCGACATGGAGATCTGGTTGACCGAATGGATCAACCGATACGTGCTGGCCAACCCTGCCTTTGCCGACGACAAGGCGCGCGCCAAGCGCCCGCTTGCAGCGGCCGAGGTGCAAGTCGACAGCGTCGAGGGCCGGCCCGGTTACTACAATGCCCGATTCTACCTGCGTCCCCACTACCAGTTGGAAGGCATCAACGCCTCGCTCCGTCTGGTGTCGGAACTGCCGTCGGTGAAGGGCTGAAATCGCCAAGCAAAGTCATCTTATTTCGTTTGAAAGCGGTGGAGAAAGACAATGCCAGACAGAACCGATGCGCCTTCGATGAAGATCGACGGTTTCCTGAAAGTCCCCGACATCAAGGGCCCGAGCAAGCGCGATGGCCACGAAGACGAAATCGAGATCCATGGCGTCGATTACAAGATGATCGCGCCCTACGATCCCAATTCGCTGTCGCGGCGCGGCCGCGTATCGATGGGAATGATCAAATTCTTCAAGCATTACGACAAGTCCTCGCCCTACCTGAAGAAGGCGCTGTTCGAAAACAAGGCGCTCGACGAAGTGGTTTTCTCGGCACGCCGCACCATTGACGGCGAGACCAGCGATTATCTGGTGGTGACGCTCACCGACGCCTCGATCATGGAGTACGACATGCGGCAGGCTCGCGACGAGGCGGACCTGATCGAGGAAGAAGTCAGCTTCGCCTACAAGAAGATCAAGTTCGTCTACGACAAGGACGACGAGATCGAAATGGACGTCTATGTCGGCAAGTGAGGCCAAGCGGCCTGGCACGAAAGCGCAGTTTGCCGGCAGCTCCCGGGCAAAAAGCGAGGCGGTCCAGCCCTCCCTCTGGGACCGCCTCGTCAACGACCTGCCAGGGCTGACGTCGGAGATCGACGGGCTGCGCCGTCTGCTGGAAGAAGAACTCGGCGCCGAGCGCGTCGAGGCTCTTCTGGCAGGCAGCGCGCGCGCCATCGATATCGACGCCGAACTTACGCCCGAGCAGAAACGACGCCTGCATCGGCTTGTCTTCCAGACCGAGCATCGCACCGAAATCGAAAGCCGCGGCGTGGTGGTTTCGGCGCGCGTGCTTCGGGAAGCCGTGCGGCGCGACATCGAGGCTTTGTTCAACACCGAGCGCTTCGAATCCGTACCGATGCTTTCCGATGCCGAGCAAGAACAGCCCTTGGACGAACTGCCGTCGCTCGCCGACTTCCCGGAAGTGCGCCGCAGCGTCGTCAACTACGGCGTGCCGTCCTTTTCGGGCCGCTCGTCGCGGGATTTCGACCGCGATACGCTGGCCCGCGAAATCCGCGCGGTGCTCGCTACCTTCGAGCCGCGTCTCAAGGAGAGCGCCACGACCGTCAATGTCACGCTCGGCGACAAAAGTGTCGGCCTCAAGATCGAGATCGACGCGGTGCTGATCATGACGCCGACGCCGGAACGCATGCGGCTGCGCACCACGATCAATCTCGACAACGGCCTGGCGCGAACCGAATTCCGGGAGACCTGAGATGGATCGGGTCTTCGTGGAGTATTACGAAGAGGAACTGACCCATATCCGGGCGCTGGCCGCGGAATTCGCCGACATGCATCCGGCGGTCGCCCGCAACCTTTCCCTCGACACCGTCCCCTGCCCGGACCCCTATGTCGAACGACTGCTCGACGGCGTGGCGTTTCTCGCGGCGCGCACGCGGCTCAAGGTCGACGCGGAGCGCTCGCGCTTTTCGCGCGCCGTGCTCGACGTGCTCTATCCGGACCTGGTGACGCCTGCGCCGGCGACGGCGATGGCCGTGCTGAAGCCAGGCCAGCAGGTTCAGTCGATGATCGCCGGCCACGCTGTCCCGCGCGGCACACGGCTGGTCTCGGGCCTGCATCCGGGACTCTCGACCCGCTCGACCTTCACCACCGCGCAGGAGGTCACGCTGTGGCCGATCGCGATCACCTCGGTCAGCTATTTCCAGGACCGCAGCGCGCTGGCGGCCGCCGGCGTCGCGCCGATCGGCGGCGTGCGCGCCGAAGCGGCTTTCCGCATCACGCTGGCCCGCACTGGAAAGGGCAAGCTCAGCGAATTGTCGCTCGACCGTCTCGATCTCTATTTCGCCGGTCGCACCAAGGCGCCGCTCATCTTCGACGCGATCTTCGGCGCCTGCTCGGCCGTCGGCGCGCGGGCGGAAGGCAAGACCAACGCGCTGACCGCGCTGCCCGAGCCCGAAATGATCGGGATCCATGACGACGAAGCGCTAATGCCGCGCACCCGCCCGACCTTTGAGGGATACCGGCTGCTGCGCGAATATTTCATGATCCCCGAGCGCTTCCACTATGTGCGGGTCGCCGGCCTGCAACCCGTGGTGCGCAAATGCGATGGGGGAATGGAGATCATTTTCCTGTTCCGGCGTCCGGTGCCGGAGCTCGCCGATGTGACGGCGGCCGATTTCGAGCTGTTCGCGACGCCGATCATCAATCTGTTCGAACGCGAGTGCAACGTCATCGAAATCGATCCGCGCCGGACGCGCCAGGTGCTGCATGCCGACCGCACGCGGGCGCGCGACTTCGAGATATTCCGGGTCACCCGGGTTGAAGACGCCGAGGCGGAAGGGAGCGAGGCGATCATTCCCGAACTGTTCAGCCTCGGGCAGAACCGCGGCAGCGGCTGGGTCTATTCGACGGAGCGGCGCCCGCGCCGGGCGACGGAGGACGAGCGGCGCGACG
>Ga0315336_1006185_pt1 | contig 12434 bp, 9 predicted proteins | sample ASW5metaG_FD_204512 | JGI IMG/M metagenome (GOLD analysis project Ga0315336, IMG submission 204512) | Ammonia-oxidizing marine archaeal communities from Monterey Bay, California, United States - ASW #5 | ecosystem: Environmental > Aquatic > Marine > Intertidal zone | place: USA: California...
GGAGTTGTTCTGTCAAAGGAAAATGGCCTGTCATTAATTGATCTTGTTCACACAGGGTTTGGTTAATGTATTGGCGAATTTCGTCGATTTCCTGGCAGCAAAAAGTGTTGCTCACCATTTGGATGAATAACCTCATCGATGATTTCAGTTGAAAATTAATTGCTGGTGCACTGCAGCCATCAATACGGCCAGCGCGAGTGTAGATTGATTGTCCAGCAGACCACTTACATCAAAGTGTATCGGTTAGTCAGTTGGCGGACTTTGGTGCCAATCGGAGAAATGGGGAGTTATCGTGGCGATTGGCATTTACCATGCAGATCGAATCGGTGCCTGCCGCGGACTGCGTTTCGATGAGGAGACCGCAAACGAGTGGCGGGGGATCGCGTCCTGTGGCAATAACCGGGTAACACCGGGAGCATAAAAGGGACGTCACTGCGATAGCGAGAAAATGTGCGACCGAGGTCGTATGAACTGGTGGTTCAAGCAAGCAGCAATTTCACCCGTTGGGAAAGATCCCCGCTCCGAAAGAATCGTGTTTTGACTCAGTTTGATCGACAGTTAGAGTTTGATCCGTTGCCGAGTCGGACCGGTAGTGTGGTTCCTGGCACGGTTGCGACGGCGGATCCACATTCGGAGTCTTGATGTGGGGTTTTCCGGTTGAGGCTTCTGGATGGGGTTGATCGATTCGGGATGGGGTTGGCATTGGTTCGATGTAGTCAAAGTCGTAATCGTCGTAGCGTGAAATGTAATCGGGCTCTTGGGATCGCTGTTCCTCTTCGTGAAATTCACGAATCACACATTCCTGAATCACTTCACGACATGCCGAATTAATCGGATGCGCGATATCGGCGTAAAGTTTGGCACGGCCATCGGCATCCGTCAGGGCTCGCCCATCTTGTTGTCGTGTTCCACATTGGTTGCAGTAAAGTGCACGAAGGTGGTTCTTTGTACCGCACTTGTGGCAATGCGATGTTAGTTTTCGACTAGGCATCGCGACAAAAGGTCCTGTAGAACCTTCAATGATCTTTAGATCGCGAATGACGAAGCAATCGTCGAAGGTTACCGAACAAAAGGCCTTCAGCCGATCCCCAGGTTCATCCATGAGTTTTATGCGTACTTCGGTGACTTCCACGGTTGTCCTCCTTACAAACCACCTCAGATTAACGACAACTTCTAGTGGTATAGACATATCCGAGGCCCAAACTTCGTAACACTGCCGCAAGTCGAGTTGCGTGGCGAGTGCTCCGGCATACTCCGAAATAGGCGCTTCCGCTCCCGGTCATCTGATGGGCGGAAAAATCGAGCCGTCCGAACGCGGTTGCGAGGCGGTTAATCCACGGAGAAACCCTTGCAGCCGCCGATTGCAGGTGGTTAACGATCAGCGGTTGAAGATTGCCAATCATCCCGCGCCGCAATGATTGCAGCAGCACTCCCAGACCGGCTGAAGCGACTTTCGGGAGACCAATATCCGAACTCGCAGCATTTTCTGCGTAGACTACCGACGTCTGGAGGGCCGTGGGTGGTTTGACCACGACCCAGTGAAGCGGTGGGATACCCTGGATGGGTTCAACTTGTTCTCCCCGCCCTCGGCAAACGGCGGGACGGTTGGCCAGAAAAAAGGCGACATCACTGCCGACTTTCTGAGCGACCTCCGCCAGCTGTTGGCGATTCCAGTCGAGCCCCCAGGCATGATTTGCCAATGCGAGTGCTGCGGCAGCATCACTGGATCCGCCACCCAAGCCGGCACCGGTCGGGATGCGTTTGTACAATTGAACCCGCGCACCTGTGTCACAGCCGCTGCGTTGCTGGAGTAATTGCAGGGCACTGACGACAAGATTCCGCTCATCTGTCGGTATCGAGTCTATTGCCAAAGTGCCGCCTTCGGCAGAGCGTACGGCAAGTTCAATCGGTCCTGCTTGTGTTGGGGCACCAGCCCGTAAAGGAGTCAAACAGAGTGAATCGTAGATACCGAGCGGGACCATCAGTGTCTCCAACTCGTGAAATCCATCAGAACGCCGGCCCAGAACATTGAGGTAGAGATTGACCTTGGCTGGTGCCAAGGCGAGCCAGTCGGAGTCTTTCCTGTGGAGGTACATTCCCTGTACCGTTTCGTCGCGGGGTGTCGAACAAGCTTTCGGAGCGCCGTGTGTGGCTCAAATCACCGAAGGTACAAACACCAAACTGAGGGAACTGTACGGCATCCCTCAAACCCTTACGCCTCAACGATTTTTCTGCTCACTACCGAAACAGGCCGCTGTATCTTGTGCAGCTGTAAAAACCAAGCTATGAAAACCACCCGCAAAATCAGCTTTTGCCGGGGGTGCTGGCTGCCGATTCTATGGTGGTCGTCAGAAGAGGTCAACGTGGTGGTCTTGCGACCGAGTCACCATTTCCTGGGTCAGGTTCCCACACCAACGTCTGATTAGGGTTCGACAACCTGGGTGGTTTTAGCCGATACAATCATGTATTTGTCGCGTAAAACAGGGAGAAATACGAGTCCAGGAGGAGCATTCAACGAGTCCATGACGCACGAATTGGACGATTTTGTTTCTAATCCTCTGCGGACGCGGGGGCCGCTCTCCCCTCTTTTTTATTTCTCAGGAATAATTACCAGAACGCAGCCCGTCTGTGAGAACCACCTATGTCTTTCAAAAAAGACCTTCGCTACGCAGCCTGCGGTCTGCTGATGGGGAGTGCCGATATCGTCCCAGGCGTTTCGGGAGGTACAGTTGCTCTGATCCTCGGCATCTACACGCGACTTGTGGAAGCCATAAGCCGTTTCGACACAAGGCTGATTGCATTGGTTGCCAGGGGGAAATTGCACGACGCAGCCCTCCGGGTTGATCTGCGATTCTTGATTGCACTTGGATTGGGGATTGTGACGGGTATCGCAAGTTTCGCCACTTTGATGCACCATTTCCTGGAGCATTATCTTTCGTACACGATGGCTGCATTTTTTGGCTTGATTCTCGCTTCCAGTTGGCTTGTCGCCCGCATGGTTCGGAGAGAAACTGCCTGGTCTTACTTGGGGGCGGTGGTCATAGGCATCGTCGGAGCATCGGTTGCATTGGCGATTGTCACTCAACACAGTTTGGGATCGCGGCCGGGAAATGTTTACACGTTTGGATGCGGGGCCATTGCAATTTGCGCGATGATTTTGCCTGGTATCAGTGGTGCTTACATTCTCGTCTTGCTGGGGAAGTACAGCGAGATCACCGGGATCATCAAAGACGTGGTGCACTTGGACGTTACTTACCAGGGGCTGATTACATTGGGGGTATTTGCGCTCGGGTGTGGAGTTGGACTTGTGTTGTTCAGCAAATTCCTTCGTTGGTTGCTGGCTCGCTGGAATGCAGAAACGATTTCTCTACTTTGTGGATTCATGATTGGCTCGCTGTACCGGATTTGGCCGTTTCAGCGCGACTTAACGCCGGAAGTCGACAAAATCCAATTCAAGCGGTTCCAGCCGTTTTGGCCATCTGAATTAAACAGCGAAGTTATCATCTGCCTGGTGATTGCCATTTCAGCAATCGTCGTTGTCTTGGTCCTTGACCGGTTTGCCCAACGGAAGAACCAGCACGAGCCACAAGCTGTAAGCTAGTGAGGAAGTGGTTCGAACCAAGCAACCAGCAGGAAAGTCGCAATGGGATCGGGTGCCAGAGATACGAGAAACCAGATGAATCGACTGCGGCCTTTGCGTTGAGCCACCTCTGGCGTTAATCGAGGCGAGTGTTCCTCAGCCGAAGAAGAGTTGCGAATTGTCGTCCGGAACCGAATTTTTCCCGGCAGGCAGGGATACCAACCTGCAGAGGGATTCCTATCCGATGGAATCGAGCACTTTTTTGGCCAGTTGCTGAATTTGCGCTTGTAGTTGATCAATCGATTGGGCCGCATCGACGACATGAATGTGCTGGGCATCGCGCCGGGCTTCGGCCAGAAAACCTTCTCGCAAACGGAGGCGATAGTCTTCGGATTGCTGTTCCATCCGGTCGAGTTCTCGAGCAAGTCGTTTTTGGGCAGTTATTTCCGACATATCAAGCAGGAAAACACAATCCGGTATGATGCCGGCAGTGGCTACACAACCAACATCCCGTACGACATTTGCATCGAGCCCTCCGGCGAAAGCCTGGTAGGCGATGTTCGCCAGCAAGAAGCGGTCGGAAACAACAATTTGCCCGTTCTCCAGGGCCGGCCGAATGATTTCTTCAACCAACTGCGCGCGGGCTGCCATATAAAGGAGCATCTCGGTCCGAAGCGTGATTGGCAGTTCAGCGCCACCGTGCAGCAGAATATCGCGAATTCGTTCACCCAACGGTGTGCTACCCGGATCACGGCACGTTACCACAGGATGCCCATGCGAGCGAAGCCACTGGCAGAACAGTTGCAGCTGGGTTGTCTTCCCAACGCCATCGATGCCATCAAATGAGAAGAACATGCGGTTTGCCAGAATGGGTGCAGCAGAGTAGACCTCCCCTGGGTGACCATTCCTGTTTCTCAGAGATTATCGTCTGGTGGAAAGTGAGGTCGCAGGTCCAGGGAGGACTCGTGCTTTGTAATTGGAGTGCTTGTTTTGTCTAAAAGCCCGGTAGGCGTGGTTGGCTCACTTGTTGGATTTTTCAGGATAAGGGGATGATGTGGTTGCCACTGGTTTGGCTGCCAGAATTCAGATGTTTCGCTGGCAGCATTAATACGCAAGCGGTTTCCTATTTCTGCGATTTGCGCCGAGGTTATTTCAAGTGTCGAGTCGATATCCGCCTGATCAAGTCCAACCTCGTTCAAAAATTCCTCCTGAGAGGAATCGAACGGTGGTAATTCGTCAGGGAAAGGGGTGAACTGGATAGCATCGGCCTTGGTCGGTTCAGGAAGATCAGGCAATTCGTCTTCGCGGATTTCTCCCCCGATGATTTCAGGCCTCTCCCCAATGATTTCAAGTTCTTCCCCAACAAGTTCTTCCCCAGTAGTGTAGCAGTTCGAGTAGCCGTTTTGATAGGGGCCGCGGCTCACAATACCCGGCATCGTGAATCCGTAATCGAGGTACATGCCTGCGTCACGTTGGCGAGCACGGCGCATTGCATCGAAATACGCCTTGCCTGGCCAGGGGCCTTCGGACAGATATACGCCGTTGTAGTCCAATGCTGAACCCTTGCGACGGTGCACAAGGGAAATGGCTTTGTTGTAATCGACAAGTGCCTGGTAGTAGGACGATTCAGCCTCGGCGCGGCGCCGTTGGGCGTCCAGTAATTGATCGAGCGTAGTTCTACCAGCATCGTAGATTTCGTGGACCGTTTGAACTTCACGTTCAGCGGCCAGGGCCCGATTGAACAACGTTTGGGTTTGTCCGTAACTGAGGTCGAGATCACGAATGGCGTCGGCTATTTGATGGCAGATTTCGAGTTCAAGGTTGTTGAGCACGGCCCGCTCCCGTGCCAGCAGCAGTTCGTTATGGCGTACCGTTGAAATTTGTCGTCGGTACCCAATGGGTACACTGAGTTGCAGTCCAAGTTGCCACTCCTGGAAATCGCCACCGGTCATGACATCAAAGGCGTTAGAGCCTGGTGAGGTGAACGGAATACCGCTACGATGCGACCCGATCAGTTCATCTCCCAATCCCATCCAGCGGTATGTTCCCACCGCATCCAGTCTCGGCAGGAGGTGATTCCGAGCAGCAATGAGGCTCAATTCACGCCGCTTGACTTCCCATTTTTGTTTACGGACTTCAACACGACGAACCAGCGCCTCGGTATGGATTTCAGCCCAGTCGAAGTGAATGCTGGCTGTCGTTGGATCATCGGAAGGGCGAATCAGCTTGCCATCGGATGGTGGCAGGCCCATGATGTATCGCAACCGCGATTCTGCGCGAAACAGCTCAGTCTGGGCTTGCTCAACTTGCGAGCGGAACAGGAAGTATTGCGAGCGGGCTTGAGCTTCACGGTCGGCACTGCCGTCACGTGAACCGGTGAGGAACTTGGCATGTACGTTCTTCCAGGTTTCCAGAGAGCTGTCGCGCCCCAACTTGCGTGCTTGCAAATCGCGGTAGGCAAAGTACAAATCCCAGTACGTATTTTCCACGTCGCCCATAAGATTCCGCACGCCGCCTTCGAAGTCGGCCAACGAAAGGTCCGTACGAATTCGTGCAATCATCACGCCGTCGATCGGATTGACTGCTCCAGAGGCATACTGGTTGAATGAAAAGGGACCGGCGATGCGGTTGTACTTGGTGCCACTTCCTTGAAAAAACGGATGGCTGAATGATGCCTCGAAATTTGTGGTCCAGGCACTTGCAAACGCTTGAAACGGGACCCCCACAGGCGGAGGGTTTTCAGGTGACGAAATGTTGTTGCCTTCGTAACGCGTATTGTTGCGGATACTGAATTGTGTACCGGGGGCTGTTACCTTTGTGATGCCAGACGTGAAGGTTCCAATTTCTTGAGCGAGGATCGCCGGCGAAAAATCTTCAGCGAGGCCACCGTCGTCACGGTTTTGCGGCGTCCGGTTTTTGTTCCAGAAGACACTCGCGTCAAGTTGTGCATCGAATGCCGAAAGGGCCGCTTCTACACCCGTGCCTCCGAATGGCGAGGCAACAGAAGCACCTGTTGCCGACTCCGTAAGTGCCGGATCGTAAACGGTTGAGACGGCTACCGGGCTCGTAATCGTTCGTGAAATGGTCTCCGGTGCCGTCGATGCAACACGCCCACCCAGTTGCCGCATAACCTTACTGTTGTTTAGCGTGATCCGTGTGACCTCTTGCAGAGTCATACTCCAGATTTCGTAATTGTCTGGATTCCGGAGGGTGAGTGGTGGAGTTGCACAAGAAGTTTCACACAGGCATGGTTCCTCCACATCCGGATAGTCAATTTCTGTCGCCATACCCAGATAGTGCGAGAGGTCACCGTCTTCCATAAAGAAGAACGGTTGAACCGGCTGACAACCGGTCGACAGAACCGATCCGCAAACTAGTAGACTCCAGAAGGTGCGGAGACGCCGACTCATCGAATTGCGGTTCCTAGGTGCGCGACGTAGCCACACTTACAGGTGGCCCGTGTGTGAGCGACTGCCTAAAGTTCATGCGATCGGAAAAACAATGACCAGTGGAACGACACGGTCATTGCCTTTCGCGAACTGGTTTCCCCCCAGGCAGGTGCCCACAGTTTGACGACAGCGGCGATTCGACACGCCATCCGCGCAACTGGAACAACCGACATAATCATTATCGTCAGCTCAAAAGGTAAACTTTGGCCAAACTGCCAAGAGCAGGAGCCTGCCCGTCGAAAACACAAGCCAAAACCACCCGCTACCGCAGGCCGCTTCGGTGCTTTCACAGATGCATGCCAGCAAAGCTGGCTAAATCTTCGATGTGGTCAACCTGGCTGGCCGCAGCGACTGCTCTGGCCAGGTTTCCCTCAGCTACGAAGCGATCGAACTCGATCAAGACGGCAGCTTCCACGGCTTTGATGAACCATGCCTTCACGGGGCCTGGCAAGCCACTGCAGGTTGCCGCCGTTAGTTCGATCTCCAAGTCGGTTGCCTTCGCTTTATCGTCCCCAGAACTGGCGATGACTGTCCCTTCGAACTCAAATCGCAACATTCCGTCCACTTCGGAGTTCGCCAACCGGTACACACAGCGTGCATTGTAAAGAAAATAGGCATTTTTTCCGGCATGTCGATCAATTGCTTGTTTCAGCCGCTCGCATCGCAAGCGGTAGGCATCCGACGCGTCGAGCGGCACATCGAATCGCCCCACCAGCCGCAGTGGCAAACAGTCAAAGACAATATCAACGACCGGGTTCATGACGCCAAGGGTACGTGACGGTGGTTTTGCCTGGGGGAGGTTCTGCCAAGTGGCACTTGCAGGTTACGGCAAATTCCAGGTCAGGGTCAACCAGCCATTTTCGCTATCGGACTCGTGCAGTACCAGCATACCGACATCGGCCAATTCTCCCGTGAGTTCGATCATCGGCATTTCGAGGGTTTTCGGAAATCCATCACCTTGATCGGTCAAATCGTTGATGACTTTAATGAGATTACTACGGAGACCAACCTGCCGCGTGGAAAGCCCCCGTCCGGTAGCAGGATCAAAATTTGTGGGAAGGACGTCAACATCCCCGGAGCGGAGCAAAAACAGACCACCATTTTTAGGATTCAATTTGTATTTGACGATCAAATCCCAGCCATCGAAACGATCACCGCCTGATACAATTCGTGCCGTGTGTACCGCCAGCTTGATTTGCCCGTCCGCAAACTCAACAGACACAGGTCTTGTACGACGGAACGTGATGGACCAGGGACGGTCACTCGGTTCCCCGGAGGTTGCCGCGTCAGCATCTGCTTCTTTGTCCTGCTCGTCGTCTGGAATTTCCAATTCCTCAAGCAGATCATCCAACCACTGCGGGAGTTTCCTGTCGAGTTGCCCACCATCCCCAGCGGAAGATTCACTTAAGGTTGCGCCGCTCAATATAGTTGCCACATAGTTGCTTGCAGCTGTTTGTTGAATCCGCGCACTGAGGTCGTAATTCCCGTCAATTGGCGGCGGGGGACCCGAGGCTGCAAGTTCGTCATTTTTAGCTTGCACCACTTCGATCGATGCAACGTCGGTCGTCGAGCTGAAGCGAATATGTTCTGGGAAGGCCCCCGTGCGGAGCAAGGGGTAGCGAAAATCGTCCCGATACTGGCGGCGCAAACCCTTGATCTCTTCAGTCAGTTCCTCGTCAAACTCAACCCGAATATCACGTTCGGCATGTTGTGAAGCAATCGCTTCGGCCCGACGTTTGCTTTCCTGCACCCGTTGCCCGCCGATCCGCGAAATGAATCCGCTGAACAACCCGTTGTTGCGGGCCCGCACGCTGTGGATCTTCGTACGGGTTGTCGCGTCGGCAAGCGATGGCATGATGCGGAACGCCCGATCGGTGAATTCAACACGTTTGCTGGCGGTAAAGTCGGTGAATCCCGTGCTTCGGATCACGATCGGGCCGTTATATCCGAAGTTTTCCGAAACGATCTCCCCCAGCGACGAGACCTCAATGATGGCTCGATCTGTTGCCGGAATGAGCTGCAGTTTGACCGAACCCTTTGTCTGTGATTTGCCTCGAATCGCGGTTCCCAGAATCGTATCGCGCACGTCGCCAACCTCGTCGATTTCACCCGACATTGCAGCCGAGAGAAATTGTGCCGAGACGTCGATGATTGCGTTTGGAAGGCCATGCTGATCTCGTACAGCCGTATGCAACTCTGGCGAGAAACCCAGTCCATGGATAAATCCTAAACGCCTCCCAATCAAGTGCTCAAGTCGCGGTGTCGGATGTTGAGCGTATGTTGACAAGTCACGTGCGAGTGCTTGCGTGACTTTCGTGTATTGATTCTCCAGATCGGGTTTTCCACTCGCTGATGCCAGATCAATGTAACGTCGTAAGCTTTTTGCTAGCCGACGGAAAGGAGCACGTTCCAGCCCTGGTTCATCCGTGTTGAGTTGCCGGTAGACGAGCGACAGCTTTGCCAGATTGGATTTGGACGCGGTTTTCAATTCTTCCGGCAAGTTTTCCCAATGCAGATACTGTTTCCACTTCGTGCCACCATCATGGTTCGTTGTCAGCCATTGCTGGAGGTCATTTGCGTTCTCGAGAGCGGCCTGACGGGCCGTGGACACTTGTTCCGCAGTAATGGGGCGATAGTCGTCGTTGGACGTGCGCACGCGTTCCACCAAATCGAGCTCTTGGGCCAATGTTGTTTGCGTCACATGGCCCGCACAAGCCCAGAGAATACAGGTGAGTGACAGGCCCATGTGTTGTCCGAGGACAATGGCTCTGGCAAAAATCGGATCGTTCATTTCCAGTTGTCCTTATGTGTGGGGATTCCACAACCTGGTGGCTAGGTCTTCCGGGAGGTTTTTTGCTGGTCAGGGGGGCCAAAATTGGGCCTGGGCGGGAAGCAGGCAGGCTGCGGCAACTCCTGGACTTGGCCTGTGGCAGCTTGCAAACTCTACTCAGTCTACCTAGATTGCTACCGGGGTGCCAGTCGCGGTCGGTGGCTCGGCAGGCGAAACTCCAGACCGGATCGTCGCAGTTTGTGGCTGGGCACGGGTAAAAGACTACCGCACTGCGTTGCTGATCGGGAACATCGTCTCCTCGGGCCCCAGTTCAGAAAGGGCGATATCAAGGGCTATTGACCGCCTGTTTTCCAGGATGCCCTCGAGCGGAGAGGTTGTCGATGTGTTGCTGTTGACCGCCTGAGCGGAAAGTGCCAGCAGGAGTGATTCGAGTAGATCCTCTTGCAGGGCAACTTCGGCTGCCATGACTGCCGCTGCGGTTCCGGTTGTCGAATGGTTTGTCTCCACCGAGTCGCTGGGCAGGACCGACGCCATGCTGGAGGAGCCAGACCCGACATTCTGAATAACGTTGTTCGTGCCGTAATCGACAACGGGCGTCGTTGCCTGGATCGTTCCGGCCAGGAGCAGATTGCCATTCGAACCAAGTTCGAATTTGGCTCCATAGTGATAACCGCTGTTTTTGGCCACCAAGTCGGCGATGTTAGAACTGCCCCACACACGGGGGGCCGAAGCAACTTGACTTCCAGGATTCAGATAAGCCTGTTGATCAAATCCGTTCTACGGATGGCAAGCCTAAGGACCTTCGCGTAACGAGCGAAAGTACTGCTCGGCATGTTCACGGCGGGAGCGGGGAAGTCGCTCGTTGGTAAGCGGGTCGGCCGGTTCGGCACCCAGGCTGGCCATTTCTTCCTTGAGTTCTTCCAGCACGGTTCCCCGCACGTTGCCACCCTCGGCGAACCCGCCAAAAACGACAGAGCCACGCCCCGGTTTTTGTCGCACCCGTGTATCGCGGAGATTTGTCGCGTTTTCTTCATCTGGGCGTGGTCCTTTGCCAGATCCCATTCCCTCCCCTGTTCCCACCTTTGTGCCTGATCCCTGGCACATTTTGCAACCCGAACCCTGGCATTGTTCACATCCCATAGCGGCTTTCGCCATTTCCAGTTCGCTCATCGCCGCATCGAGCATTTCCAGTTCGTCCAATTCCTGTTGCATCTGGGCGAGTTGCCCCGCCATTTGTCCCATCGCTTCAGCTGCCTGTTCACCGTCACCTTGCTTCATCGATTGCTGCGCCTTGGCCATTTGTTGACACATTTCTCGCATGCACTGCGTCTGTGGTTGCTGGGACGCAAGCTGATCGAGTTTTTGTTGTAGCTCTCCCGCCTTTGACATGTTGCCCTGGCGACGCTGCTCGTCGATTTGTTTCTGAATATTTTCCATTGCCTGTTGATGGGCATTTGCTGCGGCGGTCAGTTTTTCCTGCATCTGCGCCAATTGATTTTGCAATTGCTCTTTTTGTTCCTTGGTCAGCTTGCCTTCAGCAAGTTGCTTTTGGAGTTCTTTAACCTGTTTGACTGCTTCCTTGAAGTCACCCTGTTTGATGGCATCCGCAATTTTGTCGAGAGGTCCTTGGTTCAGGGTTTTGAGTTTGTTGAACTGTCGTTTCAGTTCTTCTTTCCCACCGATTTGCTGCCGACGTTTCTCCAGCGTTTTGCCGAGATCATTCAATTTCACGACTGCTTTCGCACGGTTAATTTCTCTTTGCTTGCCGATTTCCAGAGAACCTTTTTCAATTTCTTTAAGGATCCCTTCGGCATCTTTGAGCCCCTGATTTTCAAGCGATTTGCGTTTCGCTGCGATTTTCTTGCGCAGCGCTTCAACCGATTGTTTGACTTGTTTTGTCGTCTCCTGCGGATTAGGAGAACTTGGCTTGCTGGTTGCTTCGCGATTACCCACAAAAATCGCAAGACAAAACGCGATCAGTGCGGGTGCCAGGGGCAGCCAGGCACGGCGGGTGATCCGCAAACGAAATCTCTGGCCAACGTCAATGCGACCCGCGGCGCGAATCGCATCGTTCATCACAGCCTGGCCAGCTTCCGTTTCTCGTTCTGCTGCCGACAGCGACAGGCTGCTCGCGACACGTTCGCGGAGGTTGTAACGTTGGTCGATCTCGATGGCTGCCTGCAGTGTGGTGCGCCGCGAAAAAAGAGTCCATCCAAGTGCGGCAACAATTCCCGCAATTCCAGCTCCAACCAGCCATCCAGGTGCCCAGAACGTGGGTAGCGGTTCAATCACCAGGACTTTTGGTAATGCAATCGCCACGGTGGCGGCAAAAAAGCTGAAAAACAAACACCCAGTCAACCGATGGGCAAACTGCTCACAGACCAATCGACGGCGCGCTCGAGCGACTTGTTTTTCGAGTTGATCCATCGTTCACTTTTCTGTAATCAGTTTCACATGTCGTTTCAGGCAGAAATGATGCTGAAGGTCCTGTCGATTATACTCTTAGAATGCACCCTTGGCATGGTAGTCTTTGTACCTCCACCAGCAAAACGCGTGTGAAGTTTCTCCCGCGATTGCAGTTGCCTTGACAAAATTACTCCGGACTTGCACGATT
>Ga0315336_1006187_pt1 | contig 12433 bp, 15 predicted proteins | sample ASW5metaG_FD_204512 | JGI IMG/M metagenome (GOLD analysis project Ga0315336, IMG submission 204512) | Ammonia-oxidizing marine archaeal communities from Monterey Bay, California, United States - ASW #5 | ecosystem: Environmental > Aquatic > Marine > Intertidal zone | place: USA: California...
AATGCCAGTTCAGCCCCAGCTTCGGCGAGTCGTTCAGAAATCGCCCATGCGATGCTGCGTTGGTTTGCAACACCCCAGATGACGCCGCGTTTTCCAGTGAGATCGATCGATACTGCCATTGCCGTTGTTAGCCTTCCGCTTGCCTGATCCTCTTAGGGATTTTCGAGTGAACCAAATGTAACAGGCGGTAATTCATGTGGCGCGGAGTTCGTTGCCATTCTGAACTTGATTCAGGTTCAGAATGGCATATTGTCGATGATTTCCGCGTCCTGAGCGGCAGCCGAAGGATCTGGTGCGGGGTGGCTGAATGGCACGCTCACTGGTGTAAATGGCGAAGTCCAACAGAGGTTTCCTATCGGCTATTGCTCATACTTTCCTACAAAGAAAGTTTTCACCGCCCCACCCCAGGTCCCTCCGCTTCGGTCGGGACGCGAGGTGGGCGAAGTTTTTACCAGTTGGTGTGTGATCCGTCGGCGCGGTGTGGGTGCGGAGCTTCCCAGAACTTGAACGGTTCGTTCAACTTGCTCTCGTCTACTTCGACGCCAAGACCAGGTCGGTCGTTCACAACGTAGCCGTTGCCATTGAACTCAACCTGTTCAGTGAACACGCTGCGGTCGGGGTCTTCAGCACGTTCCATGTTGACCTCAAGCCAAGCAAAGTTCGGTACTGCTGCGCCCAAGTGAACCGATGCTGCAGTGCAGATTGGTCCGAGTGGGTTGTGCGGCATGAGATCGATGTAGTGAGCTTCTGCCCATCCGGCGACCTTCATCGACTCGGTGAAGCCACCGACGTTGCAGATGTCGACTCGTGCGTACTGAGTGATACCGCGTTCGATGTAAGGCAGGAACTGCCACTTCGATGCGAACTCTTCACCAATTGCGAACGGGACGTCGGTTAGCTTACGAAGGGCTTCGTAGGCTTCTGGAGATTCGTCACGAATCGGTTCTTCGAGGAAGTCGAGTGTGTGCGTAGGCATCATCTGGCAGAAGCTTGCGGTTTCAGCTGGCGAAAGACGGTGGTGGTAGTCGACACCAAGAATCGCCTGATTGCCGAGCGCTTCACGAGTCTTAATCAGCCATTCAGCCGAGTTGGCAATCGATTCACGAGGCTCGAAAAGTCCCCCACTTTGGATGTCCATGTGGTCGTACGACAGTCGGAAGGCGTTGATGCCTCGACCCATGAACTCTTTTGCCTGTTCGATCATGTCGGGGCCGTAAGGACCTGCAGTCGTAGCGAATACAGGAACGGTGTTTCGGTGCTTCCCGCCGAGCAGTTCGTAAACAGGAACGCCGAGCTTCTTGCCGACAATATCGTGCAGTGCGAGATCAATGGCGGAGATTGCTGCGGTTAAGGTACGTCCGCCCTCAAAGTACTGACTGCGGTACATCTCTTGCCAGAGTCCACCACGGCTCATGGGGTCTCTGCCGATCAGGAATTCACGGTAGTGTTCCATGATTCCTTTCACGCCGAGTTCACGTCCAGAGAATCCGGATTCACCCCAGCCGTGTATACCGGCGTCGGTTTCGATTTTTACTAGCATTTGGTTTCGTCGACCGACCCAAACTGCGTATGGAATTACATCTGTGATTTTCAAAGGCTTTATTTGCTCCGGGCGTCACTAGCGTGACTTGGTCGCTGGCTGCAATCTACCCATCCCCTAATCCCTTCCCAAAGGAAGAGGAATCGAAGTGTTTATTCGCTTCAGAGGCGGAAAATGCAGCTCGGCCGTTATCCGAATCTTTCTTTCTGACTAACCCCTTTAGGAAGTAAGGGGGACTGAATGGTGAAGTGGACTGGTTGTCTTCCTACCAGTTGGTGTGTGATCCGTCGTTTCGTTTTAGGTGTGGCATTTCGGAGTATCGGAACGGTTCGGTTAGGGCTTCTTCATCTACCTCTACACCGAGCCCAGGTTTATCGAGAACGGTAACTTTGCCGGGTACGACTTCCGGTTGAACCGGGAAGACTTCCTTCGAGTAGAAACCGTTATCTTCGCCAGCCGATTCACGAATCTCGAGCCAAGAGAAGTTTGCTGCAGCCATACCCATGTGGGCAGTCGCAGCCACGCAGATTGGTCCCAGTGGATTATGTGGCATGAGATCGATGTAGTGGGCTTCAGACCAACCGACGACCTTCATCGCTTCGGTTATTCCACCGACGTTGCATATATCGACTCGGATGTAGTTCGCTAGTCCTTTTTCGATGTAGGGAAGGAACTGCCATTTGGATGCGAACTCCTCACCAAGTGCGAACGGCATTGGTGTCATTCCGCGAAGCACTTCGTAGGCTTCGGGAGTTTCGTCTCGGATTGGCTCTTCGAGGAAGTCGAGAGTGTGGGCGGGCATCATTTGGCACAACGAGGCTGTTTCTGCGACTGATAGGCGGTGATGGAAGTCGTATCCGATGACGGGGCGTAGTCCGAGAACTTCACGTGCCTTGATCAGGCCCTCTGCCGCGTTTGCAATTGCTTCGCGTGGCTCAAAGATTCCTTCTGGTTCTCTTTCGTAGCCACGGTGTAAGCGGAAACAGTCGAAGCCTTCAGCGATCATACGCTGTGCGATATCGACCATCTCTTCTGGTGAGTTACCTCCGCCGGTGGCGAAAGTCGGGACATAGTCACGGTGCTTTCCACCGAGTAGTTCGTATACGGGCACGCCAAGTTTTTTACCGACAATGTCATATAAAGCGATATCAATTGCCGAAATCGCTGCGGTTAGCGTTCGACCGCCTTCAAAGTACTGGCTACGATACATTTCTTGCCAGAGCGCTCCGCGTTGCATCGGGTCGCGACCGATCAGGAATTCTCGGTAGTGTTCGATAATGCCTTTGACGCCCATCTCTCTGCTCGAGAGACCAGATTCTCCCCACCCGTATATGCCTTCATCAGTTTCCACTTTGACCAGCATCTGGTTTCGAGTGCCAACCCATACCGGGAACGGCTTGATGTCGGTTATTCGCATTGATGAACGATCCTCGTGTGGAGTGAATGTATTGGTGATGAAAAATGATTGTCGAAGAAGATTCCTCCCGTTGGCGAGCGGTGTCAAGAGTGATCGGATTGTCGTTTGTGCTTACGACCCGGGACCAATCGCTGAATTGGAGCGGGGTCGAATCGTTTCTCCCGCAGAGGTTTACGAGACTTCATCGGGAAGATCGGATCGATGGGCGGTTGTGCTTTTCGACGATACCCACCACTCGATGGACTACGTGATTTGGGCGTTGCTGAAGACGCTGCCTGAGCTTTCGATGGCCGATGCTTCGTTGATCATGCTCGAAGCACACAACACGGGTAAGGGCGTTGTGACTTTGTGCGGTCGTGAGCAGGCGGAGAAGTATCGAAACGCACTACGTATTCTTCAACTCGGATGCGATATAGAGCCGGGCTGGTAGCGTTCATCGCTAGTCGTGGATTCGTGAAAAATTCCTGCGCGCCTATGCAGATCGTGGCTCGATTAAGTGAGCCTCAAAACTAACCACTTGGTATTGGAACGGTATGGGGCAATCTCAGTGGTATGCCGAGCCGCGGGCAGCCCGCCAGATGTTGTCGCGTGGTTGCCCACATTGGTAGTGAACCCATCGGTGCGGTTGGGTGATTCTTTGAGGCTCAGTAGGTGTTTTAGGTAGGTGATAACTATTGATATATGACCTCTGCACGGCACCACCGTTCGACGGGATGACGGGTTCTTGGTCACTTGATTTACACACCGCCCAGGGTCGATCGATATGAAACACCCGGGATTGGTTGAGGAGCCAGACCTTATGTTTAGGACAGTCACCCGAGAGTCGTCACAGCGCGGTATTACCGGGCTAGAGACGGCGATCATCTTGATTGCGTTCGTCGTTGTTGCTTCGGTGTTTGCATTCACCGTGCTTTCAACAGGTATTTTTGCTTCGGAGAGGTCGAAAGAGACCATCTTCGCAGGTATCCAAGAGACAAAGAGTTCTCTTGAGCCACGTGGTGCGGTTGTTGCCTACAAGGCAGACCGTGGTGGTACAGACACCATCTACAAGGTGTCATTCATTGTTTCGAACGCTGTTGGTGGCGAGCCGGTTGACTTGACCGCTCCTTACACAGCTGACGGTTCAGCTACAGACCCTGACATTTCGAGTGGTGCTGAGTACAAGACAGTTGTTTCGTATAACGACTCCAACCAGTTCATGGGCGACGTTCCGTGGAGTGTGGATTGGCTCGGTAACAACAATGCTGACAACTTGCTTGAAGCAGGTGAGAAGGCTGAGATTAGCGTTTGGTTGCTCATTCGAGACACCACTGAGCTGATCACATCTAGCTCGGCTACAAGCTACTGGACTGTTGACAGCAATGGTGCGAACGGAATTCTTTCTTCGGGAACTATTCTGGCCAAGAACGACAAGTTCTCACTGACTCTTAGCCCGCCAGATGGTGCAACGTTGAACATCGAGCGAACACTTCCTGCTCGACTCGACGCAATCATGGATCTCAAGTAGATCAACTTAGTAGTTAGTTAGGTTTGAAGCCTGATTCGGATGAACCCCCATCCGATCTCTGGCCCGGTCTTCAATCCTTCTTATAAAGAGTCCGCTCTCTGCCCCGAGAGCGGACTCTTTCGTTTAAACGAAACGGGTGCGGCCGATTCGGCTGCACCCGTTGTGATTACGATTAGTAGTTTGGTGAAACTACAAACGCTGTTTACCAGCGATCTCGACGGTCACCGCCGCCACCGCCGCCGCCACGGTATCCACCGCCACCGCTGCGAGGAGCCTGCTCTTTAGCTTCGTTTACGACGATCGGTCGACCGTCGAGCTCAGTGCCGTTCATTTCAGAAATGGCTTGGTCTGTAATACCTTCTTCAGTGAAGGTTACAAAACCGAATCCGCGTGACCGTCCGGTCTCACGGTCGCTGATTACCTGTGCCTCTTCGATGTCGCCGAATCGCTCGAAAGCGGCTCGGAGTCCCGACGAATCCGTCGCCCATGCCAGGCTACCAACAAATAACTTCTTACCCATAAATCATGCCTCGTGCGTGGGAATCCCATCCAATGTTCGTTTCCGAACATATCCTGCACCGTTCCGTACGGTTATCGTCCCACGATCCTTTTTAACATTCGGCTTTTGCGTCTGGCGTAAGCCTTCATCTCGGTGATTCAGGCATACGCCGACAAGTCGAACGCGCCGGTAAGAGTAAAGGCTGGTGATTCTGTATGGGGTGATTATTCATAATCATCATTTCAGACAGACGGTGAATTTAGAGTTAAGAACGCCGTTATTCGTTCTGAACCTTGAGATTTGGTACTGACTATGCGGTTGAGGAATAATTCCAAAGGTTAGTTTTTCCGATGTACTGGCAGAGGAAATAGGCTCAGACTTGCGGAGAGGCGAAACGATGTTTAGTGTTCACTCGTCGCATTTTCAACATCGATCCGAGTGGTCTAGTTCAGCCAAAATCGCTGGGCGTCTTGCCAATTGAACTAGGAAATGCCGACGTTACAGAATCTGCTTGGTGTTGTGCCAAGAACAAGGAACTATTTATTTCGATGCAAGATCCCAAAGATATCCAAGACATAAAACGACCCTCAAAAGAACTGATCGCCAAGCTGTACGAGCACGTCAGCTCTGCCACAGCGGCTGGTGACCTCAACAAGCTGGGCGTTTCGAACTGTTTTATTCCTGGCCCCAATCCTTACACTCCGGGTAAGAAAATTGTCGGTCCAGCAGCGACTCTTCAATTCATGCCAAAACGTGCCGACGTGTACAAGGACGGTGAGTACACCGACCCAGAACTACAGCTTCACCGTCACGCCTTGTACGGCACTCAAGATGGCGACGTGATAGTCGTTGATGCCCGAGGCAGCATGACCAGTGGTGTGTTCGGAAATATGATGCTGACGTACTTCCAGGGTGCCGGTGGAATCGGTGTCGTAGTCGATGGCTGCATCCGTGACTTCCCTGAAGCTCCTGAAGGATTGGGATTGTGGTTGAAGGGCGTAACTCCCAACTTCCACACCCAGACCGAGATATTCCCTTACGCCGTGAACGTTCCAATTGCCGTTGGTGGCACATACGTCGCTCCCGGCGACATCATCATCGCTGATGACGATGGTGTTGTGGTGGTTCCGATTCACCTTGCTGAAGAGCTGGCCGAAGCTGGTCAGGTTCACGCTGAGTGGGAAGAGTTCAGCCGGCAGAAGCTTGAGGCTGGTGGGGATCTACGTTTGTACTACCCACTTTCGGATGAGGCTCGACCTGAGTACGAAGAGTGGAAAAAGGCAAACGGCAAGTAAGTGGCATAGCCAAGTTTTCTTGGCGGTGTGAATAGTTTGACAGAAGGCCCGCTGGAGAGATCCGGTGGGCCTTTTTTTGAGCCGAAACAGGGGGGTGTTAGTCAGAACTCTGTTGCCTGAGGCTGTTGCCTAGGACCGCTGCTAGGACGCCCATGAGCACGAAGAAAGTTGCCCTTATAGGGAGTTCAGTTACTGCTCTATCGGCATGATCGAAGAATGCCAGGATGTTGGCTGAGTACCAGGCCGTGAGTAGTAATGCGTAGCCGATACCTGCTGCTGGTTTTGAGCGGTAAACGAAAGTCAGAATTACTAATGGAAATATCAGCCACATTTCGCTTGTTGTGCTGAGCTCGGCGGATGCACGGATGGCTAGAAACGAGACGACAAGCAGTAAAAACGTGTCGACTAGCGATCCAAACAAAGCTGATCGTTGAGGGCTGATGCGACCTTGCGAATTGGCTGATCGAAGCCACATGTTGACTAAGAACATCAGACCGATTGCGCCTACTGCGACCTCCCAGTAGGGAAGTCGGTCTTGGCTGGCGTACATCAGAAGTGCAAGCGGAATGGCCGCGGCCAGACGGAAGTAGACGGCACCGCGTTCGATCTGCGGTGACGTGGCGAAAATACGTGATGCAACGGTGTCTATCGTTGGTTTGCTAATTTTTGATGTGAAGGTTGCCGAATTCATCGCCGACACCATAAATGCTTACGATCAGGTCTTGAGTGTGAGGGGAGTAGAGGATTCGCGCCGAATCCTGACTTTCGTGAACCTGCCGCACACGGAGTTGTACTGGATGGTTAGTTAGTTGTGAGTGTGTGGCGCGAAAACGCCCCGAACAGATCGAGGCGTTTTGGATGTTCGAAGTGGTACCCCTGGCGTGAATCGAACACGCGGCACATGGTTTAGGAAACCATTGCTCTATCCACTGAGCTACAGGGGCATGTTGGTTTTTCGAGTTCAAGTTAGCTGTTTCAAGCTGCCTTACCCCCGTCAATTGCGGTTTTTGTGAACAGTCAGAAAGGCTAAGTGTTCACAAAATGCTCCAACAAATCGACTCTCGAAGGATATCTCTCGGTCTGTCAGTGCGCCAGCTAGCGGCGCAGTTATCCGTGCCACCGTCACTCCTATCTATGGTGCTAAATGGTCACCGCAACCCGAGTAAGCAATTCACTAGAACGTTGAAGAAGTGGCTTCAGGCACCTGCTAAAGGTTTGTCAGAACATCATCCAGCTGAGTTGTTGCGACAATTCACCGAAGAGCGAAGCAGTCACTTGGCAGCGAGCACTGTGCAGTTCTATCGAGGCAAACTTGTGCCATTCGTGATGTGGTGCGAGAAGCGACAGATAAGCGATGTACGAGTGGTGCAACGTGCCGATGTATCCGCCTTTCTCTCGTACGTTCGTAAAGGGCGTTCACAACCATCGAGGCCGTTGAATGCTGGTGGCATCAAGCTCTATCACCAAACCCTAAAGACTTATTTCAGCTATGTAGGTGAGACCTGTGACATCCCTGACACTTGGAAAAACCCAGTCAATGCGATAAAGGTGAAGGGAAGTCAGGCTCAGACACTTGAATACTCTGACTCAGAGATAGAGCGGATGTTCCAGACAGTCGATAGCGGTTCTGACGAGTTGTTGAGGCTGAGGAACAGAGCAATGTTGACGGTACTGCTCAATTCCGCCGTACGAGCCTCTGAGCTGCTGTCTATGAACGTGAACGATATTGGCGATAAAGGGCGGGTGATGGTCACCGGCAAGGGTAGTAAACAGCGAGTTGTAACTATTGGAGAATCGGGATTGTCAGCTGTGAACTCGTACCTTGACAAGCGAGGAAATAAGAGTGGAGCATTGTGGCAGACATACGAAGGGCAACGGCTCACCAGAGATGGAATGAGAAGCTTGTTCGCACGCATAGAAAGTAAGCACTCAGAAGCGTTCACAGACGGTCTATACGCCCACAGATTTCGACATACAGCGATCACACGGCTATTGAGGGATAGAGTCCCACTTAGGTCTGTGCAGAGATACGCAGGGCATTCCGATCCGCAGACGACATTGCGTTACGCACAGGCGATTGATGCTGATGAAGCTATTGCAGCGGTGGATACATTGAGCTACTGAACCTCACACTTGATGAACAACACACCATCAGGGTCTATGCGTACTGTCCCACTCATCGTGCCACGTGTCATGCGTGTGATCTTCGAGCCATGTTCCATCAACCAATCTGAAGTACATATATGAACTGATATCGAACTTTGGATCGCCACTGTCAGAAGGTGGATTCGAAACAGCGTCGTATGAAACCTTGCAGAGAACTGCATCACATTTCAGATGTGTTGCTTCTACGTTTGTGATGTCCGGGTAGTCGCTCCACCCTCTCGTCATACCCGAGTTGTTTTTCATTTGCTGAACCGAGTAAAACTCATTTTTGGCTGTCGCTGCAGTTGTCACGCTGTCTAGAGCCGACTGAGAACGTGTGTGATAAGCGACGTAATAGGTGTCTAACGCAGCTACAACGTCTTCCCAATAAATCTCATCAAAGGTCGGTTCTGGCGTCGCAGTGGGTGCTCGAGTAGGTGTCGGCTCAGGAATCGGAGTGGATGACGGCACCGGAGTAGGAGTGTTCGCCATAGAAAACGTACCGTCGGCCTCTGGAGTCAGCAAGCTAGGGTCGACTGCAACGCCTACGGGCACTTCATTGTGTTCACCGTCGTAAGCCTCAACTGTTTTCCAACCATCGCCGATGCCGTCGCTGTCTTTGCCGCAAGCCGTCAGAGCCAAAATGCCTAAAACTATAAGGATGAGAATTGAAATATGTTTCATTCGGAAGATTCCAAGGTGCTACCAGCCCGGTTGGGATGCCATGTTACATAGACCACATTGAGGTACGCACAGGCTATCGATGTGGATGAGGCAATCGAAGCAGTCGACAGCCTTGCGACATTTGGATGGTAGGTCACGCTAACTCATTCTGAGTTTCGATTAGTCAACATTACAATTGCCAATTTGCTCCAACAAAGAATTTGGATATATAGTGCGCCTCACTATGGATACCAATAGTAGGAGGCGCTTTATGAGTGGTATTAAATCACTTATTGTTTTTGTAGCCGTGATCGCAGCAGCATTGATCTTTCAAAGCTCAGCGACAGCCCTCGCCGGGGGTGCAACCGTTAACGACACGACAGGTTCGGTCGACCGATGTACTGTTGACGGAATAATTGAAAAATGTGTCAAATGGGAACGAAATCGTCATGAGGTACGAACACCTTCAGGCAACCAAACTCTCACGATTGATCTCTGGAGTTCTGAGATTTGGACGGACATAACGACAGGCGAAACTATCAAAGATATATCTCGCCAGACGAGGCAACATCGTCTGGTCAACTCAAAAAAGAACGTCAGGCGTGCCCATGTGAACATGCATACAGCAGTAACGACTGACAATTTGACCGGGTGTGTGACGACAAACTCATTCAAGCTTGTCAACGATAAACCCAACGAATACTCATCTGTCACCGTCTGTCCGTAATTCGGCACTTTACATATGACTTCGCCCCGGTTGGACGGGGCGTTTTCATTTAATGTCTGGATCGTTGCCCCGGTAATCGCCGACCTCTTGGTATAGTCCAACGTATTCTCACAGAGCAGTTAGGGACAAAAATATGCCAAGCAAGCGTGTAACTTCACCGTCAGTGCTAGTGGTGGTGCTTGTTGCGTTATTCACATCCATCACTGGATGTACAAGTGGAGATGCTGACATCGACCAGGTTTGGGATCTATCCAATAAAACAGCAACCGCTGTCACCAGAAGCGGCGAAGCTACTCCAACTCCTGTTCAAGAAGGAGCACCTGTGCCTGCGAGTATTGTCAGTCCGATAACGGCCACATTCTATGAGCAAACTACCGAATACCGAGTCACGCTTGGGTCACCCGTTGATCCCGGCAAATGGAACGAACAACAAGACGATCTTTGTGGTAGTTCACAGGTAGACTCCGACGGATATCGGCTCACTTGGAAACACCCTCATCCACCTTGTGACGAAACTACGAATCATGCTGAGCAAGAGATAACTTTCACAGTAGAGGTACCCGGTTACCACACTTCCGAGACGGTCTTGTGCAAATATCAAGGTTCTGAAGCTGGAATAGGCGATCCATGCACATGGAAACCCTAGATACCGTTCGGTAGCATACTAGGCCGGGCGTTCATGATCGTGGATTGTTGCTGCTCATCACAGCGTGCTAAATATGCCCCGAGCTGGAGATTCAGCAGTTCTGATGTGGACCGGAAACATTACCGTTCGCACCTGCAACTCCGGACTTGCCGTTGATCAATGCCCCTGGCAAGTGATCCGACATCCGGGCGACACCGAAAAGAATGTCCAGCGTTGTGTTCCCGTCATTGCCACAGGGTGGTCCCTTGCCATTGTTTGCAGATGCAACAGTTGGCATCGATGCACCAAGTGCGAGCAAGCCAATTACCAACACCGCAAGCCCGATGAATTTCTTTTGCATGGTTCGCTACCTGACTACCTTTTGCCAACTTCTTTGACAATCACATTTCCATTCGGCAGTGAGATTCGCAAATACGTGATTTGATCACCAGTTACGAATTCGACGTCCGCTCTGTTCGAATCATTTCCTAACGACGGGAAATGACTAAATTCACGGTTGACAATGTAAACAGTCTCAACCCTTGATTTACCCTTACGGTCTGCGTTGCAGAATTCATCGGTTGGAGACTGACCAGAATGAATTCCAGCAATAACTGTCAGGCACGGAGGTGGAGAATTTTCAATGTTTGAACCGTTTGCTGATGCAACGGCTGATTGGAGGCTGGCAACCACCAAGAACAGCCCGATCGCAACTAGGAAAGATCTCTTTTGCATACATATCTCTTTTCTGCCGGGAAGCGCCCAGTCTAGCAAATGTCATATGAGTTCAGGAGGGAATGGTGGCCACTATTGACGGGGTGAGTCAGCCCCGTTAACACCAAAAGTGTTCACAAACACCGTTTGGCGGAGTGGTTTAGGAAACCATTGCTCTATCCACTGAGCTACAGGGGCATGGCTATCTATTCTAAGTTCAATCCGTCGGTCTATGCATGCTCAAAATTGAGATATGCTCAAACAATTGATGCTGATATGGCTGCTGAAACGGCAGATACGTTGGGCTGTGAAAGCGGAATACCTAGGGACGTCACGATTATCCAAGTGAGAGAATCGGGCATTGATTCACTAATACGATGCGAATTATCGATTCAATAAGTCGCCGAAAGATCGTGGTCATCACATTCCTGCTTGTGGTGATTCTGCTATGGATTGAGTTGGCGGTGGGTGTCTTTGGGTCGCCTATTGGCGGATCTTAGTTGCTCGATTGGATCATGATTAAGTGATGCTCCGAAATGAAAGAATCTGAGGAGTAGATGACCACACCAGACTCAAATGACCTCGCCGATTGGGACTTGCACAGGGCAGCTGTCGAGAAAAGAACCGATATTGCAAAGCTCCTCATTGATCGAGGAGATGAACTTGAAGAGAAGGATGGGGACGGCTGTATGCCTCTTCATATCGCAGCCTGGGAGAATTCGGTGGGCGTGGCTCGGGTGTTAATCGAACACGGAGCAGACGTGAATGCGACGGATGATGATGCCGATACTCCATTGCATATGGCAGCGTGGAAAAACTCAGTCGACGTTGCTACGTTATTGATTGAGTCTGGAGCTGATCTCGAAGCCAGAGACCAGAGCGATCGAACACCTCTTGAAAGGGCTACGGCCAACAATTATCCGTACGCTGCGTCACATGAAGTGGCACAGTTGCTAGAGGATGCCTGATCTGTCTACTTACTCGATCTCCACGTCCCACTTGCCTGTGCTCTGGATAACCAGTGTCCATAAGCCGGCGGGGTTAACGACTCGATCAGAGGCGTTAATTTCGAACTCGAATGTCTCGTTGTCGGGGTTTGATTTGTTCACTATCAGCATGTGTCCAGAATCGTTTCGATTCAGCAGTTTGACGCTGAAGTGCCCGAACTCAACGTCATTACTCGCAGTGAGGGTGTACGTGCCTTCTTGAAGATTGATCGCTGGCAACACGTAGTCGAGTTCGCCTGAGATATCGAGATTCGAACTCTGACCTGAGGTCAATTTCTCTTGGGAATAAGAAAT
>Ga0315336_1006188_pt1 | contig 12433 bp, 15 predicted proteins | sample ASW5metaG_FD_204512 | JGI IMG/M metagenome (GOLD analysis project Ga0315336, IMG submission 204512) | Ammonia-oxidizing marine archaeal communities from Monterey Bay, California, United States - ASW #5 | ecosystem: Environmental > Aquatic > Marine > Intertidal zone | place: USA: California...
GTCCGCACATTTCAGACCATCCGATATGGAGAAACTGTGTGTAAAATTAAGTGGTCTTTTTCACGATGTGGGCCACGGTCCATTTTCTCACATATATGACGATTTATATTTCGCTAAGAATTTTTGTCACGAAAAGCGTTCCTGTCAAATAGTAGAGTGGATATTTAAGGAAGTTGGGACAAGTAAATATATTAAATCGGCCTATATTATTGATACGGTTAAGGAAATGATATCGCCTTCGTCGGTAAGAACTGATCCATTATATAATATAGTAAACAATGATATAACTAAAATAGATGTTGACAAGTTTGATTATTTAGCTCGCGATTCAAAACATATGGGACTGAGTAATAATGTAGACTATGAACGGATATTTATTAAATCTAACGTATGTCGTGGAGAAATTATTTATGATTACTCGGTTGTTAACAATATTTTAGATTTATATATGACGCGATACCGGTATCACAAAGAAATATACAATCACACCACTGTTAAACTTATTGAACTTATGCTTAAGGATGCTCTCAAAGAGGCGGACAAAGTATTTGATTTTTTAGATTGGAGTTCAACTGATAAATTTATATCATTAGATGATAGTATATATAGCACGATAATTAACTCCGATAATAAAGACCTACGCAAATCAAAACAAATTCTGGAACGCATAGAGAAACGAGACCTATATAAATTAGTATGGATTGGCAACGAAGATGATTGTGACGATACTCATATATTAAACGATAATAAACAAATCAAACTTAAATTTGATTTGTGTAATGGCGACAAATATCCCTTAGAAAAGGTTAAGTTCACTAAGAATGACGTGATAGAATATGGCGATAAACTCAATATTAACACACTGTTCCCATCAATTTATCAAAATGAAATGGTATTAATTTACTCGATTTGATTAAAACTCAACTTCTATTAAATCCCCCATTTCCATAGGTCCATATTTTATACCCAAATTATCTAATATATTATGAAGTATGCTTTGGTGCGATACTATTAATAAATTGTTTATAGAGTGTAATGATTTAATATAATCAACGATTACGCTTACGCGTTTATTTAATGTATCTTTGTTTTCCGGGTATTTTAATTCATTCAGAGGTATTAACGATTTATAGTCTTCGTTAATAATCCTTTTATATTTAGTATTATTATAGTAATTCACATAGTTCATTGTATCGTCATTCTCAAAACAAGGATCTTCTAAATATTCATAGAGCGTATTATCAATATTTATTTTATTATTTTTACACACGCAATACCAATAAATAGTTTGTATGCATCTTAAAAAAGGACTGCTTAAAATACAGTCAATGTTTAATTTCAATAGTTTATTTTGGAATTCCGATGATGAGACAGTATTAAATCCTTTATCGGTAAGCCCTGTATCAAATAGTGGCAATTCGCCCCGTTCTTCGTGTCGTAATAAATATAGTTTCATTGATAATATTCTATTATTAATACAATTTTAAATATTAATTATTCGCTTTGGACCATCTCGGAATCAACTTGTTTCTTTAATTTATTAACTAACTCTTTATTAGACATTAACTCCTGTATTTCGGGAGAAGATTGAAACCATTTTACAGCTTTATTAAGACATCGTTCGGATAAATAAACGTCTTCATCCCTATTGCTCTGTTTGTACATTATTAATATTTCTAACCAATACTCGAATACCTGTTGCGGTATCTTTTGCTGTATCTTTATTTCGGAGGACTTCATTTAAATATATAAATAAATTATATTTAAGTTTATATTAATTTACTTTAAAATTCGCAACCGATTGTTTAGATATCGTAACGTGTCTATAATTAGAAACATTCGTCTTGAAATATTTACATAATTCTATAGCGCACAGATGGTGACACGTATTACTACTGTTACTATATAAATCTTTTGATATAGACAAAATATATTTCAACAATACGTCAGTATTAAATTCATTGCGACGATTAAATTTAATTGAGTCGATATAAGATTTGTAGATGGATTCGGCTTTATCTAAATCCACTTTTTTTATATTCTCATTAATTATTTTCATTTTATTCAAATATTCGCGAATATCGCAATCGCGAGTGTTCATAAACGAATCGGTTACATTATAAAAGGGATTATATTTAGAAATCTCATTTTTGTCTTCACCCACGTTGTTTTTATAAGTTCTTCTGTATATCTCATCGCCTTCACTATTTGTGTCGGTGACCCAACCGTGTTTTTCCAGCTGTTCATCCGTATAATCCATGGGGCGACTGATCGTTCTCTTGCGGTTAGTTTGTATATCATAAATAGTATCAAAAATAATATTTGGTATAAATTTTTTAATAATTACAACTGGTTCTGGTTTTTTATTATCATTGATTCCCATATATTATGTAATAAAGTAATTTGTTTAAGTTAATTTTTCAATACGAATGCCTTTACCGATTGGAAATCGGGGGATTCCACTATCACCTAATTCTTGATATTTTACTGTTAAATATTGGCCTATATATTTATCTTTATTGAGTAACAGATTTACTCTATAATCTAATTTTCCTTCAGGCCGACAGTTAAATTTATTAGATTTGTCTTTCGTATGACAGATCCATACCACGGATTCAACCCCGTTTCGTATTTCTTTGTCCGCGCCAATTATTTCAAATTCATCGTCGTGGAAAAATTTTAATTTGAGTAAATCTGAATTTCGTTTGTTGATGCCATACTTACCTTCGGTTTTTCTAATTATTAATCCCTCGTGTCCTTCTTTTACGTACTCGTTATGATAAATATCAATATCTTTTTTTGAATCGGCGACGCGATTATTTACCAGTATGATATTTGATTTATCTATACTGGATTCTGTTATGGTATTGAATAATTCATTTAATACAGTATATCTCTCATTAGAAGTATAATGTAAATTATCCAAATCAATTAAATCAAAAACATAGAATTTTAATTCTCTGAATTTTTTATCGAACAGATCGGTATCCTTTGGTTTCTGCGTTTTGAGGACAGTCTGTAATTCATTAAAACTTTTACTTGGATCAAAAATCTCACCATCCAATATTAAATTTGGTTTCAAAAACTCTTTCATATATTTTGTTAAATACTGGACATTATTAGAATTATATGTTATTCCTTGGCGAGTATCCATAAGAATATCTCCATTTTCGGTGTACATTATGCCTCGCGAGCCATCAAATTTAGGTTGACACGAAACCGGAAATTTCAATTTTGTTTTATCGTTGAATGTTTTTGCCAAATGAGGGCGAAACGTATGATGAATATCGTACGCATGGGTATTTTTATTTATACTTTTATCTAAGTCTACTAAGTCCTCGACGTACAGATCCTTGTTTTTTTTGTCGTTCCATTGTTTGGTGGCCATAAAAATAGCTTGTTTTTCAACAGTATCTTTACTTCTTGTATTAGTTACTTCTTTGGAATTAGTTTGTATTTTGCCATTCAGTTGGCCATACGAAGTGTTTATCGTAACCGAAGAATCTATACTTACATTTATATTCCAATATAGTATTTTACCATTGTTGTTTTTTTTATATAGACTGGGAAAATTCATTATATAATTTTATTTATATATATATATCAATTTTTAAATATATTAAATATATATATATATATGCCAACTACGTATATTAAAAATAATGGGGACACGCAGTGTCCATATTATTATCCTAATTATGTAACTAAATATATTAATAATAAACCAACTTCTATTTGTACTAAAGAAAATATAAATATTAATAATATCGACGACCCTGATAGTTTTAATGAGTATACCTCGGACAATTCTTATACTTGTCCTTATAGTTGTACAAAATCTCCAAAAAACTGGTGTGTTAACACTGGTACGAATGAACCTTGTAAACCTATATCTAAAATACCCATAATCGCCCATATGGATACTCCCTGTGTATCGGATTGCGATTGTTATTCAAATCACACTTGTGTAAACGGAAAATGTATCTCAAATGATACCGAATATACCTTAATAGATAACAAGTGTCCTTCATCCTATACAGATAATTATATTGAGAATTTATATAGCAATAATAATAAAAACAAAGCCAAAAATATTTATAAATTGAATTATGATTCCCCAAATGAAAATACATGTGCATATAAATGTACCGCCGATGATAACTGTAATGGTTATATATATAAATTCAATCCGACAACAAGTTTAGATTGCGATAATGATAAATGTTATCCAAATAACGAATGTTACCATTTCACTAAATCTGCTGAGGTATGCACTATGGGTAAATATATTGTCAATAAAAAAGTTATTATTAGCGATGGGTTGAAACTTAAAAAGTTATCAGATATAATACCTGATGTTGCGCTGGCGTCACAGACGGTACAGGCGCCACAGACTACATAGGCGCAGACACAGACGCAGCAGGCGATGTCTTTAAATATTCAGGCAAATAAGAATATTTACTAATATGAAAAAAAAATAATTTTAATTTAATTATATATTCATAGTATATATATGTATAAGGTCTTGTATGTTTGTATTATACTTGTATTAATTTATAGCATGTGTAATAAAAAGGAATATTTTGAAGTTAAAAGTGATAAAAAGATATGTCAATCCAGCTATAATTCGAATAAACCATGCTGTGGTCAGAATAATCCACCCACCGTTAACCCTATGTTCACTTGTGATGTAACTCAGCCGGTATGCGTTGGGTATATATATTCAAAACAATTAGGTGAATGTTATAGTAACGACGTATTGCCAAAAGGACCTTGGGTAGACAGTGCGGTTAATAGTTCAATATCTAAAATGAGTGATAATATATATACTCTTTATACTGATTTGAAAAGCAATAATGGTAATTATGTTAATTATAGTATGGATGTATCTAATGATTCAATATTAGAAAATATTGATGGTCATTTAGTAAGCATTAATAATAATACAAATAAAGGTCTTAATTTAGCTTATAACCAGATTACAGAACTTAAACTACAATTATCACAGTCGCAGGCGCAGATACAGGCACTGTTACAGGAAAAGGCGCAGGCGCAGGCGCAGGCGCAGACCCAGATACAGACACAGGCGCAGGCGCAGACCCAGATACAGACACAGGCGCAGGCGTAGGCGCACAACGATATAGAAGTATGATCAGATTAAAGAACTAACTACAATTATCACTGGGGAAAGGCAGTACTATTATTAGTATATTCTGTTATATTTGATTGGGTGTATTAATTTTATAGTATTATTTCTCTGTATTTATTAAATTATATTAAATATATGATAATGAATACGATAAAAATCGTACTTGCGGGTCCATCCAGTTCTGGCAAATCGTCTATATTAAATAGATATATTGATGAGGATTTCAAACCTCAGTACAATTATACAGTTGGTGTCGAATTTCGTTATAAATTGTTGAAAAATAAAAATAATTATACCAAACTACATATCTGGGACACGTCGGGCGTTAAATGTTTTCGTGATATTATTAAATTATATTATCGGGATGCTAATATAGTTTTATTTGTATTTGATCTGAATAATCCAACCAGCATCAACGAATGTTTTGAAATTATAAATAGTAGTAGTGACTTACGACCGGACGTTCAACAATATCTTATAGGAAACAAAATGGATCTCGTAAATAACTATTCTTTAACTGAGGATATTATAGAACTATGTAATAAAAAAAAAATAAATTTTATTCAATGTAGTGCGAAAACCGGGTACAATATTAAAGACATTTTTAAAACGATTATACATAGTTATAATTCCGCTAATTTATACATTAACAGCGAGAATTGTTCATTGCGTTCGGAGTATTTTAAAATTAAATGTTAATTCACTTGGTGTACCATTCGAGATTATCACGCCCATACCACCAAGCTATATAGCATTAGGGTAATTTCTAAATCATCTTTAAACAGTGCTTATCGCAGTGTTGTTTAGCGGCATAGAACGCGAGAATGAACAAATTCATTTAATTAAGTAAATATATTTTTAATTAAATCAATTTAATATTGTATATATATAATACGTACGAATTCTGGACGTGCTGTAACCAGCGTGGCGTAAATATGTTAGAGTTACAAAAAAAAAATCCGGATTTATTTTAGAAGATCCTCGTCTACCTTTAGATAACTTACAACCTTTATACGGCGCACAACTACTGCGCATAGTAAATCCTTTTGGCTTATATATTAAGTATTATTAATCAGTAGGTCAATATAAGGCTTAACTTCTTCTATGTCGTACTCGTATATACATATTGATTGAATGGCTTTCGCCCAATCGTATTCAATAAACCTTGGGTTATATTTCTGTAGAATACTTTCAGTGATTTCCCAACGTGGTATTATAAATTCGGCGACCACTTCCGGAGACCAATAAGTTGTATCCTTGCTCTCAATATTGCTTTTGAGTTGAACCAGCCTGTCGCGATATTCTTTAGTAGTTTCTTCGTCGGGTATAATTTTGAGATATGTTCCTAATAGTTTTTGTAGCGATCGCGGTGGTTTTGAGTTATCGGTCATTTTTATATAGTACTATATTATATCAATTTTTTTATATTTTTCATTGTCGGGGTCATCACAAACACCACCTAAACATAAAACTCCAACTGAATTACAATAGGAGCAATATAGATAATACCAATATTGATCTATTAAAGGAAAAATGATATCAAAATTATCACTGTATAATTTAGTCATATCTACATATTCCATTTTCGTTAAGTGTGCTTTAGTTATATCTAAATAGCGTTCTTTATATTTTTTTAACAATTCTGAAAATAAATACCATCTATTATCAGGATGAATTTCCGCTTGGCTATCTCTATCTACCTTAATGTCGTCAATCAATCTCAGTAAATCAATATGTCCATATTTCGAATAAGCGTCATCGCTCTGAACCGACCTATCAAAATCAATTAGCACAATTCTACCCGTTCCATCACCATCGCCATTATCATTCCAACACATATTAAACCAAGCGAGGTCTCCGTGAACGATTCGGTTTTTACCCAAGTGTTCCAGTATATTCATTATATCAGTTATACGATTATCCAAGTATGTGGGCGACTGTTTCTCCATTAACTCTTTATCAAACGAACGTCCTACTTTATTCATAATTACATAGTGCCACCGTTTACCAGTCTTAGTATCCTCAGCAGTATCTTGATGATATACTCCAGGTCCATAATCAACGCCGACGCTTTCCTGTATTTGCACTTCTTTAGTAATTTTGTCAAAATCGTTTTTATCATATTCCTGTGCTTTTAATGCAAATTCACGACCAGATATATTCATAACATTTAATATTGAACCGACAGTACCAAAACCGAGTATTCCATTAATCTCATAACCGATTTCACTTAGGTTAAATAGAGTATTAATATATTTTATTGGATCAATAGTTCTGCGTAAACCAAATCTGCTTCGTAATTTTGTAGTATTAGTTCCCCCACTCTGGTTTTTATAATTAGTCCATCGCTTCGCGATTATCTGTAGCCGTTTATTGTTTGGAAATTCACGCACCGAATTATAATTATTTCTAAAAAAATCATGATATGATAACATTTATATATATATATATAAATTATTTTATTTCGTTACTCCCAATATAACTCTTTTTTTGTTTTCCATTTTATCATTTTTCTATACGAATTGTTTACATATACATATAACTTCTGATTGTTTATCAATGGGCTTTTTTTAGTCCACTGTTTCATATGGTTTACTACAAAATTAATATATTTGATACGATTTAAAATCCCTTTTCCCTTACGCTTCAGGCGCCATTCGCACTGCATGGCTTCTCGCTTACTCTGAAAGCCGTCGATGATGAGAATCGGGTACCAGTGTGCGGATTTTTTGGTGTACTTGGCTCCGCCGCATAGCACGCAGTTATGCTGCTGTATGCGACGGTTAAAGTTGTTGGTCATTCCTATATAGGTAAGCTTATTCGTATGATCCGTAAGTAAATATACCAAATACATATATATATATTATAAATAAATTGATTTAAAATAATGAAGTTAATATAATAATATGAGTTATAAATATTATACCGATTTAAGGTCTATGAGCGATTTTGACATATTTTCAAGTATTACTAACAATGGTAATATAATTAAAACATTTATAAACTTTAAAAATAATATTAACGAAGATATTTCTATTGAAATATTCAGTAAATATAGCAATCATTCTTTCACCATATCAAAAGATTGTATTAACACTATATCTTGTAAGTACTATGAAAAATTATTTATTGTTATTAAAAAGGAAGAAACTATACATCGTAATATGAATTTCATGATGAATAACGACGATAATATAAACGATAAATTATATACAATAAGCGCTTTACATTACGAATTTGATAGAAATTTATTAGATAGATTAAATATAAAAAAAGAAATTATTGAAGAAATTAAAAACGATAGAGCCGAAATGTGCGTAATAGACGCCGATAATCTATATTTCAATCTGGACGATAATCGTAATTATCGGTCAGTTATAAATAATGAGGACGGTAATGAAGATGCTGAGGAAGACGTATACGAGGACGATGACGGCGAGGAGGAGGAAGACGACGACGACGACGACGAGGAAGAGGACGAGGACGACGAGGACGAGGACGACGAGGAGGATGACGATGAGGAGGACGACGAGGAGGATGACGATGAGGAAGATGAAATTAAGAATTACGAAAAATATGCTTGTTATGCTGCCCAAAGTGAAGATTATAAGGACACCGAGGAAGAGGATGATGATGATGGTCAAGAGGAAGAGGAAGAGGATGAGGATGGTCCAGGGGAAGGTCAAAGGGAAGAGGACGGTCCAGAGGAAGAGGACGGTCCAGAGGAAGAGGATGGTCAAGAGGAGGAGGAAGAAGACAAAGACAAAGATACTAATATAGATATTACAATAATAGACGATTCACTAAAAGAGTAATAATTAAAATTGATAATCTCGTTATTAAATAAAATGCTCAATACGATAGAAGAAGTTTTACAAGCACTAATAAAGAAAATTTATTCAACATTAAAAAAATTATCTAATATAAAATTATATTATCGTTGCGAAACTGAAGAAGACCTAAAAAACACAGAAGAGTTAAATACATTTTTAGAGAAATATAGAGGTGTATTACATATCGGTGAAATTACAGAAGAAATAATAAAAAAAAGAAAACGATATCGTTATTATTTAACATGCGAGATAGAAATCACTGATTTTATAAAAAACATATGCGATTTTATTAAAGTGCGGGAGAATTGGATATATTATGATCAGGCCTTTAAACTATTTCATATTGCCGATAAAATAAAAATACCCAAAATAGAAATACCCTCTAAGATTGATAATGATTTTTTTAATACTATCTCCTCTATTATTAATTCTAAATTTAAGTTGAATATTACAGCGGATGATCATTACTACGAAAAAGAATATATGGGTACTGGTGAAAATTACAATTCGATACCGGCATGGCACATAGATGACCACGCTTATGCGCACGATTACGATACAAGTGTATATGCGCTATCTATTACAAATAACGATTCTCTAAAATTAATTGGTACACAATATATCAATATCCCAAGAGTAAATATTGATAGATTGTGCGAAGACCTCCAAAGTGATATATTTTGTAACTTTTTTAAAGATATAAATATCTTTAAAAATATATCAGTCGTCTTGAATGGTTCTCCATTTTATAAAAATAAAAATTATTCGCATTATTCTTTAATCTGTTCGTTATTAGATAGAATTATTTGTGATTTTTTGAACACGAATGATGACAGTATTAATTCTGATTTATACACCCTAATACCTTGTAATACTTTACATAATGTACCTAATATATATTATCACAGAAGTCCTAATCCAGACATAATAAAAATAAAAAATTCCTATAAAGGTGCGTTTGACAGATTACATATGGTATTTGATAAAAATACTTAATTAATAATAAAAAATGAATTAAATATTATATTTTAATAATTAATATGGATATAGACACTTATTTAGAAATTGCCGACCAGATATATAATATTGAACAAGATTTTGATATTATATATGATGAATTAATTTATATCCTATTGCAAATTTATAAAAAGAAAGATTTGAACGAATATTATATAAAGCAAGAAATATATAGATATTTTGATTTGGATAATGATGAATACGAGTTCAGTGATTTTGATGGAAGTGAAATTTATAATGAATTAGTAAACAAACCACAAGTTGAACAGAGGAGCGACGAATGGTTTAAACAGCGTAATGGCATGTTGACCGCCAGCGAATTGGCCGTAGTATTCAAAAAAAGTCCATTTTGTTCACAAAATCAGTATATTATAGATAAAGTAAATCCGAAACCTCGGATAGAAAATAGTTTTTGTGACCACGGTATAAAATACGAAGATATCGCTACATATATCTATGAAATGCGCAATGGGGTTAAAATAAATGCTGAGTTTGGCTGTCTCCCGCATTCAACTATATCATTTCTGGGAGCGTCGCCCGACGGAATAACCAAAGAGGGTACAATGATTGAGATAAAATGCGTCGTTCGTAGAATTATTACGGGTATACCACCAATATACTATTGGTATCAAATGCAACTACAGCTTGAAGTAGCTAATCTTAACTGTTGTCACTTTGTGGAATGCAAAATAGACGAATATTCTAATTATGAAGAATTCTGTGCCGATTCTAAAGAACATAATCTATTTCTTACTCAAAATAATATGGAAAAAGGAATTGTATTTGAATATTATAATACAGCATTGGATAAAAAAATATTTATTTATAATAACGATATACGCGATATAGAAAAATGGAAGGACGATATGATAACCATGGTCATGGAAGATGTTAATTTAGAATACATCTCATTTTCATATTGGTATTTATCTAAATACTCTTGTATAAAAGTATATCGTAATAAGAAATGGTTTAGAGATAGTCTTCCACTAATTGAAGAATTTTGGAATAAAGTACTATATCACAAAGCAAACGGCGTAGAGGATTTAATTAAAAATAAGAAAACATACAATAGGAAAAAAGTGATATGTCAGATTGAATAAAAATTGATTTACAATATTTTGTATTTAATATATATATATGAATTTCACAACAAATAGTCGTGTTTATCTAAACAATCCCAGCTCAATACAAGGAGATAACCTTATTATTTATAACGGTAATAAAATTATTATAAAAAAAATCATTAAAACGAGGATTGTTAAATTTCAAAATTTGGGTTATATACGAGTCACCGAATGCGATGATTCTTATATATATATAACTAAAATTAATTATTAGATTAATAAATATTTATTTAATATTTATTATTATAATAATTTTGTAATTAATTTAGATATATAAATATATGAGTCCAATAAAAATAATAGTTTCTAAAATCAAAACCGATAATTATATGAAAACAAAATTAGGTCATAATTTTGATACTGACTATTATGATAAACATATAGATGAAGATTGTGATTGTTACACAGACAAAGGAGATCTTTTATTTAAATTTCGCAAAAACGTAATAAGTCCCGCCTTATGTAAGCGGGCGGTTGACTCTTTTTCTAAATATTCACAAAACTTACACGAAAATCGCGGTAATGCCGCCGGTATAATAGATGAAAATAAAACACGTGGTTATGTTGGAACTCTCGTAAACAAAACGAGCGTGAGTACTAAATATATATCCAATATAACTAATAAACAGAGCAAAACCATAATTACTAATTTAGCACCAAGCAATATCGCGGGATTTTACGACCGACCCGATCGTAATACTAAAAATTTAGGTCCAAAATGTCGCTTGACCGCTTTTAATAAGAAATTCCCAATAGATTGGGACAATGCTATACCATTTATCAACAGAATAGATTATCTTTTTAAAAAACTTGTCCCCGATAGACATTCTAAACAGTTGGAAAGAGCATCAATTACACCCGATTTTCAAATATCTAATACCAGTTTTACAACTATGACAATGAATTATTCATTCAGAACATCTTGCCATAAGGACAAAGGTGATTATGAAGAGGGGTTTGGTAATCTGATTGTATGCGAAGATTATCGTAATAAAAATACTTATAAAGGGTGTTATCTGGGATTTCCGCAGTATGGAATATGCGTTAATGTGCGTCAGGGTGATTTTATTGCTATGAATGTTCACGAATATCATTGTAATACGGAATTTATATCACCAAGCATTAACTCTAATAAAAACATTAACTCTAATAAAAATAAAACCACTATTAATGATTGGCACTATAATAGATTATCAATCGTATTATATCTTCGTAAAAATATGATTAAATGTGCCAAATAAAATATCGCAATAACTAATTTTAATTTAACTTAAACAAATTAATATTATGATAGTATGTTACATAAT
>Ga0315336_1006189_pt1 | contig 12433 bp, 12 predicted proteins | sample ASW5metaG_FD_204512 | JGI IMG/M metagenome (GOLD analysis project Ga0315336, IMG submission 204512) | Ammonia-oxidizing marine archaeal communities from Monterey Bay, California, United States - ASW #5 | ecosystem: Environmental > Aquatic > Marine > Intertidal zone | place: USA: California...
AGCACGCGCAGGCACCTATTGAGAAGAGAGCGGGCGCTCTCCTCGAGGTTCGCTCCCAGCTCCCGGAACGAGCGATCGAGAGTCCCCGCCTTCTCTCCCACCGAGACACGCGCTATCCACTCGGTCCTCGCGGCGAAGACCGGAATGGACTGCAGCGCCTCGGTGGCGGTCTTCCCCGCGCGCACCTCCGACTCGATCGAGAGGACGTCCGCTTCGAGACTCCTCCAGCGAGCGGTCCGGGCCGCAAGGGGGATGGCCTCGTTGAAAGAAAGGCCCGCCTCGAGAAGCATTCCGAGGAGCCCGAAAACCTTTCCCAGCGCAAACCAGGTGACGAGGCTACCGATGAGGGGAAGCCGCAAGACGTAGCCCTCATAACTCGCCCGAACCGGAGAGTCCTGCCTGAAAAGTTGCGGTCCCCTCACGAAGCCGCCGAGGAGAAGGATCGGCCCGAAAAAGAGAACCTGGATCAGGAGGTAGTTCCAGACGTCCCCCAGGACCAGGAGGGGCGACGGCAAGAGCACCACGGCGGCCATCAGTGTGAGCAGAGGGTAGGCCGCCTGGCGCCAGAACTCAGCCAGAGTCTTCCTCTGTTGATCCATCTGCTCGACGAGCCTACCGAGGACTCGCACCAGGCTACCGGAGCTCTCCGCGGCGTCGACCATCGCGGCGTGGTCCTCCGGGATTTCCCGCCTCGACGCCATCGCCTCGGCGAGTGTGGCACCATCTCTTAGCCGCTCGACGAACCAGGACGCCAGTTCCGCGCGCCGCGGAGATGGGGAGCGCGCGGGGGGGCCGGCTTTCTGCGCGCTTGCGAGGGTCTCGAACGCCTCGATGACCGGGAAACCGGCCTGGAGGAGTTCCTTCAGATCATCCAGAAAGTCGCGATACCATTTCGATGGAATCACTACGGGGGGGCTATTCAGTCTTCTTGGTTGTCGGACTCTCGCCGAACCAGTTGAACGCCGGCTGCGTGAGCACCTCGACGTCCCCGTCCACCCGCGCCTGGCAGGCCAGCCGCACCTCGTGCTCGTGCCCGAACTTGAACCAGCTCACACCGATGCGAATCTTCTCGAGGAAGGTTTTGGGGCCCAGGTTATCCATGCCCTTGATCACATGGACACGACACTCGCCACACTGGGCGAATCCGTGACAGTTCAGGACGCTCTTGATTCCGGGATAGAGTTGAATTCCACGTTTCATGGCGACCTCGCGAAGGTTGGCTCCTTTCGCGCACTCAACGGTCTCTTTCTCCCGGGAAAACTTGATGGTAGGCATGCTGGCTCCTGGCTCTCCGTACTCGAAATGGACGGCTCATTTTAGGGTGATCGGGTCCTCCAGGCAAGAAGCCAGAAGCCGGCGCCGGCTATCGGCGTGTTTTCAGCCACTTCCCCCTTTAGCGCCGCCTGGATAAGCCCGATAATTCCTACAGAATGATAGCTCCATGACACATCGCAAGCCCCTTGAACCCGAAGATTTCGTGCTTTCCGTCGTGATTCCCGTTTTCAACGAACGGGCAACGGTGGAGACGATCATCGACAGAGTCCGGGCCGTTCCGTACAACAAGCAAATCATAGTCGTCGATGACTGTTCCACCGACGGAACGCGGGAACTGCTCGATTCCCTCGAAAAGGAGGGGAAAAAGATCGACACCCTGGTCCTGCACGAGAGGAACGCTGGCAAGGGAGCAGCGCTACGTTCCGGTTTTCAGAAGGCTACCGGAGATCTCGTGATCATCCAGGACGCCGACCTCGAATATGATCCGGCCGAATATCCAAGGTTGGTGAGTCCCATTCTCGAGGGCAAGGCCGACGTCGTCTACGGTTCGAGGTTCCTCGGAGGGCACGCGCATCGAGTGCTCTTTTTCTGGCACAGCGTCGCAAATCGTCTCCTCACCTTAACGTCCAACATGATCACGAATCTCAACCTTACCGACATGGAGACCTGCTACAAAGTGTTTCGCACCGAAGTGCTACGCGCCATCGAGATCCGGGAAAACCGCTTCGGCTTCGAGCCTGAGATCACTGCGAAGGTCGCCCGGCTGAAGTGTCGCATCTACGAGGTCGGAATTTCTTACGATGGTCGCAGCTACGGGGAGGGAAAGAAGATCGGCTGGCGAGACGCTGTCTGGGCCCTGATCTGCGTCTGTCGTTACGGTCTCTTCTACAGGCCGCAAAAGGATATCAACGAGATCTACAGCCAACCGCAGTGAGCTGCGTGCTATGCGTCGTCGCCGGCCAGATCGAGGAAGAAGATTCCCGCGACGAAGTCAAGGGCCTGCCCCGGGCTCATGATGAACTCGACCCCCCCGATGAGAGCGCCCGCACCGATCTCCACGTCGAGAACGTCGATCAGGCGCCCATTCTCGGCCTTCATGAGCAAGAAGAGGTAGTACCTCCACATCTCCTCACTGACGGTTGCGGGTAGAGGCTCGGTAAAGCCCGCGCCCCCCACCTCCAGGTGAGGCTCCTGCGGATCTGCAGGCAGAGGTTGCAGGAAGCCAAGCTTGCGCTGCGACGTTCGGAAAACGAAGGAAGCGTTCCAATCTTCAGGATCTTCGTCTCGGAAAGTCGGACTCCAGAAGCTTGCAAACCCCAGACCGTAGCTCGAGGCGCCCCACTGCCAGTACCTTCGCCGGAAGCCATAGAACCTTTCGTCACTCTGGACGCCGAAATCGATGGAGATGAGCTTCGTTGCGGCTGCTCGCAACAAGAAGCTGCCTCCCGTCGAGCCGCCGACCGCGATCACGTCCGAGAGGTCCTTGGCCCGATTCGAGACATAAGTGCAACCGCAAGCGAGCGGCGCCAGGGCTACCACGATCGAGAGCAGGACAACGTCACGAAGAGAATACCGCCTGACCGACATCAAGGAACGCGTCTTCTTCAATTCTTCTCCATAGCTTGGCCCTACCCGCGAGAAAGCGCCCCGGGGCGCGGCTTGTGCGCGCAGCGCTGTGTGTTGATGCACTCCGGGAGCATGCGCAAGCGTTCCACAGGTTTTCCACCCAGGAGGTGGCTTTCGATGATCTCAGCGACATCCTCCGGTTGAACGTTACCGTACCAGACTCCCTCGGGATAAATCACCAGGTTGGGCCCGTGCTCACACTGGTCGAGACAGCCAGCCGCATTGGCTCTCACGTTAGCTCTCAAGTTCCGCCTCTTGACCTCGTCTTTGAAGCACTGGCGCAGGTGAGCACTCCCATCAGGATTGCAACAGCCACGCGGGTGACCCTCGGGTCGCGTGTTGGTGCAAACAAAGATGTGATACTCGAATCCAGGCATGAAACGGGCCTTGAGAGAAGAGCGCGGTCAACTGCGACACATTGTCATAAACCGCTATGTAGGAGGATTGTCGATTGTGGGCCGGCGATTGTCGATTGAAATCTGAGGGCTCGCATCATCGTCATGGACGAGCCCACGTCCTCCTTGACTTTGAGGGAGTCGGAGAAGTTGTTCGAGATCGTCGAGGAGCTGCGCCATTCCGGCATCTCGGTTATTTACATTTCACACAGCCTCGAGGAAGTCCTCAAAATCGCCGAGCGGATCACCATCCTCCGGGATGGAGAGCGTGTGGGGGATCTCGGCGCAAAAGACACTCACCACGACGAGATTGTTCGCCTCATGGTGGGCCGTGAATTCAGCACGTGGTTTCCGAAGAGACTGGGGAAGCCGGGAGAGGTGGTTCTCGAGGTCAAGTCTCTCGTCGTTCCCGGCAGTTCGTTCGGCGTCAGCTTTCAGGCGCGACGCGGCGAAATCCTGGGCTTCGCGGGACTCGTCGGCTCGGGCCGCACGGAGCTCATGCGAACCATCTTTGGCATCGACGCTCCGCTCGGAGGCTTGATGAAATTTGAGGGGTCCGTATTTCGTCCGAGGACGCCCCGGGATGCGATTCGGCGCGGGATCTACCTCGCTCCCGAAGACAGAAAGCTTCACGGCCTCGTACCTGCAATGGAAGTGGACAAGAACATCTCGCTCCCCGACATCGGAAACTACCGACCACGCTGGATTCTGCAGCGAAAGATCGAGCGCAGAGTCGCGACGGAACAGGTGAGTAAACTCGCCGTCAAGACTCCCAGTATCCGCCAGCGGGTCGTAAACCTCTCCGGCGGAAACCAGCAGAAGGTCGTCCTGGGCAAGTGGCTCGCGATGCAGCCGAGATTGCTGATCCTCGACGAGCCAACGCGGGGGATCGACATCGGAGCGAAGGCGGAGATCTACCGTCACATCGCGACACTCGCCGACTCGGGGATCACGGTCCTCATGATCAGCTCCGAGATGGAGGAAATCCTGGGAATGAGTGACCGTCTGATCGTGTTTCATGAGCGGAGAATCACCGGTGAGATCCCACGGGAGGAGGCGACGGAGGAGAAAGTTCTGAGGCTCATGACCGGGAAGGAGCATGCCGCATGAGGAAAGAGCTCGGGATGTTCATCGCGCTTGTCGGGTTGTGTACGATCATCGCCATCTCCAACCCGGCTTTCTACGGCGAGACAAATTTACTCAATACGACCCGGCAGATCGCAATGCTGGGGATCTTCGCAATCGGGGTCAGCTTCGTCATCATCACCGGAGGCATCGATCTTTCCGTGGGATCGATCATAGGCCTTTCCGGCGTCATCGTGGCTCGTATTTCCGCGCCCGTTGCGGAGACTGACCTGGTGTCAGGTGCGGGATATCACATATCGCTCGGGATCACGATTGCACTTCTGGTGTCGATGGGAATCGGGCTCGTTCAGGGATTACTGGTGACAGGTTTGGGGCTACAGCCGTTCATCGTCACGCTAGGGGGAATGCTGTTGATTCGTGGTGTCTCCCAAACCATCACGCAAGGCGGCAACATCAGTTTTCTGAACTCGCCCTTCCGTGGCCTTGCCGATGAAGGCCTTGGGATGGGCGCCGGTATCAACATTCCGTACCCGGTGCTAATGTGCGTGGGAGTGCTCGTGGCCGGCACCTATCTGCTTCACTTCACGGTGTTCGGCAGGCACCTCTATGCCATCGGTGGAAATCGGGAGGCCGCCGAGTACTCCGGTGTCCCTGTAAAACGTGTAGAGACTTTTGCCTACGTTATCTCGGCCGGTCTCGCAGGCCTCGCCGGGATCGCCTACGCCGCTTACATCGGTCAGATGTCCCATACCGTTGGCGAAGCATACGAGCTCTACGCCATCACTGCGGCAGTCCTTGGCGGCTGCTCCCTCAGGGGCGGCGAGGGCACGGTGGTGGGAGTCATCATCGGCTCCGCGATCATGCGCATCATGGACAACGGCATCAACATGTTTCAGATCCCGTACACCGACCTTGTCGACGGTAAAGAAGTCCAGAAATTCTGGCGTCTGAGTGAGAACTGGCGCAACATCATCAACGGCGGTGTCATCCTGGGAGCCGTGATCCTCGACCAGATATCGCACAGGATCAGTATGCGGCGGAAAAGAAAAGTGAATAGAGAATAGAGAAGTAATAGAGAAGGCGAAGGCGAAAATTCACCTTCACTACTCCTCATTCACCGTTCACTATTCACTGCTGCCTTTGCTGGCCGGCGGCCTGCCGCGACGACGGCGACGACGACGTGGCGGTGTGCCGCCCGAGCCTTCTTTCGAATCTCCCGCCTGCTTGCCTGGGGCCGGATTGCCTGGAGCCGAATTGCCTGGAGCCGAATTGCCTGGAGACCGTCCGTCTTTCTCCTGACCCTTCTGCGAGGCGCTCCGAGAGGAACCACCGCGCCGGCGATTCCTCTGCCTACCACGCTGAGAACCCGAGCCCCTTCCCTGCGCGCCCCCGGCCCCGGCCCCGGCCCCGGCCCTTCCACGGTCTTGACCCTGCGCCTGACCAATTGCCTGGGCACTCGACTCTTGCTCGCCCCGCTCCAGGAGCGTTGGATCCACGTCGAAGTAATCCGTCTTCAAGAAGTTGTCATCGAGGTCATCCAGCTTGATGCGGGGTGGACGCGGAGCATCCTTCCGCGGCAACGATCTCTTCTCGGAAAGGTTCTCCTCCTTGCTGCTCGACCCACCACCTACAACCGATTCCTGCCGTTCCTCCCGCTTCGGGGCACCCGCCTCCCGCTTCGGGGCACCCGCCTCCCGCTTCGGGGCACCCGCCTCCCGCTTCGGGGCATGGCTCTTCCCGGCAGTAACTTCCTTGGCGGGCCCTGGCGCGGGTTTCGCGCGATCCCCCCTGCTGCGAGAACGCCCCCCCCGAGAACGCGACCTTTCTCCCTTCGCTCCGTTCCCCCGAGGGGACCGGGACAAAGAGTCGCGACTCCTACCACCCGACTTTCGGACTCTTTCGGGCCCTGAACGCTCCACGGTAAACTTTGTCTCTTTGAGTATCTTCTGCCAGCTTTCCCACTCCTTCCCCGAGACGAACGACATCGCGACGCCGCTTTTCTGGGCTCTACCCGTACGTCCGATTCTGTGTACGTAGGACTCCGCCTCGTCCGGAATCTCATAGTTGATGACGCAGGCGATGTCCTCCACGTCGAGACCACGTGAAGCCACGTCTGTGGCCACGAGGATTCTTACGTCGCCTCCGCGGAAGGATTCGAGAATCTTGAAACGGGCCTCCTGTTCCTGATCCCCGTGTAGGGCGCCGGCGCTGTATCCATGCCCCCAAAGCATTCGGTCGAGGTCGATGACCTGCCGCCGAGTATTGCAAAAGATGAGGACGGTACCGTCAGCCTGTGAATCTAGAGTCTTCTGCAAGGTCTTGAACTTGTCGCGGAATTCTACCTCGACATAGACCTGTTTGATATCGTCCACTGTCGAAAGGCCCTTGGAAGTGGAGAACATGGCCGGCTCCTTCATATAACGGTTGAGGAGTTTCTGGATCTCGGGCGGAAGCGTTGCAGAGAAGAGAAGAGTCTGGCGTTCCTCAGGTATCTTCTCGATGATTGCACTTACGTCGTCAATAAAGCCCATGTCGAGCATGCGATCGGCTTCGTCCAATACTGCAACTTCGCACCAAACAAGGGACAGCGTGCGCTCCCGGAGGAAATCCAGCACCCGTCCTGGAGTCCCCACGACTACCTGGGAGCGAGATCGAAGTTTGAGGACTTGTTCACTGGCATGGATTCCACCCACAACGAGTGCCACCCCAAGCCCCCTTCCCGCGCCAAGTTCCTCGAGCACGCCCGCGACCTGCTGAGCGAGCTCGCGTGTTGGCGTCAAGACGAGCGCCTGTACCGCCACTCGATTGGTGTCGATGCGACCTACGAGCGGGGCCCCGAATCCAATCGTTTTCCCCGTCCCGGTCTCTGCCTTGCCCACGACGTCTTTTCTCTCGAGGATCGCGGGAATGCAGGCCTGCTGAATCGGTGTTGGCGTGTCGATTCCCATCCTCGTGAGCGCCTCCATCACATCAGAAGGCAAATCGAAATCGGTGAAGCGCTGCAGGTCGTTGCTAGTTGTTTCTGTCATGATTTTCAAATCGTTCTTACAATTCTTCGTCCGCCTCCGGATCGGGTTGGTCGATTCCGGTGCCGCCTTTTTCCTTCGTGGCGACGGTGTCGGCTGTGGGGGTCTTCAGCTTCCCCTCCCGCCTCAGTTCTTCGATGGCCGCCTCGGCCCAGGAGCGATCGTACTTGCCTTCGATGGCCAGGTCGGTGATCAAGAACGAGATGTTAGCGAAGTGAAAAGAGATCTTGCCGCTCGACGGGGATTCGATCCCAGCGAGCGAAACAACCTCGACTTTCTCCGCGTTCTCACCCTCGCCACGGCTGATAAAGACTGCCGCTCTCTGGTCCTTGAATGTGACCTCGACGGGAACCCCCTTCGATTTACGGTCAAACCACGTTATCGGCGGCCCGGTAAAGCGGCTGTCTGTGGTTGCGGCTCGACGCTTCCGGCCCTTTTGCACGGCAACGATCTTCTGAAAAAAAGAAGTTTGGATGTAGCTCTTGGAAGCTTTCTGATTCCACCGCACGATAAGCTTGGCCGTAGGCAGGACGTTGGGCACCTTGAGTTTGAAGCTGAGCTTGAGGTCGCCGGAAAGGGCGAAATTCGAGATGGCTCTACCACCCCCGAGACCCACAAAAGAGAATCCGGACGCTTCATTCGTCAGGGCCGCTTTCACCGAAGCATTCTTGATGTCCTCGGGGTCGGAAAAGAGTCCCTTACCCCCCTTACCCGTCTTCGCACGGAAATCGCGGTCGAACAGGCCCTTCTCGCTGTACCGTAACGTCACGCGCCCGTCCTTGAAGCTGGCCTTGCCCCCGAAAAGTGCGCTAGAGTTGGACGCGAGTAATTGATCGAGGCCCGGCTCCTTCTCGGCCTCCCCCTTCGGCGGGGCGGTCTTCTCCCCCGCGGTCGCGCGCAACCTGAGTCGCTGACCGCTTTCCCTTGCGGCTTCGCTGGTCCAGCCGGACGAGAGGGCCAAAAAGAGGACGGTCGACGCAAATATGGTGAAAACCCTAAGAGTCACAAAAAAGAGAGGTCTATGAAAGTATCGGACCGCGACGAGCCCAAGGAGGAGCTATTGTAGGTGCCGTTGCCAAGAAACACCAGAAGTACATTCAAGGAAATGTGTTATCTCGCATCCAGCCGCCGTCCTAAACGCTCGAGCACCCAGGCGTGGATGGCCTCGGTCTGCCCGCTGTCGGGCCTCAGGCGACGGATTGTCTCGGCCTCGAGGAGTGCTCGGGAGTCCCCGAGGCGCACGTAGGTCCTCAAAAGGAGGAGATGGGTGGCGACATCGGAGGGAAAGTAGGCCAGTGCACGGCGGTAACGGTCCGCGGCCTGCTGGAGGCGCTCCCGGTCGGGGCTCGACACTTCTACAACCTCTTCCACAGAAAGGAGTTGAGCATGGAAAAGGTGAGGGACGTCGCTCAGGGGCGTACTCTCATCGATCTCCCTCTCAATCCGTAACCCCTCCCCCTGCAACCACTTGAAAGTACCCGCGCGAAAAATAGGGATGAGGCTGAGGGCCAGGGCCCCGCCCACCGAGATTCCCACGAGCGTCCAGCTACGCCCGCGGCGCAGGGGCCAACCCAGAAAGGTTACATCGGCGCCTCCTCGGAGGGCTCGAAGCACCTGAAGAGCCAGGAAGCCCTCACCCAGTGCGATCGCTGCGGCCAAAAAGTGCCCGCCATACACCAGGTCCACGGCCAGGTAGGTGCCGATGGCAGCGCACAGGACGATCCCCTCTCCCCAGAGAGGCAGGTCGTACTTCAGTGCGGATTTCTGCCCGGATTCCATAGTCATAGGCGGCGCCCCCGGTGCGCTCGTTCGCGCCGTCGTTGCGAGACTCTTGCGGGCGGCGGGGGCGGTCACATGCTGAAGCGCACCCGCGGGACAAGCCTCGATGCAGAGGTTACAGCGAACACAATCAGAGCTGGTTACCCTGCCACTCGTCTCGGTCTCGAAGTGCACGTCGATCGCTGTGGGACAGGCTGCCGTGCAGGGGTGAACACCCGTGCTGCCGCAATGGCTCGAGCAGGCGTCCACCCGACGCACCCGAAAGAGAGCTGCACTGTCGGTGATGCGGAAGATGGCTCCGTAGGGGCAAACGAAACGACAAAAGCCGCGGGTCCCCAGGAAGAGGAGAAGAAGCACTCCACAACCCATGAAAGTCGCAACAGAAAGAAACCACCCCGGAAGCGTGTCCCAGGGCGCCACGGCAGCAAGGTCCACGTCGAGAGGCCCCCACTCGGAAGAACGCCAGCGGGTCACTGCCGGCATCACGAAAACGACGAGAAGGACCAGGTACGGAGCCCAATGCAGAAAGCGCGTGCGCAGGAGAGGAGGTCGCCAGCCGAGGCGCTTGAGAATCCACGAAGCGAAGTCCTGCATCGCGCCAAAGTGACACCCCCAGCTGCAGAACAGTCGGCCGAAGACGAGCGCCGTTCCGAAAACAAGGAGCGTCAGCAGGCCCCCCGCGGTGAGGAGCCCTTCGCCAAGGAAGTAGTGGAAGAAGGCCTGGAAGTCGAGGGCGCCGATGCTCCGCCAGTCGAGAAAGTAGTAGGCGAGGACGTGCCCCACGAGAACAATGTGGAGCAAGACTTGAAAGGCCACACGGTAGCGAGATAGTTTCATGTCGGGCTGAGTCTATTATAGTGTCAGCTACAAGAATCTGTGAAATGGGACACTAAGTACACAATTTCAGAAGTACCGTGACGTATCACCATCGTGCCCGAGCCCCTGCCCGTGCCCCTGCCCGAGCCCCTGCCCGAGCCCCTGCCCGAGCCCCTGCCCGTTCCCGAGCCCGACTTCTCGGGACGGCATGGCATCTGGGGCCGCATCGCGACGCTTCACAGCAAGAGGTCGAGCCCAGCCGCAAAGCGCAGTGTCCACGGTGCACCGCGACCTCCTTCCGAGCACGGGCTCGGGCTCGGAGTACTCATCACCTAAATTATGGGCCAGAGCACTAAATACATGCAGAACACGCCAGAAGGTTACATCCTCTCCGCCCAGCGCCTCGTGATGTATTCGGATCTCAACGCCGCCGGGAGGCTATTTGGTGGCCGTCTCCTGGCCTGGATCGACGAAGCAGCGGCCATGACGGCCATACGGGTCATGAAGGTCCAGCGAGTGGTCACGAAAAAGTTCGGCGAGGTCGTCTTCGAGGCACCGGGACTTCTGGGAGACTTCGTGGAAATCTGGTGCCGCCCGCAAAAGGAGGGCAGAACCTCCCTCACCCTGGACTGCCGCGTGCTCGTCCGCACCATCCAACCCGAGGCCGTCAAGGCCATCTGCCGCTGCACCATCGTCTATGTAGCCCTCGACGACGAGGGAAAGCCTATACCCTGGAAGGGGGGGAACTAGCCATGGCCTGGATCCGGCAAATCCCCGAATCACAAGCGACGGGCCTCCTCAAACAGCTCTTCGACGAGGCGAAGGACCGCGCCGGGCGTGTATGGAACATCGTCAAGATCATGAGCATCAACCCGCCGCTCTTGCGTGACGGCATGAAGTTCTACGCGACGACGATGAAGGGCTCTTCCCCGCTCAGCCGGGCCCAGCGGGAACTCCTCGCCACCGTCGTTTCTGTAGAGCTAGGGTGCCATTACTGAACTCAGGGGCATGCGCACGACCTCCGGGATGAGGTCGAGGGCGACTCCTCGAATGCTGTTGAAGCAGATTCTCTCGTGCATGCCGTGGTCAAGAACTGGCGCGACGCCCCCCTCAACCGAGCGGATCGCGCCCTGTGCGAGTTCGCCGCCAAGCTGACGCACACCCAAGACCAGGTGAACGCGGAGGACCTCAACACCCTGCGCGTGCAGGGTTTCGATGACCGCTCGATCCACGATGCCGTGCAGGTGATCGGCTACTTCAATTACATCACCCGCGTGGCCGACGGCCTGGGGGTAGAGGCGGAGGATTTCATCCCGCCCTGGGGCTGTTAACAGTCCGTTGAAAAAGTGCTTCGTAGCGACAACCGAGACATTTTCGTTCAGATCAAGGAGCAAAACGGAGGCGATATCGGGAATACCGTCGAGTATTTGCGACGCAGAGCTGGGCGAAAATGACCGGTTGTCGTAGAACGTGACTTTTTCAACGGGCTGTTAAGACACAGCTCTTGACGCGTGAGGGACAAATCGGATCGAATACGGGCGTCCGCAGTCCGGCAGCCCGGGTTTCTCACCGGGTTCATTCCTTCCACCCATTTTTCGAGTCTCGAGCCATGGCAACGATCCAAGGTCCCGGCGTCTTTCTGGCGCAGTTTCTCAGGGACGAAGAGCCCTACAACAACATCCGGAGCATCGGCAAATGGGCAGCCGGTCTCGGATACAAGGGCGTGCAGATCCCCGGTTGGGACCCGCGCACCATCGATCTCGACAAGGCGGCGGAGTCGAAAACGTACTGTGACGAGTACCGGGGAATGCTCGCGGAGATCGGCCTCGAGGTCACCGAGCTGACCGGTTATCTCGCTGGACAGGTCATCGCGATGCATCCAGCGTACGAAACGATGTTCGAGGGCTTCCACCCGCCGGGGTTAAAGGGAAGTGCGAGAACCGAATGGGCCGCGGGCGAGCTGCGGAAGTGCGTCCACGCTTCGGTCAACCTCGGAACCAGTGTAATCCCGGTCCTCTCGGGCAGCTTTGCGTGGCACATGGTCTACCCCTGGCCACAGCGTCCGCCCGGGATCATCGCAGAAGCCTTCAAGGAGCTCGCCAAGCGCTGGCGACCGATTCTCGACCTGGCTCACGAGAAGGGCTGCGTTATCGCCTATGAGCTCCACCCGGGATCGGACCTCTACGACGGCGCCACCTTCGAGATGTTCCTCGACTCGACGGACAACCATCCTGCCGCCTGTCTGAACTACGATCCGAGCCACTTCCTCCTGCAGCAGCTCGACTATTGCGAGTTCATAAAAATTTATGGCGAGCGCATCAAGGGCTGTCATGTAAAGGATGCCGAGTTCAATCCGACAGGCCGTGTAGGAGTTTATGGTGGTTATCAACCCTGGTCGGGACGTGCCGGTCGCTTTCGCTCGCTGGGCGA
>Ga0315336_1006190_pt1 | contig 12432 bp, 9 predicted proteins | sample ASW5metaG_FD_204512 | JGI IMG/M metagenome (GOLD analysis project Ga0315336, IMG submission 204512) | Ammonia-oxidizing marine archaeal communities from Monterey Bay, California, United States - ASW #5 | ecosystem: Environmental > Aquatic > Marine > Intertidal zone | place: USA: California...
ATGCCGAGGTGATTGACTATCTAAATAATCGAGATTTTACATATGCCACTTATATAATGGTGCGATCGTTGTCCTCGTTCAGTTATTTTTTATCAACCTTGGAAAAGTTTATGCACAAATCATTGGCTATGGGTTTGGCAGAGACCATAGACAAGGAAATACTCGAAAAACAGAATACATTGTTGCAGGCAACAAAATCACCTATGTCGCATCCTACTATAGCCTTCGATAATTTACAGGATTACTACTCCATTTATGCCCATAATACATTTATTCGCACTTATAAATTAATTCAAACACTTGAAAAGCACCATGGGTTTAAGACTTTGGTATTTCTTCAACCAGAAATAGTATTTGAAAAATCTAGCAACTTAGGAAAAAAAGATACCGCCCTACGCGAAAAAACTATTGAAATAAATAAATCATATAATTACTTTGAGACCGGTAATGTCGACAACCTAAAGGTTAGAATGGCAATGAGGAAAATGTTACCAAATCTCTTTCAACTATATGGCATTCCTTTTTACGATATTGCAGAAATCGCGTCGCCCAAAGAAGATAAAAAGCAACTTTATGTAGATTATACCCATTTGACCGTGGAAGGCGCCCGTCGAGTCGGAATTAAAATGGCAACGCAACTATTTCCGCATATCCTGCTCAAATTAAAAAGTAATCCTGAGAAAAGCAACTAGAATAGCCATCTCCATCTGATTAACTGGGCTTTGATCTGCCAAGTTTAAAGGTTTTATATAATTTCACAAACCAATCCCACAAAAATCTTTCAGAAGGGTAACTCATATGGTGCTTGGGTGCTCTATTTATATATGCTTGAAGCTGCTGTACCGTCCACCCCATTTTTTTTGTAAAATATACCTTATCTTCTTCCAGAGCACGCTCCAAGGGATAAAGGTCTTTCCCTACTTCCAACATAGCTTGCTCGCGAGTCATTTGACCAGACACAACCAAAGTTCCAAGGTGAACGCGTCTTTTATCTACGTGGAATTTGTTTGGAAGGATATAGCCTTGATAAAAACGGGTAAAAATTGACTCATAATGCTTAAAAGTATACGGCTGATAGTCAAACTCATGTTTAAGTGTTTCAATAGCTGAAAACTTATTGTAGTCAAAGTAATCAAGAAATGATATCCATCGGATTTTTCTAAAAAATTCGTAATAAATATAACCAAGGGTTCCAATTGAAGGGAAAGTAAGCAAACGGTTATTGCCAAAATTCCTTCCTATTGACTTTATATTTTGCTTGTCCAATTTAAACCAGGCCCATTCTTTCGGCATATTCATGCCTTCCGTTACCTGATTAGTACCCCCAAGAATAAATTTGACCCCATGGTTTGCCGCCTGTTGGTAGTTCATTGCCAACATGGCATTATCATGCAAAAGTTCCACATCAACTACATCCGCATCAAAAAATGCTTGCATCAAATTGCGATATTCTACCCAATTGATAACATGGGTATAAAGATCAATATCCAATCTCCTTACCAAATTAGCGATATTTCTTTGAGCAAGCTCAGAATCCCAGCCATTGTCCATATGTACTGCTAATGGCCGCAAACCCTGCTTTACTGCTTGAACTAATGCCCAAGAACTATCCACACCACCTGAAACACCTATTACACAGTCGTATTTTTTGTCCCTACCAGACCTTTTAACCTTTGCCAGAAAAGTCTCCAACTCATGACAGCGTTGGTCTGGGTCTTTATTCAAGATATGCTCAGAGCGCTCAAGATACTCTGAACAATAATTACAAATACCTTGGCTGTCAAATATTATATCCTTGGCACTGCTATCCATTATGCAGCGCGAACAAATTTTATATGGCTTGTTCACCTCTGTCCCAATAATTTTCTAAGTTCTCTATAATCTGGGTAGGTAATCAATACTGCACGGTGCGGATCCTGAAAAACAAAAAAAGCACCCGCCGAAACTGCGCTGGCACCTGCTTCGATAGCAGCCTTAATATCCAACAAACTACCTAAACCACCCATAGCAATGAAAGGCACGTCAACAACTGAAGCTACCCTGCGAATCAAATCTAAATTCATTCCTGCCATAGTCCCATCGAGATCCACAGAGTTTACTATCACTTCGCCGGCTCCAGCACTTACAATATTTTGCAAATACTGTAACCAAGGCTGTTTTATCTTTTTACCATCAGCTGACCGATATAGCTGATACTTACCCAGCCAGTTTTTCTTAACATCAATTGAAGCAACGACGCTCTGACACCCAAAATTGTCGGCGATACGAGTAACTATTGAAAGATCATCTAAAGCGGCCGTTTGCAAGCACACCTTTTCAATACCCAATTTAAATAGCTGCCGTGCTTGCTGAACCGATCTAATTCCACCACCGTAGCAAAGTGGCATAAAACATTCGCCCGCAAAGCTCTCAATCAGTGCATAATTAGGGTCTCGCCCATCCCGACTGGCATCAATGTCCAATACTATGAGCTCATCAACTTCCTTGTCGTTGAAGATGCGAATTACATTAATAGGATCACCAACATATTTCGGTTTAGAAAACTTTAAAGTCTTTACCAAACCATCATTCTTAAGCAGAAGGCAGGGTATTACACGTGGATTCAACATGACGTCAAATCAAGATAGCGTTTAAAAAGAGCCATACCAAATCGATGGCTTTTCTCAGGGTGAAATTGCACTCCCATCACATTTCTGCATTCCGTAGCAGAAGCGAATTCGTTGCCATAGCGCGTTGTTGCGCTTACATCCTCAAGGTTTGCACATTCCACAAAATAAGAATGTACGAAATAGAACCGTTGCTCGTCTTCCAAGCTGAATAGGTTCGAAGGCCGATTCGGTTTCACAAAATTCCAACCCATATGCGGTATGCGTAAACCCTTGTTAGTCAATTGAAAGCGTCGGACATGACCCTTAATTAACCCCAAACCTGGTTGATTACCTTCTTCGCTCGACTCAAACAATAGCTGCATTCCAAGGCAAATCCCAAGTAGCATAGAACCATTTTCTCTAACAGCTACTTTGACAGCTATATCTAATGAACGGTCTTTTAAGGAATTCATTCCTACATTGAAAGATCCAACTCCTGGAAGAACCAGTTTTTGCGCTTGTCGGATTTCAGCAGGAGATGAAGATACTTTCACTTCACCACCGACTTTCCGGATTATATTAGCTACGGAAGCAAGGTTCCCCATACCGGCATCAACAAGCAATAATGGAGAGGATCTTTTCATTCTATTATAAATTTGGAAGCCAAAAAATGACCATAGGAATAGAAGGCTCTTCCTAGAGGGCTGTGATCATACCACTAATTGACATATAATATCGCAGATAGAAAGAAGAATGTAAGGAGACACCACAATCTTGCATTGGGTTTCAAATAATTGACCTCCTTGATAATCCAATTTGAATTAGCGGACCTAGAAATAAGAGTCCATACAAAAGGGCCATGGTATATTTTTGCTAGTTTATTAGGCTCGCTTTCACTTCTTTATCAAACGAATTATTGGCGCTATGGAAATATGGAAATAATATTATACTGAGATAAAAAGTTTTAACCATGAACTCAAGAACTCCAAATACAGTTAAAATGAACAATATTTTACTTTGTCCTCATTGCCTGAAAGAAAATCTACAACTGGAGGAAACCTCAACATTAAGATGTGGCAGATGCAAAGTCACCTTTTGTCAAAATCCATCCACATTCTTTTATGATTTTCGATCTCAAGTTTCCAGTCAGGATAAAGGTCTTCTGATTGAACAAGAGCTAGATTTTTATAGCAACAATATTTTTGAAAATCACGTAAGAACAAGTACTAGAAAAAGGTATAAGAAGACTATCCAACTTTTGAAGCCTGAAAACATACTGGATATTGGTTGCGGAACTGGGGCCTTGGCTGAAACGATCAGAGAAGATTTTGCTTCATACATAGGATTTGAACCCAGTGATGTTCCTAATAGAAATGGGTGTTCTTCGCCCGAAAATGTATTCTTATTTCATGATGATGTGGGTAAAGAGTTACCAATTCGAAATCAGTCCATAGATCTTGTATTATTTATGGCTTCTTACGATCATATCCCAAACCCCAAGTTAATAGTTCGCGATGCATGGAATAAGTTAAAGTATGGCGGTCATTTGATGATAGTCATGAGTAATTATGCATTCTGGATTAAAAGTTTTATAAACCTCATGGGGAGCAGGACATTTTTTAAGCATGAGCACGAACATTATTGTGTTCACTCACCTGAAAGTCTCGAAAAAGAAATTTTAAGCTTTGTTCCTGAAGCTCATTTGGAAATGATTGATGCTGATGATCTATATATCCCCAACCTGCCTAAGGTCGTTTCTTTGTTATATTTTAACAATTGGTGGCTTTGGGCCCTTAACAAAGTTCTAAAGTTTTTTTGCACTTCTATTTTGAGATTAAAACATCGGGGATCGACAATGATCTTGGTATTCAAGAAATAGGCCGATTTAGCCAATAGCTATTGGGATTTGGAGCAAGAGCTCTCACGTTTCGTGGAATATTACAACAATCATCGCTATTACGAATCTTTAAACGAAGCGACCTAGACTTTTATTTGCTTCGTCTACCACCATGGAATATTAACCAAAAAAGATCAAGTAAAATTCCTCGCTTTGAGCGCAAAACAAAGCCTCAATATCAGGCTCACTTAGCTTGAACTTGATAAATATTTACCGAAGGACTATAAACCAAATATGTCTCTAGCTGGAATTAACTCTTCGCTCAAACTCGTTTAACGACATAAATGTAAAAATAAATTAAGAATTAAATTCAAGTAGTTTGATTTAATTAAAGGCGAATTATAAAATATCCTCTCGGATAAATTTGATATTATCCTACTTAAGGGAGCCCTTGAATTTTGCTTAGGTATAAAAAATTTTTCTAGCGGTGTATAAGGGAATATCCGTCTCAGCACAATAGTCATTGTCATAACTACCGTTCCAAAACTTGGCAATTTTTTGACCGCAAAGTTTGACGATTATAATCAGTAAGTTCTCTATCAAAAATAGATATTGATCTATATTTTTAAAGCAAACGGTTATTTGTTTATTAATACAAGAGGTTCAGGGCAAACTAGAAATAGTTATATTTTGGTCCATTAAATAAACAAATGGTCCAAGCTTACAAATTATAAAGCGATCGAAACTTGTTACTACTATGAAAATCTTATTTATCACTTACACGTTCCCACCCTATAGCGCAATTGGATCCATTCGCACAGGCAAGACTGCAAAATATCTTGTTGAATTCGGTCATGATGTTAATGTTATCAGTTGCGCTAACCAATCATTAAACAATAATTTATCCTTGGAAATTCTAGGGAAACATGTTCAGTATACTCCTTGGATAAATGTAAACAGTCCGATAGAACTTATCTTAGGGGGAAAAAAAAGGGTAGCCAGGCTTGGGTTTTTGGAAAGCGCTGGGCATTTGCCTTCTTTGATTAGGGAGAAAGGCTACCTTTATAGAAATCTGTTGAATTTCCCTGACGGTCAGATCGGCTGGTTTCCCTTTGCTAAACAAGCGGGACATCAAAAAATTCATAAATGGAAACCCGATTTAATTTTTGCCAGCGCTTTGCCTTATACTTCACTTTTAGTCGCCTCCTCTCTTTCCCGAAAACATAATATCCCCTGGGTTGCAGAGCTAAGAGACTTATGGACAGATAATCATATGCAGACAAGACCGCCCTGGCGTCAATTCTTTGAGAAACCTTTAGAGCATCGAGTTCTATCTTCCGCCTGTGGCCTAGTTACCGTATCAGACCCTATGAAGAAGATACTTGTATCTAAGTACTCAAAACCATGCGAAGTTATTACTAACGGGTTTGATCCAGATGATAGACCTGAAAAACCCAGCATCATTTTTCCGAGCGACACAGTTAATATCATTTATACTGGCCAGATTTACGCTACAGAGCAAGATCCTTCGCCGTTATTCAAAGCGCTCGCCCTAATAGGGAAAGAGAAAGAAAATATTAGAGTATACTTTTTTGGTCGGAATCTTAGCACTATAATTCCGCACAATATCGAACCCAGCGTGAGCCATTTAATTGAAATTCACAAACCCGTTAGTCATAGGGAATCACTCTCAATTCAGATCCAATCAGATATTTTGCTTCTTTTACATGGGCAATCTGCTGCTTTAATGGGACCGGGTGGAAAAATTTTTGAATATTTAGGAGCAAGACGGCCCATTTTATGTATTGGCAACACAAAAGGGGTTGCAGCCGACCTTATTAGCGAACGAAGTGCGGGTGTAATTCTTAACGATTCCGAAAAGATTGCTAATCAACTGAAGCAATGGATCCAACAAAAGAAGAATAATGGGAACATACCTTTTTTACCTGCTGAGGTAGCAAAAGGCTTTACACGAAAAGAACAAACCAAGAGGCTAGCTAATTTCTTCAAATCATGCCTGAAAAACTCGGTTTCTATTTAAATCCACAATAAATTTACAGCTTAATAAATCATTTAACAGAAAACCGATTTATCCATGATCCAAAACTAATAACTCTCCATAAAGCTGGATCATAAGGGGCGTTCCCATAGATTATTTTTGAAGCATTCTTATGGATTATGTCATTATTTAATTTACCTTGGGATTGCTCCAGCGCTTGTTTAACTGCCTTCATAAAAGCATCCGGATCACCTTTTTTTGCCCAAACTTCTTCAGGAGTCACATATCCCATTTTGTCCGTGCGCCGGAAAACTTTTTCAGGCAGTTTATCACGCATAGATTCTCTAAAAATCCGTTTGGTTAACCCATGTTTAATCTTGTAATCTTCGGGTAAACCCAAAACAAATTCAGCCACTCTATGATCAAGGAATGGAACCCTGCATTCAACCGAATGAGCCATTGAGTCTCTATCGGCACAATGTAGGTGAGCCGGTATGCTGGAATATAATAATTGGACTCGTGACATATCGTTTACAGTTTTGTCACTTTTCATATGGGCTAGAAAATTTTCTTCCTGACACCGAATTTTGGAAAGATTCAGCCAGGAAGGTTTAAAAGCATAATTACTTCTCGTCGATCCTGTAATCAATTTTTTGAACCCGTTGATAAGTGACAAATCTGGATTTCCTCCATGCACTTTACGCATAAAAAAATATTCGCGAGCAAACTTTATCCAATTTGCTTTCATTAGAAGGGCCCACAATTGAGCCTTAAAGAAAACTGGGTATCCGGCAAGTAATTCGTCAGCCCCATGACCGTCAAGAGTAACCCTAATAGATTTTTCTGAAACTATTTTAAACACATGCCATTCTGCATATACACTGGTGTTGCAATGAGGTTCATCATGATGCCATAAAATTTTTTCATACGTATCAAAAAGCTCTTTCAAGGGTGGGAATGTATAATGGGTCTTGGCTTTAGTTATTCGTGCAACCTCCTCGATGAACGGTCGTTCATCATAAGCTGGAATATTTGAGCAGGATGAAAAGGTATTTTGGAGACTCTGAGCTCCTTTTTCGTGAAGGATCTCTTGGATAACGCAAACGATAGAAGAAGAATCTACTCCCCCGGACAAACCTGTCCCAATCGGCACATCTGCTCTTAAATGCATGCGAACAGAATCATAAAACAGTTCTTTTAAATGACTGGCCGATTCTTCAAAGTTAAGGTTTTCTTCTCTGGGTTTCAATTCGTACCATTTTTGGACAGGTAACCGAACATGAATATCTGACAGACGACAATGTACAAATTCTCCACCTTGCAATTGATTAACACCGACAAACAAAGTTTCCCTTGTGTGATCCAACCATCTTCGCGCAAGAAAGTCATACGCTCGGTGCCCATTCAAACATGCCCTCCATCCAGGAAGAACGGTGAATTGTTTGATTTCTGAGGCAAATGCCAGAAACCCATCGGGAGAAAACCAATAGTAAAGCGGTTTAATACCAAATCGATCCCGCACAGCGAAGAGTTGTTCCTTTTGAGTATCAAACAAAACAAAAGCAAACATCCCGTTAAATCGATCCAGACAATTGAGTCCCCATATTTTATAGGCAGCCAATATAACCTCGGTGTCGGTGTTAGAGTTGAAGGCATAACCTTGAGCGGTTAACTCCTCACGGAGCTCCAAATAATTATAAATTTCACCATTGTAGACTAATACATATCGCCCGTCTGAAGTTAGCATCGGTTGGTGGCCAGCAGGAGAAGGATCAATGATCGACAAGCGTCGATGCCCAATTGCGAATCGACAGGGGCTTTTTTCCCACTGTTCTATGGTGTTTAGAGGAGTATAAGACAAATTACTTTGGTAAACGCCATTGGGAGAATCTTCCCCTCCCAAGATGACACGCTCCCCCTCTTTTTGTAATAACAGCATATAACCTTCGTCATCCGGACCCCGATGACGAATAAGATCGGTCATGGGACGAATATAAGGAGCGACATCAAATCGACCAAGACTTATTAATGCTGATATTCCACACATATGGTTTAAGTTTTTCTATTTGGAGAATTATATTTCTGGTAGGAGGTTCCCGGCTTCCTTGACAAATTAACATACAGAAGAACGGTCCTCTCTTGACTCGTCCATTTCTTTCTTCGGTTGACGAGTTTTACCTAACCTATTTTATTTATACCAATTTTAAGATACTGCTTTCATAAGTCGTAATTGTATTTCGAGTCTTAATAGTATACGACGTTACTAGTTGATACCCCCAGCTAGTATGTCGTTTTGGGGCATTACAATGAATTCTCTGCTTCTTAATCATGGTTTTTGTTTCTCTCGGAACATAAAAGACTCTTGCACCCTAAAAGAAAAAGCAGAAAAACGGGTCAACTTTTTCTGATTATGTCCAAAAATCTGTGTCCTGCTTAAATCTAAAGTCAATTTGGGGTATTGATATATTTGAGTATTTTCTCGGGGTTAGAGCATTTTCCTATGTTGTAGGTAGCTATCTTATAAGGACGCAACTTTCATAACTTCTTTTATAGCTTTGCAGGTTTTGTCAACTTCCAACTCCTTAAGAGTTGGATGCACTAGAAACATCAAACTCGTTTCCCCAAGTTCTTTTGCAATTGGCAAACGCTTTTTAGGTCTCCAATCCGTTTCATCAAATGCCTTCTCTAAATAAACTTCAGGACATCCGCCTGTGTAACAGGGAACACCGAGTTGGTTCACTTCTGTCATTATTTGATCACGAGTCCAATTTTGCTTGAGCTGATCCGGGCGAACAAACACATAATGTTTGTAATATGCATGGTCAACATAACTTGGAACCTGAGGCACTCTCAATGAAGAAAAGGTAGTACAAACTTCGCTTATTTTTTTTGAGTTAGCTCGTCTTTTCTGCGACCATTCAGGCATTCGTTTGAGCTGAAAGCGGCCTATGGTTGATTGCAGCTCCGTCAATCTCCCATTGGTTCCAAATGAACCCTGGAACCAACGAAAACCTATAGTATGATTTGTATTAAATACCCTATCAAATGATTTACCATGATCTTTATAGGACCACGCTCTCTCCCAAAGGGCTTTATCATTTGTGGTAATCATACCCCCTTCACCACCTGTGGACATAATTTTTTCCTGACAAAATGACCATGCGCCTATATGCCCAAAAGAACCTACTGAGCGCCCTTTATAACGAGCACCATGGGCCTGCGCACAGTCTTCGACTACATATAAACCATGCTCACTGGCAAAAGTCATGATCTCGTCCATATCGCAGGGCCATCCCGCCAAATGCACACAAATAATCCCTTTACTACGAGGCGAAAGAACCTCGGCAATAGTCCTGACGGTAATATTTTGTGAGTCCGCATCCACATCTGCAAATATTGGTATTGCTCCTACCGCAACAATGCTAGACACGGACGCAAAATAAGTACGTGGAGTAACAATCACTTCATCGCCCGTACCTATATTTAGTGCTCGCAATGCTGTCTCCAATGCTACCGTACCATTAGCTACAGCCAAAGCGTATTTACTTCCTACCCAAGCAGCAAACTCTTTTTCAAACTCATGGCCTTCCTGACCATTCCAATAGTTAACCTTATTCGATAGTAAAACCCTGGTCACGGCTTCAGCTTCTTCTTCTGAAAAACACGGCCAAGGGGAAAATGGAGTATTTAACACGTCTTAGTCCTTTATTAGTTCTTTAGCTGGGTTACCTACAACGGTAGCGCCAGGAGGCACACTTTTGGTAACCACCGCGCCCATTCCCAAAGTAGCGCCTGCCCCAATTACTAATGGTTTCCCCGGTTTACCTTGCTTAATTACTGCGCCCGCACCGATATATGCATGATCTTCTATAACAATATTTCCATTGCATTTGGCCCCAGGAGCAAATGTTACAAAATCACCAATCATGCAATCATGCTCAACGTAGCTATAAATATTGGCTTGAAAATGTTGGCCGATCCTTATATTCGAAGTCAGAGTAACAAAGGGGCTCAAGATGGCTCCCTCACCGATTTGAACATCATCCATAATCACAACATTTGAGGCGGTTACACTCAATGGTCTTATGCCATAATTTGAAAAACGCTCAGCTTGTTTTTTTCTTACATTACTATCAGCTATGGCAATAACTACTTTATGTTCGCTTGCTTCAACTTCAGTAAATTGCGAGAAGGTAATTACCTTATAACCATTTATAGTCTTATATCGCTGATCATCATCAACAAATACCAACCTATCCAAGGGCATATCCAGTAATTGTGCCTGCTCTCGAACCAACGGCATTACGCCACGTCCACAACCACCAACGCCAGATACTGCATAAATTGGTTGCGTCATATTCCATCCTTTTTTGGGGCTCCTGTAAAACGTGGCATAGTCAATTCACCCTCAGCGTTAACGCCTTCGCGAACAAAAACCTTTTTAATTGTTTTAAACAAAATTTTAAGATCCAGCCAGAAGGAATGATTGTCGACATACCAAACATCAAGTTTAAATTTTTCTTCCCATGATATTGCGTTTCGACCATTAATTTGCGCCCACCCCGTCATACCAGGACGAACTTCATGACGGCGGTTTTGCAATTCACTATAAAGTGGTAAATATTCGACCAGCAGAGGCCGAGGTCCAACTAGACTCATGTCACCCTTTAATACGTTCCACAATTCAGGTTGTTCGTCTAAACTGGTTGCGCGTAGCATTTTTCCGAAAGATGAAAGTCTTGAACTATCTGATAGCAATTTGCCATTAGTATCCTTCAAGTCCGACATAGTTCGAAACTTATAAATTTTAAATGGGCTACCATTCAGACCAGGACGAACCTGCTTAAATAATACCGGGCTTCCCAGTTTAATTTTTATCAATAGCGCCAACAAAATAAATACTGGGAAAAGTGCTATCAGCGAAAAACCTGCGACTACTATATCAAATAGTCGTTTTATCATACTTTTAAACAATCTTCTAAGTGCATTATCTTCATCAGTTCACTATTGACTTGATGAACATCATAATATTTTTCCGCAAGTTCACGGCTTTTTTCTCCCATTTCCTTCCACTTATTTTGATGCTCAATAAACCAGATCATACGCTCAGCCAATGCCTCAGCATTTGCTTTGGATACCAGAAATCCATTCTTACCCGATATAACTGTTTCACGACATCCAGGAACATCTGTTGTCAAGATGGGGCGTCCCACACTCATTGCTTCTATTACAGTCCGGGGCATACCCTCATGGTAAGAAGGCAGTACAAACACACTACATTCATTCAAGAAAGGTCGCACATCCTCGGTAGCACCGCAATACTCTACCCAGCCTTGCTTATGCCAATTTTGAACCTCAACAAGGGGAATGCTATCCGGCGATGAGTCTTCCGGACCAATTAGACGAAATAAAACCTCAGGGAAACGTTTTTTAACAAGGCTTGCTGCAATTGCGTACTCTCGAAATCCTTTATCACCCAGTAATCTACCTATGGCTAAAAAAACACACCGATTATTAGGTAGTGATGTCTGAGGAAAACGAGATACATCTACACCAGAACCATTAACTATAAAACAGTTAGATTGCGATGTGATTTTTCGCTTAACAAACTCTTTTAAATTATCTGGGTTTTGAAATATGATACCCGATGCCCGAACCAATGCCAATCTGTATAAAGTAACCACCAGTCTAATCAAAAATCCACGTAAACCATTTTTAACTTGGAAAGCAAACCCCAATCCTGTAATCAGAGCATAAAAACGGATTTTAGGGATTCCTCTAAGAGCTAAGCCACCCCAAATAACAGGCTTAATCGTATAAGCGAACACAACATCAGGTTTGAAAGCACGAAATGCTTTTCGAAGTGCCAGAAATGTTTTTAAGTCGGCAAATGGATTCATACCATTTCGCTGGACAGGGAAAGGATCAAAACTAACCCCTATATTCTCTAATCTGGCAACTACATCTGGTGCCGCCTCATGCGCCAAAGCAATCACTTCGTGCCCCGC
>Ga0315336_1006191_pt1 | contig 12430 bp, 10 predicted proteins | sample ASW5metaG_FD_204512 | JGI IMG/M metagenome (GOLD analysis project Ga0315336, IMG submission 204512) | Ammonia-oxidizing marine archaeal communities from Monterey Bay, California, United States - ASW #5 | ecosystem: Environmental > Aquatic > Marine > Intertidal zone | place: USA: California...
ATCCGAACTCGCAACAACGTGGCTGGAAGACTCGCGATTGCTGGGCGGTCACAGTTCGGAATCATTAACGGCACTTGCAACAACTCAATTTCAATCTGGCAAGTATGCTGAATGTCTTCATTCTCTCGCCCTTCTTGAAGGTGAGCAAGAATCGCTTTCGCCAACATTTCAGCGGATTAAAGGAAAGTGCCTCAGTGCCACAGGTCGCCAAATTGAGGGTAGAGACATATGTCTGATGGTAACCAGAGAGACTCCAGATATTGCAGGGGCTTGGGTTGATCTTGGTTATATTGCATGGAACATGGGCGATTACGATCGATTGCGCGTTTGCGGTGAAAAAATCTCCCTTCTTGACTCTATGTTGCCAGAAGGGGATCTTTTTGAAGGAATCGCAGCAATGCATGCGGGGAATGCTTTTCTTGCTCAAGAAAAACTACTTGCCCTACAGTCCGATAACAGCATTCATGGCCTTGATGATTTACTCAATATGTATGTAAAAAGCACAGAAAATGGGGCAGAAACGGTAAAAGCACCAAATATGCCCCTCGAAACTGCCGAAGGTTCGATTGAGCCACATGACCAAGCACTGGTGAAGGAAAGCCAGCCCATTGCAAGTGTGCCCTCAGTTTCCCCCGAAGCTCCGTAGAACATCAGTCTGCTGGGTTTCACAACCAAAGGCAGACTCGCGTGTTATTAGACCCAATCTCAATCACAATCATCGCTTGCACTACTGTGTCAACAGTTGTTGCAATCGTATTCGGATTGAGTTGGAAGTCGCGGGAGTCCGCTGCAATCGCAGCGATGCAAACAGCAAAGCTTGACGCCGATGAGGCTCAAACAGCCCTTGAGTCTGCCAAAATTCATGGTTGTATTGATCGAACTCGACGGCGTCAAGTTGAAGCTGTGTTTGATGTGCTTCGGGATTCTGTATTAGTGATTGACGCGCACGGTGAGATTTTACATGCCAATGATTGTGCGAGTGGACTCCTTTCAGAAGATCCAAATGAAGCTGCTGGTATGCCGATGCAAGATGTCGTACTCGATCATCAACTCGCGGCAACGATTGCAGATGCTCGTAGTGGATTGCCAAAAGAAGGTCGACAATACGAGCAAGAAATACAAATTGATGGTAAACCCGTTGCCTATGAAGTGCACTTGCAATCGGTTGGTAGACCCGACGAACCTATGCACGCTGTGGTTACCGTTCTTCGCGATTTATCAAAAGAGCGAGAAATTGCGAGACTGAAAAGCGATTTTGTTTCAAAAGCAAGTCATGAACTACGGACTCCACTTTCATCAATTTCTGCTTACATTGAAATGTTAGTTGATGGTGACGCAAAAGATGCAACTGCGCGCCAAGAGTTCTACAGTGTAATCTCCACTGAAACACAACGTCTCCAGAGAATGATTGACAATCTTCTTAACATCAGCCGAATTGAAGCAGGACTCATGCACATTGACAGAGATCGAGTGAAGTTCGGTTCCCTTGTTGAACGAGCAGTGACTAATATGACACCACAAGCACAAGCAAAGAGTATTGATATCCACACGCAACTTGCATCGGTGGAGCTTGCGGTCAATGGCGACAGCGACATGCTCTATCAAGTCATTGTAAACCTACTCTCAAATGCAATTAAATATACGCCAGATGGAGGACGAATTTCCATAGACGCGGATGCCGAAAATCTAACTCACAGCCTCCATTTCTCTGTTTCAGATACTGGTCTGGGAATTGCTCCTGACCAAACAGAAAAAGTCTTCGATAAATTTTATCGAGTAGAAAATTATCGACGTGTAGCGAACGGCACTGGCCTTGGTTTAAATCTATGTCGACACATTGTGGAGACCCTACACAATGGACAAATCGGTGTTGAATCACAACTAGGAATGGGATCGAAATTCTGGTTTTCAATCCCAATAGGAGATTGCAGCGCAAAAGTTGCCGCTTAATTATGTCTATGTTTGCACATAAAATTTTAATCGTTGACGACGAAGAGCACATTCTTCAAGTGCTTTCGTTGAAATTACGCAACTGTGGGTATGACATTTCAACTGCAGTGGATGGCGAGGAAGCACTTCTTCAAGCGAAAGCGTGTACGCCAGATCTTATCATTTCAGATGTGCAAATGCCATACATGAACGGTTTAGAATTTGCGAATGCGTTGTTAAAGAACAAATCATTAGCACGAATTCCAGTGGTTATTCTCACCGCTCGTGGGCATACGCTTGAAACGCGTGACACGGATATTCCTAACATTCGTAAAGTACTAAGTAAGCCATTTAGCCCAAGGGGTATCGCTGAATTGTGTGCGAATTTACTAGCAGATGTGCCTCGTCAAGATATTGGCAACTCGGAGGCAGCGTGAATACGAATTTGTTAACATCACCTGCAACACAAATTACTTCTCGACTGGTAAAACAAATGCGTCAAGTTGGAATTGTTGTGATTTCCTGCGACAGCAATGGAAAATTTCAAGTGCCAATTCAAACAGACTGGCTTGTTGATTTGTTATTAGCTTCACCGCTGCTCCAACGAGCAATCGATTCTGATTGCGAGAAGTGGTTGTCGCAAGATTCTATAGAAGTGAGCAAAGCGTTCACTGGTCTTTGGATTGCGCCAGTACGCCAACACCAATCACGCCGTAGCGCGGGATTCACAATTGGGCTTGTTGTTACGGATGAACTTTGCGATGGCGAGTATTTTCACGCATTGTGCCAAGCGAGTAATGCTGATGCAACCGTTGTTCGAGAAATGGTTCAATCAATCACTCCAGTTTCTTCTAAGGAAGTTCAACGAATGGCATCGTTATTCCAAATTGCATGTTGCTCAACGATGCAATGTGATTCAAACAAAATCACTATCGATTCCATTGGACAAGAACTTGCAGACTCATATGAAGAAATCAGCTTGCTTTACACCATGACCAGCAGTATGAATTCTGTGAATCACCCAGAGCGTTTTATTGAGCTTGCATGCAACGAGTTGTTGCAAACTCTCCCATACGAATGGGTGGGCGTTAAGTTAAATATTGGAAAGCGGCTCCCTACACCGGGTAACACAATTGTCCATGCGAGCAACAATTCAATAGCAACCTCGGATCTCGACGTGCAAGTTGCAAAAGTGCTTGAAACAGCACACTTGGGCGCTACCGTCATCGCGAATGGAAAGGATGCACTTTCGACACAATTTGGACCAGCAACAATTATTGAGCCAATTATAAATGATGGCGTGGTCATTGGAGTCCTTATTGCAGCAAACAAGCAGGGTGTCGATTGCTCTGCTTCTTCTGTTGACATCAAATTACTCACGGCTACAGCTGCTCAATTGGGCATTTTCATCGAAAATGCGATGTTATATGAGGATTTAAACGCTACTTTCCTTGGCACGCTCGAGGCACTCACAACCTCAATTGATGCGAAAGATAAGTACACCTGTGGTCATTCTCAAAGGGTGGCTTTACTTACAGCACAACTCGCAAAAGCACATGGCCTTAATGAAGACCAGGTTAATCGATACAGGATTGCTGGCTTGGTGCATGACATTGGCAAAATTGGAGTTCCTGAGGATGTCCTCACAAAGACTGGTGGTCTCACCGAGCAAGAGTATTTAGCGGTGCAGAAGCACCCGGAAATTGGCGCCCGCATTTTGCGAGACATCCCACAGATGGAAGATATTCTTGGTGGTGTTCTTCACCACCACGAAAAGTACGCGGGTGGTGGATATCCCCATGGCATCTCAGGTGAACGAATACCGCTCGTTGCTCGAATGATTTCACTCGCCGATACGTTTGACGCAATGTCATCGTGTAGAACATATCGCAATGCATTGACAAGGCAATCGGTCCTTGATGAAATGAAACGCGTGTCTGGCACACAATTCGACCCCGTACTCGCGGAGTTATTCTTTGAGCTCGATTTCTCCGAATGGGAACGAATGATGATTGACCATCAAGCGGGTAGTGCACTTCATTCAGGTACTAATGAGACAAAACTTAACTTAAAGGATGCAGCATGAATATCACCTCCGAATCTCATCTTGCAGCAACTGTTTTGACGGTCACAGGTGAGTTAACAATAGATGAAGCGGATCTGTTCCAGCGCGACGTCCAAGAAAATGTCAACACATTTCAAACAAACGTTATTATTGATTGTTCAGGATTGTCCTTGATTGACTCAGTTGGACTTGAGTCACTGCTTTGGTTATCCGATGAGATTAATCGAAACGGTTTTAAACTTAATTTTGTCGCGGTTCCAGAACCCGTGCAACGTGTTTTTGAGTTAACTCGATTGGATCGCGTATTTAGTACACATGAAACAGTGGAAGCAGCAGCACGGAGTGTTGCGTAATAGAAATGAAAAATTCAAAAGAACACATGCCAATTGAAATGACTTCCCAAGCTCCGCTTGGACAGTTATTATTGCGCAGGGGTATGCTTTCGCAAGAACAACTTGATGAAGCACTGCGACATCAACAATCTTGTTCAGAACGCAAATTGATAGGCGAAGTTCTTGTTGAGCTAGGGTACGTTGATGATCGCGGTGTACTAGAAACCCTTGCAGAAGCATACGGGTTGCCATTCGCATCAGATACGGCAAGACTCGCTGATCCAAAAGTAATCGAAGTCTTGCCTCGCGAGTTCCTTGAAGAGCACGGGGTATTACCGATGTTCCTTGTTCGAGGTGTACTCACAGTTGCGGTAAGTGAACCGGCAAATCTGTATCTCTTAGAAGAAATTGAACGTCGAACTGGGCACCGAGCACAAATCGTTGCAGCAACAGCCCAAGATATTGAGGCGGCACATCGATCTTATTTGCCAGCAGCAAACGTTTTCGTCATCGATGAAATTTATGAAGACATCGACGAACACGATTTTGCCGTGATAGAGCAAGTAACGACCGAGATTGCAGATCTCGAAGAAGATGCAGGCCATGGACCAGTCGTAAAACTTGTCAACTTTTTAATTTACTCTGCAGTTCAAGAGGGTGCTTCCGACATTCATATCGAGCCAGGCGATCATTCACTTCGAGTTCGGTACCGAATTGATGGCAAACTCTATGAAAAAATACAACCGCCATACAAGATGCAACAAGCAATTGCGAGTCGTATCAAAATTATGGCGAATCTCGATATTTCGGAACGTAGGCTCCCTCAAGATGGGGACTTCAATGTCATGATGGATGGTCGCCCAATTGATTTGCGTGTCTCAACGATGCCAAGTAAGTTTGGCGAAATTGTTGTTCTTCGAATTATCGACAGCAAGAACAATCGATTATCTCTTGACAGTTTAGGTTTTAGTGAGCAAATGTTGATTGATTGGAAGAGCGTGGTTGAACAGCCAAACGGCGTTGTTCTTGTGACTGGACCCACAGGTTCTGGTAAATCAACAACACTTTATTCAGTACTTTCTCAACTAGATACAGATGAAATTAATGTGTCTACAGTAGAAGATCCAATCGAAGCTCAAATTAGAGGGATCAATCAATCCCAAATCAATGATCGTGCTGGCTTTACTTTTTCTAAAGCATTACGTTCAATGCTTCGCCAAGACCCAGACGTGCTGATGGTTGGTGAAGTTCGAGATTCTGAAACCGCTGCAATCGTTTCGCAAGCCGCATTGACAGGGCACCTTGTCTTCTCGACGCTTCACACGAACGATTCCATTAGTGCTGTCACTCGTCTTGTGAACCTTGGCATTGAGCCCTACCTCGTCGCAGCGACTGTTCGCGGTGTGCTGGCACAACGTCTCGTTCGAAAGATTTGCCCACACTGTAAAACAGCGTGGGAAGGTGATGAAGCAGTGCGAAAAGCTTGCGGCGGTGGTGAATACAGTATGGGTGCTGGTTGTAATCGTTGCCGTGGTACTGGATTCGCTGGACGCATTGGTATTTTTGAACTTTTAATTCCAACGAATGAATTGCTCGAAGCCATTGGCAATGGCGCATCCCTTCAAGAACTACGGACACTCGTGGCACATTCGACATTGCGCGTGGATGGCATGGAAAAGGTAGCGCAAGGTCTTACCACACCTGAAGAGGTGCTCTGCGCGACAAGGAGCGTCGCGTAATGAGTGTGCTCATGGCAAAAGAAACATTTGCGTGGAAAGCACGCGATATTCATGGACGTGAATTGACTGGATCGCAAGTTGCAACGACAGAAGATGAAGTTGCAGATTCATTACGTACGCAAGGGTTATTCATTACCGCGATCACCCCAGAACCACTATTGCAACCCGATACGGTAGTAAAAGATGATTTTCGTACTGCAATTGCGCAAAAACGAGTCAAACAGGATGATGTTATTGCGTTTTGCCAACAACTTGCAGTGATGCTTGAAACAGGTGTGCCTTTAGCCGAATCACTCGAAGCATTGATGCAACAGACTAAGCAAAAAGAGTTTCGTGATGTGCTCGAGGGCATTTATGATGATGTCTGTGGTGGCGACCCACTCTCGACCGCTCTAGCAAGACGAAGGCGAGTTTTTCCTCGAATTGTTGTGAGTTTGGTTCGGGCATCAGAGTTGTCGGGCACACTTCCGATGATGCTTGAACGCGTTGCAAGTTATCTGGCACGTGAACGGAAAACAATGCGAGAAGTCAAAGGCGCAATGACGTACCCAATGATAATGGGATTCACTGCCGTCGTGGTGACGTCACTTATAGTGACATTTGTTTTGCCACGGTTTGCGAAGATTTATGAATTGCGTTCTGCGACCTTACCTTGGCCAACAAAAATATTGATGACGATGAGTGATGGTTTAATGGGCACTTGGATGTACTGGATTCCTGCACTTGTAACGCTCACCGTTTCAGCAGTGTTCTGGCAACGTACAGCAAGTGGTCGCAACTTCTTTGATTGGATGAAACTAAGAACACCAGTTGTTGGCCCGATGTTTTCACAACTCTATACAACTCGCGCGTCAAGGACGCTTTCTACATTGCTTGCAGCAGGGGTTGGCGTGCTTGATGCGATTGGTATTTGCAGGGATGTGACGAATAATATTCAGTTCGATCGCTTATGGACGAATATGGAAAACGATGTTCGTAATGGTCATCCGCTCAGTGACGCAGTGTTTGAATCTCCGTATGTTCCTTCGTACGTTGCTTCAATGATGGCTTCAGGCGAGCGGTCGGGTAAACTTCCAGCGGTCATGGATCGCGTTGCGAGTTTCACGGACGAAGAACTTGAGTCGCGAGTAAAGAAGGTCAGTGCAATGATCGAACCAATCATGATTCTCGTCATGGGTGGCATTGTTGGTGGCGTTGCGATTGCAATGTTGCTTCCAATCTTCAGCATGTCCAAGGTGATTTCCGGCGTTTGATACGTCAGGGACCCGTCCGTATGCCGATGGTGAACAAATGCGCTAGGGTCAGACCTTTCTTACATCTCACATAGTTTCACTCAATATGTTGGAATGAGGATGAGAGTTTTTCACTATTCAGTTGAGGGCCAGACCCATCGCGTGGTCCGGTTCTAACCACGCTTCAAGTGCATCCCGAATCTCGCTTGCACTTTTCGCAAGTCGAACACGTTCTTTGAGTGGTTTGATGTGACCAAGCGTTCTGCCGTACAACGCAATACGATTTGTAATGCAGTGCAATGCAGAGCGTTCGCCTCGGTGTTCTAAAATAAGTTCAAGGTGTCGAAGAATGATTTTGATTTTTTCATTCCGTCCTCGGAATAACGGGACTTCGCCTCGAAGCGATTTGGAAATGTCATCAAAAATCCACGGCTCTTTCATCGAGTGCCTTCCAACCATAATGCCATCACATTTTGTGTGTTCGAACATTTGTTCCGCGCTCTGAACGGAATGGATGTCCCCATTTCCGATGACAGGAATAGACACTGCTTCGACAACTTTTGCAATGCCATCAAGACAGGCATTCCCCGAAAATTTTTGGCTCGTCGTTCTCCCGTGCACGGTGATAGCTTGAATACCAACATCTTCTAATCGACGAGCCAAATCCGGCGCTGTTAACTCGTTCTCTCCCCATCCTAGACGTACCTTCGCAGTAACTGGAACACCATCACAGGCATCAATAATTTGTTCCGCAAGAATGGAGGTTTTTCCAGGTGTTTTTAACAGTAGTGAACCACCATTTTTTTTGCAGACCTTATCGATGGGACAGCCCATGTTTATATCTATTATTGTTGCGCCTTGCTCAACAGCCCATGCTCCAGCTTTCGGAAGTGGATCGTGTATGTTTCCGTACACTTGCACAGAGAGTGGCCTATCGTCTCGATGAAGTTTTGCTTTGTCGCAAACCGCAGGAATCCGCCGAGCAATCGCTCTTGCATTTAAAAGTTCTAAACCAGCAAGCCCAACACCGCCAAGTTCACGGCATAGAAGACGAAAGGGAAGATCCGTAATCCCAGCCATTGGCGCTAGGATGACCGGATACTCAAGTTTGACAGCGCCAATTTGCATGTGTGCCATTCTGGCATGGAACGAGCTTAAAATACACCATTAAACGCCATTAAAACGCGAAAATTTATAAGAACTCTATTCGCACAAGTGGCACTGAGTTTGCGTATTAATAGGTGGCAAGGGCAAATCTAATCCTAGATTGCCCATAAGCAGAAGGAGACTACTCTATGTCAAAAATTATAGGTATTGACCTCGGAACAACGAACTCGGTAGTTGCCGTCATGGAAGGCGACCAGCCCAAAGTTCTTATTAATAGCTCGGGAAACCGAACAACCCCATCTGTTGTTGGATTTACCGACAAGGATGAACGCCTCGTTGGACAGCCAGCACGTCACCAACAAGTGACAAACCCAACCAACACTGTATTTTCAGTAAAACGATTTATGGGTCGCCGACACAACGAAGTGAAATCAGAAGAAACAATGGTGCCCTACGGCGTACTTGGTGGTGCAGACGATCTCGTAAAGATTGGTGTGCAGAACGAAGAGTACACGCCACCTGAAATTGCTGCGATGATTCTTGGCGAACTAAAGAAAGTTGCTGAAGATTATCTCGGTGAAAAAGTTGATCGTGCAGTCATTACAGTGCCTGCATACTTTAACGATGCACAACGTCAAGCAACAAAAGATGCTGGCGAAATTGCTGGCTTAAAAGTAGAACGAATTATCAATGAGCCAACAGCAGCAGCACTAGCGTATGGTCTTGAAAAGAAGACCAATTCGAAGATTGCTGTCTTTGACCTTGGTGGCGGGACTTTTGATGTCTCGATTCTCGACATCGGTGATGGCGTGTTCGAAGTGATGGCAACCAATGGTGATACGCACCTTGGTGGTGACGATTTTGATCAACGCCTCATTGATTACATTGCTGACGAATTTAAGAAACAAGAAAGTTTGGACCTGCGAACAGATCCAATGGCATTGCAACGGTTGAAAGAAGCAGCAGAAAAAGCGAAGTGTGAACTTTCGCAACAAAAAGAAACTTCTGTGAACTTGCCATTCATTACTGCGGATCAAAATGGTCCAAAGCACTTGCAAGTCACAATTACTCGTGCGACGTTTGAATCAATCTGTAGCGATTTGTTTGATCGACTCCGTGAGCCATGCTTGTCAGCATTGAAAGATGCAGGTCTCGATGCTTCGGGCGTATCAGATATCGTCATGGTAGGTGGTTCAACTCGAATTCCTAAAGTTCAAGAGATCACAAAAGAGATTTTCCAAACTGCTGAACTCGATAAGTCCATTAACCCTGACGAAGTCGTAGCAGTTGGTGCTGCCATTCAGGGTGGCGTTCTTACGGGCGATGTGAAAGACGTATTGCTTTTGGATGTCACTCCACTTTCGCTTGGTGTTGAAACACTCGGTAGCGTGATGACTCGCTTGATTGATCGTAATACAACAATTCCAACTTCAAAGAAGGAAACATTCTCAACGGCTGCAGACAGCCAGTCCTCAGTGACGATCCATGTCCTTCAAGGCGAACGAGAGTTTGCTTCGGATAACCGCTCACTTGGTCGTTTTGACCTCACGGATATCCCACCAGCACCTCGCGGTACTCCTCAAATTGAAGTTGAATTTGCGATTGATGCAAATGGCATCCTAAACGTTTCAGCAACTGACAAAGCAACTGGTAAGACCCAACAGATTGAAATTAAGGGCTCATCAGGTTTGAACGATGACGAAATTGAAAAAATGAAGCAGGATGCAGAGGCTCATGCTGAAGATGACAAGACTCGTCGCGAACTCGTTGAAACCAAGAACAAAGCTGAAATGATGATGCACGAAACGAAGAAATCGATGGACGAACATGGTGACAAAATTTCACCTGAAGCTCGTGCTTCAATCGAATCAGCGTTATCAAACCTTGAAGAAAAACTGAAAGGTGATGATAAAGATGCCATCGAAGCAGCACTTACCGCTCTTGCTAGCTCAGCCGAAGAACTTGGCAAGGCTGTCTACGAAGCAACGGCTGCAGATGCCACAGGCACTCCTGGAACTGACGATGCCGGTGATGGCGGATGTTGTGGTGGCGAAGGCGAAGATTGCTGTAACGACAGCGACGACGTCATCGATGCTGAGTATGAAGTGAATGAAGAATAACAACTAGGGTCAGACCCTATGTGTCCTTGCCTTCAACAGTTAATCGAGCAGGGTGCCCGAACCAAGCGTTGATTTCTGCTTCGCCATATTGTTCCTTCAATGTGTCAGTTACTGCTTGCATATCAGCATCTGATTTGACCCACCCACCAAAAATATCAGGGAAATCGTGATGACAATTCTCACACTTTTTCTCATTGTCAAAACGAATCGGGCACCAAAACGATTCAACGTTCCGCAGCATTTCTGAACCAAGTGACCATACACCAGTCATCCAATCGCAATACAAACACCAGATGAGATCGTGCCCAACTAAGTTTTTGAATTTGTACCGTCCAACTCGAACCCACTCACTCTGTTTGTACTTCGGGAAACGGATGAGCCAAGTGAGCCAAGGATAAACAAGAAGTTCAGCGACGCGAACACAAAGAAAGACTGGAATAGCAAACGCTGTAATCCATACGGCAATAAAATTTCTCCAAGGACCAACGAGCCCATTTAAGAATTTGACAATGCGGGGGCCCTTGCATGCTTCTCGGTGAACAAGGCCATGCATCGTCGTCCAAATCATGACGGCGAGCACTTGCGCAACGACGGAAAAGCCCAGACCAAGCCAACCCCCAAAGGCAGGTCCAAGGATGAGCGGGAGGCCGGTAAAGAAACCGACAACTAAATCGAGCCCAGGTGCAACGCAGAGCCACTCGGAGAAAGCTCTTCCAGGAGCACCAAGTTTCGGTATTAGGTGCAAAAGCCCTGCGACAACCAATAAAGAACCAAGTGTGATTCCGCCAATTGTTAAACCAGTACATATATAGTCTTGCATGGTGGGGATGGTATCAGGTGTAGAATGCCACTCCATGATTATTCTCACGGCACTTCAGGAAGAAATACCGACGCTTCATACCCAAGACCATGTTTTTGTGACAGGTCTTGGCAAAGTCAACGCCACCCTGCACGCAACGAAATTGATTTTGCAACACAAGCCCTCCATCGTTATCAATTTTGGAACAGCTGGCTCAATCTCACCTGATTTCATTCACGGTCTTGTCGAATGCACTGGCTTTATCCAAAGGGATATGGATTGTTCGCCACTTGGCTTTGAGAAGTATCTGACACCATTTGAAGAAGGTGGGTACATGATTGGAACTTCAGAAATAGTGTGTGGTTCAGGCGATAGTTTTTTAACAGATGCTGGTGAACTACCGGGGGTGGGGGTACATATTGTTGACATGGAAGCGTATGCAATTGCGAAGGTTTGTCGCCACTTCAACGTACCATTCCGTTGCTTTAAATACATCAGTGACAGCGCCGATGAAGAGGCTGGGGATGACTGGCTCACGTTTGAGCACGCAAAGGCAGAAGCACTGTTTATTGAGCAGTTAAATAGGTTTTGATGGATGCTACAATGTATGCATGACAACCTCCGACACAACAATACAAACAACACCGATTTCACAAGAGACCATTCAATCGTTTCGCGATGCGTTTGAACAGGATTCTACTGCAAAAGTATCGCAAAACGCAGTTGCTCAGACGACCATCGACGATATCGCACTTGTGCGTGATGTTGTGCAATCAACCGATTTTACATTTTCAACTCGTCTCGATGATTGGAAAGTAACGAACCAGAAAAAATCTGGTCGGTGTTGGCTCTTTGCAGCGCTCAACATGCTTCGCGTCCCAGCAATGAAGAAGATGAAAGTGAAAGAATTTGAATTCAGTCAGAACTGGGCAATGTTTTGGGATAAATTTGAACGAGCAAATTGGTTCCTTCAGCACATTATTGAAACAGCGGATCGCGATGTCGACGACAGAACAGTTGCGTTTTTACTCTCCGATCCAATTGGCGATGGTGGCCAGTGGAACATGTTTGTTAATGTTGTTAAGAAACACGGCCTTGTCCCAAAAT
>Ga0315336_1006192_pt1 | contig 12430 bp, 10 predicted proteins | sample ASW5metaG_FD_204512 | JGI IMG/M metagenome (GOLD analysis project Ga0315336, IMG submission 204512) | Ammonia-oxidizing marine archaeal communities from Monterey Bay, California, United States - ASW #5 | ecosystem: Environmental > Aquatic > Marine > Intertidal zone | place: USA: California...
TGGTGGCGGGGGAGTCGGGGGGGGGTCTCCATTCGGTGGTGGCCAGCAGCAAGCGATGAATGGGCAGGACCAATCGCACGCAATTACGGTGACATTCATGACAGCGCTAAAGGGTGGTAGCGAAGAAATTAGAGTTGGTGATGATTCAGTCACGCTTCAAATTCCTGCAGGAATTGAAAGTGGCAAGAAACTACGACTCAAAGGCAAAGGGGGACAGGGCATGATGGGCGGTGCTGCTGGCGACATGATTGTGACAGTTTCGGTTGGAGGGCACCCGCTGTACCAGCGTAATGGGCTCGATGTCGAGATGGATGTCGATTTGAATATTGCCGAAGCAGGGCTCGGAGCGAAGGTTACTCTTCCTCTTCCGCTTGGTGGAAGTATCGACATGTCAATCCCCGCTGGCGTTTCGAGTGGATCAAGGTTACGAGTGAAGGGAAAGGGTTGTGAAACAACAAATGGACAGTCGGGCGACTTCTACGCGGTCATTCATATCATTGCTCCTAAAGATGTTGATGAAGAAACCAAAAAGTTGCTTGAAGAATTAGGCGAACAATTGCCAAATCCGCGAGAGAATGACGTGCTTCCAAAATGAATGCTCGCCGGTCTGCAATAATTCTACTTTCAGGCGGGCTTGATTCTGCGACAGTTCTCGCAATAGCAAAAGAGCAAGGATTTGAGTGCCACGCCTTGAGCTTTAGTTATGGACAGCGTCATCAAAGCGAACTGTCTGCTGCAAAAGCAGTTGCAAAAAAGCATGGCGTAGTTTCACACGTCGTCACATCCTTAGATTTAACAGCGTGGGGGGGGTCCGCATTGACGAGTGACATTGAAGTTCCAAAAGAGGGAAAGAGCGATGGAATACCAGTGACTTACGTGCCGGCAAGGAACATTATTTTTTTGAGTCACGCGCTGGGTTTCGCTGAAGCCATCGGTTCAAGAGATATTTTTATTGGCGTGAATGCTGTTGACTATTCTGGTTATCCAGATTGCCGAAGTGAGTTTATCAACGCGTTTGAAGAAACTGCAAATCTTGCAACTAAAGCAGGTGTGGAGGGCGACGGTTTTACAATTCATGCTCCGCTCATTGAGAGGTCAAAAATTGAAATTATCACGCGTGGGTTGGAACTTGGAGTTGATTATTCAATGACCCAAAGCTGTTACGACCCTGACGAAACTGGAACTCCATGTGGCGCATGCGATGCGTGTCGCCTTCGGGACGCAGCCTTCGACCAAATCAAATGTCGAGGTTCTTAACTTCGAGTGCGTGGTCTTCAATGTATTTTCGGCGACACTCTACTTGCTCACCCATGAGGGTAGTAAACAATTGATCAGCATCAGAAGCAGCGTCCCAAGTGACGCGAAGCATTGTTCGCTTTTCAGGGTCCATTGTGGTTTCCCAAAGTTCTTCTGGGTTCATTTCACCGAGACCCTTGAATCGCTTAATTTCAATACCACGACGACCGATTTGCCTGAGCGATTCTAAAATTTCGGGAATATTAGGAACATCAACAATTTCCTGCTTTTCAGAATCAGGATCAATAATCCACGCGTACTTTGTTGTTAATTTTTCGCCACTGACACTCTCTTCTTGCGTGAGGAAGTAGTCATTGATGTCAACTTCAAAGCTACGTAGTGTTTCGATGAGCGAATCGATTTCTCGATTTTCATGAAGTTCTCGGAGAGCAGCGATTCTTGCAGCATTACCATTTTCAACTTCAACATTCATGTCATCGAGGAGTAAGTCGTTCTCGCTGATTATTTTTCGAGCACCTTCTTCACTCCAGCAAACAATTTCATTGTTGGGCCACACAACTCGAAATTGTGGCAAGCGATTTTTGTTATCTGGATCATCCTTCCGCATTTCTAACAATTTCACGAATGGTGTTCCCCGACGTTCAGAAATGGCAATGAGTTCAGACAACCGAGTAAGATGTTTTGCGATTTTCTCTAAGTTATCGCCAGTAATTCGCTGAATTTCCTCGTCTTTTTCGTTGCGAACGAGTAACGCAGCGGAGTGAATTACCATTTCCATCAGTAACGCCGTCATTTGATTTTCATCATTGACATAGAAACTCTTTTTATTTCGGGTAACTTGATACAGAGGGGGTTGAGCAATAAATATTTTCCCCTGACGAACTAGCTCACTCATTTGTCTGAAGAAAAACGTGAGGAGTAAAGTTCTAATATGAGAACCATCAACATCAGCATCTGTCATGATGACGATGCGACCATACCGTAATTTTGAAATATCAAAATCTTCACCGATGCCACACTGCAATGCTTGAATCAGAATGCGAATCTCTTCAAAACCAAGCACTTTGTCAATTCTTGCTTTTTCAACATTGAGAATTTTACCCTTCAATGGCAATATGGCTTGTGTATCGTGATCTCGGCCACCTTTTGCGGAACCACCAGCCGAATCACCTTCCACGATGAACAATTCCGATCGGTCAACATCATTGGTGACGCAGTCGGCTAATTTTTGTGGCATCCCCCCAGATTCAAGTGCGCCTTTCCGTTTAATAAGATCGCGAGCTTTTCGAGCCGCTTCACGTGCTTGCGCAGCGAGGATTGCTTTTAGACAAATCTTCTTTGATTCTGAAGGATGTTCCTCTAGCCATGCGCCGAGTAGTTTAGAAACAAGTGAAGAAACAATGCCCTCAACTTCGGGGTTGAGAAGTTTCTCTTTTGTTTGATTGTTGAATTGCGGGTCAGCAAGTTTGACCGAAATGACACTTGTTAGCCCTTCTCGCAGGTCGTCTCCAGTTGGAGTGAGACCCTTAATCAGTTTGTAACGCTTTGCATAGGCGTTGATTGTGCGAGTAAGTGATGTTTTAAAGCCAGAAACATGTGTTCCCCCGTCAGGATTTACAATGTTATTGCCGAAGGCAAGGAGTACTTCACTCGTCGCATCCGTGTATTGCATCGCGATTTCACACGTAATTCCAGTTTCTTCATCTAGTTGTGAAAGACCGATAGGTGGGCTGTATTCAGACTTTCCACGATTGATGTACGTGACATAATCAGATAAACCATTTTCACTGTAGAACGTTGCCTCGCGTATATTGCCTTCGCTATCTACACGTTCATCAATCAACCTAATTGAAACACCCGGATTAAGATAAGAGAGTTCCCTTAAGCGATGTTCTAATGACTCAAAACGAAACTCACAATCGGGAAAAATTTCTGAATCGGGCAGAAACGAAATTCGCGTGCCTGTTGCCCTTTGTTCGCCTTTGTAATCTTCGATCTTATGAAGCGGTTTTTTGATTTCTCCGCGAGTAAAGCTAATCATCCAAGTTTCGGTTTCTTTAATAACCTCAACATCAGTCCAAATCGAAAGAGCATTGACACATTTCACGCCAACGCCGTGCAAACCACCCGAAACTTTGTACGCGTTATCGTCGAACTTGCCACCAGCGTGGAGTTGAGTCATGATGACTTCGACTGCCGGCCTGCCATCGATTTGAGGATTATCGCTCCTCATATTGTCAATGGGCATTCCCCGCCCATCATCAACAACAGTGCAAGAGCCATCAACACCGATTCGGACGGTGATTGTGGTGGCGTAATCAGCCATAACCTCGTCTATGGCATTGTCAACACACTCGTATACAAGGTGGTGTAATGCACCTAAACCAGTACCACCAACGTACATTCCGGGTCTTTTTCGAATTGCTTCTAAACCTTCAAGAACTTGTATGTGTTCAGAGGTGTATGTATCTGTGGATTGAGTCATGTGGTGTTGTTTCTACTGAGTCTGAATACAAGGAATTGTCTTGAAATATTGTGGAAATCTTGCAGCATCAGCCTCGGTCCACTGAGTCCATTATTATACCTTTATAGCACCGATAATGCCCACTTTTAGAGCGACTTTGGGCCTTCATTTATCTGTTTTTGGAGGCAAAAGTCCTAGGTCGACGATACACTCATGTTCACTACTTTTATGCAAAACCAGCCCGTTGAAACAACCCAATTTGATTCCAATCCAAAGCACGTTGCAAGACGTCTGTTTTTGTTTGCTAGCGCCCTCACTTTGGTTGGTTGCGGGACAAAAAAAGTATCGTCTGTGTTGCCTAGCCCAATCTGGTCAGCATCAAAGGAACCAGAACTTGCACTTCCAACTCGGCAAGCTCACTTACCGGTAGCATCCGAGATGCATGGTGCAATTTCTCGCTCTACTTGGGCGAAGGGTCAGCCAATTCCAAGGAACATGAATCGCATGTTGCCCGCAAGGTATATCACAATTCACCATGATGGCATGACACCTTTCACGACAACTTCAAAATCTTCTGCTGCATCAAGGTTAGAAACAATTCGTAAATCACACCTTCGCAGAGATGGTGGTCGGTGGGGAGATATCGGGTATCACTTTGCAATCGACCCTGCGGGTCGTTTATGGCAAGGACGACCTTTGACCTGGCAGGGCGCGCATGTGAAAGCAAAAAATGAAGGCAACATTGGAGTCGTTGTTCTTGGAAACTACGAACGTCAAGGCGTGAATAGAGCGCAAGCTTCTGCTATTGAAGCAACATTGCGTTCATTAATGCGTAAATACAACGTCCCTGTATCAAGGGTTCGAACACACCAAGAGTGGGCTGCCACCGCTTGTCCGGGAAAAAGTTTGCAACAAGTCATGGTGGGGATTCGTGGAAATACCTTGAAACAGGGTTAAGCCATTACTTTCTAAAAAGAAAAAATGCAACTTCAGGGTCAATTGACAATATTGTGGCGTATCATCTAACTGCTATGACTGAATCGGTATCCGTTCATTTTAAACAGCATTTTCCTATTTTTCCCTTGCCGGAAACGATGTTGTTGCCACATGCCATCATGCCACTGTCGATTTTTGAACCACGGTATTGCCAGTTGGCGGACCATTCACTCGATGGAAGTGGTCAGATTGCGATTGCAACATATGTTGACCCGCACCCAGATCATCAAGGCGCAACACCAGTTCGAGACGTTGTGTGTTTAGCGCAAATCGTTCAGCACGAAAAATCAGGCGGTGGGTACAACATGATGTTGTATGGACTTTGTCGTGCTCGTATTCTCGAAGAAGTACATCCCAAAGGCGATATGCTTTACCGAACAGCAAAGTTACGTCCACTTGAGCCAGACGAAGAAGAACTTGATGAAATTTACCGTGTTGAGTTACTTCATATGTTGCACCGACCGAATTTAATGAGGCTTGAAAATCACGATTCACTTTTGGGCTGGGTGATTGAGCCAAGCCTCACCGATTCAGCATTGTTCGAACTCATCGGTTGCTCTATGTTTGATGACGCGGAGTTGCGCTACGAGTTACTATCTGAACCATCGAGTGAAAAGCGCTCAAAACGTGTACTCTCAGAATTGTCCCGGTTAGACATGCTCCTTTCAATGGTTGATAAGCAATCATCAGACAAGCAAGATGGCGGAGTGACAAACAACTAGTACACATTATTTCTTTTTTCTTATGCGATTTATACTCGAACATCCGTGGGTTACCTTTCTGTCGATTGGGGTTGTCGCTGTAGGGCTTCTGTGGTCAGGGTTGCGAGACGGTAAAAAGTTATTCTCCCGAAGTGGCGTAATCATCTTTTTCTTCGCGACGCTCGCATGGGTTGTTGGTACGATGATTGAAACACCAACGGAGCACGCGAAACGACTTATCGATTCGCTCGTTCGAGCAGTGGAGCAAAAAGACATTCCTGCAATCGCAACGATTCTGACCAAGGATGTCATCTTGGTCGACACATGGAAAGATTTTACGAACCAAGGAATACAGACCGTACAAGAGAGTGTCGAGGAACTGCACTCGAGGCACTCCTTTAGTTTCAACACGATGCTTCGATTTCAATCAGTAGAGCGACCAGATGACGTGTTGGTTGAAATCTCTTTACTGAGCAGAGTTTCGGGGATAGGCACGGTGCCATCAAGGTGGAGAATACTTGTAAAACCAAATGAATCAGGGGTTTGGAAGATTTATTCGATTGATGCGATTGAAATAATGGGAAGATCGTATCGATAACGAAGGCGATATCGTTTTGGAGATTCGAGGCTTGCTACAATACGTCGATGTCGAAAATTTGGCTCAATGGTGAGTTTGTAGAATCTGAAGATGCTCAGGTCAGTGTCTTTGATCACGGTTTGTTGTATGGCGATGGTTGTTTCGAGGGCATTCGAGTCTACAACAACAGAATCTTCAAACTTCGCTCACACCTTAAAAGGATGTTCGAATCCGCACAAGCAATCCGATTGCAACCCGGATGCTCCATCGATGAGCTTGAGGAAATTGTTCGCGAGACGGTTCGAGTCAACAATCAATCTGATGGGTATATACGACTTGTGTTTACTCGTGGAAAGGGGACACTTGGACTCAATCCATTTTTGTGCCCAACCGCAACGGTGTTTGTGATTGTCGAAAGCATTAAACTCTATCCAGATGAAATGTACGAAGACGGCATGTCCATTATTGTTGCGGAGCGACCTCGCGTTCCAGCGCATTGCCTTGACCCAAAAGTAAAAAGCCTGAACTATCTCAATAACATCCTCGCAAAAATCGAAGCAGTTGACGCGGGCGTACTCGAAGCCTTAATGCTCAACTGTGAGGGCGAAGTATCAGAATGTACAGGTGATAATATTTTTATCATTAAAGATAACACTATTTCAACCCCGCCAATTTCTGCAGGCATCCTTCACGGTATTACAAGGAAATTTGTCATCGAGAAAGTTGCACCCGAACTTGGGTATACCATTGAAGAACGTACTATTCAACTTAGCGAAGTCCTTTCAGCCGATGAGGTTTTTCTTACGGGGACGGCCGCTGAAGTGATTGGCGTGAGTCATATCGGTGATGATGTGGTTGGAAGTGGAAAAGTCGGCACAATTACGCACCAACTTGAAGCAGAATTTCGTAGAAGGGTGCGTGAAAACGCGCCGGAGGATTAACGCTAAAGTTGCGATGCAGAGCATGTGATTATGAACTTTGGCATTGCACTGGTAGAACATGTCCAGAGTGCGGAGTAACCTTCTCGCTTACAGAATTTGACTTTCAAGAAGAAAAGGTAATGTTTCATTGCCCTCACTGTGACTTTGGCGAAGAAGGACAATCCCCCAACGGACTCCCATCGCCAAATGTCCAGCAATGTAAATCGTGCGGGTTAGCAGTTGGGCTTGATCTTTATGTGATTCGACCTTTTGGGGAGAATGGATCTGCATCGTTTAGTTCATCACTTCCAATTCACCAAACGGATGGAAACTGGTTTGCAAAATATTTCAGTACCGTTTGGATTGTTTTAACGAAACCTCAAACGGTAATGAGTCGAGTGCCGGTGCAAGAACCGCTTTGGAATGCTTGGAAATTCTTTTTAACAACACTTCTCATTACAATGGCTACAGGGCTAGTTCCAGCAGGAGTATTTTTAACATTTATTACCACGTCGCGAACAGGGGGCTCCGTTGCCTTTGCACAAATTCTTTTCGTTTTCCTATTTCAGATTGGTTTCACTTTATTCTTCATCTGCATGTATGCCATCTTATGGCCGCTTGTCATCCATCTGGTTCTGCAGATTACAGGTGGCAGTGCGTTCACTCTTCGTCGCACAACACAAGCCATTTTGTATGGCGGGGGCGCATCAATTGTAGGCATTGTCCCTTGCATAGGTGGAATTGGAAGTATTGTGTGGTGGATTGTCGCAACGACAAACATGATTGTTCGGGGCCAACGTGTTTCAGGAATTCGCGCCTCGGTTGCGACACTCGCAGGTCCAATGTTTGTGGTGACGTGTGTATGTGGAGGCTATCTTGTATTAATTTATATTGTTCTGCAACCAGCAATTACGCAAGCAAGATCAACTGCTCAGCAGATACAACAAAAACAAAACATACAGATTGATTCGGATGATGTGACTACTGACCAACAGTCAGAGTAACGGTGCCGCATTTCTCATTGTGGGCAATGAGTTTTTCTTTGTTGAGTGCAGACCAATCGGCAACAAGTTTGTCAGGCGAGTTATCGCCATCATGAATGGTGAGAATGTCGTAGCAATTATTCCGTTTGGTTGGCACAAAACCCGAATCGCGAATCATGCGACAAAGTTTTGCCTCATCCAAACACCATGTTGTTCCTGCAGCGCTAACGACATTCTCTTCAAGCATCACAGAACCTAAATCATTCGCGCCATAAAACAAAGCAGTCTGTCCAATCGCTGGACCCATCGTAACCCAACTCGACCCGATTGAATAGATGTTATCTAGGAAGAGTCTGCTTAATGCCTGCGTACGTAAGTAGGAGCTTGAACCAGCAAGTCGCAGGCGTCTTCCAAATTCTGGATGTTCTGTTTTCGTCCCTGATCCATCAAGTTTTGCAACAATATCTCCCGGAAATGTTTCGTGTTCCAAAACTTGCCATTCGGGTACTCGGCCAAGCGGAGAATTGTCTGGTTGGAATGGCCATGAGATAAAAGACACATAGCGACCGCCACCATCGAGACCAAAGTCTGCAATCGAACGATCTTGCCATGAACGTACAAGATCCATATGGTGGATGCGATCGTTGATGCCTTCAATGTGCCCAAACATCATCGTTGCACTTGTATTCATTCCAAGTTCGTGTGCAACACGCATTACAGTGAGCCAGACCTCAGCGTTGCATTTACCTAGCCCAATTTTTTCTCGAACTGCGGGAGCAAAAATTTCACCTCCACCACCCGGAATAGAATGTAGGCCCGCTTCCTGCAATTGCGTTAACACGTAACGCACTTGTTCTTCAACTGTGTTTCCTGGGGTATTGAAGAAATTGATAAACTCAATAATTTCGGGAGGGCTAAATGCATGTAAATGCACCTGAGGAAACTTTTCTCGGAGAAGAGTAAGTAATTCTAAATACCATTCCAGTGGCAATTCCGGATTCATTCCACCCTGCATAAGAATTTGAGTGCCCCCGATATCTACAATTTCCTGCACTTTTTCAAACAACGTTTCATACTCAAGTGTGTACGCATCTTCTTCGTGCCCATCTCTTCGAAATGCGCAAAACGTACACTTGGCAGTGCACACGTTTGTGTAATTAATATTTCGATCCACCACATACGTGCGAATGTGGTCGCCATGCAATGCTCTGCACCTCGCATCAGCCCAGCGACCAAGTTCTGGAAGCGACATTTCGTGGTAAAGGGTCGAGGCTTGCTTAGGTGTCATCCGAAGATTGCCACAAGCGATATCGGTTAAAACCTCTGGGTCGAGAATATCCGCATTCACATTGGTAGAAATCGCCATCGCGAGATTATACCCTGCAAGATTGTTCGATGAGGGATGCAAGTTCTTTGCATAAACCAAGGAGTTGATTGGAATGGTCTGTGAACGATTTTGCTTGAGATTCACACTCCATTTGCTTGGTGTTTATTCCAACATTCCACCAAGCAGCCCTCGCAGCGGATTCTGCAAGAATTGCTGCGATGGCAAGATCGCTCGCAAGCATTTCATTCGTTTTTCCAACAAGTGTGTTGAGTGTGACAAGAATCCTGTGACTTAACTCCATCGTTTGTAATGGAATTTTGATTGCTTGGGCAATCGCAACATCCCATTGATCAATTCGATTGGGATCACTTTTGGAAAGTTTCCACAAGGCGCTCACTTTTACATATGCTTCAGCATCCGCATCACCAAGCGCAATCGCTTCATCTTTTGCAATTTGTAAAAATTTGATGCAATCCTCGTGGAGGCTGCTGTATTCTTCGAGTGATTGTTTTCCTTGAGAATAGGCAAGGACCATGTTTCCAAGGGCAGAGGAAAGTCCCCCCAACATTCCAGCAACAGCACCGCCACCAGGCGTAGGTTTTTTTGCTGCGAGGTCTTCAAGAATTTGATTCAATGTCAACGTGTTTAACATCATCAGGAGCGTATCTCAGCACCACAATTTTTGACAAGCCCATCAATCGCTCTTGAAACAGGCTCGTTAACCTCATCGTGTGTCAGCGTTCGAGTTGCGTCACGAAAACGAAGACGAAGCGTGAGTGATTTTTTCCCCTCTTCAATGTTCTTCCCTCTAAAGGTAGTGACGAACTCTATGTCTTCAAGATTTTCGAGTGACAACGATGCAATTGTTTCAACTACAGTGCACCACAAAACACTTTCATCCACGATGAGGGAAAGGTCGCGTTCGATGGCAGGTTGTTTTGGAAGTGGGTGCGACTGCACATCTGGCGGGAAGGTACAAAGAAGGGCATCAAGGTACAACTGTGCGACGTAGAACGTCCCAGCAAGATTCCATTCTTTTTGGATGGTCGAGTGCAGTCGCCCGATTCTGCCGAGTTCAACTTCGCCAACAGAGATTACTCCACCAGGTTCTAGCCAAGGTGCATCAGTGCAAGGCGTAACCTCGATATCACTCTTTCCGGTAAGAATTGAATAGATTCGATTCACCACACCTCGCAGAGTGCCAATTCCATCGCCTTTGGTCGCATCAACCAAAATGCCAAGTTCTGTTTTTTCGAGATGCTCGTCGCCTTCGATCAAAAATACCGAACCAAGTTCAGCGAGTTGGACATTTTTTACTCCGTTGTCTTCGTTGTGCTTCCGCACGGTGAGCAAGCTTGGAATAACTGAAGGTCGAAGTGCGGGCTCTGCACTTACTCGGTCATCGTCGATTGTTAATGGAGATTGCTCGTCGAGCAAAAAGTGATTCGCCTCTTTAATAGAGATGAGTGAATGAGTCACGCATTCGACGAATTCCATTCCCGCCAATGCGTTTAAAATGGTTTGCCTACCTTCGGCTTCACCACCTGATGGTGGAACTCGCACTTTAAGCGAATCTTCAATAGTGAATTTTTCAAATCCATGAACGCGACCGACCTCTTCAACAAGATCAATTTCGCGATGAATATCTCCACGATAGCAGGGGACAGTGCACTCGATAATTTCGTCCTTACAGGAAGATTCAAAACCGACAGATTGTAAGTAGTTGACCATCTGGTCACTGCTCAAACTCGTACCGAGGCGTTCATTGCAATACGCAGTTCGCATAGAGGTAGTGATGCGATCAGGCAACTCGTTTCCATCGCTAACCACCCCTTTACACAGTTCACCACCACCAACATCGATGAGGAGTGCAGAGAGGCGATTTGTACTTGTTTCAATTTGCAACGGACTTACGCCCCGTTCAAAACGAAAACTAGAATCACTGAAAATTTTGTGACGCCGACTCATTTCACGAACAACGACGGGATTAAAAGTTGCCGCTTCGATAAGTAGGTTCGTTGTTTCCTCGGTCACCGATGCAAGTGCACCGCCTTTGACTCCCGCAAGCGCCACGGGCTTTTGCGCATCTGCAATCACGAGATCACCTGTTGTTAATGTAAGTTCTACGGCATCTTCACCAAGGGGTAAGAATTTTTCGCCCTCTTTTGCTCTACGAACAATAATTTGATTCCCCTCAATTTTGTCGAGGTCGAATACGTGTGTCGGTTGCCCTTGTTCAAAGAGTACAAAATTCGTAGAGTCCACAATTGCGTTCCGCGGGATATCCCCACGATTTTCGATTTTTGTTTTCAGCCAATTTGGAGAGGCTGTGACATTTGCCCCAAGAATAACGCGAGCGGTGTATAGAGGGCACAATTCAAGCTCAAGATTTGTGACAGAAATCGAGTCTTTTGCAGGGGGTCCATTTTCATTGACAGTGCAATCTGGAATGATGAGGGCATTATCCGTACGGGCAGCGATTTCTCGTGCTAAACCGATGTGGCACGTGCAATCTCCACGATTTGAGGTCATTTCGAAGTCCTGTCGAACGTCGCCATCGGGCAAATCATCTCGCCTCTCTAAGGGAAAACCAGCAGCTGTGAGCAGTTCAGCCTGTTCATCTGCGGGAACATCATTCTTCAAATAGTCATTGATCCATTGCGTAGTTACCAACATACGCGCAGAATAGCTATTCTGCACGAATGCGAAGTCGATTTCTCCAAATAGTTCTAGTGCTTTTTTCGTCCACCCTCTTCCCAGCGTGTACGGCAGCACCAGCGGTGAAGGACCCACTCTCAACTTCACCCAATGATTTTTCCCTCGATGTCACGGTTGTGACAACCGAACCCCACACAGCAGCCCATATGCGGTCCTCTCGTTTTGTCCTTTTTCCAAATGGTGCCCTTCACCATGGAGACGAGGAGGGCTGGGGGCCAAATACGTTACCTGATAGAACACGGTTACTTTCTAGGGAGCAAGTATCCACAGTATGGAATCGACTCCATCAAATGGGAATGTCGACGCCTGAACTCGCAAACGAAACGGTAAATTTCCAACTCATGCCACGTCCAGAGGACGGTTCGGTGTACATGATTTCTGTGAATGCTAATGGGGAGTACTGGAATTTTATTAGGTACATCGCTCTCGACCAACAAGCGGATCCCGCGTTCAAGAGTTTGCTTCGATTACTTGCCGAATACGCATG
>Ga0315336_1006193_pt1 | contig 12429 bp, 23 predicted proteins | sample ASW5metaG_FD_204512 | JGI IMG/M metagenome (GOLD analysis project Ga0315336, IMG submission 204512) | Ammonia-oxidizing marine archaeal communities from Monterey Bay, California, United States - ASW #5 | ecosystem: Environmental > Aquatic > Marine > Intertidal zone | place: USA: California...
GTGGAGCTTGTGAACCAGAATGTCCAGTTGAGGCAATCTTTGAGGAAACAGAAGTACCAGAGGAATGGGATAAATATATTAAAATGAACTATGAGTTTTTTGGACAAGAAGCACCATAATGAAACAACAAGCAATAACAAAAGATACTAAATTAGAATCTGGATACAAGTGGGGATTCGAATCCGATATCAAGTCAAAGAAGATTCCTAAAGGTTTAAATACAAAGACTATTAGACTCATATCCAAACTAAAAGAAGAACCTCAATGGATGTTAGATTATAGACTAAAGGCTTATAGGTCTTGGGTTAGAAAGAAACATCCTGAATGGCACCATCTTAATATACCTGAAATAGACTTTCAAGACATAGTATACTATTCTGCACCAGGTGGACAGAACAAACCAAAGGCTATCGAAGATTTAGACCCAGAGATAATTGAAACATATAAAAAGTTAGGTATACCATTGGCAGAGATGGGAGCGATTGAAGGTGTAGCAGTTGATGCGGTATTTGATTCTGTATCTGTAGCCACAACGGCAAGAACTGAATTAGAAAAGCATGGTGTTATCTTTTGTTCTATATCAGAAGCAATTAAAGAACATCCTGATTTAGTTCGTAAATATATGTCTAAAGTTGTGCCTGTCAATGATAATTATTATAGTGCATTGAATAGTGCAGTCTTTAGTGATGGTACTTTTGTTTATGTACCGAAAGATGTTAGGTGTCCATTAGAGTTATCTACTTATTTTAGAATCAATGAAATGGATACAGGACAATTTGAGAGAACATTGATTATAGCTGATGAGGGTAGTTATGTAAGTTACTTAGAAGGATGTACAGCACCAATAAGGAAGAACAATCAGTTACATGCAGCAATAGTAGAGATAGTAGCATTGAAAGGTGCAGAGGTTAAATACTCTACTGTACAGAATTGGTATCCAGGTGATGAGGAAACAGGTGAGGGTGGTGTATTGAACTTTGTAACTAAACGAGGTATTTGTCATGATAGTGCAAAGATTAGTTGGAATCAAGTTGAAACGGGTTCGGCAATTACTTGGAAGTATCCAAGTTGTATATTGAAAGGTGATAATAGTGTTGGAGAATTTTATTCTGTAGCAGTAACTAAAGGACATCAACAAGCAGATACGGGAACTAAGATGATACATATCGGGAAGAATACCAAGTCTACCATAGTTAGTAAAGGTATATCTGCTGGTAAAGGACAAAATACTTATAGAGGTGGCGTTAAAGTTATGAAGGGTGCAAGTAATGGTCGTAATTATACTCAATGTGATTCACTACTTATAGGCGGTAGTTGTGGTGCTCATACATTTCCATATATAGATGTGAGGAATCCAACGTTTACGCAAGAGCATGAAGCAACAACTTCTAACGTAAGTGAAGAGCAATTGTTTTATTGCCAACAAAGAGGATTAAGTACAGAAGATGCTGTGAGTTTAATAGTAGGTGGATTTTGTAATGACGTATTTAACAAATTACCAATGGAGTTTGCTATTGAAGCAAACCAATTATTGGCTGTAAGCTTAGAAGGAGCAATAGGATGAAAGAATCAATTAGAGAAAAGTTTACTAATGCTTTTAAAAAAAGAACTGGTGCTATTTATCAGAATTGGATACAAGGATGGGCAATTACTGAAAGGCGAAATAAAAAGAAGCATGAGTATACAACTGATGTAATTAAATTTAATCAAGAAGGTGTAGTTCATGAGAAACATCCTTTTAAATCAAGAGAATTTGATGGTGCATTTAAAGAGTGTGGATGTTTACCAGATTGTGGATGTAAAGAAACAAAAAAAGATAATATGAAAGGTTGGTTGCCTTAATAAAGATTATGAAGTTAAAAGAACATATAGAAAAATTAGACGAATCATTAGATGAGTATTCAGAAGAAGCACCAAAATCTGAAAAATTATTTGTAGATATTAAACAATTGCAGCGTGAGATACAATATAAAGATAAGAGTATTGAAAGTTTAAGGAATGAGTCAATTGTATTAAAGAACCAAATTTCTATAATAGAAGAAGAGAAATCTACTATTTTAGAAAAGTTAGATAAATCAAGATGGTTAGAAAGTAAAGTTGCTTTAGCTACAAAAAAAGTATATGAAGATAAAGTTAAATCAGTTATTAATGAAAATGTAGATTCAAAGATAATTCCTGTGTTAACAGAGGTTGCTAGAAGAAAACAAGGTAAGCAACAATTAAATTGGGGCAATTGGTTAAAGATACCAGAGAATAGATATTTGTTTCATATAAATGAAGATATAGCTAAAAAAATATTTGAAGATACTAATACTTTAATAGATAGGATCTCAGGTAATAAAAGAACACGAGGCGGAGGTGCACTAACTAAATTTAATAATTATTCATTAACATTTACTGGTGATAGTGCATCAGGAACAGAGGATTATGTATCAACTGACTTTAACCCTGATACTTATAATCTTAATTTAGGATTTACTGTTTCTTATTGGGTTAGACCAGATGAAGTAGGCACTAATATGTTTGCATTCGGTAGAAAACATAACAATAACCAACGATTTGTATTTGGTATTAGTAAAGCAAATAAAATACACATTAGTGTTGGTCAAAATAAACTAACAGGTACATGGAGTAACGGCCTGGCCGATAACCCCTCGGGTAAAACCGCGGCGGAATTATTCCCTTCACTATTTGATGACGGGGATTTAATACCAGGCACTTGGATGCATTTTGTAGTAACATATGCAGACCGAGCAGATACATCTGAAGGTAGCGTATCTCGTAAAGTATATTTAAATGGTGAACTCGTTCGGGATGCCAATATAAATTGGAGTGCTACAGGTGGCGACACTGGTGGTATGTATTTTGGTGCTCGTAATCTAGTCAATGTTGGATATAACTATGGATGGGCTTGTGGTCTTGATGAAGTAGCTATTTTTAATACAGCCAAAGATTCTGATTGGGTTACAAGTACACATAATAATGGAACACCAAATGATTTAACAGAAGAATCTGGATTAGTTGGATATTGGAGATTTGAAGATGGTAGTGGAACTACGGTTAAAGATTTATCAGGAGAGGGTAATCACGGAACATTAACTACAGATGATACAGGTCTTCCTGCTTGGTCTGATGATACACCTTGAACAGGAGAAATTAAATGAAAGAATTAGTAGCAAGTAGAGTACCACCTGGAGATAGATGGGCTATGTTAGAAGATGAAAGTGATATAGTATTTGGTAGTTTAACAGATTGTTTGAATCAAATATATGTAGTTCATCAAGCTACACAATTTTTTATAGATGCAAAAAAAGGTGAAGTTTACATTGAAGATGGAGTAGAGAAACCACAACCAGTAAAGAAATATTCACTATATGGAGAAGAGATATGATTAGATATAAAATAGTAGTTCCTTATGCTACAAAGAATTCAACACTTATGTACAAATATTATACTTGGAGTAAATAATGAAAACAATGAAATATTTTTCAGCGGTATGGTGTGGCCCCTGTAAATCTTTTAAGCCAGTTATGAATGAAATAGCTGGTGAAGGTTATTCAATAGAGTTTATTGATATAGACCAAGAACAAAATAAAGCAACCAAATATGGAGTTCGTTCTGTACCTACTGTAGTTATAGAAGAGAATGGAATTGAAGTAGATAGATTTGTAGGTTCAATACCTAAACAAATGATACTGGAGAAGTTATTGTAAATGAATAAATTATTATTAGCATTAGCTGCATCATTAATTGGTCATGTTATTGCTTGGTTTCATATGCAAGGCCAATTCAAATGGGAATGGGCTAAATCAATATGGTGGGTTTTTTTCGGCGGTATCCCAATTAGTTTTTTATTTTATTATGGTACTAGATGGTATTATGAATACTTTGGTTATTATTGGGCTGTAAGACCAATTGGGTTTGGAATGGCTACAATAGTATTTAGTATATTGACTTGGGCTGTTCTTGGGGAGCTGCCAGATACTAAAACTGTTATATGTGTAGTGTTAGCTGTTATTATTATCATACTTCAATTAAGTAATACGGTAAAGATATAAAATGAATTTAACTTGGTTTTACTTCCATTGTGTATTAGCACTTGTAATACTGTATAAAGATTACAACGGAACATTAGAAGATTCGTTAAATAAGTTTGAGCAGAAGGTTGGGTTATATACAGAACCTGATACTACTGATACTGAAACACCGCCGTATTATATACCGCCAATTGAAGAAGATTCAACACAAATAGAAAGAGATGAGAATGAGAATAGGAATTGATATAGATGGAGTTCTAAGAGATTTCGGTAAAAGTTTTATGGCAGTAATGAAAAAACATTATCCAGAAACTATGTTACAAGATAAGATTACTGATTGGCAGTTTGAAAAACATTTTACTTTATCTAAAAAAGAATTACAAGAAATATATTGGGATAAGTATTGTGATGCAGTATTTCTTGAAGCACCACCAATCCCTGGAGCAATTGAGCAGATGTGGGATTTATTTGAATGGGCAAAAGAAACAGATAATACTTTAGTTTGTATTTCTTCACAAAGACCTACAGGTAGACATAACTCATTGCAATGGTTAGGTAAGCATGGATTAGGATTTGAAGAAACGCATTTTATAAAAGGTAGATATAAATGGAAGAAAGATGTTGATTGGTTAGTAGATGATTCTCCAGAGAATTGGCACAATTGGAAAAAGGGTCGTGGAGATGATACTGATTTTATTTTAGTGGATGCACCTTACAATCAACATATTAAAGCTACTCATAGAATAAAAGAATTAAAAGAAGTTAAGGGTATAATAGGATAATGGATTATAAAAAATATATTACAGAAGTACAAGACTACCCAAATAAAGGAATTAACTTTAAAGATATATCACCACTACTTTCTGATAGTAGTATATTTAAGGATGTAATTTATAGAATGGCATATAAAGTTAATAGTGCTCCAGATTATTGGATTGGTATTGATGCTAGGGGATTTTTATTTGCATCTGCACTTGCTATGGTTAGAGGTGGTGGACTTGTAATGTGTAGAAAGGCGGGTAAGTTACCAAGACCAACAGCCAATTACACATACCAAACAGAATATAGTAGTGATGAATTGAGTATGCATTGGGGTAAAGGAACAGCTGTTATAGTAGATGATGTATTAGCGACTGGTGGAACATTAAAGGCTGCTAATTATTTAGCGGGAATAGCTGGATATGATGTTATAGATAATTTGGTATTGATAGATTTGAAATATATTTCACGAACTACAACATTTGATGAAGTAAAGAGTTTAATACAATATGAATAAAGAAGATATACTAATAGTTTGTGCTCTTGAAATAGAAACTCAAGGTAAGTTAGATAATTGGAATGTATTATATTCTGGTGTAGGTAAGGTTAATGCTACATATAAATTAACAGAACGATTAACAGATTATAATTATGCTAAACCAAAACTTGTAATCAATTATGGAACAGCAGGTTCTCGTAAGATCAAGAAAGGACAAATAGTAGATTGTACTAAGTTTGTTCAAAGAGATATGGATGTTACTGGTCTTGGGTTTATGAGAGGTCAAACACCATTCGAAAATAATATACCTATTATATTAGATTATGATCATGTTGAATTTAATCCTATTGGTAGAAAGGCAAGTTGTGGTAGTGGAGATAATTTCGTAGAAGATAGAACAAACTATTATGGTGAAGTAGTAGATATGGAAGCATATGCTTTAGCTAAAGTTTGTTATTATTTTAATATTCCATTCATATCATTTAAATATATTACTGATGGAGCAGACGAACAATCCCATGAAGATTGGGAAAAGAACTTAGCAGATGGTATTATAGTATTTAAAGATAAGGTTTTAAATTATGTTGAAAGATAATGTAGTATATAACCAATCAGATAATGAAGTAATGGTTAGAACCAATGGTGATGAGATACATATTATATGTAAGACCGATTCTCAGATGGATAAAGTAGTAGAGAAAATGACTACTGATAATTGCAAATTAGCTGGATATGAAGAATGGGATGATGATAGTGATAAGAAATACATATTAACATTTATAGTTTGCGATATTGAAGGTGCTATAATAGAGCCAGAATTGAATTGAAGATCTTATTGTACTTTCGTTTTCGTTTTAACGCTAGTTAAATATCGAGAAAATAAAAAAAACCTTGACTTATATTGCAATTTTGTTGTATGATCGGATATTATGAAAAAATGGTTTCACATAAAGGGTAAAGATATATCAATATACAAACCTGAAGGTAAAGTTATTACATTTTGGCTATGGGGAGAATCTAAAGAAGATATTAGAAAACTAGTTATTAAAAAAGGTTATATAAATATAGAATGGATAATAGAAGAAACGCCCCCATTTATTTAATTAAAAAAAGTGAAAATAAACCTTGACTTGTATTGCATTTTTGTTGTATGATCGGCTATGGAAATAAAGGAAAAAATGAAAGATTCGACTTTCGGTAAATTTAACCCTATGGCACTTAGAGAAAAATATAGTGCTAAAAAAGTTACTAATAATTATTCTTCGTTTTGGATGGATAATGATTGGAACACTCGTAATACTTCTATTTTTGATAAAGATGATGAGGATTATGTAAAACCAAAAACAGATTTAGTGGCTTTGGCTGGTTATCGTAGAGCTATCGCAAACTTTGTTACTATTGTAACTGGTGAATCAGATATTAAAGTTAAATTTAATGATGGAGATGATTCTTATACTGACGGTAAAACAGTTGTCATTGGTTCTAAGATGGATGACAAATTATTTGATAGTTCAGTTGGACTTGCACTTCATGAAGGTTCTCACATTAAACTTTCTGATTTTGATTTTCTAAGAAATCTTAAATTTAATATACCTAAAGAATATATTGAAAGAGGTATTAAAAAAGGTTTTAGTGAAGGTGAAATTATCGCTAATATAAAATATTTACTTAACTATGTTGAAGATAGACGAATTGATAATTATGTTTTTACTTCTTCTCCTGGTTATAAAGGTTATTATCATTCAATGTATAATAAGTATTTTTACTCAAAGATTGTTGATAAGGCTCTGTTATCAGATGAACATTCAGATGAAACATTGGAATCTTATATGTTTAGGATTATCAATCTTACTAATAAGAATACTAATTTAAACGCTCTTAATGGTCTTAGAGATATTTGGAAAACTTTAGATATAAAAAACATTAAGAGATTAAATTCATCAGAAGATGCTTTTAATGTTGCTCTTAATATATTTGTTATAATTTTAAGTAACATACCAGATGGTACTGAAAAAATCAATGAAGAAACTGGTGAAGTTACTTATGAAAGAGCTGATGGTAAGGAATCATCTGAAATGGGTGAAGGTGAAGGTAGTGGTGGAAGTAATGATTCTGAAACTTTATCTGATGAAGAATTTAAAGATTTACTTGATTCAGTAGAAAACCCTGAAATGGATAGTGGTAATTCTGCTAGTGGTGGTAAAAGTATTGATGTTGATTTACCTATGAGTGGTAAACCTTCTAATAAAATTGATGTTGGTAAGGAAACTAAAAAAGTTGAATTAACTGAAAGACAGAAAAAACAATTAGAAAAGGCGATTGAAAAACAAAAGAAATTTATGAATGGTGATGTCGCTAAAAAGAAAGTTACTAAAAAAGATGCTCGTGAATTATCAATAGTTGAAGAATCTGGAATGGGATATGTAGATGTTGGTAAAGATATTGGTTGGGATAAAAAAGGCACGAAGTGTTTGGTAGTTAAAAAACTTACTAAAGATTTAATTGATATGAGAACATTAAATATTTTATCCCCATATCGTTATAGATATTATGGTGGTAGTAAAGAAGAAAATGGTTTTGTTGAAGATGGTATTAGACTTGGAACTATCTTAGGTCGTAAACTTCAGGTTCGTGGTGAATCACGCGAAACAAAGTGGACTAGAAAAGATAGTGGTAAAATTGATAAAAGATTAATTGCTGAATTAGGTTTTGGTAATGAAAGAATTTTTAATACTTCTTTTGTAGAATCATATTCAGATGCTTTCTTACATATTTCAGTTGACGCTTCTGGTTCTATGAGTGGTGATAAATGGGATACCACTATGACTTCAGTAGTTGCAATTTGTAAGGCTGCTTCAATGATTCAGAATGTAGATGTAGTGGTTTCATTTAGAAGTACACATGATACAGGTGGTCGTGGTAGAAGAAGTGGTGATAAACCTCTTATCTTAATTGCTTATGATTCGAGAGTTGATAAATTTAATAAAGTAAAAAACTTGTTTGCTCATATTAAAGTTGCTGGAACTACTCCTGAAGGATTATGTTACGAAGCGATTTTGGACGAGATTATTCCAACTACTAAAGATAGAGATTCATACTTCTTAAATTTTTCAGATGGAATGCCTATGTTTAGTAATGATTCAATTAGTTATTATAGTAGTGATGCTATTAGACATACTAAGAAAATGATAGAAGAAATTAAACATAGAGATATTAAAGTACTAAGTTATTTTATCGGCGATCCAGAGTGGATGAGAGATTCAACTGTAAGTGATTTCAAAACAATGTATGGTAAAGATGCAGAGTTTATTGATGTAACTTCTGTAATGGCTGTTTCAAAAACAATGAATAAAAAGTTTCTTGAAAAGTGATAAAGTGGATTGTCAATAAGTTGTATAAACATAATCCAGAATGTAATTGTGGATATAAGATGAAACCAATAAATAGTAGTTATGAATATAGTTGGAAATGTATATGGAAAAAATGTGGTTGGGAAACATTTCAAACAGGTAATGGTAAATTACATTGGAAAAAATAATTAAAATAAACCTTGACTTGTATTGCATTTTATGTGTATATTATGGCTTAAGAAATGAGAAAAAAATTGTTAATTAAAAAAGGAAATAATAAATGAACAATATTGTTGTCAAAATCGAAATGTCGGGTAACCGATATAACGCTTTTGATTCTGATGGTAATAAATACACATCAGAAATAAGTACTGGTACTCGAAAGGGTGCTTATGAAAAGGGTATGGCTCTTGAACGGAGATTAAATAAATCTGGTAATCCATACTGGTGGAAAGTTCCAATGAGTGAATTTGAAGTATCATCAATACCAGAATTTGATGTATCTTCTGTTGAAGTTCCATCTGAACATGCTGAAGTATTAAACTTCATTCATAGTTCTTATAAACTTAAACCTAAAGGTTTGGTTATGAAGGAACTGAAATGGAAATATTTAGTTCGTTCCGCTGTTCGTGGAAAGAATATTCTGATGACTGGTCCTGCTGGATGTGGTAAAACAATGGCTGCTAAGTCGTTGGTTAATTCACTTGACAGACCTGACTTCTATTTTAACTTAGGAGCTACTCAGGATCCCCGCTCTTCTTTGATTGGTAATACTCACTTTGAAAAAAAGAAGGGTACTTACTTTTCAGAATCACTTTTTGTGAAGGCTATTAGGACTCCTGATGCTGTGATTCTTCTTGATGAATTGAGTAGGGCTCACCCAGATGCTTGGAATATCTTGATGACAGTTTTAGATACTGGTCAAAGATATCTTAGGTTGGATGAGGCTGATGGAACTGAAACAGTTAAGGTTGCTGAAGGTGTTACTTTCGTAGCTACGGCTAACATTGGTAATGAATACACTTCTACCAGAGTTATGGATAAGGCTCTGATGGATAGATTCATTATTGTTGAAATGGATGTTTTAACCGATGAAGAGGAATATGGGTTGTTAACTTATATGTTCCCTCATGTTGATTCTGATTTATTAAAATCAGTTTCAGAGATTTCTCACTTAACGAGAACGGAATCGAAATCAGATGCTGGTAAAATCAGTTCTGGTATTTCAACGAGAACTTCAGTCGAGTTGGCTGGATTAATCTTTGATGGTTTCGGATTGGATGAGGCTGCTGAAGTTACTGTCTACCCTCAGTACTCAGATGATGGTGGTGTAGATAGTGAAAGAACTTTTATTAAACAGTTAGTACAGAAGTATATTACTGATGGTTCTTCTGAAGATTTGTTTAATGAAGAAGAGATTGAAGCAAATAACGTAGGAGCTTAGTGTGGCTAAGAAAATAAATAAAAAAGGTAAACTTAATGAAACTATTATGAAGGCATATCAAACAGCTATTTTGAATCGAACAAAAGCTGGACATGACTCAAGTAAAATGGTTTCACGTTTAAATGATCTTATTTTAGAACATAAAAAATAAATAAATTTTTCTCTCACCAGAGACCGAGCTGGGTTTTTCCTTTCTTCCTGGCTCGGAAAATTTATAACATAACAAGGATGAAAATATGAAAAAAGATAGATGGTCAGATTATGCTAAGTATTTAGTATTATCTGATAATTCCGATAGTAAACTTAAAGGTACATTTGGACATTATCAAGATTTCAAAACAATTAAAGATGTAATTAATAGTATAGCATTTTCTGATAAAAATACTTATTTACATAATAATAATATTTATAATAGGAAGATTACTTCTGCTGAAGGCAAAACTATTCTTACTAATATTAAAGAATGTATTTGGAATGAAAAAACTGAAAAAATGATATTGATTGCGAATCAACTTAATTTAAAGATTTAATACTTATGGGAGAAATTATACGGTTATGGATGAGTATAGTTGGCTATGGGTAATAATTTATACAATGCCTGTAATGGTGGTATTGTATTTGTTATTAATGTGGGCAAACCACGAAGATTACAAAAAAGAACACAACATTAAAGGATGGAGTGATAAAGATATGAATGTAAAGCAATTGCTAGTTGCTACTGTAGTTAGTACTATAGTAGGAACTTCTGGTTATTTAATTGGAGCATATTATGGTTCTATAAGTATGTTAGATACTATATATGGTAATGTCGAGAGTGAACTCGGTATAATGGAATCAAGAATAAAAGATATCAATACACGAGAAGTTGAGGCTTCACTTGAAGAGATCAAACTCAAGGTATTGAATAAAGTTCCCTCTAAACAAGCTATCGCTGATTTACATATACAAATAGATTCTTTAAACGATAGATTACTAATGTTATCGAAAGAGTTAATGGAAGTACATATGGAACTTGAATTCGAATTATCTAAAGTAGAAGATGGTGCAAGAACTCTTGTAAATGATATGGCCGTAACTATGAATACAGAAGTAAAGAAACAATTTGAAGAAATGTACGGTAAGGTTGATATATTATATAAAGAGTTAGCGGAAGTTAATGAGTTATTAGATACAGCTAAAGAAACATTTCTCGGAAAATATATTATAAAATAGGAATAATATGGCAAGAATATTTGGATCAGATGAACCAAACACGAATATTAAAAAAACTCGTCAAGGTATGGGCAGAGGAACAAAGTTAGGTAATAAAAATTCTAAAAAATATTACAAGAAAAAATATAGAGGTCAAGGTGGAAAAAGGCAACGTTAAATATAAAGTTATTAAAGATTATCCTACCATTGATGGTATGCTTTATAAGAATGAAATTGTAAAGTTAGATAATGGTGATAATAAAAAGTATTTCACTACAGATACTAAGATTAGAGTTAAAGATTCTACAGGAAAAATTTGGTTTATAGAAGAAAATAATTTAACTATTGTTTAATAATTGAGTCTAATATAGTATGATAGATACAGAAAAATTTATAGAAAACCTACACAAAGAAATAAATCGAAGAGAAGTGCGTAAAAATCGTATCTTTAATACTATTTATTTAGTAGGAGTATTTATCTTTGATTTTATGTTAGATACAGGAGAATGGATATGAAAAAATTATTTATGATGTTAGCTTTATCTTTACCATTAATGGCTCAAGAAGTTGAAGTTAAAGAAGTAGATGGTAAAACAGAAGTTACCGTTAAGAAACATCGCGACAAGGGTGATATGAGAGCATGGAAACAACGCGGTGATATGAAACGTGGTGATAAACGAATGGCTATGGCTAATCGGAAAAAGATGCATAAGAAACGAGCAATTCGTTCAGCAGTTCGTATACTTGTAGTTGGTGGTGTAGCTTATTACATTGGATATCATCAAGGGCAACATAACAAACATAATAAAGGCGGAATGAAACGTAGACCTTTAATGGGAGATAAAAAATAATGGAAATTAATCAAATAATTACATTATGTGTAGTTGCTGTATTAGTAGCAGTAGAATATTTCAGACCAGGTACACTTACATCTAAAAAATAATGAAAGAGAAATACTGTAAATGGGTATTATATGCATTGGCAGTATATTTTCTCATTGATCTTTTAGTATGGTGGGTACGTTATTGGAGTTAGTAAATGAATATTAAAAACATATTGTTGAGTTGTGTAATCGTCTTTGGGAGTTTATCTCTATCGGGGTGTTATACACAACTCACTATGTTTCACCCAGAACCAGAAAATGATGAT
>Ga0315336_1006194_pt1 | contig 12428 bp, 12 predicted proteins | sample ASW5metaG_FD_204512 | JGI IMG/M metagenome (GOLD analysis project Ga0315336, IMG submission 204512) | Ammonia-oxidizing marine archaeal communities from Monterey Bay, California, United States - ASW #5 | ecosystem: Environmental > Aquatic > Marine > Intertidal zone | place: USA: California...
CCTTGCTAAGCAAGGAGATGTGTCGGCGCAGCATAACCTTGGTCGAATGTATGCGACCGGCCAGGGCGTTTCCAAGGATAACGCCAAAGCGATCTCCTGGTACCACAAGGCCGCCGAGCAGGGAAGTGTGCCTTCCCATACCAATCTGGGTTTAATGTACTACGATAATATCTGGGACAGCAAAGACCCTCCCGGCGATCTTGCTAAAGCCTTCTACTGGTTGAGCAAGGCGGCTGAGTGGGGTCATCCGGTGGCGCAGTACTACCTCGGTGAGATGTACGACATCGGCAGAGGCGTCCCCATGGATCCTGCCGAAGCGTTCTCCTGGTATAGCAAGGCCGCCGAGCAAGAATATACCGATGCCCAAATAAGCCTCGCCGGATTTTACGAACATGGTAGAGGCACTCCCACGGACCACGAAAAAGCGATCTCCTTGTACCTCAAGGCCGCCGAGCAGGGGCATTGGATGGCGTTGCCGCAGTATGCCCTGGGTGTGAAGTACCAATTAGGCTTTGGCGTCCCCATGGACCTTGCCAAAGCGATCTTCTGGTTGAGCCAAGCCGCCGAGCAGGGACACGTAGGCGCGATAGAGCAGCTCGAGAAAGCGAAAGAACAAGAGGCCACTTCTCAGATTAACGGCGAAAACGACATTCTACATTGGTTAGAGTCCATAGGCCTGGAGAAGTATTTAGAGCAGTTTGTTAGTAACGACATAACCTTAGATATCTTACCGGATCTCACCGACGCCAATCTGAGGGAAATGGGCATCAATTCTCTGGGTAACCGAAAGAGAATCCTCAAAGCCATAGATGCTACCCCCTAAGCAGACCACAGCCTATCGTGACAGCTCAGGGCAGAATTCGCGGCGCGTTGCCCATTGTGCTACCAATGGCGGCGATTGGGAGAAGCTATCTTGAGAATCTCGATTCCAACAAGGAGAAACAGATATGGGTGATAAGGGGAAAAAAGACAAAGGCAAGAGGGAACAACAAAAAAAAGCCCAGCTTAATCCAAAGCAAAAACGAAAACAGAAAAATGAAAAGAAAAAATCAATGCCCATTACTTTCACAACAACCTAGCCTTCGCCCATGTCGAGGCCGGACACCTTGTGGAGGCTCGCAAGCATATTGCGGAGTCGTGTAGATTTCCCCTGAATGTTCGCTGCAGACGGTCTGCAAGGCCAATTTCTTCGAGGACCTGGGGTTTTTGAAGAGTTATCTCGTAGCCCTAAGGAAAGCGACGATGCAGACGACCCGCTGAGTAACCGCTTCTCCTTACGACGCTGGCAGTGCTGGACCGTGGTATTGTTGTGATGGATCGGCGAGTCCCGGGGTGCGTGGCTAATCTCCGAGCAACGACTGAACGAGGGCTGGGCACCTATTCTCTCTAAATTTTCTCGTCGGCATCTTCGGCCACCGGTTAGTAGGCCCGACGTTTGTTATGGTGAGCTTTCCGCATCGCAAGTGTGTGGCTACCCTTAGGTGTTGGTATTTTCATGAGGCATCCACGACACCGTAATGGGCTCCACATCTGGCGGCACATACGGAATGCCGTGAGCCGTTCCCACGTTGCTAATGGCGCAGCACCGTGCTGGCCATGGTCTTCAAGCTGCTGTTGAGCGCACGGCGTAAATGGCGCAGGCTCAATGGATCAAACCGCCTCGCCGAGCTCATCTAGGGAGTGATCTTCAAGGACGGAATCAACGAAAATTCAACACGCCGCCTGAACGGCCCGCCAACAACTTTCCGCCCTAGCTCCCAATCCGCCGCCGCTCGACGATCCATTGATGCTCGTCGGACCGAATGCGTCACTCGTCGCCTATGTCGATGAATCTCACTCAGTTGCGGCACTTGCCTGTCGGCGAGAGCCAACAACTGGGACTGCTTCAGTTGGAAACTATGATCTCCGTGAGTTCTTCGACGCTTGTGTCCTGCTTTGCTACGTCTCTAATGACCTGGCCATGAGACATGATGACGAAGCGGTCGCTCACGCGAAAAGCATGATGAATGTTATGGGTCACGACAACACAGGAGAGTCCCTCGTCGCGCAGTCGGAGTACATCTGATAGGACCTTTTCAGTCTCACGGACAGAGAGTGCGCTGGTCGGTTCGTCAAGCAGAAGGATCTCGCTCCTGAAATGCTGCGCCCTCGCAATCGCTACAGCTTGCTGCTGGCCCCCGGAGAGGCGCTCCACTAACTGGGCAGGCGATGTGATACCGGCGATCTGAACTTGGTTTTCCAGTAGGTCCATGGCGATCCGGTTCATTTCGCGGAAGCGGAGGAAACCTAATCCGTTGACGATCTCTCGGCCGGCGAAAATGTTACGCATGATTGACATTGATCCGACCAGCGCAATCTCTTGGTAGATTGTCTCGATGCCAATGTTTTGCGAATCCTCGCGTGAGCGAATCGGCACTGCGCGGCCCCTATGGTGGAATTGACCGGAATCAGGCCTGATGACCCCGGACATAATTTTGATCAAAGTCGACTTACCAGCGCCGTTGTCACCGAGAAGCCCAACTACTTCCCGGGAATGGAGCGCAAAGTCCACCTGATCGACAGCCTGGATACGTCCGTATGACTTGGTAACGTTCTTGGCTTCAAATACCGGAAGTGCCGCGGTCGCAACGATGTCTGCTGTCGTGGACATAATTAATCGGTCATTGGGTCTTGGCGAACGTGCGGTTCATGACGACGGCACCGATTATGATCGCGCCGAGGAACGCATCTATAAAGAAACCTGGTGCGCGGCTTAGGAAAAGAACGTCTTCTATCGTGTAAATGAGAACCGCACCGAGGAAAATACCAATAATGGTTCCTCTACCTCCGGTCAGCAGTACCCCACCGATCACGCACACGGCGATCGTCTGCAGCTCGAGCCCGGGGCCTGCTGCTGGGGATATGGCGTTGACGCGTGTCGCGCTCATGATGCCCGACACTGTGGCTCCCAAGGCCGAGAGCATGAAGGCGATAATCTTGACGCGGGCGACGTTGATGCCAACGGCGGTTGCCGACTGAAGGTTCCCACCCACGGCGTAGAGGTGATTGCCCAGTTTGTGGTGAGCCAACAGCAGGTACCCCACAACCGCGATCCCCACGAACCAGATGAACTGAGCCTGTAGAACGCCGATGGATCCCGTCAGTGCGCCTTCGAAGAAGTCTCCGGGAAAGAAAGGTACATTTTGCCCGGCGGTCAGCAGACGGATGACACCACGTAGGACCAACATCGTCCCCAGCGTCGCGATGAAGGAGGGGATCGCCAGTTTGACCGTGATGAAGCCGTTCAGGCAGCCGCAAAGAAGCCCAGTGGCAAGAGCGACAATGACTGAGAGCCAAAGCGGTAACCCCTCGATGAAACAGAGGGCCATGACAATCGACGTCAGCGTGAACACCGATCCCACTGAGAGGTCGAACTCGCCGGCGATCATCAAAAGGCCGACGCCGACAGCCATGATGCCGAGCAGAGGAATTGCCCGGAGCATGATCGCCGCGTTCGCTTCCGATGCATAGCGAAACTCGGCTGGAATGATGAGTGAGAGCACGATCAGCGTGAACTGAACCAGCACGAAGAGTATCGCGATGCTGCCGGCAGGGTGGCGTCGCAGCCGCTCGAAGGCCGGCAGCGCAGATTGTCGCGGAGACACCGATACCTCAGCCACGGCCCATTCCTGCTGCTAAGGGGTCAGCGCTAAGCGAACGGAAAAAAAGAGGCGACGCGGTTTCATCTCCGCCGACGAAACACGCGCCGTCCTCAAAGCCGATTCGCAACATTGCCTACCGGTATGTCCCGATGTACGGCTTCAACACCTCAGTCTTGCTCGCGTCGATGATGTTGTTGCCAGTGTTGACGTCACTGGGCTCAATCCCGTACTTCGCCCAGTGGTACAGCATGGTGACCGTCATGAAGCCCTGATAGTACGGCTGCTGATCCAGGGAAGAGACCATCTTCCCGGCTTCAATGTTCGCGACGATCTGCTCCGAAATATCAAACCCGGATGTGCGGATGTCCATGCCGGCCTCCTCGACCGCTGCGGCTCCGGTCGAGCTGTTTGGATTGTCGACGCCCATGACCGCGTCGGTCTCGGGGTGCCCAATAAGATATTGCGCCTGGGCGGTCGTAGCTTCGGCCAAGACAAAGCTTGAGCCGATGAGTTCGGAGCTAATCCCCGCCTCATCCATCGCTACCTTGATACCGCCATAGCGCTGCTGAGCGTAGTAGCAGTCAAGGCAGCCGGCGGCGACCATGACGTGATCCCCAGCTTTCAAACCAATTCTCTCGATTGCGTCCCTTCCGATGATAGTCCCGCCTTCCCAGAGATTCTGTCCGACAAAGACGTGCCAATCGGAGGCACTGGGATCGTCAGTGTTGAAAACTACGACGCCGATGCCTGCTTCGCGCGCCTCCTCCATCTCGTCGATGTAAACGCCGGAGACACACGTTGAAAGCGCGAAGCCCTCGACCTCATTGAGGATGGCCGTCTGAAAGATTTGCTTCAACTTTAACGGATCGTTGTCGCCATACTGAATATCGAGATTGGCGCCCAGCATTTCCGCCGCATCCTCCGCTCCCTTTATGGCCGGGTTCCAGAAGTTTATGCCTGCCGCGGTGCAGATGAGAAACGTGATGTCGATCTCGTCGTCGGCTGCCAGAACTGGCTGCGCCACGAAAGACACCATCAGAGCAGTAGCAACGGCAGCCACCGTGTTACGGATCGCGTGCATCGTCCTCTTCCTTTCTGTGATCGCGGAATCTCTCCACAATGACCTATTATCCACTATTGAACCTTGCCGCTGCAAGAGTGCAGGGCCAGACTCCGTTTCGAGCTATAGCTGAATCTTGGTGATGGGGTGATGTGAGGGCAGCGCGTCCTGGCGATAAATAATTCGCTGATTTCCCAGAGGGAAGGATACGCCATGGACGGAGATACGATTGTTTGGTTTTCTCATCCAGACCGGGTTTAGATCGAGCATCCGCTGACGCAGGTGCTGCGATCGGGCGCGCGGCGGATGTTGGCGGTGGAGGCGGAGGTCGAGGCGTTCGTCGCCTAGCACGCCAATCCTTCGGACCGGGCTAGGCGCAGAGCATCAGACAGGTGAGGCCGCTGACAAGGGTGTGCATGACCGATAGTTTCACTCCGAATTGGCAGGTCACTTAACCTCAGAATCAGGGCGTCTCGTTGAAGGCGTTCCAGTAGCTCTGAACAAGGTATTACTTTATAGTGTGTAACTCTCTTACAGAGATAAAGTGCAGTCAATACAGCAAACACTATATTTCCGGTTTCATAAAGTCATAACCGGTATCCGAAGATGACGACGAGGATATTTAGAGAGAATAGGCGCCCAACCTTCGTTCAGTCGTCTCCCGGCGTTTTTCTTCGCAATTTTTTGATCGCCCCGCGCTGTGTCTTCGTGTCGAGTCGTCGCGTTCTCGAACCCCAGGTCGGGCGGGTCGGTTTACGGGTTGAGACAGGGCGGGCTGCTTGTTTCAAAAGATTTGTTAGCCGGAAGAGTGCGTCGTCACGGTTTTGTTGCTGAGTGCGATAGCGACGCGCAGTGATCACGATCACGCCTTCTTTGGTAAGTCGCCTCCCGGCCAGCTGCTTAGCACGCACGCGGACATCGTCTGGTAGTGACTGCGAATGACGCAAATCAAACCGAATCTGCACCGCCGTCGATACCTTGTTGGCGTTCTGCCCGCCTGGACCGGCCGCGCGGATAAAAGTCTCCTTGATGTCGCGTGAGTCGATTGCGATCTGATCCGTAATTTTCATCATCTTTACACACAGGCTTCCCAATCCCCCGCCACCACAGGCGTGGTGAACAGCATCAAGCAGTTGAGGACAGCGGCTAGAGGGCACATCGGCTAGTCTTTCTGGAACGGCACGACGTATTTTTCCCAGTACTCGGCTGCTAACTCTTGACCCCTCGCAATCGGCTCGCGGGTCATACTATCTACAAATCAGCGTAACCTACTGTTTTTGAGAGTGACCACAGAGTGACTAGCGGGCGTAGTTTTGCAGGTAGAGGGGTGGTGTTCATCACCACTCAGCAATCAGGCACATCACCGATCCGCAGCTTACCGTAACGCAGCGGCCGGTCACGATCGCCTTGAGGCGATCGCCTGGTGTTTGCGGAGGCGCCACGAGTAAAGGAGAATGTCGGCGACGTGAGACCGAGCGTCAGGTTCCAGACCATCCACGCTAACGCTGTTTAGTGCCCAGCCTCGGTTCATTTGCACTACGGCAGATTTGCCTAGCGGCGCAGCGGCAGGCGATGCCGTCATGGTTGACAGCACCGCCCGTACCGTTCGCGTTATTCAGCCCAAAGCAACGGGCGTCACAACTTTATGTTTGGAGAATAATTGTCCATTAGTCTTTGGCGTAATTCGCGGCCGTTTCGTTATTAAACTCAATCATTACGCAAGGCTCATCTCCAACCACTTGCGCTTGGTGTCCAGGCGTGCATCTGTATACATCACCCGGGCCCCAAGTAATTTCGGTTCCGTCTTCATGTTGAACGTGTAGTTGGCCTGATTGCACTATTCCGAGATGGTGCGCCTGACAACTGTCCGTACCTACCACTGGTGCAATGCATTCAGACCAAACCCATCCAGGCTGGGCGGTTAAACGCGCAACTTTGGTAGCTCCTACATTAATAATTTCCATGGTTGTTTTTTCTAGGCGTCGCACTTCATCAGCTGATGAAAAGTCAATTGTAGATGCACCTGAACTCATGGTAATTACTCCGTTAATTTGTTTTTTAAAAAACTAGATGGGAGTTAGACGCTAGCTTTGACTTTCCCTTTATAAACCCACATCTGCATACCCCCCCCCGTATCTCCTACATTGCCACGGGCGGAATTCATAGCCTTAATGACTTGTTCATCTGCCTGAGTGTCCTCTGCCGACGTACGTTCGACCGTTAACCCCCGGCCGGCTTGAAGCCCGCGCGCATGGATTGAGCTTTTTCGTAGACCGCCTTCGCGTCGGCCGCCGTGATCGCTGGCACCGTGTGCAGGTCCGTCACCGTCCCCGTCGATGCCGCCGTGAGAAGCCCGGCGAGTACGTTCTTTTCGCTTTCGCCTTCGGCAATGATCAGGAAATCGTACTCCCCGAAAGTGACGTAGTAGTTGAGGAGCTTGCCACCCGCCGCCTCCATCAGGGCCGCGACGGCTTGGGTTCGGTCTTCCGGCTTGTTAAGGGCGCCTTCAACCGCCCTGGCCGTAAAACGACCCTGTGTGATGTAAATGGTCATCCTGTCTCCTCCCGAGCGTTGGGTGATTGATCGAGATGATCATAGGGCACAACACCGGCCGGCACACCGGTTCAACCGTGTGGAAGCGGACCTGCACAACCTCTTTCTAGCTCGGTCGGGCACGGACCGAGCCCGGAGTACACGACCATTATGAGCAGCAGCTCTAATAACGTGATGGGCGTACGTGATGCCATACCGAGATTTACTCCGAATGTGCCGCGAAGTGGGAGCAACGCGGCTAGGGCCTGCAACAGTGGGTCGCCCGAGTTCACGCTCCCGACGGCGACGCTCGCCGCCTCGATCGGGACCGCCGTGCCGACCAGCCCTCCATCGATCGCATCCCGAATCCGGTCAACCAGAATTAGGCTTTCCGTCCCTAAGAGACCGACGGCGTGCCACGAGGTGCTGGAGGTGAGTCGGTCGCGCTTCAAGAGCACGACATAGGTCCACCCTAGCTTGGCCGGTTGCTAGGCGATGCTGCAGCCAGTGATTCCACCGCCGATCACAACCACGCGCGGCTGTTCCAGCAACATCGCAGTAATGGCAAGTTAGCTCCGCGACCAACGCCTCCCAATTGTCCGGGTCGTGCGCATGCCCTACCCTGCGGCCCTCGCGATGCGCTGCCCGGGAAGGGGACGACCCCATGAGCACAGCCGCTAACTCCCTCGAGGCACGGGACATTGCCAGTCTCATACACCCGTACTGCGATCTCGCCCGGCACGAGGATGAAGGGCCGCTGGTCATCACCCGCGGTGACGGCATTTACATATACGATACTGCCGACAGGCAGTATATCGACAGCATTTCCGGGCTGTGGTGTGCGTCGCTCGGGTTCAGCGAGCCGGCGCTGGCGGAGGCCGCCTACGAGCAACTCAAGCGGCTGCCCTACTACCACACCTTCCACGGCAAATCGACGCCACCCGTCATTGATCTCGCCGAGCGCCTTACGCGGATCTCACCGGTGGCCGAGCCACGAATCTTTTTTGCCAATTCTGGCTCGGAGATCAACGACTCGGTCATCAAACTCATTTGGCAGTACAACAATGTTGTCGGCCGGCCTGAGAAGAAGAAAATAGTTTCGCGGCGGCGCAGCTATCACGGCAGCACGATCGCCACGTCGAGCCTGACCGGCCTGTCGATCGCCCACGCTGATTTCGATTTACCGATCGACCGTTTCGTCCATACGACCTGTCCCGATTACTATCGTGAAGGGCTTCCTGGCGAGAGCGAGGAAGCGTTCGCCGGCCGCTGCGCCGCCGATCTCGAGGCCCTGCTTCAAGAGGAGGGGCCGGAGACGGTCGCCGCCTTCGTTGCCGATCCAGTGATGTGCACCGGTGGCGTCATCGTGCCGCCAGCAACCTACTTCGAGCAGGTCCAGGCGGTGCTGCGCCGCCACGACATTCTGTTCGTCGTCGACGAGGTGATCTGCGGGTTCGGGCGCACCGGCAACCAGTTCGCGTGCGAGACCTATGATCTGCAACCCGACGTCATGACCGTCGCGAAGGCATTGTCTTCGGCCTACCAGCCGATCTCTGCGGCGATGCTGAGCCGGCCAATCTGGGAAGCGTTGCGGGAGGCGAGCCATCGCCATGGCACGTTCGCCCACGGCTTCACCTATTCCGGCCATCCCGTTCCCGCGGCGGTGGCTATCCGTACTCTCGAACTGATGGAGGAGCGCGACATCATCGGCCACGTGCGGTCGGTCGTGCCGCGCTTTCGTGAGCGCCTGGAGGCATTCCGTGGACATCCTTTGGTAGGAGACGTGCGCGGGGTTGGATTGCTTGGCGCCGTCGAACTCGTCGCCGACAAAAGGACGAAGCGCCCCTTCGACCCGGTGTTGGGCGTTGGCGCCTATGGCACCGCGCGCAACCTCGAGCTTGGACTCATCGTTCGTCCGCTTGGCGACACCTTTCCGTTTTGCCCACCGCTGATCATCACAGAGAGCCAGATCGACGACATGTTCGACCGGTTCGGCCGGGCGCTCGACGAGACGGCGGCCATGGTAGCGAACCATGCCGCCACCTGACCGGGATGTATCGGATCGCGATGAGTGTGGCCGATGGCTCAACAACTGGGCGGAGAACCCACATCAGCCTTTCCGACGACGTGAACGGGCCGTGGCGCGGTTCCGAAGTCCGACCACGCTGTAGGAGTTCGCCCCCGCTCAGGCCTCTGTCCACAATTATTTTAACCACGAGCGCCATCTCACGAGCCGCAAGGTCTAAAAGGAAAGGCGTTCAGCCGCTCTCGCTGAATGGCGCAGCGTCGCTGCCTGACCGCGGCCGCCGATCCGTTTCCTACGGACTGTCACTTTTGTCTGACAATGCCCCTCGCCGAGCTCATCCAGGGAGTGATCTTCAAGGACGAAATCAAGCTAGTTAAACACGCTGCCTGAACAGCCCGTCACCAACTTTCGGCCATAGCTCTCCCGGGGACGACGAGTAGTCCGGAAGGCGGAGGGCCCTAGCCTGCCTGGGGTGGGGTCAACCTTGGACGTCGATCCGGGATCAGAAGCCATGCCGATTCACACGCTGAGTGGCGTCATCTTGCCGCGTGAGAGTTGCGAACATTTCTAATCACCGGGCTTGCGCCAGTGAGTCTGATAAAACTGTCGCATGAGGTCCACAGCGTCTCCACACGAGCCGGGGTTCAATTTCCCTCCTTCAGCGCACGCGCGGCGTCAAGCATGGCGTGTACCATGGCGCTCTCGCGGGCAATGGGCGACGGATGCCCGGCACGGCTATGGCTATGTCCCAGGCCCAACATCGCCTGAATCATCTTGTAGCTGACGGGCCCCGGATTGAGTACCGGCACCGGTAGATGCTCTGCGAGATAGGGCCCCGCCTGATGCATCGTTGTCGAGCCGAGACAGAGGACTTCCGCACCCGCGTCGATGGCGCGACGGCCCGCCTCTGCCATGCGAGGGAAGACCTCTGCTTCATGGCCATCGTAGAGATTCTCAGCGTCAGACGGCGCCTCGAAGAATTCGATTCCGCTGCAGAATTGGGCAAATTCGGTCTTCTTTAAAAGGTTGCGGTAGAAGGCGAGCCCGGCGGAGTGGTATTGCGGGTATTGCGGGTCGTCCTGGGCTAGAATCGCGAATTCTCCACCCAACATTACTGCATAGCTGAACATGGTCCGGCCCGGCGCAACCACTGGAATATCCAAAACCGCTCGCAATTCAGCCACACCGGAATCACTCATGGTATCGACGCTCACGGCGTCGAAGCCCTCTTTCTGGGCGTCAATACCGGCCTCAAAAATGCCGACTTCGATCAAGAACTCGTCGTGTCGGCCCAAAAAATAACGCGGCCCTGCCTTGATGCTTCGATACTCGAACTCGATATCGGTGGGAATCTTCACATGTGCTTGCTGTGCGCGGCGGTGTGCTAAACCATTCTCGCCGAAAGCGTACGGGACGATGATCAACGCCCGTGCCATGGCTGATCCTTTCTGTTACGCAAATAGAAACGCTAGGGATGCGAACGCCACGAGGCGGGCGCGCTACGAGGTGTACACTGTTGTTTCTCCTGAGGACTGGATGTGCCCGGCCATTACCGCATCCACCGTGACCCGAAGATCGTCGAGGAACTCAGCAGCGACCGCCCCGTGTGCATGATTCAGGAGCAGTAGCAACGCGGGCGGTCGCTGCATTCGGCCCATGCGCCAGCCTTTGGCGAGCAAACCTTCCGCAACCGCGTCTATGTCCACCTTCCCGGTGGAACCGATCGAGAAGTGGCCGCCCTGCGGCGCCCCGAGCACGCAAACCCCTTCGATTCCACCGATGCCTTCGACGAACCGGCGTTTGGCATGCAGGATCGCCCTGACACGCTCCGTGTAGCCATCAAACCCCAGGTAGCGCATGACGGCCCAGGCCGAGGCCACCGGCCCACCCGCGCGAGAACCCACGAAATTGAGCGTGGAGTACGCGCCGCCTGACCATGCATCATGGGCAAATCGCTGGTACCGTTCAAGCGCCGCATCCCGCAACAGCAATGTCGACGACCCGCGATTGGCGTAACCGTATTTGTGCAGATCGACCGATATCGAGCTGACGGCGTCTACTCTGAAATCGAAACACGGGACCGGCTCGCCCAGCGCCTCAGCGAACGGGAGAAAGAACCCGCCACCGCACGCATCGACGTGCATCCACAAGTCGTGCTCGGCGGCGATCGCGCCGATCGACTCGATGGGATCCACCACCCCCATCGGGTAAGGTGGCGCAGAGCCCGTGATCATCACCGTGTTCGCGGTCACGGCCGCCGCCATCGCGGCGGCATCCGCTGCGTAGTCGAGGCCGAGGGGGACACGAGCGACCTCGAGTCCGAGGTAATGCGCCGCCTTGCCGAAAGCAGGGTGTGCTGATTCAGAGGTGAGTATTTCGGGCGCGGTGGCGTTAGGTTTGTGCTCTCTCGCCCAATCTCGCGCGGTCTTGACCGCCATCATGATGCTTTCGGTGCCCCCGGTCGTGACGCTGCCGCCCGCCGTCGCCGGCGCGTTCAACATCTCCTTCACCATCGCCACGACCTCCGCCTCTAGGCGGGGCAGACTGGGGTAGAGAGTGGGCCCATAGATCACGTTGTCGCCCATGTAGAGGTCATAGGCGTCAGCCGCGATGCTCACGACGTCATCGCCCGCGAAATAGGAGGCCTGCAAATTCTTCGGGTCGCGCCAATCGAGATCGCCTTGGCGCCCCGCCACGAGCGCCTTCTCTATCTGCGAACGCGAGCGGCCCTCGCGAGCAAAATTACGGTTGCTGGTCTCGGCTTCGGACATGACTCGCTCCATCAAGCGCGCGGTAGTGAGCGGCGCCGGCGCTCAGTGGTGCCTGCCTCATCGACCTCGAGGCTATCGGTGGCGACTTCGCCGGTGACGACCACGCCGTAAACCTCGCGCGCCTCTTCGAGCGAGACTATTCGCTCCTCGATGTCGCGCCTGACCCGGGCAGGGTCGCGGATCATCGGATCGCCGAAGCCGCCACCGCCTTGATCGACTGCTCGGATCCACTCGCCTGCCGACAGCGTGGTGTCCATATAGGCGGGTTGCGGATCCACGCGGCCATCCACGCGCAGAAGGAGATTGGCGCCGAGATCGGCGCTCCGCCCACCATGCACGCCGAGCGGACGTCGCCCGGAGACCCCATTTGTGATGTTGATCACCCGCAGGGCATCAGC
>Ga0315336_1006195_pt1 | contig 12427 bp, 10 predicted proteins | sample ASW5metaG_FD_204512 | JGI IMG/M metagenome (GOLD analysis project Ga0315336, IMG submission 204512) | Ammonia-oxidizing marine archaeal communities from Monterey Bay, California, United States - ASW #5 | ecosystem: Environmental > Aquatic > Marine > Intertidal zone | place: USA: California...
TTGGAAGGTAATCAGGGTTTGGGCGACCCCAGCTTGAGTGTCTGGCAGGCGGAAAGCCTTCTCATCGCCCAGGAACAGATCCCGATGCACGGTTCTCACTACATCTGGCAGACTGTTTGATTTACCAACTAGGCCCATGTCCAGAAGGTATTTTTGAAGGTCCTCGATAAACTTCAACATGTCCGGGCGCTTGAAAATTTGGCTGGTCAGTTTTTCGCTCCCCAGGGCCAAAACGGCCGCGTCCCAGGCTTCCCAATCCTCGTCCGACACGGCCGCATCCGTGCGCTCGGTGGCGATCTTCAGAAGGGCGTCCAGCAATGCGTCTTTACCGTCGGCCTCGGGCGCCAGTTTTGCGATCAGGAGTGGCAGTTCCACGGCGGCCGGTCCGGCAAGTTCGCCCATGCGCGCGGACAATTCATCTACGTAACCGTCGGCCTCGGCCTCTTGCGCTGCTGACTCCAAGGTCAAATAAGCCATGTAGGTCCCGGCGAAGCGCTGGTTCAACGCCCGGTCTGCGACCCGGATCGCATGGTCTTCGTTGAACCATTTGACCGGATTGTCGTTGATGACAATCTTCGTGATGCCGTACCCGGCAACTCCCATGGCCGCAAAAAATAGCAAGACAACCACGCGCGCCCGCATTTGCGCGAAGTGGCCGAGTGCGAGCAGGAAACGACCCATGGCCGAGGGGCGCCCGGCGGCGGCGTCATCCGGGCTGCCCGCATCCAGGCCAAAGCCTTCGAACGCCCGTGCGGGGATCAGCATGATGTAAGCGGGGATTAAGGTAACGGTTAGGAACCACGCTAGGAACACACCAAGGGCGATGTAAATGCCGAAGGTTTGAACCGGTGGGATCGGCGTAAACGCGAGCGAGCCAAAGCCTGCGCAAGTGGTCAACGTAGTGAACAGCATTGGCTGCCACAGCTCGTCCATAACAAGCTGAAGGGTTTTCCGGCGCTCGCCAATTGCGGGGTAACGGTCGTAGAAATCCGACAGAATGTGAACCGCATCCAGAACCGCAATCGGCATCACGAAAATTGGGATCATGGAGCTCATGATGTGAACCGTATTGCCCATGGCAACCAGGGTTCCCATGGCACCGATGACCGCAACCATGGCGACCAGCATGGGCGACAGGATCAAGTTAACCCGTCGGAAGAAGAACCACATCAAGGCAAAAATTAGAACCATGGCGATCGGCGCTGAAATCGCCATTTGCTTGAACATCTCAACCCCGAATTGGTCCTGGGCAATGGTCAGGCCGGTGATGTGCCAGGTGGCGCCATCGTCATAGCCGGCGATCCGCTCGCGCAGTTCCGTCGCGACTTTGTAGCTGATGTCCTTTGTCGTGATGGGTACGTAGAGGGCGAGGGCAAGGCCGTCGCCAGAAACCACCGTGTCGTCCAGGATCGGCAGCCGCAAAATATTGTCGCGCAATGCCAAAGCTTCTGCGGCGGTCTCCGGCGGCTTCGGCATCAGCCAGTCGAACTTAACCGTGCCCAGACCTGCCTGCTCGATATTGTCGACCGACGTGGGTGAAATGATATCGAGGGCGACCACGCCCGCCTGTTTACCGTCCGCGTCCCAGACAATGGTTTCGGCAAACTTGCCCATGTCGTAGACGTTCGCCAAAGTCTTGGGGGTGAACACGCCGTTGGGGTCGTTTTCGTTGGTGACGCCGACCACAATCATGTCTTGGACGCCAAATTCCCGCTTCATGGCATTGTGATAAACCCGCACGGGCTCATCCTCGGCCAGCATGTTTTCGGGGTCGGTGTCGATCTTTAAGGGGCGCAGATTTGGGAAGGTTTCGGGCAACAAAGTCGGCAGCGCTACTAAGGCTATCATGACCAAGCTGAACGCGGCGGCCATCCACATAATGATCTTGGGACGGTTAGCGGCGACTTCGGTTACTGACTTCATTTTCTGCGACTTTCTTATTTACCAGTAATTTTATGTAAAATAAATTCAAACTACAAATATGTCAAGTACATTACACCAGATCAATGTCTGAAGCGGGGTGGATCGCGGAGGAGTATGGCTCTTATCCAGGGGACTCGACGGTTAGCGCATCGACCCGCTCTTCATAGAACGAAAAATAACCGGTGATCCCCAGCATTTCGTCATAGGGGTCTTCGTAGGACCAAGCGGCATCTTCGGCAATTGTCCCATCCACGGTGAAAGACCAATAGGAGGCTCTACCCTTGAACGGGCAATAGGTTTCCGTGTCGGTTGATGTCACTAAGTCGCCGCGGACGTCGGCTCGGGGAATGTAATAGCGCGGCGCGTAATCGCCTTCCTGCATGACCAGCGCTTGTGTGGTATCGGCAACCGTTTCGCCATTACTCACCACGTGCACCCGGCCTTCACAGGGCACGAGGTTCAGCTTGTGCTCTGGGTGCTTTGCATACCCCGGACCCGAATTGCTTGCGGCTTGTGTGCTGCTCATGTTTCTCTCTCCCCGCTCTGACAAGGTCGAACGCCCAACATTCAGTCTATACCTACAATGCATGATCGCCAAAATTGCGTTCGGTCTTATTGTTTGGTACCATTTAACACTATTAATTTGTAAAAACCGGGGGATACGATGACACAACGTTCAAGCCAGTTTGCGGGTTCGATTCCGGAAATTTATGACCAACACCTGGGGCCGGTTTTTTTTCCGGGCTATGCCGCTGATATGGCCGCTCGCGTAAAGGTGGGCGAGGGCGCACGGGTTCTCGAATTGGCTGGCGGAACCGGTATTTCGTCGCGCTATTTGCGCGATGCTATGCCGGAAACTGCTGTATTGGTGGTTACCGACCTTAACCAGGACATGTTGAAAGTTGCCAAGAAAAAGTTCGCAGCTGATGAAAACGTGGTTTTCCAGCCGGCCGACGCAACTTCTTTGCCCTATGAGGATAATGAGTTCGACGCGGTCGCTAGTCAGTTCGGTGTCATGTTCTTTCCCGATAAGGGTGCCGCATTTTCCGAAATGGCGAGGGTATTGAAGCCCGGCGGCGCGCTCGTATTCAACGTGTGGGAATCACCTGAGGAAAATCCCATCGCCAGCACGGTGGCCGAGACGATTTTTGGGTTCATGCCGGAAGGCACGCCCAATTTCTTCAATGTGCCCTTTGGCTTTAACGATCGGGATGTGATCCGCGAGCTTATGGAAGCCGCCAATTTTTCCGACATCGAATTTATCTCTTGCCCCATGGAAGCCACCGCTGAAAGTGCGGCCCACGCGGCCAAGGGCTTTGTTCAGGGCAACCCGGTCATTTTGGATATCCGCGACAACCCGGATATCAACGAGGACGAAGTGACCGATGCGGTTGCGGCAGCTTTGCGCGACTTGGGCGGCGACAACCCGGTGCGCGGTTCCATGCTGGCAACCGTCGTCACAGCAAAGGCGCCGGGGTAGCTCTCAACGTTTTGCCGGCGCTACGAATGCAAGGCTCTCAAGGGTGAGGGCCACTATGCGCGTGGGGTCACGAGTAATCGAGTCCGGCAAAACCACATAGTCCCTTTTGATCGGCGCCTTGGGGAAATAACGGAGCGGCGTGCCGCCTTGGGCTATGAGGTCTGCACGAGTTTCGTCGGGCAGTTTTAAGGCAAGTCCCGCAGGCGACAGCGACATGAAGATTTTGCCGTTTGCATAGGCAGCGGCACCGCTGAAGAAATGCTTGCACGTGATCTCGGTATCCGGCGGTAAATTCGGCTCCAGGCGCAGGAGTAACTTTTCCAATTCTTCTAAATAAGGCGCCGCCATCGGTTCCTCAACCGGGGCGGCCGTCGGGCCGGGGGCTGGACAGGACCGGGAAAAATTCGACCAGATACAGCACCAGTGCCGTTGACCAAAGGGTCGCGCCCGCCCACAAAACCTCGCTGCCGAGTTCCGGCAGCAGCGCGCCCGCAACCCGAAGAACGGCGGCCAAATTGATCAAGATGTAAGCCGTGATGGTCACTCGGCTCGCGAACAGCTTCCTGCCCGTGTGACCCAGTGCGGTGCGGCTCATCATGCCGATCGTAAGCCCGCCCAAGGCACCCACCGTCAGTGCGTGAATACCGGCGGTGGCCGCCTCCGGGTAGATGCCGCCAAACGCGCGCAAGGCGAGTGACACCACGATCCAGAAATAGCCCAAGTGCAGTACCCACAGCAGCGGATTACCGAAGGTTGCCACCGTGCTCCAACCGGTCATGCGTACCAGGTGGGCCAATGCGGCGACCCCAAACAGCCACGGCGCCACCGTTTCCAATTGCGGCACCAAGGCGGGCAGCAACAGAACCAACGTCACCATGTCGAACTTGCCCAAGGGGCGCACTTTGACTTGCGGCAACGCGTTTGCGGTAAAAAATGGGATCACCCGTCCACCCAGCAGGGCGAGCAGCATCATCAGCACACCCAAGGGGAAATTGATCGAACGTTCGGGGATATAGGTGTCGTAGCCAAGGGCTTCCAGATGAAGGGCAAGATTGCCGAGGAACAGGGCGGTCAGGACCACAACGGTGATCAGATTGCGGAAATTACGGGTACGCACGACTTTGATCCCAACGGCAATCGCCACCGTTGGCAGAAACATGAGGTCAACGACGGCGACCACTAGGCCGGGCAGGTTGTCCGCGAACAAGACAGCAACCCGCCCCGCGAACCATAAGGTGATCAAGGCGGCCAGAGGCACGCCGCGCGTGGGCGGCATGGCTGTCCAATTGGCGACCGCGGTCAGCAAAAAGCCCGCGATTACAGCGGCCGCATAGCCAAATACCAGCTCGTGCGCGTGCCAGCCAAAAGCGCCAAAATATTGGGGCGCATCGACCAAGCCAAAGATGCTGGCAACGGTCAGGGGCAGGATTGCCGCGCCAAACAGGGCGGCCAGGGTGTAAAACGGCCGGAAGCCGTAAGACAGAAAAGGCGGCAGTACGGTCTGATCGGTCATTTTCCGCCCTCCAAAATTGCGCGGGCGGCGGCGCGGGTTTCGTCCGTCAGCCATTTTTTCAGCGTCGGGTCGCTTTTGTCAGCGATCACCTTTGCCAAGCGCGCGAGCACCGGGCCGCGCACTTGCTGTTTGATGGTTTGAAAAGTTTGCGGTGGCAGGTTGGTCAGCTCACGTGCGCGCTCAATGGCCCGGCTCATGACTTGATCCTGCGGCTGCAGTTCGTCGAACACGCCGCGCCTCAACGCTTCGTCGGGCTTCATGTTGCCGCCAAAGAGCGCAATGTATCGTGCGTCTCCGGGGGACAGCTCGGCGCGCACGACTTCTGTTGGCGCATACGGGAACGGAACGCCGGCCCGGACTTCGGCCAGCCCAAACAGGCCCGTGTCTTCGGGGCCGATACGCGCGTCACAACAAAGTGTGAGCACGAGGCCGCCCGCGATGGCGTGGCCGTTTACGGCGGCAACCGTCGGCACGCGAAAGCCATAGATTGTGTGCACCATCCGATTAAGACCGTTCACCATGGCTTGCTGCTGGGCGCGGTCATAGTCGACCACCGATTTCAGATCGACGCCTGCGCAGAACACCTTGCCTGCGCCGGTGAGCACTAACGCCCGCACGCTCTGGTCAGCGGCCAGTTCGTCCAAACGGTCGCACAATGCGCCTAAAAAGGCGGGGTCCATGGCGTTGGCTGGCGGCTTATCCAGGGTCAGGATCGCAATCCCGCCCTCAATAATTTCTACACCCACGGGGTCGGTGGGTTGATCGGTGCTCATAATTGGAGGTCTCACATTTTCAGCTGCTGTAATAGCGCCATCCTACAGGTCGGCGGCCAGGGATCAATGCGGTTCCGCCGGGGCTCATAAGGGTGCAAAGTAGTGTCAACGGGGAGGAGGTGCCGAAGATATGATGCGTATGGCGGACAAAATGTCGGCCCACCGGGTTTTCTTTCCCTTGGCCGCCCTGTTTGCGGCCCTGGCTGTACCGATCTGGAGTGTCGCTTATCAGTGGTCGGACGCGCCCACCGGGGTCACCGTTTTGTGGCATGGCCACGAAATGGTGTTTGGATTTGCGCTCGCTGTGATCGCGGGATTTCTACTCACCCGAATCTCAATCAAGATGTTAATCCTGCTGGTTGCCCTGTGGTTGGTCGCGCGGGCGGCCGCTTTACAAAGCGACTTGCCGTGGCCGGCACTCGTGGTTCTGCAACTGGCGTATCCCTTTGCGCTGGCTGTCGTCGCTGCCGAACCGTTCGCGCGCGCTGCCAAGTCCTGGCGGAATCTCATGTTCGTCCCGGTGTTGGCTGGCTTTTCTGTGGCAGAGATGTTGTTTCACATGGGCAACGCGGGTGTGATCCCCGGCGGCGGCATGCGTGGCCTCGTGCTGGGCGTGGACCTGATCGCGTGCCTTATGTTCATGATGGGAGGGCGGATCACCGCCGCAGCAACCTCGGGCGCCATTCAGAAATTGGGGGAAAAATTGCTCAGCCCCGCCCAGGCCGGGCTCGAGCGCAACGGACTGATCGCTCTAATTTTGATGTCGGCCAGCCAGGTGGTGGGCATTCCTGTGCTGCCGAGCATCGGCGCGGCTGCTGCTGCCACCATTGTTGCCTTGCGTCTTTATCGCTGGAAAGGATGGAAGGTTGCTGACCGGCCCGAGGTCATTTGCCTGCACCTCGGTTTTCTGTGGCTCGGTTTGGGGTTGTTTGTCCGCGCGGGTGCCGGAATTCTAGGACCCCACCTGCTGCCGACCGCCCTTCACGGGGTCACCATCGGCGCCCTTGGGACGTTTTCCTTGGTTATTATGACGCGCACCACCAGCATGCGGGCGCGTACTCCGATCCGTGTGCCGAAAACCATCATCGCGGCCTTATTCCTGATTGCGGTCGCTGTTATGGCACGCTTTGCTGCCTATCTGGCGCCCGAACCCGGTGCGTTAATTTTGGTATCGGCGACCCTGTGGTCGACCGCCTTTTTGCTGTATCTCCTAAAAGCGCGGCACGTTCTTTAAAGGCGCATTCGGGCTATGCCGCCGCCGCATGAAATCATCTGTTAAGCTTGTCGGGTCGGATACGAGGGAGTGCGAAAATGGACAGCTATCAGCAAATATTTGATCGTGCTGCCGATTACCACGGCGGGGCAGCCGCGCTTAAAGCCCTTTTGCCGAAGCCCGTGTCGGCCAAAAAACTGAAAGCCATTCCGGATGATCGTTGGCTCGCCCACATGACCAAATGCGTATTTCGGGCGGGCTTCTCGTGGAAGGTAATCGAAAATAAGTGGCCGAATTTCGAGATCGCGTTCGATGGTTTCGATCCCCACAAGAACGCGATGAAGTCGGACGACGACCTGTCTCAATTGCTGAAAGACAAAGGCATTGTGCGCAATTGGGAAAAGATAAAGTCCGTGCGCAGCAACGCCATATTCGTAACCGAACTCGCCAAAGAACACGGCAGCGCAGCTGCCTTTTTTGCTGACTGGCCGGCAGATGATATGGTCGGCTTGTGGGAAGTTCTGAAAAAGCGAGGAAGCCGCCTGGGCGGCACCTCAGGCTCCTATTTTTTGCGCGGGATGGAGCGGGACACGTTTATTTTTTCGCCCGACGTGGTGAAGGCACTCATCGGCCAGGGCATCATCGACAAGCCGCCCACGTCCAAAACCGCGCAGCGTGCGGTTCAGCACGCTTTCAATACCTGGCGGGCCGAAAGCGGCCGCTCCCTGTCCGAGATCAGCCGCACACTTTCATGCAGTGTGGGGCCATAGGCTGCTGCGCCGCTCAACTGGTTTCTGTCCTGCGAACCTTACCTTCAGCGCCCCCAACCAAGCGCAGATCAAGCGCGTGATATTGCATCCGAAAGCGTTTGTATTCGGTGCTGCCTCGGGCGTCGTCTTAGGCAGACGCACGATTACTGTTTGGTCCAAATCCAAATGCGCGACCGTCTGATAGTTGGGGTCGGTTGCGATGTCGTAACTGTCGGTGCAAGTGTTTTGGAAACAGTCGGCGATCCATTCTTGGTCGCTCCCGCGTAGTTCGAGGTATTGGTTGAACACCGACAAATTGACATTTTCACCGGCAGTCAGCACCCGCTCCGTGCATTCTGGCGGCAGGGAATAAAGCTCAGTATTCGGATCGCGCACAACAATCCCACCTTCGACCATTGTATCCAGCCAAACTTGCACATATAGCTCGACTAAATCGGCAACGCGCACAATTTCCCGAGTGGTCGAAGGGGGCAGGATCGACAAAGTATCAAACAAACCGGTCAAGTGGCCTATCGACACGGCGAGGGGCAGTTCGCCTTCGTTTAACAGCTCGATCACCTCGTCTTTGAAGATGTCAGCATGCACCGGTGTCGTTGGGATGTCAGTTGTGGTTGGCTCGAAGAAATACATTGCCTTATCCCCTTAGAGCGGACCCGAGGACCTTTAGCCTCAGGATTTCGTTGCGATGAAATAGTTGTTCTGAATGTCGTGGGGCAATTGTTTGATCGTCACATTGCTGAACCCCGCATCGGCGAGCATCTCTAGTGCCAATTCTTCACCCCACATTGCGCCCAGTCCCGGTCCATCCTGCGATAGTGAAACGGTCATGCAATGCATCATCGACAGGGTGTAGAGGAACGGCCCAATTGGGTGATCGGCGTTGTTGTGCACGTGACTTGAGCCTGCAATGTCCTGCATTAGGAAAATACCGTCCGGGTGTAATGAAGCACCGATGCCCGCCAGAACCTCGGTCGGTTTGGCTTGGTCGTGTATGGCATCGAACGCCGTGACCAAATCAAAGGGGCCGGTTTGCCCAACCGTCGAGCCCTCTACAATTTCGAAGCTCACATTGTCCAAGCCCGCCTTCAGGGCATCGGCGCGGGCGGTGCCGATGGCTTCATCCGACATATCAAAACCAGTAAAGTGGCTGTTGGGGTATGTCTTTGCCAACAGGTTCATGGCCTTTCCGGCACCACAGCCCAGGTCCATCACGTCGATGCCTTGGGCCAACTTGTCGTGAAGACCGGGCACCAAGGGAACGATCATGTCGATCAAGGCCGCGACCACGGATTGGCTGCTTTCTTCGGCCATGATCTGATGAAAGCGCGGATAGGCTGAATAGGGCACGCCGCCGCCCCGATGGAAGCAATTGACGATCGGATCTTCAACCTGCCCCATCATTGGGACGTATTGCGCGAACACGGCCATGTTATTGGGTGAAGCCGCACGGGTGAGCGATGCCGCGTGCTCCGGCGGCAGTTCATAGGTCTCTTTGCCCGCATTGTAAGTGATGATGCCGCCGGTCACCATTGCACCCAACCACTCACGCACATAGCGTTCGTTGAGGTCTGCCGCATCGGCGATTTCCTGACTGGTCGCCGGCGGCAAGTCGGCCAGGGTGTCAAACAACCGTGTCCGGTGGCCGATGGACAGGCCGAGTGACAGTGCACCGTTATTCAACACGTCGGCGATTTGGTCGGCAAAAGCTTCGGCTTTGGCCTCGTCTACGATCGTGGTCTGAGTATCAACTTCTGTGATGGCCATAATTCTGTTCCCTGGTTATCCGGCGCTGCCAGCTATTGGCGTCCCGGGTGATCTGATGGTGTCAGTTTTACCGGGGCGGCGTGATCGGGCTGGGCAATGGGGCGTGAAAATGCCGTGAAAAACGCGGTTAGGCCCATTTTCATGCGTGAATTTGCCGCTATAATGGCCAAATACCCGCAAAAGATTGGGGACATACGTGGGGCTGCAACTTGATCTATTGGGCGGGTTTGACCTTCGCAGCGATGCGGGAGTTTCCGCGAACCCTTCTGCCAAAAAGGCCCGGGCCTTGTTTGCCTATTTGGCGCTCAATCCCGGTAAGCCACAGTCGCGGGACAAACTTGCTGCCTTGCTTTGGGAAGACAGTAGCGAAGCCCAAGCGCGCACCAGTTTGCGCCAATCGCTGACCGCAATCCGAAAGAGCCTCGGGGCCGAATGGGCGTCTAGCCTGGGGGCTGATGGGGATACGGTCACCCTGGCACCCCAGGGCATCGCCATCGATGTCACCGATTTCGAGCAATTAGCGACGGTGCCGGGGCAACTAGAAGCTGCGGTTGACCGTTATGGCGGCGATTTACTGGATGGATTTCACGTCAAAGCCAGCGCCTTCGAAGATTGGTTGGGGGTCGAGCGGCAACGCCTGCGGGGTCTTGCTCTGGACACCATGGCAAAGTTACTTGCCCAACAAACGGATGCCGACCAGGTGGGAGCCGCCATTGACACGGCGGCGCGCCTGTTACGGCTCGATCCCTTGCAGGAAAATGCTCACCGCGCGCTCATGAGCCTTTACGCCAAGCAAGGGCGCGACGCCTTGGCGCTTAAGCAATATCGCGCCTGCCGGGCGGCACTTCAAAAGGAATTGGGGGTATCGCCGGACCCGGAAACCGAATAGCTTTACCGCAAGATACTTCAAGCCCGGCGCGCGCCGTCTTCTGCTGAGCCCGAACAGGATTGGCCAGATGAGGAAGTCGCGGAAGCGAAATCGCAACCGTCCCCCAAGGTTGCCGCCCAGCTACGTCAGGCAACCATATTATTCTCCGGTATTGCTGACTTTACCGCCATCGGCGGCACCATTGAGCCGGAAGAGATCGGTTCGTTGTTGAACAACTATTTCAGTGTGGTCGATGAAATTGTCGAAAAACATGGCGGTACCGTAGCCAAGCACGTGGGCGATACCGTAATGGCGGTTTTTGGTATCCCGGTTGCGCATGGAAACGAGCCCCAACGCGCGCTACGGGCAGCTGCCGAAATTCACCGTGCTATGACCTCAGTCGAATGCCCGTCGAGCGCTAAGGTAAGCGCTCAAATCGGCGTCGCCAGCGGGCAGGTATTTGCGGGTGAAATCGGCAGCGAGCGGCATCACGAACGTACGATGACAGGCGAAGCCGTCAATTTCGCAGCCTATCTGTCGGCTCAATCAGGCGGCGGTGAAACCCGCATCTCGGATGCGTTGTATCGAAGCCTGGGCGGGGAAGTTGAGTGCCAACCGCTGACCGAACCCGGTCTGGACGTGGCCGAGGGCATTAACCGCACATGGCAGGTCGTTTTGGGACGAAGTGATGAGCAAGCTTTGTCTTCGACCCCTCTGGTCGGCCGCAAGTGGGAAACCCAGCAACTCGCGAGCATGCTCGACAACTGTGTCGCATCGGGGCGCGGGCAGGCGATACTAGTTCGCGGTGAAGCCGGCATCGGAAAAAGCAAACTGGTCGAAGAGTTAGGCAACATCGCCGTTGCCAAGGGCTTCTTTTGCCGTAAGACCCTTATTCTGGATTTCGGCATGGCCAGCGCCGAAGATGCCGTCCGGTTGTTTGCGCTCAATATGGCCCAATTTGATGCTGATACCGAAATCGACTTGATCGCCCGTTGGGTCGATCGGTTGATTGAGGAAGGGTTTGTTGGTGACACCGAGCGTATGTTCGTTAATAGCCTGCTGGGTTTGCCTCAACCTCCCCATCTCGAGCCAGTATTCAATTCCCTCGATAACGCGACCCGGATCTCGGGCCGCCGGCGCGTTGTGCGCGACTTTATAAAGTCGTCCGCCAGCGTGCGGCCTTCTTTGGCGATTGTTGAAGACATACATTGGGCCGATGAAACAATCCGGGCGGACTTGGCAAATATTGCGATGGCGGTCGCGGAATGTCCGGCAGCCTTGATTATGACCACACGAATCCAGGGCGATCCCATTGATCCGGCTTGGCGGGCTGCGACTAACGGCTGCCCGCTCATAACCATGGATCTGGGTCCGCTCGGCGATGATGAAGCCCAGGAACTTGCCGCTTATCATGGCCTTATCGACGAGGACTTTATCGATGCCTGTGTCAGCCGGGCAGGCGGTCATCCTTTATTTCTGGACCAGCTCCTCAGAAGCGGTTCACAAGGGGGCGGCGGCCTACCGGGTTCTGTCCAAAGTATCGTGTTGACCCGCACCGACCAGTTGGCCGACGGGGATAAGAATGCCATACAGGCAGCTTCCATTTTGGGTCAGCGTTTCCAACTCGAGGCGGTGCGCAGATTAACCGGCGATGACGACTATGACTGTCGAAACCTGATCGAAGAAGTTCTGATACGGCCTGAAGGGGACGAGTATCTGTTTACCCATGCCCTTATCAGGGATGCCGTGTATGCATCGCTCCTTAAATCAGATCGTCGGCGGTTGCATGCGAAAGCCGCGACCTGGTTTGAAGAAAAAGATGGCGATGGCGAACTGAGGGCGCAGCACCTGGATGCGGCGGAAGACCCGAATGCCCCAAAAGCCTACCTAGACGCAGCAGAAAGCAAGGCGTTGCAGTATCGTTTTAGCGGTGCTGCCGAATTGGCCGAGAGAGGATTGGCATTGCAGGGCGCAACTCAAGTGATGTTCGACCTGGCGTGTGTCCGTGGTGAAATGTTGCTCGAACTGGGCGAGATCGAAGACGCGGTCTCTTCATTTGAGCGTGCAACAATAGCGGCGGCAGAAGACGTGCTCGAGAGTTGTCGCGCCCACATGGGGTTTGC
>Ga0315336_1006196_pt1 | contig 12424 bp, 12 predicted proteins | sample ASW5metaG_FD_204512 | JGI IMG/M metagenome (GOLD analysis project Ga0315336, IMG submission 204512) | Ammonia-oxidizing marine archaeal communities from Monterey Bay, California, United States - ASW #5 | ecosystem: Environmental > Aquatic > Marine > Intertidal zone | place: USA: California...
AGCGGTTCGCTACAGCGGGGACGGGAGGGAGCTATTTCCCGTAAGGGAGCGAGCGGCTGCAGCGAACCTGATGAGGACCGCGTGCGGGATTCGTAGAACGCATGAATCAAGCACCTCTCACCATGGGCTCTAATCTAGCGGATCGACCTGAACTCAACCTGAACATATGAAAAAAGCGGTTCTCCTGGATCTAGGTAACGTCGTGCTCGGCGTGGATTTTCGTCGCGTATTCAAGACATGGGCCGCCTCTGCAGAGGTAGACGAACAGATTTTTTACGATGGCTGGGCCCTGGACCAGGCGTACAGGGACCACGAAACCGGGCATATCGATTTTGACGCTTATACGCAGGCCCTGAGCGGCCGGTTTGGTGTTGATCTGCCAACCTCGGAATGGCGCCGCGGGTGGAACGACTTGTGGACCGAGCCGTTTCATACCGTGATCGAGCTGCTACCCGCTGTGGCTGATCGCTACCATCTTTATGGATTCACCAATACCAACGATACCCACGCTGCCTGCTGGCGGGAGTTGTTTGGCCATACGCTGGAGCACTTTGCCCACATCTACGTGTCGTCGGAAATCGGTCTGCGCAAACCCGATCAAGCCGCCTATATCCACGTATGCGATCACATGTCTATCGCGCCTCGGGACGTCATATTTTTAGATGACACCAGGGAGAATGTGGAGGGTGCGGCAGGCGCCGGTCTCGATGCACGCCACGTGAAGTCCGAGGCCGCTGTCGCGGCAACGCTAAGAGCCCTGCTCGAGTAAAGTCAGAATATTGTGCGCTTCAATTGGGGTTGCACCGCAAATCTGCGGCTCAGCCCTAAATGCCGCGCAAACCCTTGGCCGCGTTGGCAGGCCCCATAGCCCACACTTCAAGTCTTCAGCCAGATGTATACAGCGTACGCCGGCGGGTTTGCCGTCAGGCATGCCAGGCAAAGGAGAGGAAATCGAAGGCGCTATGCAACAGGCGCCGCAACCGGCGCGGCAATCCACGGGCTAGCCGTTGAATTGATGGGCCAGGGCTGCGTAGTTTTCCACCATCGGCAAGACAGTATCCGCATCAGCCGACGGTAGCGCGAAAATGACGCGGTTAAATCCGTATTCGATCAGGCTTTCAACAGCAGTGGCATCCGGGCCAACGCCAAAGATCGACAGATCCGGATCACCGGCCCGCTCGGCTTGCGTCCATGCCTCACGCACTTTGGCAATACCGTCGCGATAGTCCACCGCGCCACTCGCCTGAGCGCGCGATGCATCCTGATATATCGGAAACCAGCCATCACAGTATTGCGCGATGCGTCGATAAACATACTTCGACGAGGCGCCCATCAGTATCGGCGGTCCGCCGGTTTGTTTAGGTTTGGGGTAGGACCAGAGCTTATCGAAGTCGACGAAGTCACCGTGATACTCCGCCTCCTCCTGAGTCCATATCTCGCGCATCGCCAGAATCCGCTCGCGTAACACCTTCCAACGATCAGAATAAGCCACCCCGTGGTTTTCCATTTCTTCAGCGTTCCATCCAGCGCCCACACCCAGCAATAATCGTCCATCTGACAGAAAATCCAGCGTTGCCGCCTGTTTTGCCATCAGGATCGGATCCCGCTCAGTGATCAAGGTAATGCCTGTACCGACTTTAAGATTCGTCGTGACGCTCGCCGCCATGGTGAGCGCTACGAATGGATCGTGCGTATGCCAATACTCTTGCGGCAATTCCGCTCCACCCGGCCATGGCGAGCGACGGCTGGCTGGGATGTGGGTGTGTTCGGGAAAGAACAGCGACTCAAAACCCAGGGCTTCCGCCTGTCGCGCAAGAATGTCCGGCGCCACCGCGTAATCCGTAGAAAACATCAACAGACCGAATGAAACCACCTTCACCCCCATATCTCGAAACGTTTAAGGTGTGGGCTTATAGGGCCCTTTCGCTGAGGCTGGTCATGTAGCGGTCTACTTTCTGCACGTACCTGCTGGCCGCACTCGCACGCTGGGCATAGGGCCCGACGTTGTAGGCCGCCAGCGCACAGTTAGTGTCGCCGTCACATCGATCCATCATGTGGCCAAGAATCTGGGCGCCGCAATACACGTTCTGTTCCGGGTCATGCAGATCGGGTTGCCCGCAAAAATCGCCCCAATAATCCGGGCGTACTTGGGCTGGCCCAACGGCGCCCACATTGGAGCGCGCGACTTTGCGAAACGAACTTTCGGTGACCACCAGCGACGCCAGTAGCTCAGGTGCAAGGCGCTGACGCTCCGACGCTTCCAGAATCCAATCCGCGAATTCATGAGCAACTTCGCCTCTAACACCGAACGCATTGCTGACGCGGCTACCAAAATGCGCAACCTCGGTCTGGCGGATGACCCGCCCGGTCTGCGCCGGGGTGGCGAATGCAATTCGTTCGTAGCCTTGCGGCGCTACCACATAGGCCAGGGCAAAGCTGATGGTCAGCAGGCCAACAATGAGGCCGGCGAAGCCGGCTATGCCCGCGACAAAACCGCGAGGCGCGCTGACGTACAACTGTCTAAAAGAAGACTGTTGTAGGCTTGGATAAAGTTTGCTCGCTCGGTCCTTGATCGAGATCTTCGCAAGTTGTCGTGACTGGCAATCAGCCATGAAATGATCCCTTTCGTAATGTGTCTCTGCCTGAGACCTGCTGCGCCTATTTTACTTGCGTTGCATCACACTATGAACCCGAAAATGAGATTTACCGCACACTCCGTCGTCTTCGGGTTGTAAGGCCCGCGTAAGTTAGCTGCTGCTAACCCGAAGGGCCGCAAATCATGGCCAGACTCGGTTCGGCCCATAGCTCTGATATTCGACTTCTTATGCGAAAAGGATATATAACAATCTGGTTTTATCCCACACGCAACGCTTGGACGATCTGGGTGCGCTGATCGTCATCAGAAACCGGAAAGGAAGCTGACGTTCTGTCTACGAAATGCCCATAGCGAGCCAGCATTTGCGGAGCGATCTCTTGCGGTTCTCCCATCACGCCAAACTCGTTGAGCATGTCATCCGTTATCAGATCGCCCATTTCCTTCCAACGCCCCTGTTTGGACATGGCGTTCAGCTCAGGTTGTAACTCACCACATCCGATGGCATCCAGAACTCCCTTGTATGCCGGCGTGGAACCATAGAACGCGATGCGCTCCTGGGTCGCGCGTTTGCTCTTGTTGAATTCCTCTTCGTCCCGCCCGGTGATGACAAAACAGGAGTACGACAACTCAAAGTCGTCGCGGCTTCTGCCGCCCTTGGCCAGGCCTGTGTCGATGGCGGGCAGAGTCACTGACTCTATAAAGGGCATGTTGCTGAACGGGTGAACGATCATGCCGTCCGCAACTTCGCCGGCAACCGCGGTCATGGCCGGTCCCACCGCAGCGAGTACAACCCGTGGCGCACCATATTCTTTGTCTTCCGGCGTAAAGGCAGGCGTCATCAGCGTGTGCCGGTAATATTTTCCGACAAATTCCAACGGCTCACCGTCGTACCAATTCGACCAGATTGCCCGCATGGCCAGCACGAGCTCACGCATCTGCGCCGCCGGCGCACCCCAGGGCATGCTGAAGCGCTTGGTAATGTGGGGCTTGATCTGAGAGCCCAGCCCCAGAGTAAAACGCCCTTGGGAATACGCATTCAGATCATGGCCGATATTGGCCAGGTTCATCGGGCTGCGCGCAAACGCTACCGCAATGGAGGTGGCCAGCTCCAGCTTTTCGCTGTGCTCGGCAGCCAGCAACAAAGGAAAAAATGGATCGTGGCTGGTTTCCGCCGTACGTACCCCGTCGTACCCGGCGGCTTCCATACGCCGTACCGTTTCAGGAATCTTCGCCAGCCGATGGCCGACATTTACGTCTACTTTCACGCTGAACCTCGCGCCTATGCCGTTAACTCGGTGATGATCTGTTTGCGGTCAGATTTCGGGATGTTGGCGTACGCCGCGGAGGTCCGATCAATCAAGTCTCCATATCGACTCTTGACCTGGGCCGCGATGGCTGCGGGCTCACCAACAACGGCAAAATTTTTGAGAACATCCGGCGTTATCAGAGTGCCCATTTCATCCCAGCGACCTTGCTTGGACATGGAATTGAGTTCGCCCTGCAGTTCTCCCGCCCCAATGCTGTCCAGCACCGGCTTGTAAGCCGGTGTCGAACCATAAAACGCAATGGCTTTGCAGGTGGTAACCTCTGCTGCGGCCAGCTCCTCCTCATTGGTGCCGGTGACCACAAACACCGGATAGCTGATTTCAAAGTCCTCTCTGGACTTACCCGCTTTGGCAAACCCTCGTTCCAACGCCGGTAGCGTGGTTTCACGCAAATACTTTTCCGTGGTGAACGCATGCACGATCATGCCGTCAGCCACCTCGCCAGCGACCTCTGTCATCTTCGGCCCCACAGCGGCCAGGAATACTTTGGGCGCGCCATAGTCATTGTTCGTCGGGGTAAACATCGGCGTCATCAGCGTGTGCGTATAAAACTTACCGGTGAACTCGAGAGGCTTGCCTTCGTGCCAGGTCGCCCAGATCGCACGCATGGCCAGAATGTATTCGCGCATGCGAGCAGCGGGATTCGACCACGGCATGCTGAATCGTTTGGTGATGTGCGGTCTGATTTGCGAGCCTAAACCCAACACCAGGCGGCCTTTGGAGAACGCGTTCAAATCATGTCCAATGTTGGCCATGATCATCGGCGTACGTGCAAATGCCACCGCGATCGAGGTGAGCAGCTCTACCTTCTCAGTATGCTGCGCAGCCACCAACAGTGGGAAAAAAGGGTCATGCGACGTCTCCGCCGTCATGATGCCGGAATAACCCATCTCTTCGAGTTCGCTCGCTTGCGCGCCCACGGTCTCGAGTTCGAACCCTACGCCGCCGTCTACCTTCATGAGGACCCCCAGTCTAATTTTGTGAATCTAGTTATCTGTATCTTATCGCCGGATTTACGGGGAGGGCCCACTTGCAGGCATCGGCGCTGTGCGCATGATTCCGCGTTGCGGCGTCCCCCCGGCAACGAAGTGATGAGTTTCTATGTCTTCGGCGGTGAACGTCAAGCGGTAGACTAAGTCGTTTGGATGGCGGCAGACCACGCATTCGTCTTCGCCAAGCCCCAGAAAAAATTTCAGAATCACCTTGGACATCACTCCGTGAGTCACGAGGGCAACCGAGCGCCAGTCATCATCGAACAAGCCGTCCAGAAAATAGTGCGAGCGACGCAACATATCCTGCAGGTTTTCGCCCTCTGGGGGTTTGAACCAATAGGGGTCCTGCATGCGCTGGGACCACTCTCCAGGGTAATGCTCCTCGATTTCGTCCAGAGTCATGCCGGACCACGATCCACAGTCGCGCTCCATCAGCTCTTCGGCAAATTCGATGGCCGCTTTGGTGTGGGAATTTATAAGATAGGCAGTCTCTGTGGTGCGACCGAGTGGCGAAACCCACAGACGATCCACTCCGCCCAGCGACTTCAGCAACGCACCATTAGCGCTGGCTTGCGCCTGGCCCTGCTCGGTTAACGGGCTATCCAATCTGCCCTGCATACGGCCTGCGACATTCCAATGGGTTTGCCCGTGCCGCACAATATAGATGGTTTTCAGACCCTGCCTCGCAGCTGCGATACGTCAAACGAGCCATGATAACACTTCCGCAAACGATGATAGTATGCAGCCATGGCTGAAACCATCGACGCCTTTCACTGGCACTGTAAACACACGTGGAGACAGTCCGCGCGAAACACGGCGTGGTGTTTGCTCGGCTGCAGTATCGGCGACTTCGGCACGATATTCTGGTTCCAAACATTCTCACCGAGCACCGCACCAATGATTGTTCTCGTGCTCGCCGTCGTAAACGGGCTACTCACCAGTATTGCCTTGGAAACCGTGATTCTGAGCAAGCAGATGCAGTGGATGCAGGCGCTGCGCACCGCCGCCGGCATGAGTCTCATTTCCATGATCGGTATGGAATTGGCCATGAACCTCACCGACTGGCTGCTGGTCGGCACCTTCAAGCTCACCTGGTGGTCAATATTGCCCAGCCTGCTCGCAGGGTTCGTCACCCCATGGCCGTACAACTACTGGCGATTGAAGAAATTCGGCGTGGCCTGTCACTGAATCTGCGTTAGCTTTTCCGGGTTGCGCACCATGTATATCGATTGAATCCGGCCATCAGCAACCTCTATCTGCAGGCAGGAGTGAACCGCCGAATTCTGCGTGACTACGGCGCCCCAGCCGCCGTTCATACGTGTGAGCCGGAACTCCAGAGGCCCCTGTTCATCGGCTTTGGCGGTGATATGCAGCGCCACCTGCGTGATACGCGCCGCACCTGTGATGGGCGCGATCGCCGCGCTCACTACCCCGCCACCATCTGCGTAGGCAACCACATCGTCGCTCATCAGCGCCACGATCCCATCCACATCCCTCTCCGCCATGCGCATCAACAGGGCTTCGAGCAGGGACTTCTGCTCCTGCGCTGGGGCATCTGATGGCATGCGACCATCCGCAAGGCGTTTTCTAGCGCGGTGAGCACGCTGGCGGGCATTGGCGGTGCTCACGCCTAAGATCTCAGCGATCTCGGCAAAGCTGAAGTCAAATCCCTCGCGTAGGACAAACACGATACGTTCCCCTGGCGACAACCGCTCCAGCATGAGCACGAAGCCCAAACTCAGCTCCTCGGCGAGTTCCGCGACTTCTGCGCTATCCTCCACCAGCGGCTCCGGCAGCCAGGGACCGAAATAATCTTTACGGCGGACCTTTTCCTTGCGCAGCCTGTCGACGCAGAGGTTGCTCACCACCCGATACATAAACGCTTCCGGATTGTCCGGCTGTGGATCGGCCTGGAACAACTTCAGCTCGGCTTCCTGCAGCACATCCTGAGCATCAGCGACCGAACCGAGCATGCGGTACGCGAGGGAGTGCAATTGCTTCGACATGATCTGACTCGTTACCTTCGCGGTCTCTATCTGTAAGACGTGCGACCCAGCAGAAGTGTGACAGTCGCAACCACGAAAGGCACCCCCCGCTCCCACAGGTCGCCGGGTCCGTCGGGCAAGCCGTAGAGCAACGCGGTCAACCCGAACCCCAGGCCAATAGCCGCGGGCACGGACCATCCCGCCAGGCGCCAACCCAGCAAACGGGCGACTACCATGGGGCCAAACGCAGCACCCAGTGCATTCCAGGCAAACAACACCCGCGAAAAGATCGAGTCCGGCAGGAACAACGCCAGCAGTACAGCGGCGATCGCAACCGCGAATACCGCCCAGCGACCACCTGCATGCGCGGCGCCTGGCGTCTTGCCGCTGGCGCGCCGCAGATCATTGTGTATCGCCGCCCCGGCAACCAGCAACTGGCTGTCTGCGGTGGACATGATCGCGGACAGCACGGCGGCCACCAACACGCCGGTGAAGGCAACCGGTAACAGATCATTGGCCATGACAAAGAACACCTGTTCGGCATCTACGGCACTGGCAATCAGCACATGAGCGCACAAGCCCAACAGGAACATGCCACTCAGTACCAGTACAAACCAGGTCAATGCCACGGTTCGCGCTAACCGAATGTCTGTCGCGCTTTTCATGGCCATCAAGCGGTTCAACAGATGCGGCTGGCCCAGGGGCCCGATACCGATACTGAGCATACCCAACAGGAAGCCGGCGGCGTACCAGCCGACATGGCTGCCACGCAAGGACCAGAACGCACCCTGTTGATCGTGTGCCGCTTCGAGCAATCCATTCACGCCACCAACCGCTACAAACGCAACCGCCGGCAACATCACGGCAGCCACCATCATCAATACCGCTTGCAGCGCGTCGGTCAGGCTCACCGCCCAGAATCCACCCCACAACGTGTACACCAACACGACGCCGGCGCCCACCAGCAATGCGGTCACAAAGTCGAACTGAAACACGGTGGTGAACGTGTTCGCAGCACCTTGAAACTGTGCCGCGATATAAAACGTGAACGAGAAAATGATCACCAGCGAGCTCACACGGTAGGTTAACGCTGCGGCGCGTCTGGGCAGACCAAAAGCCAGCATGTCCGTGAGCGTCACCCAGCGGTGCTTGTGACTCAAGCTTTGCAGGAGGGGAGCGATCCAGAACCACACGATGAGGTGGCCGGTGAGTGTGCCGGGCAGCAACCAGAATGCGCTCACGCCCTGGGAGAATGCAATGCCGCTTACGCCAAGAATAGACCAGGCCGATGACGACCCTGCCGCATAGCTCAACGCCGCTACCCAGGGCCCTAGTTCGCGAGCGCCAATAAAGTAGCCTTCGGTGGTGCGCGATCTACTGCGCGCCCAATAGCCCAACGCCAACAGAGCCGCCTGATACACCACCAGGGTGATCAGGACGGCGGAAGTTCGCACCGATGTAGCGTCCGGTGGTCTACAACGGGCTGCTAGCTTTTGTCGTCCGTAGTTCGATAGTCACCGAAAGCTTCATCACGTTTGGACAACGCCTGGGTCAGCCCTTTGCTGATCTCCTTCAGATGCGCCTGGGTGGTTTTGGTGTACGTAGCGAGTTGCTGCATTTCCGTGCCCGCGCGTATGGCGGCCCGGATACCCATAGCGTCCATCTGGCGGTGCACAGCACGCTTGTTGATCTGTTGCAGATCCGAGGGCGTCATGGCCACACGCTCGGCGTACCGCAGCACCTGCGCTTCCAGCTCATCTTCGGCAAACGCCCGATTGGCAAAGCCACATTCCACGGCCTCGATACCGCTCATGTGATCGCCGGTGAGCATCAACTCCATGGCCCTGCGCAAACCGACAATCCAGGGATAGAACTGGTTATCCGGCGGGCTGATGGAACGTACGACGGGATAGCCAATCTTGGCGTCTTCGGCGACGTACACCAGGTCGCAGGCGGTGGCGAGCTCGGTGCCGCCGGCAAGGCAATAGCCGTGCACCTGAGCAATGACGGGTTTCGCCAGGTCCCATAGCTTGAAGAATCCCTCAACGACGTGGCGCGGCCAGTTAGCCAACCCCCCAGCCGTATAGAAGGGCTGCTCCTGAGATACGTCTGATTGCAGGTCGTAGCCGGCTGAAAAACATGGCCCCGCGCCGCGAATGATTGTGACACGGACATCAGGATTCTGATCTCCAGTCTCCAGCGCGTGAAACAATTGGGTACGCAGCTCGTTAGACAACGGATTGCGCTTCTCGGGCCGATTCAACGTTATGCGCTGTACATAGGGCAGCGGCTCGTCGACGATAATCTTTGTGTATTCCATAAACTCGACCCCTCAGGTGATCAGTATCATTCTCAAAATTGAAATTTGTCTGCGGTAAACGCGTTGAACGTCCGCTCCAGGTCCTCGGGACGTCCCGCCAACGGCGCGATGATGTGTGTATGCACACCGCCCTCTGCATCTTCGGAGATGCGCGCGCGAATCTCGTCTTCATTGCCGATGACCCCGATCTCGTCAATCATGGCATCGGTTAAAGCGCCGCCGGTCTTGGCACGGTCCTTCTCAGCCCAGCCTTCGGTAATGGTGTCCGCAGCGCCCGCATACCCGGCCCAGGCCAGGAACTTGTTGTACACCGGAGTGGCATAGTACGGACCAAACGCCGCACGAAAAAGATTTCGCCCGTATTCCTTGTCGTCGGTACACAACACCATGGCGCGGTTGACGATCTCGACCTCCGCCGGATTTTTACCGGCTTTTTCGGCGCCGATCTTTACGTGTTCCATCATTTTCGGCAATGCGCCCTTGGGCCACAGATTGAATATCACACCATCACCCACTTCCGCCGCCATCTCGATCATGTTGGGACGCAACGCCGCCAGATAAATCGGCGGTGGATTCTCCAATGGCGCCTGGCGATAGCCTCTGCTGTACAGGGTCTCCCCTTGAAAATCTGTTTTCTCGCCCGCCAGCATGGCGCGCACCAACTGCGCCGTTTCCTTGACTCGCGTCAGCGGCTTGTCCAAGGGAATTCCATTCCACTGGCCCATTATCGTCTGGCTCGACGAGCCGAGACCGACGATAAAACGCCCGGGTATGACTTGTTCAATAACGTTGGCGGATGCCGCTATGACCGAGGGCGCGCGTGTATACACCGGCGTTACTGCGACGCCAATGCGGATGTTCTTCGTGTGATGGCCAACCGCAGCAATCTGGGTCATCGTGTCTGGCGCCCCAGAATCGCTGAACCAGCCATCGGGTATGCCATTGTCTTCCGCCCAGCGCAGCCGCGCGATGGTGTCTTCAATGTTAGGACCAGCCGGTAAGGTCACCGCTATGCGTTTGGCAAGCGCCATGTTCTTCCCCAATTATCTGATGGTATGAATGTCGTTTGGGCATAGACTCGCATTTTGCCCTCCCACAGATCAAGCCGTATGCTACGCGCCTTTGAAGTTTTCGAGGGACTCCCATGAGCGATGTCGAGCTCACCGCGGTACGCGATGCACACCGTTTTGACCAAGCGGCTCTTCAGCAATACCTGCAAGAGAACGTTGACGCGTTTCAGGGCCCGATGACTGTCCAGCAGTTCGAGGGAGGCCAATCCAACCCGACCTTCCAACTCATTACGCCCGGCACACGCTACGTACTGCGCAAGCAACCCCCAGGTGAGCTGCTTCCTTCCGCCCACCAGGTCGATCGCGAGTATAAAGTGATGGATGCGCTGGGGGGCACAGACGTTCCGGTGCCGGAGATGTACTGCCTGTGCGAAGACCCTAGCGTCATTGGCACGAAGTTTTACGTCATGGAAATGGTCGAAGGACGCCTGTTCACCGAAACCACCCTACCGTCGCTGCAGCCACCAGAGCGCCGCGCCATCTTTCTTGATCTCGCCCGGGTAATGGCGCTGCTGCACAAGGTAGACGTGGCCGCAGTTGGATTGAGCAAATTCGGCCGTCCTGGGAACTACTACCAACGCCAGATCGGTCGCTGGAGCAAGCAATACGAAGCGTCCAAGACCGAACAACTCGATGATATGGATGAGCTCATGGCTTGGCTGCCGGACAACTTGCCGGCTGAAGCGCCGCCGGTTGTGGTGCACGGAGACTACCGTCTGGGCAATGTCCTCATCCACCCCACCGAGCCGAAGATCGTCGCGGTATTGGATTGGGAGCTTTCGACTCTGGGCGACGGCTTGGCGGATCTGGGGTACCTGTGCCAGGAGTACCACGGCGAATCATATGAAGACGAAGGTCTCGTGAACGTCGACTTTGCCACCAGCGGCATTCCTACCGAGGAAGAGTTTATCGCCGAATACTGCAAGCACGCCGGACGGTCGCACATCGACAACTGGCATTTTTATCTGATCTACAACATGTTTCGTTCGGCGGCGATCATTCAAGGGGTATACAAACGCGGCCTGGACGGCAATGCCAGTTCAGAGAAGGCGTTGGAATATAAGGATCACTGCCGTACACGCTCGGCTCGCGCCGCTACGTTGTTGGCTCACTACCGCTAGCCGGCGCGTCTCCGCGCAGGACGTCCACCAGTTCCTGCATGGCCTGGTCCACCACGGGTCCTTCAGAGAGGATCTTGATGCGACGAGATTGCAAATCACGGAGCAGTTCCGCCGCCGTCGATTCGAATGCTTTTTGACCCAGGTCGTTGGAAAAGACATATGTTTGCGTTTGATCTACGAATACGACGAGACGGCACCGTTGGGTCTCATCTTCGCCTTCGTGATCTATTTCAATCCATGTGCCCGGAACCAGCGCCTCCAGCATCGGGTCGATGGCTTCTTTGCTCGTCGCATCATCAGTGTCGACGGTGACAGGCTCCAATTCGACGAAACGCATCGACTGTTCCACCGGTGTTCCAGAGTCCGCCGCATTCACGATGTTCTGCAATATTTTCTCGATGACCGTCAGGCCTTCGCTGTCGCCGCTGCGCAGATAGCCAGCGGGCTCCAGGGTCTGCGCGATGCGAGCCATGAACCCCGGGACATCGCTCGTTATCAGGCGACCAATCTGTTCGCACTCGTCACGGCGGCAGGCACGCACCAGATCCGTGTAGGTTCCCACAACCTCCTTCCATTGGCTGCTTTCCGTACCGAACTTGACGCAGATCACCACGAGCGCGTGAAACATTGTTTCGTGAACGAAGGCGATCAGCCCAGGAGGCAGTTGCGCGCCGGTAGATTCATTAACAAGGCGTGCAACGATACGCTGCGCCGCATTCAATCGAGCCTGCCCAAGCGCCGCCTCGTTGACTCTACGTTCGGCACCGTCAGTGTGAGCGCTGGTACGCGCTACCAGATCGCTCCATTGTTTCAGCGAGTGTTGGAATATCGTCCGGTTGCATGGCAGCTCATCGATAATGCGCTGCACCAATGCCTCAGCCGCTTTGTACATTCTGTGCTGGGACAACGCGGACCAGTTATTCGGCCAGCCGATGCCATCGTGGGCCAATCGATTGAGAAATTCTCGAGCGGGGTGTGTGGGATCGTCGAAAAAAGCCTTCTCGACAATAGCCAA
>Ga0315336_1006197_pt1 | contig 12424 bp, 7 predicted proteins | sample ASW5metaG_FD_204512 | JGI IMG/M metagenome (GOLD analysis project Ga0315336, IMG submission 204512) | Ammonia-oxidizing marine archaeal communities from Monterey Bay, California, United States - ASW #5 | ecosystem: Environmental > Aquatic > Marine > Intertidal zone | place: USA: California...
CTCCAGGGCGGTGATCGAGCTGCGGTCCACTCTGGCTACGTGCTGCGCCGGGATGAAACCATCGGCTTCGAACTAGGCGCATACGACACAGAGTTGCCGCTGGTGATCGACCCGGTGGTGATTTGGTCGAGATCCCTTGCCGGCGACGGCGACGACTTTTGTTCGGGCACTGCCGTAGACGAGTACGCCTTCACGTATGCAGCGTGCTTCGCGGGCTCGACAAATCTACCGACTCCCAATGCGCTGCAGCCCGCGAAGATGCCGGGGCGCTCGGCAGACGCCTACATCATCAAGTTCAGCCCGTTTGGCGAAGAGATCATGTTCGCCACCTACTTTGGCGGGGCCGGCTCGGATGTGGCCAACGGTATTGCCGTCGATGAGTTCGGATTCATCTATGTGACCGGTTCCACGGGTTCCGCTGATTTTCCGACAACAACTGGTGTTGTGCAAGAGGCGGGGGCTGGCGACAACGACATCTGGGTTGCCAAGTTTAGCCCGGATGGATCAGAGCTGATCTATTCGACCTTGCTAGGAGGCAGCGACAGAGAGTTCGCCGACCAAATCGCGGTGGACGATGACGGGAACGTGTACGTCGGGGGCATATCGTTTGGGCCCAACTTTCCGACAACCGCCGGCGCGGCCCAACCAGCGTTCGGCGGCGGGGACACCGACGGCTATGTCTTCAAGCTCAATCACGACGCGACTGAGCTAATGTATTCGACCTACTACGGCGGCGACGGCCGCGAAAGTGTGGCCGATCTGGAAATCGACGAGAACAACCGCGCCTATATCACAGGCTCGAGTCCAAGTACTGATTTACGGGTCACAGCGGACGCCTACCAGTCGCGAGCGGGCGGCGGTTCGGACGCTTACGTGGCGGCGTTCACCGAAGCCGGCGACGAGCTCTACTACGCCAGCTACCTGGGCGGTAGCGAGAGCGACAATGGCGTCGCGCTCGATCCCGACCCGTTCGGCTATATCTGGGTCGGCGGCGGGACAGGGTCTGGAGATTTTCCGGTCACCGCCCCAAACTCAAACGAGCTTAGCGGGACCAGAGACGGCTTCCTGGCAAGGCTGCCGCTGCCGGATGCGCTCCTGCTTGGTTCTCCAGAGTCAGACGACCCAACTGCACCCGCCGTGGGTCTAACACACCGGCCAGGAAGCGATTCGAACAACGGCGTGGCGGCGGTCAGTCGGGGAAGCAACCACGCCATTGCAGTAATGAACTCGAACGAAGCCGGCGCGACGATAGGCCTATTCGATCAAATCACTGGCGACGCACGAGAAGCGCTGGTCAGCGCGATCTCGCAGCCGGCTCAGGAAAGGAACGACACTTTTCCAGGACTGCGGGCCAGAGATCTCGCGGTCAATCAAGCCGGCGAGTTTTCTGTGGCCGGTTCCGGAGGATCAGGAGTGGCTGCGTTGAGCCCATCACCAAGGCACAGCGACCCTGGCTCCATAGGGGGAGGAGTTATCGAGTTCGGGGAAATGGCTGACATCTTGGTTAGCAAGTTCATTCCAGGCACGCTCTTTTTGGGCGGTGTTGTCGTCGGGAGCCCCTTCCCGATGTTAATCCAGGTTCAATCCCTCACCGAAGTTGTGGCTAGGGACGTCGTAGTGCAGGATTTGCTCCCGCCTGGTTTGGTCGTCATGGGCTTGAGCGCCAACGTTCGCGATCTTAGGACCCTCGGCGACACCGTAATCCGCCCGGGAACTTGCGATCCGGTGGTCGGCACCCTGGTCAGATGCACCTTTGACATGATCGCGCCTGGGGAGTTAGGAGAGGTGTCTCTCCAGATAGGCCCGCTCCCGAGCGGCCAGTACGCAAACGCAGCCACGGCGACTGCGACAAACGTGCAAGGGGCCCGAATGGATACGCACAACTTCAGCGTCAAGAACCTCGTGCGTGTCACGATCAGGAAGCAGACCGCCGTTGGCGCCGATGGAATCGCGACCAGCGTGCTCATTGCGAAGAACATCGGGCAAACGATCGCCACGAACGTCCGGGTCACCGACGACGTGGCTTTGCCCGTCAGGAGCCTGCGGGCGGAGACGGACAAAGGCAGCTGCAAGCGCACTGCGGCTAGAGGTAGCGACGTGGCGGCGGGGTTCAGCGGAATGGGAATTATTAGCTGTCAGCTGGCAGCCCTGACAGCTGGAGAGAGCTGGGAGATCCGCGTCTTTGCGGATCCTCTCGGCGGTATTCCAGCCGGGGCTTCGAACACAGCGCACGTCCAGGTGGCCGAGATCAACACGAGTTCTCCGACCCTCGCAACCAGCTATTTTTCAACGGAGACACCAGGCGATAGTGGGGACAAGGACGCCAAGGTCGCGCTGAAGCAACGGCGGATGCAAGACTCGTCACAGATAGCTGAACCCCGTCAGCAGGCGGGAGTCTGTACGGGCGTTGAGGCGGAAGTCCGCACTACGTCGACCGACCCGACGGAGACCCTCGAGCTCACGCTCGACCATATGGGCCGGAGCATGCCGGCGGTCGCAACCCTGCCCGAGGGCTGTGTGGTCGAAGAGCGCGAGATTCGCTGTACGGTGTCCGGTTTAGAGGGGACAGGAGCGCGGTCTCTCGACTTCGTCTTCTGCGCCCCGACGCCACAGGCCATCCTGACGCTCGAGGCCCGGGTCGGCGAAGGGACTCAAGACGTGAACCCTGGCAATGACTCCTCTCGATTAATCGTGCGCGTTTCCGAGAACGAAGCGCCGCCTGCGGTTCGGATCAACCCCAACGGCATCACTGACGTGGCGAAGTTTGGCACAGCCGGCCTGGCGCCTGGCAGCGACCCCTCGCTGTTTGGCTCGGGGCTCGCACCGGGATTGGCGGTCGCTGAAGCCCTGCCCCTGCCGCGCGAGCTGCTTGGGACGTCGGTGGAAATCGATGGGATCCAGGCGCCGCTGGTTTTCGTTTCGCCCAACCAGATCAATTTTCAAACGCCGTGGGAGCTGACGGGCCGAAACACCGCCGAGGTCGTGGTGCGGACCATAGCGGGGGTCTCGGATCCGGAACGCGTCTTCATCGCACCCGTCGACCCGTCGATCTTCTCGCTGAATCAGACCGGGTCCGGCCAAGCGGCGGTCTTGATTGCCGGCACGGCGACGGTCCCGGGTCCGTTGAACGTCGTCCCCGGCGCCCGGCCGACGCAGATCGGCGAGTTTCTCTCCATCTTTTCTGTTGGCCTGGGGTTAGTCGACAACGAGCCGCAGACTGGGGGAGCCTCACCGTCGGGGCCGCTGGCGAGGACCCAGCTCACGCCGATCGTAACCATTGGCGGGGTCGAAGCTCCGGTCTTGTTCTCTGGCTTGGCCCCCGGATTTGTGGGTCTCTATCAGGTGAACGTCCAAGTTCCCGCAGGAGCGCCAACCGGTGACGCGGTCGACTTGGGGATCTCGGTTCTTGGCGTTGACTCCAACACGGTCACGATCGCTGTCGGAAACTGAGGTCAGACCAGGCCTGTGGCGGGCGACCCTACAATTGGCGGCGGTGTTGGTGATCGGTTGGGAATGGCGGCGACTGGGGCCTACTCGAAGACCAACTCGGCCCCAGCAATCCCCTGTTCGCCACAGGTCGAATAGAGCAAATACGACCGACCGTCTTCGGTGAATACGGCCGGATCCCGTAGCTCATGGACTGGACGGTTCGCATAGCCGCCAACCGACTTCCGTTGTGGCATCGATGCGCATTCGTAGTCTTTCTCCGGCGCCAGTACCGTGACCGGCTCGCTAGCCTTCCAGTCCCGCCAGTCCGGCGCGAGGTCGATCGTCGACAACAATATTCTCTCCGGGGCGTCCCCGCCGACGGTCGAGAAGAAGTTGTAGAGCAAACTCCCCCGTACGACCACGGCCGAGTGACGCACCGACCCTTCGGGCACAACCGCCAGCATCGGGTTTGGTCCAACCTCGATCCTGCCTAGTAGTTCCTCTGTCCTTCCAAAGACTCCGCGCCGGGACGTCACGTAGTGCATCCCGGCCCATTCAAAATACCGCAGGTACGGCATGTCTGCAACGATGTCACCCGCGGTGAACTCGAGCCCATCAGATGACGTCGCCGACTGCGTTCTCTGCCCGTAGTCGTTCTTGGCCGCCCATTCCGTATACTCATTCCGCGTATCGAACAAAGGCACAGCCTTACCGTCCGTCCATCGCCCATGGAAAAACATCACGATCCGCTTGCTCTCGTCGTCCACGTGGACATCGGGCGAAGCCACGTGCAGATACACGGGAATGTCGGGCCTTGGCTGAGGCTCGGGCCGCCTGAACGCTGTGTCCCCGACCGCAAGCACTCCCGGTTCATGGACTTTCCATGGCCCTCGTATCGAGTCCGAGTACGCCATGCGAATGTGATAACCCTTGTGGTGCGCGAAGTAGAGGTAATAACGTCCGAGCGGGTTTTTCACCCAAGCAGGCACTCGAATCAGCGACGGACCATTCACGTTGTCGCCTAGGGTGGCCGAAGAGTCGAGGATGATCAGCGGATTCTCCGCGAAGCGCGTAAGCCGCACTGAGTGCTCGGCCGCAGCCAGGTAAGACAGCGACAGAAGAACCGCCCCAAGTACACGGACCATCCTGATCATCGAGCCCTCCGATAGACCGCCAGGGTCTTCTTCACGGCTGCTTCCCAGGTGAATGCCCTCACCCGCTCCGCGCCCGCCTCCGACAGCTTAGCGCGCAGAGCCTCGTCTTCGAGGAGCCGGGTGAGCCCGTCGTGAATCGCGTCCGTCTGCTCTGGATCCACCAACAACGCGGCGTCGCCAGCTGCCTCCGGCAAAGCCGATCGATCTGAGGTCAACACTGGCAATTCCGCGCACATCGCCTCAAGAACGGGAATCCCAAATCCCTCATCTAGTGACGGAAAGGCTAGGGCCGTCGCCGTGCGGTACAGTTTGGCCCGGCGTTCGGCATCGATATAGCCCAGCATGCGAATCCTCTCCCTGGCAGGGCTGGCCTCGATGCGATCGACAATCTCCTCGGCTCCGAAACCGGCGGCGCCGGCGAGCACAAGGAGCGGCCCGTGGTCGAGCGTTTCGAAGGCCTCAACCAACCGCGCGATATTCTTGCGCGTCTGCAGCGCCCCAATGTTTAGAAGGAACGGCCCCTCGAGGCCCTCTTTTTTTCGGAATAGCTCTAGCTCTTCGCCCGCAAAACTTGGCGCCGGATCGACGCCGTGATGAACAACAGTGATTCGCTCCTTGGGAAACCCCAGTAGCCCCGACACCTGCTCTCCGGTGAAGGCGGAGACCGCAATGATTTCGTCCGATCGCGCAGCCGCGTCCCGAGCCAGCTCGGTAAACCTGCGCCGAAATTCCGGGGTCGAATACTCACCCGTCATTACGAACAGATCATGGAACGTTGTGATCGCGCGCTCAAACCGCCCTTTCGGCAAACGCTGATTGAGCCCGTGAAAGACGCCAAACCTCCCGACAATTGGGCTCAACGGCGGCTCGAGCAGCCGGCGACTGCAGTTCGCCCCAGGGGGGGGCTCCCCCAAGGCCTTGAGATATCGATTCGCCCGGTAGTAGAGATCGAAGCGATCTTCTGGAGCTTCCGCGGCCAAGCCGGCGATTAGGTTCGCGCAATACGCCGCGACCCCAGACGGTTCGCGCGCGATGCTATAGGTCGCGTCAAGTGCGACCCTCATCGCAAACGCTCGGCAACGCGGTGCAGGACCTCGTCCGCTGAATCATCAGAATCAACCGAGATGACGTCCCCCGGCCGCCGTCCCCACGGCGACCAGCGTTGCCGCATCCTCTCCGACACGGCCCCCCCGAAAACGTCGATCCCCCGCACGCCTGCGGCGGCCGCGATGTGTCCTCCTGCCGAGTCGTAACCCATGTACAGGTCGCTCGACGAGATCAGCGCCGCCAGCTGCGGCAGGGAACCGTTCCACAGCTCGACCCTGGCCCCTAAGGCTTCGGCGATCTGCCGGGCTCGTCGAGCCTCGTCCTCGCCAAACCCACTATCTAGGACGACTCGCCAGCCGGCTTCCGCCACGAGCCTCACGGCCTCAATTTCGAAATCGCCAGCTAGACGCTTGGAGTCATTCCCGCCAACACCCCAGTTCACAGTAGCCAGCCCGGCATCAGCTTCCCTTCCCCGTGTCGGGTCGATAAACGGAAATGGCTCCTCGTCCAAGCCTAGCCACTCAGTCACCCACTTTCCAGCGAGTCGCGCTATCGGATCCGAGCCCGATGCCGCGTAGGCCCGACTATTGAAGAAGGCGTAGCGGCCATCATCAACGAGCGGAAGGAGTCCAAGCTGAGTAAGTCGCGAATCCGGATCCACCACGATCGCGTCACCATCGAGCGCCTCTCGAAGCGTGTCAACCAGACCAACCCAACTCAGCAAACGTGACGCAAGCTTGCCGCCGCGCTCATAGCTGTACGGCAGCGGCCGAACGTTCTCGTCCCCTGCAAAGAGGCCATACGGCTTCCCCGCCCCGACCAACAGAATCTCCGCTTCGGGAAACCTCGCCTCAATCCCCTTCACAATCGTGGACGTCACCGCCACATCGGAGCCCGCCGTAACGCGCGAGAGTACCAAGCAACGGCGAACCTGGTCGACTTGCGGCAGGTGAGCCAACGACTCAAACCTCGCCCGAGTGCCTTCGCCGTCCGTCTGACCGAACTCTCGTAGAAGCCGGTCAAACGCCTCGAATCCAGGACGCCGCCGACAGCGGTCGATTACCTCGCCAAAGAACTCGACATAGGCATCGACCAGCCGAGGCTCGAATCGGTCGGCCAACGGCTCGACCACGTCCCTAAAGATCGCCGCTGAGGCTTCTTGCGCTGATTCTTGCGCGCAAGCATGGTCGACCAGTTCGCCAACCTCGGCCGAAGTTGGCGAACTTCCGGCTAGGTAAGCCTCCCGACATCGTGAAGTCAGCTCAGTGATGCGTCCCGCCAGCACCTACCCAGCATGAACGTCCACCCCTACCCGCATCAAGCGTAGACGTTGGGCGCGCTGGTCTGCCTCGGAATCGCGTGCATCTCGCGACGCTGCCGCCGGTACGACTTCATCTTGCGGTAAAGCGTCGTCCGACCGATTCCCAGCATTTCGGCCGCCGTGCTCATATCGCCCTTGGTGAACTCGATCGCTTTGAGAATATGGACCCGCTCCATCTCCGCCAGCGGAACAATCTCGTCGAACCCGTCTCCGATTGAGGTCGCCCCTGAGAAGTCTCGCAAGCTCGCGGGGAGGTCCTCCACCAGAACGATTGGGTTGGACTTGAGCGCTACCATTCGCCGAACTACATTCTCTAGCTCACGCACGTTGCCCGGCCAGTCGTAGTCTTTCAAGGCGGCGAGCACCTCATCGGAAAGAATCACCCGACGGACTGCGTGCTTCTGAATGAAGTGGCGGGCCAGAGTCACGATGTCCCCGCGCCGATCCCGTAGAGAAGGCACGTGGATCGAGATGACATTGAGCCGATAGTAAAGGTCCTTGCGAAACGTCCGGCTCTTGATGTCGGCAACAAGGTCTCGGTTGGTCGCTGCGACGACGCGAACATTGACCTTGATCGGCTTGGTCGACCCGATCGGCCGCATTTCTCCCTCTTGCAGCACCCGCAGCAATTTCGCCTGAATCTCCGACGTCAGCTCCCCGATCTCGTCGAGGAACAATGTGCCTCCATCGGCCGCGCGCACGAGGCCGAGCCTGCTTTCGGTCGCTCCAGTGAATGCGCCCTTTAGGTGACCGAACAGCTCGCTCTCCATCAGCGAACCCACCAAAGAAGCCGCGTCCACGGGAAGAAAGCGCTTCTGGGCCAAGGGCGAAACGCGATGAATCGCCCTCGCCACAAGCTCCTTGCCGACACCGCTCTCGCCGGTGATCAAGACCGGTGAGGTGTCATCGCGGAGCTTATGAATCGTCCGCAGTAGGCGCTGGATCGGCGGAGAATCCCCAACAATGCCAAAATTCTCCGCTGCGTCGCCGAAGAACAAGTTGTGCTGCATAGAACCGACGGCCAGCACAATTATATCCCAGAATGTTAAAACCAATTCCCAATAATCACGACATTATTAGATGAATGCGTAAATTTTCCGTGAATATCCCCGCGCCTCGGGGCGTCGCACCCTACGTGTCACTCTCCCGACAGTCTCTCCAGCTCTCCGCAGGCCTGCTTCACAGCCTTCTTGACGTAGCTCGCCGAGGTGGAGTAAATCAGATCTTCATCAAGATTAAAGATCGCGATTTGATTGCCCTTCACGAAGGGAGTGAAGGGACTTGGCTCGGGCCGCCGCACGCGAACGATGTAGTCGGCCTTCTCGATATTGCCAGTGACTTTTACGCTAGGGCATAGCTCGACAAACCGATTCATCACCACAAGGTTCCGGCTGCTGACTCCTTGTGTACTTTCAATGAGGGCGTGACCTTGGCCGGGGAGCGGTTCAGCCGACACCTGAACAGAACTGGCGTCGGTGATGAAGATTCGCGGCGGATCCGCCGCCGCTAGTGGAACCACAAGCAAAAACAGCAAGCCACTCGCGGGCGCGATTTTCATAGTGGCTGGTAGACGCTTGGATCCCATATTCGGTTTCAGCCATTGGCCCAATGCCAGCTAGGACAGGGCTCGACCGCCCAAGACGCCCGAAGCCCAACTCCGGTGATCGGTCGAATGGAGTATCGAATCCGGTGTCGGAATGGAAGAGTCGCCAACTTAGAAGTGACCGGCTCAGGTCAATCGCGGTCACGAAACTCTTCGTACCAGTTTTGGACAACTTGGATCTGGCGCGGGTTACGTGACCCCACGCCCTCCACGACGACGAACCGTTGGCCATCGGCGGTCACGTCATAGCGTTGGCCGCGGCCTCGGAGGACGCCCTCTCCATCGAATAGCGTTTGAGGAGCGCCGTGGGTGAAATTCTGTTGTGAGGTCACGGGGACGACCATCAGGGTGTCATCTTTCACATAGAAGATTTCGCTGCCGTCGCCCTGCCATCGAGGCTGCCCTCCACCATCGACCGAGATCTGCCATTTGCCGCCGCCTTCAGGGAAAGGGCGGACATAGACTTCGGCTCTGCCCGATTCGTCTGATCGATAGGCGACGTAGCGGCCGTCGGGCGAAAGGTCGGGGGCCACGTGACCGAATCGGTCGTCTGCCAAAATCACTTTTTCCCAGCCGTTTCCATCGGCCTTGGCGCGCAGGTAGAAGAGAAAACTGCGTCCCGAGCCGACAAGGTACTTCCCATCCCGGCTCCACTCGTAACCGAAGTCGCTGGATGGAGATTCGTAAAAAAGAGTTGGACCGGCGCTTCCATCGGTGGCCGCGATCCAGATGTTTCTCTGCGCAGTCTCCCCGCCGGAGAATGTCACCTGCTTGCCGGATGGGAGCCACGTTGGCCGGTCGTCGGACGTTTCGTCAAAAGTGATGCGCCGCTTGACCGGCCGGTCGACCTCGTGTATCCAAATGTCTAGCAGACGATCGGTCGTCCCAACGGCCACGACTTCCTTGCCATCGGGCGACAGCACCGGAAAGTTGATTCCCTCTTGGGCTTCTCCGATCGAGCCTAGACGGTTGCCGCTCCGATCGCGCCAGGCCAACTGCATCGTCGCGACCGGCTCAAGCTTTGCGTAGGTCAGCATGCCTTGCGCCGAGATTCCCGGCTCCGTAGCGGACTCCGCGATGACAAACGGGTCGCCGGTCGGTTCCAAGCGCTCCAGCGAAAAGGGAATCGCCGAGAGGCGCCCGCCGGGCTCTTGGTAAATCACGTGGCCGCTGGGCGAATAGAGCGGCCGCCCGTACCTTGGATTTCCAGAAATAATTGTCCGCCTCTCGCCGGTCTCAAGGTTGATAACTCCGATGTCTGCGTGGTCCTCGCCCTCCGCGTAAAGCAGAGCCCGCCTCCCATCGACCGTCGGCAGGAAAGTCGGGTCAAAGAATCCACCTCGGCTGACCTCCTCGTCACTAGGCTCGAACAAGAGCTCGTACTTCCCCCCCGAGGCAGACATTCGATAGAGCCGCCTCCCGCCGATACCAGGACCTGCCGAGAAAACAATGGTTTCCCCATCCGGGGCCCATGTCCCACCGTGTGGGGTCCACCGGAGCTGGCTGGGCCAAGTTGCCAACGTTCGTTCCGCGCCGCTGTCCACGTTGATCGTCAGAACAGCTTTATTCGTCACCAGGCCGATATGACGGCTGTCTGGCGACCAGAACGGGCCGAGGCCGGCTTGCGTCGTCAACGCACGGTATCTATCCTGTTCCGCATCCCAGACCGTCAGCGTGAGTCCTCGGTCAATCCACAGCGAGTGCTGAGTCGAGGCAGAGCCCAGATTGAAGGCAACGTAACGCCCGTCAGGTGAGGGCGTGGGCCGCGTGATGCTCGAGACGTCGATGGGCAGTTCCGGGCTCAGCGTGAACTTGGCGAGACGAACCTGCTGGGGAGCTTCGGGCGGAGCCTGGGTGAGGTAGATCGCGAGTAATCCGAGGAAGGCGATGCCGAGCGCCACGGCTACGATACGCTCGATCCGCAGCCTACTCCGTCCCACCGGCACGGGTGAGTCCATGGCGCCGCTGGTCTGGTTCGCCGTCAGAGTTTTGGAACGTTCCGAGGACGCCCGAGTTGAAGTCCGTTTCTGCAGCACACGCAGATCCGCCAGAAGATCATCTGCGTGCTGATACCGCTCGGCCGGACTCTTCGCCAGCGCTTTGGAGATCAGGCGATCCACCTCCGGAGTAACGTCGGCTCGCTGCGCGGAAACAGGCTCGGGATCTTCGTTGAGAATGCCGTAGGCGATCGCTTGCTCGTACTCCGCGGCAAACGGCGTCTTCTGCGTCAGCATCTCGTACAGCACGCAACCCAGCGCCCACACATCCGCGCGCCGATCGACGTCCTTTCCTTCAAGCTGTTCGGGGGACATATAGGCCGGCGTGCCCAAGGTTGTGCCGCTTTTGGTGAGCTTGGAGCGACCACTTAGAGAAGCCAAGCCGAAGTCCATGATCTTGACCTGACCCTTTGCGGTCAGCATGATGTTCTGGGGCTTAACGTCGCGGTGGACAATACCTTTCTCGTGAGCCTCATGCAAGCCATCGGCGATCTGCAGGGCGATGTCGAGCGCGTCTTCGAGCGGCAGAGGGCGCTCTTTTATCTTGTCCGCCACCGACGGCCCGTCGATGTGGGCCATCGCGATAAAGGTCTCGTTGTTCTCTTGATGAATGCCGAAGACCTGACAGATATTTGGGTGATCCAAGGATGCCGATGCCTGGGCCTCGCGGATGAGTCGGGCTTTCACCTCTTCGTCGCCGACCGTTTCCGACGAAAGGAATTTCAGCGCGACAGTTCGGCGGAGTTGGGTGTCTTCGGCCTTCCAGACTTCGCCCATGCCGCCCTGGCCAAGCTTCTCCAGGATCTTGTAGTGGCTGATGGTTTGCCCGACCACGATTATGGGTCGATTTTAGCGCTCAAAGGCCTTCACACGGTCACGTCGTGAAAACAAAGGTTGGCTTGAAGACCGGTCGAGGACCTCGACAACACTCGTCTAGAGCGCTCCAGGCCCTGGCTGCAGGGCATCAGTCAATTTCGCGTGGTTATTGGTTCAGGGTGAAACAGTTCACAATGGTCGCCCTCCCGCTACTCCTTCGTGGGCCCCCTTTTCGCGACCGCCGGGCGATCGACGACTTGTTTTGAGTCGACCGAGGTGGCAAAGTTGAAGGGCGCGACAGGTCGCGCCTCTACGCCGCTATGAAACATCTGCTTGTTCTTTGCGCGATTTCGATCGCACTCCCCGCCTGGGCTCAGGTCTCTAAGGAGGCCAATGCCGGCTATCAGACCCGTGAAGGTCGCTCGCGCGTCGCTGGGGCCCTCGACAACCCAGAGCGAGAAAAGAACGACAAGCCCCGCGAGTTGGTCGACCAGCTCGGCATCGAAAAGGGCGACGTCATCGCTGACATCGGCACAGGCGTCGGTTTCATGATTCCCTACTTCCTCGATCTGATCGGCCCGGAAGGAAAACTCTACGCCCAGGACATTCAGCAGGATTTTCTTGACACGGTGATCAAGAAGAAGGCCGAGCACGGCTGGTCGAACGTCGAGACCGTCCTCGGCACGGGCAACGAGCCGGGCCTTCCAGATGGGGTCGCCGACCTCGCGTTCATCCTCGATGTCTACCACCACATCAGCTATCCCGACGTCACCATGAAGAACGTTGCACGAGCCATCAAGCCCGACGGGAAGCTTGTCGTGGTCGACTTTTACCGCAGCCGCAAACACCCTCGCATGTCGGACGAGCGCCTCAAGGGCCACATCCGTTTGGACCGGGATGGGTTCAAGGCCGAGATCGAGTCGGCGGGCTTTAAGTTCGTGCGGACATTCGATCAGCTGCCGCACCAGTACGTGCTGATTTTCGAGAAGGAATAGATCTCTCGGCCGCCAGCCGTGGCGCGGGCCTCCCGGCCGACATTTTCTAGGCGAGACGTCGA
>Ga0315336_1006198_pt1 | contig 12422 bp, 12 predicted proteins | sample ASW5metaG_FD_204512 | JGI IMG/M metagenome (GOLD analysis project Ga0315336, IMG submission 204512) | Ammonia-oxidizing marine archaeal communities from Monterey Bay, California, United States - ASW #5 | ecosystem: Environmental > Aquatic > Marine > Intertidal zone | place: USA: California...
CACGGCACGGAGCAACTCACGGAATACTTGACAGGTCAATTCCGCTGACCGACGAATGTCGAAATGGGCCCGCGCCCGCGTAATGCTCTTAGCCGACATCGACTCCAAGCGGCGCCTGTTGTCAATTAGCGCAATGGCGGCTAGAGCGACACCTTCCCAGTCGCCGGGATACTCAGAAACGATACCTGGCCATTCCTGTGTCCCGATCAAAATTCCCGTCTCGCCGGTTTCAATGATCTCGGGCACCCCCCCAACACCGATTGCAACCACAGGGACGCCCGTGGCCATGGCCTCGAGGACCGCAAGAGGCATTGCGTCGGCACGTGATGTGTGCAGCATCAGGTCGAACGAGGGGTAGACCTGGTTGGGCTCTCGCCAAAGCCCTGCCATGTGAAGTCGTGAACCGATTCCGGCGCGCTCGGATGCTCTGGCCAATTCGATTTCCATGGCGCCGGTGCCAACCATGGCGAAATGCACGTCCGGTCGGCGCTGCAATATGAACTCCGCCGCTTTGACGAACTTGTCGGGGCCCTTCTCCCAGGCAAGACGGCCAACGAATCCGACCAGGAAGTCGTTGGGACTGATGTTAATCGCTTGTCGAAACTTCGCCCGGTCGGCTGATGCCGGATGGAAGGTTTCAAGATCGACGCCGTTAGGCACCAGGCTGACGCAGTCGGGAGTCAGGCCGACGGCCATAGCCTGTGACCATGCTTCTCGGCATACCACGATTGTGTGGCTGCCGGTGTTGCGGGCAACGCTGATTTCCTGCGGTTGCAGGCTCATGCCGTGCAGGGTGGCCACCGTTGGGATGTCCGTCAGTTTGCCGGCGACCGCAGCGCATGTGTGCGCGTTCATGAGATGGGCGTGCAAGAGACTGACCCCTGTCTGGCGCACCAGTGTGCAGATCATCTCAATCGTTCGCCAGGGCGGGTCGTCGCGCAGGGGCGCAATGTAGACGTCATGTCCCCGGCTCCGGGCGGCCTTCGTGTAGGCGCTCTCGAAAGGGCATAACAGGGATACTTTGAACTCGTCGGCCGGGAGACAGGCAATTAGATTGCGGACGTAGTTTTCCATCCCGCCAACGATGGCGTTTCCCAAGACCTGCATGACATGAATCGGGTCCTTGGATTCCGGAACGACATGGGGCGCTAAACTCACAGATTTGCCTTTCCGGGTATGCCGTTCAGTCGAAGCCACTGCGCGGCAGTGCCGCTCAGGATCTGTTCTCGATCAGGAACGGAAACCTCCAACAGATCCAACAACTCGACAATTTCAGCGATCGCCGAACGGATGTGACTGCCTTCGCAGGGAAGAAATCGGTCGCTGCCAAATTGGATCGAACGAGGCCCGATGACATCTATCGCCTTCCTGAAGACCTCCTCACGATATACTGGAGGGGGGCCGAACGAGGTGTCGAAACGGAATTGGCTTTCAACCGGATCGACCCCTTGGATACGATCGATTACCCCGACCGCGTTCGCTTCATCGCACCAAGGCCAGCCCAGATGCGCCAGTGTTACGCGAAGGCCGGGATGATCCCTGACGGCTTCGTAGAATGTTGGGCGGCAATACCGCCCCGATCGCCCGTCGATGAAGATGCCGCTGTGGAACAGTATGGGAAGGCCCAGTCGCGCGGCGATCTCGTACACCCGATGGGCGCAATCGTCGTAGGGGTACCATCCAGTCGGCACCATCTTGAGCGCGCGAATACCCGGCAGCTCGGCCGCCCGCTCGAGGTCGTCCGGCGCTTCTCGATGGAGCGGGTTGACGACGGCAAAGCCAACCAGACGGTCGGTATGAGCCTTGAGTAGGTCGGACAGGTAGCGGTTGCCGTCGCGCAGCGAGGCGGGGTCGTCCAACGAGTAGGGGCTGGTAAGGAAGGGCGCGAGTAGGAAGGCGACATCCACCCCGGCGTCATCGAGTGTTCTCAAAACTCCGGCGGTTGTTTCCTTGCCGGAGGTATGAAGGTGGGCGTCTATGATCATGAGTTTTGCTCCGTCTGGCGACAACTTGCGTGATCGCGTCGCGTTCCCGAAAATCGTCGGCAAGCGCCCTTCCGCCTCGGGCCGATCACGCCGTCCGTTGTGATGCGGCCGATTGTCGAGTGCGGTTCGCTCGATACATGCGTCCAAAAGGGCGGACCGGGAAAGCCAGTTCGGGAGTGAGATGGGGTTCCATGGACGCCTGAGCCACCAGCCGTGGGGCCGAGGGGAGCGGACACTCGGTTCGACGCTAAATCGTCGAGGGCCGGTGTTACGCGACAAAACTCTGCGCAGCCTCGCCAACCAACTCGCTTTGAACGACAAATGCCGACAAGGCGAATTGATTGGCAGCAGCACAACGCAATGCGAACCTACCGCGTTGGCCGTCGATGATGAGATCAAGCGCTGCGTTGGCGACGTCAATCAGCGACGAGCGGCAATCGTATTGCAACTGCAATTCACTGTTGTCGGGATAGTGGCAAACGAGGCTGCATGCCGCCGGCGCGACAGCAATAAGAGCCCATGCGCCATCATTGCGAATGGAGAGCTGCGAGCGGTTTGGTGGGGCCGCGCAGGCTGGAAGCCGGCGAAAGGCACAGCACTCCTCGAGGGCGGAAATCAATCGACCGAATCCTACCAGGAGCAGAGGGCGCGTTTTGTCGGGAGGCGCTTGATCGCGGATCCACCAACCCGGTCGATCGAGTACGGGATGGTCGATCAGTCCTTTGCTGGCGAGTGCTTTGATTGCATGCGCCAGCGCAGTCGCGCGCGGGATGCCGCCTCGGACGTCGAAGGCGCCGCTTTCATAAAAGCCGTCCCGCGCCGTCAGCAGGCTGTTCCAGTCGATTGCTCCGAAAAGCGACCATGCCGTAACGGCCCGCACGGCCACGCCACGCTTTGCGGCTGCCTCGGCAGCATTCCAGCCTTCGACCAGCCAGCGCATTTGCTCATCGCGTGTCGACCCGTTGTGCAGTTCGGTTACTGCGATCGGCAAATGATATCGCTCCCAAACCTCGTCGATGCGTGGACCCAGACCAACGCCGGAGCAGGTTTCGGAGCGAACCGCTGCGATATCGACATACGCGTCGATGCCGTTCCCGCCGACAGATTCGTCAGGATGTCGACCGATTTCCTCATCGAGCATTCGATCGCTAGTCAGGTAGTAGTCTAGCCCAATGACATCGGGTATTGAGGGACGCGCGGCAAGCCTCATCAGGACCTGTGGATCGATATCTGCCTCGATCAGGCGGCGGTGCATCGGATGCCGATCGTCGACCCGCCCCCCCAGAAGGTCCAGCGAGAGCCAGCGCCGTTCGTTTTCGTACTCGGCCTGATACGCAAGACGCGGACTGCAAAACACTCGCCCGACATCCTCCGTCTGGACCAACTTCGCCTCGGGTACATGGCGCCGTATTGCATCCATGGCGCGCGCTGTGGCGAGGCATTGAGCGGCGACAAGTTTAAAGCAGGTTCTTTCGTCATGTCCGTGAGGCTGCCACAGACCATAAAGGCCGCTCATCCGAGCGGTCGTCAGAGGTTCGTTGATCGGCGTGTAGAGGTCGACCCACGGATAGCGCCGGGCAAAGGCCTCGGCAAATCGGAAAAATTCATCCTGAAAGTCCGGTGCGAGCACATGGGTCCATGACGGACCGCTGCCGTGGTGAAGAAGACCGGCAATCGGTTTGATTCCCAACGCCCTCAGACGCGCAAGGCGCACATCCGCCCAGCTCCAGTCGTAACAGCCAGCTGCGGTCTCCACCATCTCCCACAAGATCGGGTATCGCAGCGTTCGTATACCCAGGCCCGCGATGAGATCGAGGTCCTCGATGCGTTGAAGATGGCCGGTTTCGAAGAGCTCATCGCGGACCACGTCTCCGACCCGGACGTGGCTGCATTCCACCCCGCCCCACATTTCCAACGAAGGTTTCATTCCGCGGCCTCGGCCGCCGTGGACGGCTGTTGCAACTGCCGTTGGATTCGGCCGAAAGTGGCAAGCGCCTGACCAACGACCTGGTCCATATTGTAGTAGCGGTATGTCGCCAGCCGCCCAACGAACCACACATCCGGTATCGCGGCGGCCAGCGCCTGATATCTCTTGTAGAGCGCTTCGTTTTCCGCTCGCGGCACCGGGTAATACGGGTCGCCGATATCGGTCGGGAACTCGTAGGTCAGGCTGGTCTTCGGACTTTTCTGTCCGGTCAGATGTTTGTACTCGGTGATGCGCGTATAAGGCTCTGCCTGGGGGTAATTCACTACGGCGACGGGCTGGAACTGTTCGCGATCCAGTGTGACATGCTCGAACCGCAGCGAGCGATAGGGAAGCGACCCCAACGAGCAATCGAAGTATTCGTCGACCGGTCCCGTATAGATCATCCGGCGGAACGGAATTGATGACCGCACGTCGCGATAGTCCGTCTGCAGCATGATCTTGATATTGCGATGGGCGAGCATACGGTGGAACATGCGGGTATAGCCACCGGCCGGCATCTGTTGGAAAGTGTCGCCGAAATATCGGTCGTCCCGATTTGTGCGGGTCGGCACCCGGGCAGTCACCGACTTGCTCAGCTGGGAAGGGTCCACGCCCCATTGTTTGGTGGTGTAACCGCGAAAGAACTTCTCATAGAGTTCTCTGCCGATGGTGCTGACGACAACATCCTCTGCCGTCCGCACCTCATCTACTGACTCACGGCGCGATGCGAAGAAGTCCTGGAGTCCCTCGGACGTCAGCTGGAGATCGTAAAGCCTGTTGATCGTATCGAGGTTGATGGGGATTGGCAGCAACTGTCCGTCCACATGCGACAGGACACGATGCTCGTACGGCCGCCAAGCAGTAAACTGGGAGAGATAATCGACGATCGGTTGGGCATTGGTGTGGAAAATATGTGGCCCGTACTGATGAACGAGGATGCCCGCCTCATCGTAGCAATCATAGGCATTGCCGCCGACATGGGCACGCTTGTCGACAAGCAGCACGGTCTCGTTTCGTTGCGAAGCGATGCGCTCGGCAAGCACGCTGCCGGCAAAGCCGGCGCCGACAATCATCCAGTCGAACATGGTCATGCGCTCCGCCGGAAAGGAACGACGTTCTTGCGCGAGAGCGCCTGCTGGATATGCCCGGCCATTGCAACCCAGGTTTTTTCCCAGGACATGTCGATCAGATAGGCATCGACCTGTGGCAGAAGCGAATGGCGAGGGCGTGCCAGCATCGATCTTATTTTCGGTACGGCATCCTCTGCGTCGATGATTTCGACCAGGCCTTGCGCGCCATAGCTACGGACCACGTCGACGATGGCGGTCGAAACGAGTGGCACTCCGGCTGCGAGAAATTCCGGAGTTTTGGTGGGGCTGATATAGCGGGTGGCAGCGTTCAGCGCGAACGGCATCCATCCGGCATCCCAATGTCTCAGATAATTGGGAAGATCCGCATACGCCTTGCCGCCAAGCCAATGGAGGTTTGCCGACTTGGGGAGGGTGGCGGGATCAATCTTGACCACCGGCCCCAGCATCACGAAATGGACATCAGGCATGCTGTTTGCGACGTGCGCCACCAGATCGGGATCAAGCCGCTCGTCGATTACTCCGAAATATCCCAGACGTGGATGGGGGATCTGCGCCTGATCCGCTGGGTCCGCGCCCGGGGCCCTGGCCTTATGAAAATGCGTGAAGTCGATGCTGCTCGGGAACGGAAAAATCGACTTGTGCAAGCTACGCTTGGCTTCGTACAGGCTTTGGCCGCCAGTGAACACGACATCCGCTCGGCCCAACAGCCGCTTTTCCATCTCGATGAGTTCTGCGGGAGCGTTTTTGAACGCCGAGAGTTCATCCATGCAGTCATAGACACAGACGTCGCAGGTAAGATGGCTGCTGAACCGCAGAGACATCGGAGTGTAATACCAAAGAGTTAGCATTTGATGCGGCGCTGACGCTACGACGACATCCACGAGGTGCTGTTGCATTGCCGCTGCTTCGACGTCGCCTGTTCGTGTCGGTAGAACGGGAGTAACCACAGTAATGGAAGGCGCGACGATGTCGGACCGCATTGTTGCCTGGGCAACGTCTTCGAAGACGGGCTCCTCGAAATAGATCACCCTGTGGGATTTGGAGGCCAGGGTGAGAATGTGCTGGGGTCTTTGAAAGACAAAATTCCACCTCAGATGGCTGAAACACAGCAAAAGATCTCGGTTTGTAGTGTTTTTCATTTCTGTCGGCGAGTTAATCATCGTCAATCACCTTCCGTATTGCACATGTTGAACATCTCGACGTGGCGCTACAACAAATGTTAAGACCACCGTTGAGATGTGATCGCTAGCTAATGGCCTAACTTGGCTAAGCGGCACTCGTTCCCCGACGATCCGGATTCATTGAATTGCTGGACCGGTCGGAATTTGAGACTGTGGGGGTGTCTCTAAGAGATGGAGTTGCGGGCTGATTGACATTGGCAGAGATTTGGCAAGCCAAGGACGATTCGGGGCGGCCTGCAGCCGCCACGTGACAGGGGGGCGATGTCGATCGACTTCGAAACGGATGTCTTTCCGCTTTTTTCGCCGGCCGTCGTCGACGACGTGAAAGATCCATGCCCAGTGTTTGACGGCAGGCTCTGGCACCTGTTCGGTTCCGCAGGCACCACCACCAGCGAATCTTGGAGCATCTTTCACGCTACGGCGGCCGACATCTATGGCCCTTGGATTGAACATCAGCCAATTGCGCTGCCGGTTTCCGGGTCGGGCGTGGCGGCGCCCGGTGTGATTTTCGAAGACGGCGTCTTTCACATGTTCATCCAAACGGATTTCATGAAGTCCGGCGGGCGCTGTGAGCATGCCGTGTCCGACGATGGCTTCCGTTGGAATGTCTTAGGTCCAGCGATAGTGGCCTTGCCCGGAACCGGGGAGGACGGGATATACGATCCCCATCCAGCCCTCGTCAGGGGCAAGCGCTATATCGTTTACTCGGGAATGCCGCCCTTCGTCACGGTACCGCAGCCCGACGTCTATTTGGCACGCAGCCAGTCAGACTCATGGTTCGGACCATGGAAACGGGTCGGCAAAATCTTGGAACACAACGACGTGCCTCACCACAATGCGCGCCAAGACCCCGATTACGAATGGGGCATCGAAGGCGCTCAATTGGTGGAGTTGCCGGACAGCCGCATCCTTCTCAACGCAACGTGCTTTCTCCCCGAAGGTCCGAGGGGGAGCCGGCAGCGTGTATTCTTCGCCGTCGCCGATCACATCGAAGGTCCCTACATCACGGTCGGTCCAGTTCTGGATCCGGGAGAACCAGGCGAAAACGGGCACTCGACCGTCGTTCTCGAAGGCAGCCAGTTGACTCTCTTTTATCAGTGCCGGCGAGCCATGACGGGTCACCGATGGCGTTACGGAATTGCAAAGTGCGACCTGGCCAAACAAGGTTTCGCGAAGGTAGCCTAAACGGCTGCGGCGCATCGTCAAACCACTGGCGGGTGTCCTCCAAACATGAACGTCCAAGCTGGCTGGCGCACGCCGGACCAGCGAGTTCCGTAGGCGAGTTGAAACTGTTCCGTCGCTTAACGTTCCAGAGAACCACCCGATGTTGGCGCCGGCCCGCCGGCACGCCGGACGCGGGTTTGTGCCGTCTTGCTGCTGCCAGCGGTCTTCTCACCGGCCGTGGGCTGCTCACCACACTTTGCTGATGCGCCAGAGTCGTTATTCACAGGCGCTCTAGTGGTTCGGTTCGACCGGCCCCTAAGCCATTATGTCGTATAGGGATCCTCTCTGACGCTGCCGATCTTATCGCGCACGCTTTTCTCCGCTTGCGACGCCGCCGATCTCGCAACATCGGAAACTGCGTCGATAAGTGAGGCCGGATCGGAGGCGATGCCTTGCTTGTCGGCCTCATCTTTCACAGCCTGATAGGTTTGCGCCGCGACATCCTTGACCCCCTCGACGCCTTGGTTGAGCAGTTCGTTGACCTTGCCGCGCACTGCATCACTCGTGTCGCCAAGTTGTTCGTCCTCGAAGTCCGTTCGAGGCAGCATCGCGCCGATAGCGGTGCCAAAAGCCAGCCCCAGCGCAGCCAGAACCAGCGGCTCCTGCCGCAGAATTTCGGATGCGGCCGTTGCTGCCTTGCTCGCGATCTCGCCTGCACTGCCACCGTAGTTCATTGCCGTATCCGTGACATTGCGCGCGGCGTCCGACATGCCTGTTCTAGCGCCCTCGACGGCATCGCCAACCACAGACTTCGCTTTGTCCATCATTCCCGACAGAGTCTCTGAGACCTCCAGGCCGGAGCCATTGCTGGTTTGGGCGTCGATTTCTGTATCGTCGTACACAGTTCCCGGTCGCGCATTCTGCCAGGGCGCTGCAGCGCTTTTGACGACAGTTGGCTGAGCCGAAAACTGCCCCGCCATTAACCATGTCAGCCCGACGCCCACCAAAGCGACGGGAAGGGGATTTGCACCAACTTGCGAACGAAGCGTCGCCAGCATCGAACTGCTGTCACCGCTGGTGAACAGTCCTGAGAATTCGTCAATGAGCTGGCCAGGCGTCATCTTGGCGCGAATGGATTCGGCCGTGCTTGAAACCTTTGCGCGTGCGAGTTCGGCCTCGTGCTCGAGTTCGGCGGATGTTTTGTCGGTCATTTGACTTGGTCCTTAATCACATTTGCATCGCGCTTTAGCTGCCCTGCCGTGCGATCCGGCGCCAGCTCGGAGGGTTTCATGGTTGACGAGCCTGCTCTCAACAAAATCAGGCCCAGGATCGCGACCAGCACCCCGACGAGCAGGGACGACCAACCCGGCCCCAAAGGCGTTTTCGCCAGTGCTATGACGAGCGCTTGTAGAAGAACCAGCAACGCAGCCAACAAACATATAGCCCCGCCGAGAACCTCGATCGCGCCCGAGCCGGCTTTTTCGGCCTTCTCGGAAAGCTCCGCTCGCAGCAGGCGGCTTTCGGTCTGCACCAGCGTAGCTACCTGCTGTGAAAGATCGCTGATGAGGGTCATCAAACTACGGTCGTCGGAGCCAACACTCATGGCGCTGCCCTCTTTTCGGATGAGCCATCCGACGCAAGATCGGGTGGCGACGTAGGCGCGTCGGGCGAAGAGCTTTTGATGAACCGCCCAAGTGCCAGACCTGCTACGACTGCCCCGCCGATCAACGCCGCAGGATTGCTGGCACCGAACGCGCGGACTTCCGTCAAAACCTCCTCGAAAGGTTTATCCTTAAGTGACACGGAAATGCGTTCGAGACCACCTGCAGCCTCCAGCGCAAATTTCGACGCTGCGCGCTGATCATTGTTTCCCAAGTGCTCGCTCGCGGCGCGCACCGCACCCCCGAACGCGGCAATTGCCCCGGTCAACGTGTTCTGAGCAAGCTGGGCCTGGCCCAAAAGAGCATCCTTGCCTTCCGCGGCCACATCCTGAGCCTTCCGAGCCAGGTCTTCTTTTGCTTCGTTCAGACTGTCCGCAGCCTTTGTGCTGACTTTGCTCATCTGATTTGCGACCTGTTGTTGCGCCTCAGAAAAATCGGATACCGCGCCGGCTTCGGGCTTCATGTCTCTCTCCTTGCAAGCTGGTCAGTGAAAACCAAGGAACGAAAGGACCGCGAGTACGACCACGACCAGTCCGATCAGGTAAATGACAGAGTTCATGTTTGCGTTCCTCCTACAGCGGCAACTTGCCTTGACGGCAAACGTTCCAAACCGGATTAGACATTTCTTTCAAACTGCCTTCTGTCCGATCCGGGTAGCGAAGCGCTGGCAATGACAAACAAAGCAACGGCTTTGCAGAGGCGCCAGGGGCAAGTTCACAGCCTGTGCTCGAGATCAGTCGGCATGATCTCATACCTCGCGTTAGTTGAATGGCTCGGTATGCAAGGTCGACCCCGGACGGCTTTTGTGAATTGCGATCAGACGGGACCTCCGGGGTCGATCGATGTTTGACTTCGGTTGCTGTGGAGCAAAACGATGCCCTCGTCAGATATTGAGAATGACGATCAGGCTTCCGGTCCTTCGAAACGCCTGTCCTGCAACTCGCTAACCCCGACACCATATCCGACAACTCAGAAAGTCTCCGGAGCCGGTCTTGCAAATCGCCGAGCATTCGAAGGACGCCGAGGGGCAAGCGCTGACTCGCACTGCAACTCGAGGCTTGGTGATGGGGTTGCGGCGAGCTGGCCAAAGACGTCCAGGACCGAGCAACACAATAACGACCTGAAGTGAGCGTGGAGCCGACAATGCAAATTTTGGACACAGAAGTGCGGCGCGGCGGCGAGACACGACAGTGGCCTTCCACGGAGAGGGTGGAGAATTGGTGGCCGTCACCTTAGCTGACGGAATGGATATGGATGACCGCACATTGGTCGAGAAAGCCCGTGCGACCCTTTTACAGGTTGCGCGTTTTGGGGACGTACGTGATGACCCACCTGATGCGTTGTACAATGGGCCAACGGCGCCCTGGCAATAGACGCTCGAACACCAGGACAAATGAGAAATCCGAACGGTCTCGGGAGTCTCACTCTATAACCTGGAACTCGTCGCGGAAGAATGCCGTCGCTCGGCAAGGATTTATGGGAAGATGCCTTGTCACGAGGGGAGGCACCCCTAGGATGGGCGGTTCGCGCTCGAGACCTGGCCGGTGAAATCTAGCAAACGTCAATTTCGAAGACCTGCAGATTGGGACCGCACCTGACGAGTGAGCGCCTTGGCTAAAGACACGTAGACAAGCGACCTGCAAGAAGCGAGATGTGCTGTTTCGCTTCTTGCTTAAAGCTCCCCCCGACCTGACGACCGCCGTGGCGCACCGCCCCTGCGCCTGGCCAAGCCCGGATAGTCACCGGGCCCGATCGCTATTCACTCGATTTCGATCACCCGCCGCGTGGGCTTCCGTTTGGCCGGCGTTGCACGTCGACGCGGTGGATCTGCCGCCGGTGCGCTCGCCTGTTGCTGCAATCTCAGTTCACGCAACCTGGCCGTTTTGGCCTGCCGTTTCTGGCGCTCGATATCTATAAGCCGGCGGGATTCTTCCGCAGCCCTTTCGATCCTCTCCTTGTCGATTCGACGTTGCATGGGGGCAAACTCCCTGTTGTAAAAGTTTGCGATTAATGACCCGGAGAGGCATCTGTTCCGAACTAAATAATTGACGAATGCCATCATTTGGAATTGAAATTCCTTGGCGAGGACGCCTCGGGCCGTCGACCGAATCTAGGCCGAAACGCCGACGTTCCAGTCGGCTCGCTGCTACTCTTTGAGCTAGGTCTTCTCGTCCATACCCGAGGCTGTTGAAAGGAAGAATTGCTCGATCTGCCGTATCAGCGCTTTCGGGACTTTGCCCGCCGCGGCATCAGCGTCGTCCTGCGCGGGCAACCCGATAACTAGCACTTGCAGAACCACGTCTCGCGGCCTGATGTGATCTTGGGAGCGCCGGCGATTCAGGCTTTCGGCCGTTACCACGCCAGCATGCCTCGCGCGCATTGGCCGACTTCGGAAGTTGCGCAACCGATTCGGCCCAGAGAGCGTCTATCCGATCGATCTCAGCTTCGCTGAACTCGGCCGTGCGTTCCCAGTAGCGGCCATCCTCTACGAAGTAGCCAAGATGGGTCTCACGCGATTGCGCGAGCGATGCGGCATCGAAATCAATCCGCCCTGCGAACGCCGCGCGAAGTGCATCGATACGTCGAGCGTTCAGGCGGGCGAGAACCTCAGGCCTGACGCGGGGGAAAACCAGCCGGCTTTCGGGCAGGCTGGAAAGATTGAGGCAAATGGCATGAACTTCGGCCCCGCCGACTTGGAGATCGGCGGGGCGGAAGGTTGTTTAGAGGGGGGTGGAGCGACGAACGCTATCGCGTTCGGCTTCGATGTCTCCAAACGGTTCGGCGCTTGGGTCGAAACCTTTCCACCCGCCGCTCTCGTAAGCGATGCGCCGTTCATCGAGGTTCACTGAGCGTTCTCCGCGCAGGATGCGTTCAGCTTCGCCAGAGATCCGATCGTCGACTTTCGCAGTCACCAAGGTGCCGCCGCGACGCACGCTCTCCGCATACACATGCGCGTCCCTTTCGGGAACGCCGGACTCGGTCAGCGCGCCGACAATGCCACCGGCGGCTCCGCCGACCACCGCGCCGCCAACTGCCCCAACCGCCGTGGCCGCAAGCCAGCCCGCTGCCACCACGGGTCCAACGCCAGGTATGGCCATAATGCCCAAGCCAGCGAGAAGGCCGCCGGCACCACCGACGACCGCTCCCAAGCCCGCGCCGGTCGCTGCGTCTTCGCCCGTTTCCGAGGCGGTATCCGCCCGATACCAATTGCCGGAATTGTTCGCCACGATGCTGATATCATCGCGTGGGACACCAATCGCTTCCAGTTCCCCGACAGCGTCGGAGGCGTCCTGATAATCATCGAAAAGTCCGGTGACGGTTGTCATTTTCATCTCCAATTCTTTTGGGTTCGGTTACTGCGCACCGGCAACCAC
>Ga0315336_1006199_pt1 | contig 12422 bp, 12 predicted proteins | sample ASW5metaG_FD_204512 | JGI IMG/M metagenome (GOLD analysis project Ga0315336, IMG submission 204512) | Ammonia-oxidizing marine archaeal communities from Monterey Bay, California, United States - ASW #5 | ecosystem: Environmental > Aquatic > Marine > Intertidal zone | place: USA: California...
CCGACACTATGCAAAAGGTTGCTAATGAATTCCAGGGACGCCTGGCAGATAACCCCTGTTTCATAATGTGCGAGAGCCTTAGTTGAGGCATTGGAGGCAGATAATATGGGCATCTATGGACTTGAAGGCAAAGTAGCTATTGTTACTGGATCAGGCCGACCCCGAGGTTTGGGAGAAGCCATGATCAAACGTCTAGCAGCGGAGGGTTGCAAAGTTGTAATTCACGACATAGGGATAACAAAAGGCGACATTGCTCCAAATCATGGCATCGGCAAACAACAGGAAATGGAACAAGTAGCCAAAGAAATCCGTGATGCCGGTGGAGATGCTGCAACGTTTATGGGCGATGTGTTGTTGGAAGAGGACGTAGCGGACCTAGTCGAGTTTGCAGTCGATACGTACAAACGCCTAGATATAATGGTTAACAATGCCGGCATCGGCTACTTGTTCGGCCCACTCGTGGAGATGACGGCTGAACATTGGGATGCAGTCTTAGGGGTTAATTTGCGGGGGCCATTCTACGGTATCAAACACGCCGCGAGGCAGATGATCAAACAGGGTAACGGCGGGCGTATTATCAATATCGCATCCCAGGCAGCAAAATCAGCATTTGCTCAAACCGCAGCTTATACCTCTTCGAAGCATGGTCTGGTAGGTTTGACCCGGACAGCAGCGTTGGAACTAGCCGAACACCGAATTACCGTGAATGCCATATGCCCAAACCACGTCACTACCGGCCTAGGTGCCTGGCAAAACGATTTTATGTCCAATGCCCAAGGCAAGAGCGAAGAGAGTTACCTGGCTGAAATGCGGGGTCGCATTCCAATCGGCCGGGTAGGCCTCCCCGAAGATATAGCGAAGGCTTGTGCTTTTCTATGCTCAGATCAAGCTGACTACGTTACGGCGGAAGCGCTAAACGTATCAGGTGGCGAGGAGTACCACTAACATGACCTCACTTTCCTGGCCAAACGGTAATAGACTCGCCGTATCTCTGGTGGTCAACGTCGAGGAAGGTGCAGAGGAGAACATTCTCGACGGAGATAAAGGGCCAGAACCAGTAGACGAACTACAATCTTCTCCGCGCAAGCCTGTTCGTAATTACGGCAACGAGAGTAATTACAAATACGGCATTACTGCGGGCGCACCGCGTGTTCTAAACCTTCTGAGAGATACTAATGTTACCGCAACATTTACAGCGGCGGCCCTCGCGCTCGAGCGCGCTCCGGCCCTTGCCAAACAGATTGTTACTGATGGTCACGAGGTCTGCGCCCACGGCTATCGTTGGGCGCATCAGCACCGCCTGGGGATCGAGGAAGAGAGGGACTTCATCCGCAAGGCCACTGAATCCATAAAGAAAACTTGCGGAGAACGGCCAGTTGGATGGTTGTCCCGGTACTTGCTTACCGACCAAACCAGACGTCTACTCATAGAGGAGGGCTACAGTTACCACATGGATGACTATTCCGACGACGTGCCGTTCTGGGACGTGATTGATGGAAAACCTATCATAATCGTACCTTATGCGCTGGACACTAATGACATGAAGCTTTGGATGGCTCCCGCTTATACGCCCAACCAATGGCTCGAATATGCTATCAAAACTTTCGACTGCCTTTACGAGGAAAGTACTGAATCCTGCAAAATCATGTCGATCGGTGTGCATCTTCGTATCATCGGTAGGCCCGGCCGCATCTGGGCACTTAGGGAATTTCTGGAACACGCATCATCCAAGACGGATGTATGGTTTTCTAGTCGCAAAGCCATAGCCGAAACCTTTGCCGAACAGGAACCCGCGCCAGTTTAATACTGCGCAACTAGAATTGGAGATCAGATATGGTTGTTGAAGCCGCCAAGGTTGGAGAGACCCGATATCGGGAGCGAGGAGGACGCTACTTTGAAGATTTTGAAGTTGGCCATATATACGAACATCGGCCCGGTCGTACTATTACTCTCACGGATAATATTTGGTTTACCCTCTTGACCATGAATACTCATCCTACCCACTTCGACGCGGAATATGCCAAACACACTGAATTCGGTAAACCACTCATTGTGTCCACCCTTACACTTTCCATTGTTACAGGTATGAGTGTCTCCGATATCAGTCAGAAAGCAGTTGCTAACCTGGGCTGGACGGATATCAAACTGCCTCATCCTGTCTATGAGGGTGATACCATAACGGCCGAATCCGAAGTCCTCTCCAAACGCCCATCAAAGTCGCGTCCAGGCCAGGGCATCGTCAGCTTCCGTACCACCGGCTTTAATCAGGATAAGAATGTCATTTGTGAGTATGAACGTACTATCTTGGTTATGGGTAGAGATAACGATGTAGAGGAAAAAGCCGGGTATTAAGGATGACCAAGCGATTTATAGGCGCCTTAACGGAGTCCGAAGAACGGCAAATTTACGATGCTATTGAAAAATGGCTGGAACGCGACGTTCGTCCTCAAGTTCTAAAGCTAGAGCACGCCGACGAATACCCCAAAGACTTTGCCGATCAGATGGCAGAGCTGGGTCTATTTGGCGCCACCATTTCACCCGATTATGGAGGTCTGGGTATGTCCGCCTCCACATATGCTAAGGTAGTCAGCCAAATTGCCGAAGTTTGGATGTCGATAACTGGTATTTTTAACTCCCATTTGACCATGGCAACCATTCTGGAACGTAACGGTAGTGAGCAGCAAAAAAAGGAGTGGCTTCCGAAGTTTGCTACAGGTGAGAAGCGCGGCGCTTTAGCGCTTACAGAACCAGATGCCGGCACCGACATCCAAAACATTAAGACAGCGGCCATTTGGAACGACAACCAATACATCGTAAATGGCAGTAAGATTTGGATTTCTAATGGCATCCACTGCGACGTAGTGGCATTGGTAGCCAAAACAGACCTAGATGCGGATCCGCCACGCAAGGGAATGTCCGTTTTTCTCGCTGAAAAAGATCACGGATTTAGAGTGGCCCGCAAGCTTGAGAAGCTCGGATACAATGGGATCGATACCGCGGAGCTAGTATTTGAAAATTACAAGTTGCCTGCCGAAAATCTTATTGGCGAAGAGGGACAGGGTTTTTATGCTGTACTAAACGCGTTGGAGTTGGGTCGCATCAACATTGCTGCCCGCGGAGTGGGTATAGCTCAAGCTGCCCTCAAGGATTCAGTTCGTTATGCTCAAGAACGCAAGACATTTGGAAAACCTATTGCTCAGCATCAGGCCATACAGCTTAAGCTTGCCGACATGGCTACGCGGTTGGAGGCTGCGAAACTACTCACCGAGCAAGCAGCAAAAGCATTTGACCGGGGTGATAGATCAGACATGGAAGCGGGCATAGCCAAGCTATTTTCTTCTGAAACAGCGCTGCAAAATGCTACCGAGGCTCTGCGCATTCATGGTGGTTACGGTTATTCTAAGGAATTACATGTAGAACGCTATTTTCGTGACGCACCGCTTCTGTGTATTGGTGAAGGCACCAATGAAATGCAGCGCATTATCATCGCCCGGCAATTGATCGAACGAAACAAAATATGAAGTAAGCACCTTGTCTTTAATAACGAGGAGTGACCGCATAACGAACAGTGTCTGCAGCTGACATAGATCGAATTGTCTTTACCCTCTCAAACATGACTCGCGAGAATATCTTTTTGATGACGAGGCAATCGACGCCGTTAAAGAAAAGATGCACCATTAAAGAAAACGTCGCTCTATAATCGTTAACAACCAAGTATGAATTAAAGAGACGCTATTACATGACAACCATCACGTCCGAAGAATTGAAAGCCATCAGCGAGTCAGTCCACTCGCTTTGCTCAAATTTTCCTAATGAATATTGGCGAGACCTAGACCGACATCGTACCTATCCTTCCGATTTCGTTGCCGCGATGACTAAGGGAGGGTTTCTAGCCGCCCTAATCCCTGAGCGGTATGGTGGAAGCGGACTAGGACTTAAGGCCGCCTGTGCCATTCTAGAAGAAATTCATAAGTCCGGCTGTAATGCCAGCGCGTGTCACGCCCAGATGTACACTATGGGAACAATCCTCAAACATGGCAGTGAAAAACAGAAATCTGAATGGCTGCCAAAAATAGCAGCTGGTGATATTCGCCTCCAAGCTTTTGGGGTAACAGAACCCACAAGCGGTTCTGACACCCTATCTCTGCAGACAACAGCTCTGAAAATTGGGAATCAATATGTAATCAACGGGCAAAAGATTTGGACATCACGCGCTGAACATTCCGATTTTATGGTCTTGTTAGCTCGAACTACATCCAAAGATAAGGTCAAGAAAAAAGGTGATGGACTCTCAGTATTTATGGTTGATATGCGTGACGCCCTAAAGGATGGCATGACCATAAAACCCATCCGTACCATGATGAACCACGCCACCACAGAGGTATTTCTTGACGATGTAAAGGTTCCAGAAACCAACTTGATCGGAGTTGAGGGAAAAGGTTTTCGTTACATACTCGACGGCATGAACGCCGAGCGCACATTAATCGCTGCCGAATGCTTAGGCGATGCTCAGTGGTTCATCGACAAAGCTGTAGCTTACGCCAATGAGCGTAAAGTCTTCGGCCGCCCCATTGGACAGAACCAGGCGGTCCAGTTTCCGATAGCTCGGGCTTATGCGGCATATCGCGCCGCCGCACTGATGGTAGATGAGGCAGCATCTAGATTCGATGCTGGCGAACAGGCGGGAGAGGAGGCCAATATAGCAAAAATGCTCGCCTCAGAAGCTTCTTGGCAAGCTGCCGAGATGTGTATTCAAACCCATGGTGGTTTTGCGTTCGCTGAAGAGTTCGATATTGAGCGTAAATTCCGTGAAACGCGGCTTTACCAGGTGGCGCCGGTATCTACAAATCTAATACTCGCTTATCTAGCACAAAATGTACTTGAGCTTCCCAGATCTTATTAGAGCGCCTATAGCCATCATGTCAGACCTACCAGCATACTTTAAGAGCTTTGACCTTGAACAAATGCTCACCGACCACCCGATCGGGGCGGAGTTCGTACCTACATTTGCACATATGAGCCGCGACGAGTTAAGGCACCGGCAAAATATACTGTTCATGCGATGCGTTGAACGCGCATGGGAGATACCATTCTATCAGCGCCTGTGGGGTGATAAGGGCCTCGAGCCTGGCGATATAAAGTCCCTCGAAAACATAACGACAATACCGATTTTTTCCAAATCGGACCTAATGGCGAGCTTAGACATCAACCCCCCCTTTGGGGATTTCGGAGGATTAGATTTAAGTGATCCTGATCACGCCCCCGCAGTTATGCATACCACATCCGGTACTACCGGAAACCCACAGGTTATTTTGTTCAGCGCAAAGACCCGAGAAATACAAAATCTCCTCGTAGCCCGCGCCTATCTGTTCCAGGGGATGCGGGGCAGTGACAGGGTCCATTCAGTTTACGGCCACGGAATGGTAAATGCTGGCCATTACATGCGCGAGGCAGTAATTCATTTCACCAACGCTCTCTTTATGTCCGCTGGCACCGGTGTTGAAACCCGCTCAGTGCAACAAATAGAGCTGATGAACCGTTTCAAACCAACGGTTATTGTCGGCTTCATAGATTACGTCAAGAAACTCGCCTATGTGGCACAGGACGCAGGACTTGAGCCAGGCACGGATATACCCGTGAGATTTATTTCCGGTCACTTCGGTCGCGAAGACCGCGATGAAATCTCTCGACTTTGGGGTGGTGCGGAATGTTTTGACTGGTACGGAGTTGGCGATACGGGCATAATTTCTAGTGAGGGGCCCGATCACAACGGAATGTACGTGTGGGAAGACGCACACTACGTAGAGATCCTTGACGTTGAAGATGGTAGAGAAGTTCAGGATGGGGAACACGGCAATATCGTGACTACCGTTCTTTTTAAGGATGATCTTTATCCAATGATACGTTTCAATACACACGACGTATCCGCATATCACACCACGAGCAACGAAACCGGCCTCATTTTTAGACGTCTGCAAGGAATTTTTGGACGTTCGGACAACATGGTAAAACTGCGCGGCATAAATGTATTTCCCCACGGCATCGCGGGTGTTTTATTGGAAAGGTCGGAATTTAAGGGAGAATATTTCTGTCGGGCTGTGCGCGATGACACTGGTCGGGATGATATGATTGTGATGGTTGAAGTCGAAGACGGTGGAGAAGAACTGCGCCGAGATTTTCAAGCTCTCCTGAAGACTCGAATTGGTGTGGAGATGAAAGTAACCCTGCATGTGCCAGGATCGCTGGCAGATCTCACTGAGATTGAAAAACGTCAGAAACCAAAACGCCTTATGGACGAACGTTTTCAAACATAAGCGTAAACAAATCTTGCAACAGATAAATCCAAGAAAGATCAATGGACTCCATTCTAGTACCATATCTATCGGAGACTCTTAAGATCCACGCTCTTGCCTCGGTAACAATTCGGAATCGCATTCGTGATCTGGAAAACGTAATTTTGTCTAAAAAAGATCTTAACAAAGATGAAATCCGTTCAACTCTTAATAAGATTCTGGATCAGCTGACCAATGGAGCAAGCCTAACTGACGCAGACCGTGACGTAATATTCAGTCGGGAAAAGTTTTTCACACCAGGAACGGTGATCGGTAATTGCGATCTCAACAAACGGGGCCTACATCTCTTTAGACTTGCAGCCGCAATCTTGATCGATTATCGGAGACGCGCCACATTGGGATACTTGAGTTCCGATATAACCCGAGTTTTTTCTAAGAGCGGGTTCTTGCTATTTCATAATTTTCTCGAGCCCGATCAGATCCACATGGTCAAGAATGAGATAAGTGGTATTCCCAACGCCGAAAACAAAACAAAGGAAACTCTAGTATTTGGAACGGCAGGTTCCGACAAACTTCTCTCAACCATGGCGTTGCACCAAGATGTAAAATTACTAGAAATTCTTGCTATTGCGTCAGGCATGGCCATGGACCGGGAACTGCATAGCCATATTGCAAACTCGGCCTTCATCCAAACTGTTGTGCACCAAAATAGAGGTCGGGACGTTCAAAAAAATATGCACCGAGACACATTCCATCCAGCATTCAAGTGGTGGCTGTTCTTGAACAATACCTACATGGAAACAGGGCCTTTCGTTTATGGTCCAGGATCTAATCGGCTAACACCTGAACGAATGGCATGGGAATATCGTCAGTCAGTTGACGTTACTAACAAGCACCTAAATAACGATAGCTATGATTATGGTCATAAAGAAGGATCGTTCCGGGCCAACGAAGATGATATGGCTGAACTCAATATTGTGGCCCAACCCATCGAAGTTCCGTCTAATACACTTGTCATCGCCAATGTCCAGGGATTCCACTGCCGCGGAGACGCTCCGCCTGGAACCCAGCGCCGCAGCTTACATGGCTCTATTCGCCGCTTGGCGCCTTTATCAATAAGTGGACTCTGAACTCTACTAATACTTAATCAGATAAGCCACCTGGGAACCCGGTGTGCGATGCAAACGTGCCATAGCATTAGTCTGGCTAAGATAATCGTGGACAGCTCTGGGACATCCCTCATAGGCATCATAATCATCAATGATTGTGATACCACCAGCAACCACTTTTGGATAAAGTGCAGTTAAACACTCCATCGTAGAATCGTACCAGTCCCCATCCAAACGTAACACAGATATTGTCCGATCTTGGGGAAACTGAGGAAGTGTATCGGCAAACCAGCCCTTGTAGACTCTAATTCTTTCCTTAGAAACACCCTGACTATAAACAAGGTTACAAAATTCTTCGTAATCTGCCAAACAATTGGCAAAATACTTTGGGCTTTTTTTGCGATTTTCTTCCTTGGCAGCTTCACCGTCAATGGGTTTAGGGTCAGGCAGACCCTCAAAGGAATCAAAAAAATGAAACTGCGTATTATCACCGCACACGCCCATCATGGCGCAGGCCATTCCTCCCTTCCAGGTTCCGCATTCAACAACATCGGCAGGAACCTTGCTTGAGAAAAATTGAGTGAGCATAAGGTTTTCCATAAACCGTTCCGAGCGCACCATTGACAAGGATTGAAATTTTTCAACCAAGGCAAGAATAGCCTGGTCAACGTTAACAGTGATTTTGGGCTTGAACGGTGTCTGAGGCATTTGCACCCACAAAAACTTAGTTAGTCACCCATAAATGTTTCCAAGAACCGGTTTGTGACTTGACGAACGAGGCTCGGCAATACATGCACCTGGTCGGGCTCCCATGCCAACTCTCGGCTTGTATTTATTACCATCTCATAACTGGGAAAATAGTCGACTCGTTTATACTCTGAACACACTTGTTGTGCCGCCGACAATAAAGTCGATTTCGAGTAGGCATTTGCAACAACAACATCCTTATCAGTAAAAGTCATTCCTAACGGAACAGGAGAAACGGTGATTACAAATCGCATATCCCTGTTACACTGACTGCGCACGAGCTCAACAACACGGTGGATGTCATCAACCACTTCTTCATGAGTGGCATTTCTGAATTCAAACCTCTCGGGTTGATTTTTAATAATGAAAGGAGGTGGCACTCTGTTAAGGGCTAAACCCGTTTGGGTGTCTCGCCAGGTTTCTGTGAGGCCAAGGGTCAAGAAAACTAAGGAAGCCTGACCAACCTTAGCAGTGGCCGCCGATATTCTTCTTCGAGCATCCATAGCGCGCTCAAAATCTAACATCTTAAGCTGGCTCGCCTGGGGGTCAAACCATTGACCAGGCAATGCCTCTATTAAGCCTTCGTTTTCTATGTCTTGCTCTGTAAAGAGCCGTTCAAATTCACTGACCATAGATGCCGATGAATACTTGTTTAGGACTGAACGTATGGAAAATAGATTGTAACCAGCATCGGCATATTTCTTTTGCTGTGTAATTCGAGGGGCTGACTGATCGACGTAATCCATAGGCATCACAAAATCCATAAGCAAGACGTCAACACTTTGTGCTGACAATGCGCTTTCCACTTCGCGAGCAAAGCAGGAACCCATGGTAAAAACACGGTCATCTTTAGACACCCTGAATTTCGGGTTATGGTGGACATAGTAGAGCTCTGTATTGCGAAACCTGTGCGCTCCAGACTTTTGATTATTGTTCCCAAGCTTGAAGGCTCGGTATTTATTGTGGCGCAAACCTTGAAGAGTCTCCCAACCTGACGTCAACAGTAATCTCCATTATACAAACTAATGAATTAACTTACTTTACCCCAACTGCTATCATAAATTTTCCATTCCATCCTGGTCTAATATCGGGCGCTGCGCCTCCGGCTTGGTTAAAACGGGCAACAACCTTGAATCCCCCGACACCTATCAGTGACTCGAACTCCTCTGGCGTATAATGACGAATATGGAAGGGATTAATTGGTTCCTTCTTGTGAGGGCGAACAATTTCATTAGGTGTTGAGCAAATCAAAACATCGGTGAGTCGGCCGAAAAGCTCAATCGCTCGATCTGCCTCTTTGATATGTTCTAGGAACTCGAAAGATACAACCGCATCAAAAGGCCCCACAAGATTAGCTTCAAAAATATTTTCGGTAAGATAGTTGATGTTGTCGCGAAAAAAATATTTCTCATAATAAGACTTGGCTTCGGGAGATGTATCAACCGCTGTGACATGATGGGCGACGTCGGCCAATAAAGCACTCCCGTATCCCACACCGCAACCAGCATCAAGAACGTGCGTGATTGCTTGGTTATCCTGCAACCATTTACAAGCTGCCTGATAGCGCAACCGGTGATCCGTTCGCACCTCAGCCAACGAAGTTGCCATAATACGTTCCATGGCTATTTGGATCCCGAATGATGGCAGATAAAAGCAATCCCAGCCCAGCTGTATTTGAAATACTCTGTAAATGTGAGGTTGACCCTCTCCGACCATTCATAGTACGCGCGACGCACACCCTTGTCTGGACGACCTCTGAAACAAAACCAATCGTCAAACATCAAAATAGAACCGTCAACAATCCGGTCGCCAATAAAAGCAAGACAATCTGCAGATGAAGAATATAAATCGCAGTCGATATGAATCAGTGCGGCTTGAGAATCCCCTAACTGCATTTGCAAGTCCGGATCTATTAGAGAGGTCGAGTAGAAGCCTTTTATCAAGGTAAATCGATCTTCTGGCACGCCATTTGCTAATAGATTTGCGCGCACTGACGCCTCATCACAACTGTACTGACCCTGATAAAAGGCCTCATATCCATCAAGCTGATCATCTTTTTCCAAATGCGGGAGGCCAGAAAAAGAATCAAACCCGTAGAAATGTCTTTGAAACTTTTCCGTATCGGAATGAATATTGTAAGCAGTTGCCAGTGACTTTCCTTGGAAAACCCCAAATTCGTAATAGTCGCCCGCAACATCCGACTTCGACAAAAATTGTATAGCCTGGACTATCGCCATTTTCCGGTTAAACATATTTTTTCACGCTATATTCCCCAAATCAGCCTGATTTATATAGAAACATTTTAGGAAACGAGAAAATAATCTCATCCCATAGAAATCAACAGTATACTGCGTCTCCATGACAACTCTTGCCGAAGAATTGAGTGCTTCTTTTGCTCGCATGCCCGAGCTTACAGGCGAGATACCGGACACTGATTCGGAGCGCTTGACTGTTTTTCTTCTGGCCAACAGCACCAATTTCACGGCCGAAATGCTGCCAACACTTCTGAGCATCATCAAATACGACACTGAGACAGCTATTCATATTCATACCGTTGATCCACCTGAGGATGCATCAGCTCAGCTTGCACTACTTCGAGCGACAACCCCCACTCTACAACTCTCCGCCACATTTGAGACAACAGTCGACCAGACGGCAGCTATCATACCTGCCTATATGTCAGCAGTTCAACTGATTCGCCTTTGCCAGATTCAGGCTTTCTCTAATAGATACTTTCTCACTATTCCTTCGGGAGCTGTCGTCCGACGCCCACTAAGGTCTCTTCTCAAATTGCTTCAACGGAGTTCGATTTTATTACAGGAAAAGTTCCAAGACCTTATTGCCGTTTCACCGGAAAAGATGGGCCACGTTTTTCTCGGAGAATGTGCGCTAACCTTAATGAATAGGATTTTAGACGGCACCCTAAAGGTAGGTGACAGCAAGACAATTAAAGACGCGGTAGCCGCTTTCCTTACTGGTCATGCCGGTACGGCTACAATAGGGCAAATACCGCAAAATTACTTTGGGGCTGATGATGCTCAAGATCGCAAGATTTGGCTGCCATCATCCACACACGATACTCACCAGTTTGATAACATCAGTCGTCTTTGGAGTGAGACCAAGGGATTACGCGTACTCCTTCTCAAACCTCGCATGGACTTGCCGTTCAAAACACCAAGCCTTCTCACACCTAAATCAAAAAAACTGCTCACAGCTCAGTTCGGAAGCGGCGATCAGGCGTCTCTCCGACAGCATTGGACAACTTTCATAGATAGAGCCGCCTTAGCCTTTAGAAACGCGGGCCACAACCCAGTAATAGTTGAACGCCCAATGCCGGAGTTAACACCGATATTGGCGAACCTCACACAAGCCGACATCGCTATAGTGCCACACAAGAATAACTTCCAGTTTAAAGGCGTTGAAATGCCAGCTATATTCTTCATGCAAATTGCCCATCGCTGGTTATTCACTGCCGACCCCAACGGTTGGGGAGCGGGAGCGCGTGCCTATCCATACAACAGCTTTCAAGACGCACCTAGTGACAGTGGCATATATGAATTTTACAGCGATCTAATTTGTCGATCCAACGAAAGTAAATTTTTACAGCCTGACCGCATGTCTATAGAGGCCTTGCGAGCACAAGGAGAGCTTCCAAACGACGACTATTTGTTTTTCCCTTGTCAAATTCCACATGATGAGGTGGTAAGATTCTTTTGCGACGTTAGCGAACATGATGTGGTCTCCGCACTTACCAACTGGGCCAATCAAAGCAAAGTTCATATGGTATTCAAGCTTCACCCAGCCAACCATGCCAGCACCAAACCCCTGCAGGAAGTTGCCAAAGGCCCATACATCCATTGGGCTAACGCTAGCATCCATGACCTTATTGAACACTGCACTGCAGTCTACACAATGAATAGTGGGGTCGGTCACGAAGCTATACTTCATGGAAAACCGATTGTGATGTTCGGGCGCGCCGAGTATGACAGAGTTGCAATACGCGCGTCTCTAGAGGACCTAGAAGGAGCGTATGCTAGGATGAAATCTTGGAACAAAAAAATGAAACTTGATGATTACCGACGTTTTTACCATTGGTTCACCCGCGACTTTGCAATTGACCTTCAAGATGAAGATCATCTGGATGCGTCATTTTGCCGATTGGTACGAATCGCGGAAGACTTATGTTCCTAAAGCCATTGAATAATTATTGGGAATCTTGAAACGGTCTAGCCATGACTGCCATTGAAGAAGCAGTAAATAAAGCCCTCGCATG